>Ga0233424_10002737_pt1 | contig 12028 bp, 8 predicted proteins | sample Watercolumn_Towu_FD_181011 | JGI IMG/M metagenome (GOLD analysis project Ga0233424, IMG submission 181011) | Freshwater microbial communities from Lake Towuti, South Sulawesi, Indonesia - Watercolumn_Towuti2014_125_MG | ecosystem: Environmental > Aquatic > Freshwater > Lake | place: Indonesia... | reverse complement strand
TTTGTCGTGGGGCACGTTTTCTAACGTGCCATCCTGTCCTCTCGATTCGGCACGTTTCAAACGTGTCCCACGAATACGCCATGCTGATTACACCCGCCATCCAGATCCCCGACGACGCCTTCACCTGGACCTACGCGCGCTCGGGCGGTCCCGGCGGGCAGAACGTCAACAAGGTTGCGTCGAAGGCGACGCTGCGCTGGCACTTCGCCTCAACCACGGCGTTGCCCGAAGACGTGAAAATCCGCCTCGCGGGCCAGCAAAAGCGCTTCCTCACGCTCGACGGCGAGCTTATCATAACAAGCCAGAGACATCGCGATCAGGAACGCAATCGCGAGGATTGCCTGGAGAAGTTGCGAGCGATGATCCTGCAAGCGCTCGTCGTCCCGAAGGCGCGCAAGAAAACGAAGCCGTCGCGTGGTTCCAAGCGCCGCCGGCTGGAAGACAAGAAACGTCATTCAGACGTCAAGCACGGCCGCCGCCGTCCGGGGGTGGATTGAGAATGCTTGGCCGCTTGCCGAAGGCGAGCCCGTTCTGCACGACACGCGACCGCGCTCACCTATGGCAAGGGGCTAATGAGGAGAATTTCTGCCATGAAGTATTCCCATCACCTTGTCGCCGCCATGGTCATCGTGCTCTCGACCGGCCACGCCATGGCGCAGACGTCGTTTCCGATGATCACGCACGCCTATCCGGTGGCGCTGCAGCGCGGCACGACCACGGAGATTTCCGTCGATGGGCAAATGAACTTCGCCGGCGCCTACAAGGCCCTCTTCGAGAAAACTGGCATCACCGCCGAGGTAACCAGTCCTCCCCCGACGCCGGGCGGAGCGCCGATCAAAGGCGTCAAGATGAAGGTGACTGTCGCGAAGGACGCGCCGCTCGGCGTGGGAGAGTTCCGCATCGCCACCACGCTCGGCCTGAGCAGCGTCGGCCAGCTTCTCATCGTTGACGATCCGGTCGTCCTGGAAACGCCCGCGAACAACAGTGTCGCCCAGGCCCAGGCCGTGAAACTCCCCTCGGTGCTCGTCGGCAAACTCGAAGTCGTCGAGGACCTCGATTACTTCAAGTTCGACGCGAAGGAAGGCGAGATCGTTACGTTCGAGATGTTCTGCGCCCGCATCCAGGACAAGATTCACGATCTGCAAAAGCATGCCAAGCCGATGCTGACGGTACTCGACAGCGACGGGCGCGAGCTGGCGGCTAACGACACCTTCTTCTTCGCCGACCCGATGCTGGCTGTGAAGATTCCCAAGACTGGCACGTATTTCCTGCAGGTACGTGAATCAACCTATGACGGCGACCAGCGCTGGGTTTATGCGATCACGGCCACCAATCAGCCGTACGCCTCGCACGTCTTCCCGATGGCGGGCAACCCCGGAACGACCATCGACGTCGAACCGATCGGCTCCGCGAAGGCGACCGCTCCCAAAGTCAAGATTGCAGTCCCCGCGGCGCTCGGCATCACGCAAGTGCAGCCCGAGGTCGTCGGCAACAAGACGAACCCTGTCACGTTCATCGCCAGCAGCTTGCCGCAGTTCATCGAGCAGGAACCCAACGACGATCTAACCCAGCCCAATCGCGTCACAATCCCCGCGGGCATCAACGGGCGCATCGGCAAAAAACGCGACATCGACCATTACGTCTTTGCCGCGAAAAAGGGGCAAGCGATCCGCATCGAACTGAAGGCGCGCCGCTTCGGCACGCTGCTCAATTCCTCGCTACACGGCATCCTTGAAATCATGACACCCAAGGGGATCGTCGTGGCTTCCAATGACGCCACGCACGGGCCCGAGGCAGCACTCGTCTTCACGCCCGCCGGCGACGGCGACTACGTCCTGCGCGTGCGCGACCTGAATTCCAAGGGCGGCGAGTCGTGGGTGTACTACGTCGAAGCCGAACTTGCGGCGCCCGATTTCACGATCCGCTGCGACCCAGATAAGACCATGATCGGCCCCGGCAGCGCGACGTCGTGGTACGTCCATGTCAATCGCGTCAACGGCTTCACCGGACCCGTTGACGTTGAAATCAAGGGCTTGCCGAAGGAGATCACGGCAAGCGCGCTGACCATTCCGCCGACCATGACGCAGGGCGTCATCGTGCTCACCGCGGCCAAGGACGCGGCGCTGACGGCGGTCAACGTCGAGGTCGTCGGCTCGGCCAAGGCGAAGGGGATCGACGGCAAGGATGTGACGCTCGTGCGCAGCGCTTCGCCGAATCAGGAAATCTACCTGCCCGGCGGCGGGCGCGGCAAGTTCGACGTCAACATGCAGTCCGTCGCCGTCACGTCGCCGTCGGACATCTTGAAGGTCGAGGCGAACACGAACAACATCACGCTCAAGCCCGGCGAGGAAGTCAAGATCGAGGTGACGATCACGCGCCGGGCCGACTTCGACAAAGGCGTTTTCCTCGATATCCCGCTGCAACATCTGGGTTCGATCATCGGCAACCCGCTGCCTCCGGGGGTCACCGTCGTGACCGGCAAGAGCAAGACGCTCTTGGGCAACGGCAGCAAGGGCTTCATCACACTCAAGGCGGCCCCGAACGCCGAGCCGATCGACAATGTGCCGATCTGCGTGATCGCCAATGTGTCGATCAACTTCGTGGTAAAGATCCACTACGCCAGCGCGCCGATCTTGATCTCGATTCGGAAATGATGGATTAGCCATTGATACTGCGCGCGAAACCGCAGGCGACCTTCAGGCTTACTCGACTTGTAAATCGTCTTACTCGTGAGATAATGCCCACTCCACAAATTCTGGCTCTCGCATTGGAGGCTGTCATGGCTCGCTGGTTCACGGTCCTGGCGGTGGTCGCGATTCTGACGGCTCCTTACGTTGCGAACGCTCAGTCGTCGCCCGATCAGGCGCGCATCGATGCCCTCATTCGCAAGCTGGGAAATAGCTCGTTCGTGCAACGCGAACTGGCGGCGAAAGAGCTTGAGAAGATCGGCGAACCGGCGCTTGACCCCCTTCGCAAGGCCGCGAAAACGGACGACGTCGAAACGAGCCGGCGCTTGAAAGAGCTGATTCGTACCTTTGAAGAGAGGGCGATCACCAAGCAGATTCTCGAGCCCAAAGACGTGCATCTCAACGTGACGGATGTCACCGTGCAGCAGGCCATCGCGGAGCTTGCGGGCCGCAGCGGCTATCCCATGCAATTCATCGGCGACGCGACCAAGGTTGCCGGCAAGAAGATCACGCTCGATACCGGCAAAGTAACGTACTGGCAGGCAGTCGAGCGTCTGTGCGAAGAGGCGGGGCTGATGGAACGCTTCGACCCGGTTAAGAGCACGACGACATCCAGCGGAACGATTCTCCGTTCGCCTTACATCCCGCCGCAGAAGGTTGTCAACGGTCCGCTCTTCTTGACGCCGCGCGGCAATGAGAAGTCGCATGTCAGCCTGAACGGCGCCGTGAAGACAGAGCTGCGGCTTTCGCGCGATCCCGCCACGAAGGACATCGTTGCGACCTTCCTCGTCAGCGTCGAGCCGCGCTTGCAGAATGCGGGCCTGGCCGCCAAGCCGCGGCTCGACAAGGCGTTCGATCAGGATGGGCGAGGGCTGGTTCAGACGGAACCGGCCAAGGCGGAGCCAGCCGCGAATCGCAATATCGACATGGACCTCGTGGAGTACCTCGGCGGCGTGCCCCAAGTCACATCTCGCGCCGTGCAGGTTCGCTTCAAGGACGACAGGGCAGCCACCCGGTCGCTCAAGGAGTTGGCGGGGCAGCTCACCATCGATGTCGATCTGCAGAATGAGACGATCGCCAGGCTGCCGAACCTTCTGAACGCCAGCGGCAAGTCGGCCGACGGCGCCAACGGCGGCACGCTCAAGGTCGGCAGCGTCAAGAAAAACGACAACGGCAGCATCGAGATTCAGGTCGCCCTCGAAAACCTTGGCCCCAGCCCCTTCGGCAACAACGTCGTCATCAACGGCAACAACATCGTCATTCGTGGCAACGTCAACCTCGGCGGCATCGTCATCAACGGCGGCGGCGTGAAGGTCAACGGCGGCGGCGCCAACAACCTGCCCGACCTCGTCGATGCCAAGGGCCAGAAATTCAGGATCGCGTCGCTGCAGAACGACAGCACAAACATCTCAGGCGGCTCCATCAGCCGCAGCGCGACAATCGTCTTCTCGCCCAACCCCGGCCAAGCCGAGCCGCGCGACCTGATTCTCTTCGGGACGCGCACGTATTCGGTGGGCACGCCGTTCCGCTTCGAGAATCTGCAGGTGCCGTGAGGAACGGAGCGTCAATACGCCGCTCTCAACCCACTGTCAGGCGACAATCGCCACACGAGCTACGAACACGACGGGCGACGTGGCGTTGCTCATTTCGTGGGGCACGTTTGAAACGTGCCATCCGTTGCTTGGCGCTTCGGCACGTTTCAAACGTGCCCCACGAAATGAGTAACTACGGCATCGGCGGCGGCGGCGGCGGGACCGGTTTGAGAAAGGCCTTGGGCGGGAAGCGATAGACGTCCAGCTCTTTTGACGGAAAGTTCTTCTCGTCGTTGATGAAGTTGCGGTTGAGCGCCTTGGCGACCAGTTCGCGCATCGGCGGGTTGTCCTTCCACACGTACTTGTACGCTTCGACTTCGTCGCTCAGGTCTTTCTTCGTTCCCTTGGGCCCGAGGCGTCCCTCATGCTTCGCCATCTCGGCGAGGATGATCAGGAATTCATCGTTGGATTTCTTCGTCTCATCCTTGTACGCCAGCACCACGCCGACGCCAAGCCGACCGAGATAGCGAAAAGCGGGCTTGCGGTCGCTCTTGCCAAGGTCCTTGAAGAATGTCCCCGCGTCATCGTACCGCCGTTGATCGAGATAGAGCCGGCCCAACTCCTCGGCGTGAACGGTGCCGGTCATCACTTCGCGATGCGTGTCCGCGTTGAGGTATTTCTGGACCAGCGATTGCAGTTCCTTCTCGTCCGACTTGGGCTTGCTCGGCTTCACGTCAAGCCCGAGTTCGATTGGCGGCAATCCCTTCACGCCGTCTGGATCCTTGACCGAGCGCTGGTTGTAGTACCAGCCGAACGTCAGCCCGGCGGCAAGTGCAAGGAGGATTGTGAATCCGGCGAGAATGCCCAGCCCCATCGACGTCGCGGGGGGATGCACCGGAAAAGTCTGCGTTGCGCTATTCGACAGGCCGTCGGAGTTGGCGCCCAGGAACGACGACGAGATCGATATCGCCGCCACGGTGCCGAGGTTCATGGCTTCGCGCACGCGCTCGATGTCGCGCACGATCTCCCGCGCCGTCTGGTAGCGGTCCTCCGGCTTCTTCGCCATCATCTTCTGGATCAGCATGCACAAATCGGGCGGCAGGTCCGGACGAATCTCCGCGAGCGGCTGCGCCTCCTTGTGGACGTGCTGATAGGCGACCTCGATTGGCGAGGTGCCGCGAAACGGCGGGGTGCCGGCGAACATGTGGTAGCAGGTGACGCCGAACGAATAGACGTCGGAGCGATGATCGATGGCGCGGCGCTCGACCTGCTCGGGGCTCATGTAAAGCGGCGTGCCCATCGTCACCTGACTTTGCGTCAGCGATTGCTGCGTCTGATCGGTGAAACAGCGCGACAGCCCAAAGTCGGCGACCTTCACCTCGCCTTTCTTCGTCAGAAGAATGTTCTCGGGCTTGATATCGCGGTGAATGATTCCCAACTCGGTGGCGCGCTGCAAGGCGGACGCCACCTGGCTCATGATGTGCAGGCCGAGCGCGATGTCGGGCGTCCCCTTGCGTTCGATGAACTCGCGCAGGTTCTTGCCCTCGACGTACTCGAGCGCGATGTAGTGGGTGCCGTTGGCGAGGCCGATCGTGTAGACCTGCACGATGTTGGCGTGGGTCGCGCGGCCGACGTTCTCTGCTTCGGTCTTGAATCGCGCCAGCGAGCGCTGATTCTCGGCGAGGTCGCGGTTGAGAATCTTGAGAGCGACTTTGCGCTTGAGGTTCGTCTGCTCGGCGAGATAGACCTGGCCCATGCCGCCGCGTCCGAGGCGATGCATGACGCGAAATTCGCCGAGGACCTGCCCCGTCCAGTCGATCTCTTCCGGGGGAAGGTCGTGCGCAGGCTGAGGCGGCGTTGTTTTGGGAATCGCATCGTCCATCGCGCGGCATCCGCATTGAGTAGCACAGACATTCCTGTCTGTGCCATGGGAAGTAGCTCAGACATTCCCGTTTGTGCCATGGGAAGTAGCACAGACAGAAATGCCTGTGCCACCGGGGCGGCGGGTTCATCTTACCGTGATGCAAGCGATTTGGGGAGTTGAATCCGGCTGCAGGTCGTGTTGGCGTGGCCGACGTAGAGGAACTGGCCGTCGGGCGAGAATGTCAGCGAGGTTGCCTGGCTTTCGAGTTCCCACGCGATGCGCTCCTGGCCGGACGCATTCCAGAGGCGAATAGTGAGGTCCTCGCTGCCGGAGGCGAGCCAGGCGCCGTCCGGGCTGAAGGCGAGCGCGGTGGCGGCGCCGTCGTGGCCTACGAGTTCTTGCTGGAGCAGTTTGAGGTCGATGTCCCACAGGCAGACGGCGTGGTCGAGCGTCGCGGCAGCGAGCACTTCGCCGGCGGGATGGATCGCAATCGCGGTGGCGCCGTCGAAAAACGTGCCGATCTCGGCGCGTTCGGTGAGGTTCCAGATGCTGACAGCGCCGTTGCTGCCGCCGGTCGCCATCCAGTCGATGCCGCCTACCGCGAGCAGGTGCTTGCCTGGGATGAACGCCAGCGCCTCGACGGCGCAGCCTTCGAGTGCGTCGGGAATCAACAGGACGGGCTCGCCGTCGGCAACGCGCCAGATCCACGCCGACGTGTCGTCGCTGCTCGCCGAGGCAAGCAGCGTGCTATCGGAGCTGAATGCTAGCGACGTGATGGCGTGTTCGGGCCCTTCCCAGGTCGCGATCGCATTGCCGGAAGCATCCCACAGGCGGATGGTTCGGCCAACCGCGCCTGCGATCCATTTTCCGTCCGGACTGAACGCAGACGACCGCAGTGTTTCGCCGGGATCGACAGTGGAATCGAGATTTCCGGCAGCGGCATTCCAAAGCTGAAGAGCGGCGCCGCCAGCGTTGGTCAGCAGGCGCGAACCATCGGGTGAGACCGACACGGATGTCTTGGCAAGCGGCCGCGGGCCGAGGTTCACGGACGGTGCGCCCGTTTGCGGGTTCCAGACGTGAACGATGCGGTCGCCGTTGGCCGCGAGTTGCTTGCCGTCCGGGCTGAAGGCGAGCGTTTTCGCATCGGCGCCGGTAATCTTGAGGACCTGCGCGCTTTTCTTCGCGTCGAAGTCCCACACCCGGACCGAATGCGACGAGTCGGCACAAGCCAGCCATTTGCCGTCGCGGCTGAAAGCAAGTGCGTGCAGTTGCGTCGCATGGGCGTTGAGCAGAATCACTGGCTCCAGCGTCGCGGCATCCCAGACGCGCGCGGTCGTGTCCCAACCTGCGGATACGAGAAATTTGCTGCTCGGATGCCAGGCGAGAGCGGCAATGCGATCGGTGTGGCCCGACAGACAGCCGATGTACTTTCCGGTCGCCAGGTCCCACAAGCTGATCGTCTTGTCTTCGCTGGCGGCGGCGAGCGTCTTGCCGTTTGGGCTGATTGCCAGAGCGCTGATCGGCTTCTTGTGGAATGCGAGCCCCTTGGGGAATACCGGATGGTGGCCGGGCGCATCCCAGTAACCGATGGCGCCGCTGTCGTGGCCAGTAGCGAGAAAGCTCGTCTCCGGCGCGAAGGCAAGGGCCGTCACCCACGAAGGCTGCAAGATCGACGTCAGAATCTGTCCTGACGAGGCATCCCAGATCGTCACGTCGTCCGCGGCGGAGGCGATGACGCGGCCATCGCTGCTGAACACCCACAGCGTTTCGAGATCGCTCAGGACACTCCAACCCATTTGCTGGCCGGAGATCGAATTCCATTTGCGCAGCGCCCCCGATTCCTCGATCGAGTAAAGCCAGCCCTCCTTGCCGAAGCAGACGGCCAGGACGTCGCCATCGGTGTGGAATTTCGGCTCGCCAAAGGTGGTCTTGATTGGAACAGTCAAGGTCGGATTCAGCGAAATCGCCATGCGCGTGTCACCTGAAACATAGAATGTCGAAATCCCACAAGCGACTCAGTGGACTTGCATCCGAACTAGTAAATTTTACAACACTTTCGGCTGCGTGCGTCAGCAACACCAGCAAACTTGAGGAAATCGTCAGGCAATCGAAACATCTGCCTTGCATTGTACCGCAAAGGCAGCACGAACGCCACAAGCTGCCGGGCTCGCCTGAGCGACAGAACCGTTTCAATGGGAGAATTCGATTACATCCGCTGGATTCGAACCCGCACACCGACGGCTCCTGGCGTGCTTGTCGGGCCGGGGGACGACTGCGCCGTGCTGGCGGAAAGCAAGTCGCCGTGCCTGGTGACGACCGACATGCTGCTCGAAGGCAGCCATTTCGTGCTCGCGGATGTCGGCGCGCGGCGTGTCGGACGCAAGGCGATGGCGGTCAACCTCAGCGACATCGCCGCGATGGGGGGCAAGCCGGTTGCGGCATTTGTCAGCGTCGCTTTGCCGAGAGGCGAGGCGAAGGCTGTGGGCGAAGAACTCGACGCCGGCATGCGCGAGCTGGCAGACCGGTTCGAGGTGACGATTGCCGGCGGCGATACGAATACCTGGCGCGGCGGCCTGGTCGTGTCGGTGACGCTGCTCGGCGAACCGGGGCCGCAAGGCCCCATCCTGCGCCGCGGCGCCAGGCCCGGCGACTGGCTGCTCGTCACCGGCCCGCTCGGCGGCAGCATTCTCGGCAAACATCTCGATTTCACGCCGCGCGTCAAGGAAGGGTTGTCGCTACAAGAGCACGCCGCGATCCATGCGATGATCGATATCAGCGACGGGCTCGCGGCGGACGCGTTTCACATCTGCGAGGAAAGCGGTTGCGGGCTGGTCTTGTTTGCAGATCGCATTCCAATCAGCGACGCGGCGCGCGGCATGAACGACGGCAAGCCCCCGCTCGACCATGCCCTCGGAGACGGCGAGGACTTCGAGTTGGCGTTTGCCGTTAGCGCGGCGGATGGCGCAAGGTTGTTGCAGTTACAGCCGATTGCGGGGATCGTCCTGTCGCATGCGGGTGAGTTCATCAGCGAGGAGAAGTTGTTCTTGGAGGCTGGCGGCACGCGCAATCGGATTGCGCCAAGCGGCTTCGTTCATGCATTCGGGCCGACGGGGCGTGATGCGTAAGGCCAGGCCACGAGTGGCTTCACTCCACTCATGGCGAGGGCAATTGCCAGACCTTGATCGTGCCGTCGGACATGCCGAATACTGCGCGGCCGCCTCCAGGCGTGAAAGTTGCGCCAAGAATCGCGGCGGCTTGCGGCGGCGTTTCGTGCACAATGCTGCCTGTCTGCACGTCGTAGATCCGCAGCACGCCGTCTCCGGTCGCGCTGAGCAGCCGTTTGCCGTCCGGGGCGAAGCGGATGCATGTTATGCCCTGCGAATGTCGCTTGAAATGATCCAGCGGCTTGCCGGTTTCGACATACCAGACGCGGACCACGTTTGTCGGGCTGGATGAACTGGCGGCTACATACTTGCCATCCAGCGAACAAGTGACGCACGAGATGGCAGCCGTATGCCCCGTGAACGTGTCGCGGGCTTCCGGCTTGCCTTCCTGAAACTCATAGGCGACCACGTCTTTGCCCTTGGCGACGAACACCTTCTTGCCCTCAGGCGAAAGACAACCGATGCATGCGCCATCGATGCCTGCGGTTCGCTTGGCGTCTTGCGTATTCCAGATGTTCGTTACCATAATGCCGTCATAGAACGTGCCCATTGCCAAGGTGGCGCCGCCGCGGCTCAGACTCAGCGAATGAGGTTGCGCACCGCGCGAGCATTCGAAGCGGCGGACATCCTTCCAGAGATCGGGCTTGCGCACGTCGTACTGGACAACCGTGGGTTTGTTTTCATCTCGAAAACCGAGGTAGAGGTGCTTGCCGTCCGGTGCAAATGCCGCCAGCTCGGCGTCCAGGAGCCGTTCCTGGGTTGACCGCCTTGCCGGTGTCGATTTCCCACACGCCGACAAGGCTGTCGCTGTGCCCGTTCCTCCCGAAGCTGGCATGCACACCGACGACCCAGCGGCCATCGGGCGAGACGTCAATGCTGGAAACAACAGTCCCGTGTTTCCACTCCCGGATCAAACCGGCGGGGCCGCCCGGTTCGGCGAGCAGCGGCACAATTGCCGTGTTGGCATCCTCGGCGCCGACGCGGAAGGAGCGCTGCTCGACAATATCATTGCCGCGCTTGCCGACGAGTTCGTGGTTGCCCAGCGAGAGCTTGATCGGTCCTTCGAGCGACTTCGAGTCGATCTGTTTTCCATCGAGCCAGTAGTGCACGGAGTTGTCGTGCAGGTGCGTGATGTTTTGCAGTGTGACGGAGACGACTGGACCGCCGAGGGCGTCTCCGCCGCGCCAGTACAGCCAGGCGCCGACACCACCAGCCGTGCAGATGGCCAGCACCAGCAACAATCCGAGGCAAAGGCCTACCGCCACGACGGCGCGGGCCATGCTTTTCTGCGAGCGCTCCATGCTCTGGGCGGCTGCCTTGCGTTCAACCGACAGGGCAGCGATGATGTCGGCCATCTGGGACGCCTCGCTGGGCCCGCCAAGCTCTGCCTTCTCAGGCGGCGCTCCTGAGGCAACGGCCCCGCTCGGAACGTCCTTGAGATACGCCCCAAGATGAGACGCAAACTCACGCATCGACGCAAAGCGATTCTCGGGCGATTTTGCCAGTACCTTCAAGCAAATCTTGTCGAGCCGTCGATCCAGGCCTGGCTTCAATTTCGACGGCGCTTCGGGCTCGACGTGCTGGACCTTGCCGAGGACTTCGCCGACCGAACCGGTGAAGGGCCGTGTTCCCGTGAGGAGTTCATAGAGAATGGCGCCGAGGGCGTGGATATCGGAAGCAGGGCCGACTTGCTTGTTGTCGCCGCGCGCCTGTTCCGGCGACATGTAGGCGGGCGTGCCCATGACGACGCCATTCCGTGTCAGTTCGGCGTCCGCGGAACGACTACGGCGCGCCAGGCCGAAATCTGAAATCACCACGTCCTTGCGGTCGGCGTCGAAGAGAATGTTGCCCGGTTTCAAGTCGCGATGGACGATCCCCTTGGCATGTGCGGCATGCAAGGCCAACGCTAGTTTTCGCGCGATGAGAACGGCCTGCTTCGCATTCAGCACGTTCCTTTTCTCGGCGAGGTAATCAGCCAGAGATTGCCCACGGACGTAGGTCATCACGATGTAGACGTTGTCGTCGTCGAGCACAACATCGTGGACCGGGCAAATGTTTGGATGCTGCACTCCCGCCGCGGCGCGCGCTTCGCGCAAGAACCGTTCGCGATCCTGAGCCGACGCGAACATGTCGGGCTTTGGCACCTTGATTGCCACATCGCGGTCGAGTTGAGGGTCACGCGCCTTGTATACCCGTCCAAACGCCCCCTCGCCGAGCAGGCCAAGAATCTGAAATCGGCCAATTCGTGCCGGGAGCGGCGAGTCCTTGCCCGCGGCCGGCGGGTCGTAAGTTACGGTGGCATCGTTCTTTTTCGATTTGATCTGGCCCGCGGACTTCATGAGTGCTCCTGCGAATTTGGCGCGCCCGCCTGAATCTCATTCTTATCAAACCATCGCCGATCTGTAACGGCAAGCCCGGCAAGCCAGCGAAAGCTTGACGCCGAGGCAAGGAACAATCATGGAAACCATTATGGCGAACGGGAATTTTTTCGGGAGTTTGCGGAGCTTTCTGCCGATTCTATCTGTGCTGGAAACGCGGCCTACTCCAAAAGGGGCGAAGCCGCGGATTGGTTCATCTATCGCAGTCAAGTGCCGTCAGGCCAACCGATGCCGTCAGCGCCCGGCGTGAGGACGCTGCATGAGACATCACGGGTTCGGCACGGTTGCCGGGGTCTAACCTGGTCAAGGAGTCGCAATGAAGAAATTCGCATGTCTTCTGACGGCCCTCGTGGGCCTGTTCTTCGCGGCGGACAACGCCCGCGCGGATTGGGGCAGCCTGCAC
>Ga0233424_10002736_pt1 | contig 12033 bp, 11 predicted proteins | sample Watercolumn_Towu_FD_181011 | JGI IMG/M metagenome (GOLD analysis project Ga0233424, IMG submission 181011) | Freshwater microbial communities from Lake Towuti, South Sulawesi, Indonesia - Watercolumn_Towuti2014_125_MG | ecosystem: Environmental > Aquatic > Freshwater > Lake | place: Indonesia... | reverse complement strand
TGATCTGGTGATCTGGTGATCTGGTGATCTGGTGATCTGGTGATCTGGTGATCTGGTGATCTGGTGATCTGGTGATCTGGTGATCTGGTGATCTGGTGATCTGATGACGTCGCCGGGGTGGCCGGGGCCGTGATCGCGTCGCGCCGGGTCGACCCGGCACCCGCCTAGCCCTCTGCCACCTCATCCTGAACCGCTGCGGTCGCCACTGAACGGCGCCCGCCGTACGCGCCCAACCCGACGCTTACCCTCGACTGGACGCCAAGCGCACGCGTGACACTCAACGCCGTCTCGCCCCCGACCACGCGCACGAAATCGCGTGAGGGAGGTGCGATCACGGGTTGTGCCTCGTCGTCCGCCGTCGACGCCGGAACCTCGAAGGGTCGGCCATCCTGGTCGAACTGCAGCCGCCCGAAGAAGCTCGCGGCCCATTCGCGCCCACCATCGCCGGTCCCGGCCTGCGCTTCGCCACCCGGTTCCCCGGATTGTCGCTGCGGGGTCTGGTTCCCTTGCTGGCTGGCGTTGCGCCCCGCCGTCTCGTCACGATCTCGCAGGCCCACGTCGAGCCGTTCCAACCGCAGGCCGGCGTCGTTGAGCGACGCGCGCAACTGCGGGAGGGCGGCCTCGAGGGCCTTTCGCGCTTCCGGCGACGCCGTGGTGAGATCCACCCCGAGCGCGCCCTGACGCAAGGTCAACCGGATCGAAAGCGGCCCGAGGTTGTCCGGCTGCAGGCGCAGCGTGAACTGCTTCGCCTCGCCAACCCCGGTGAGCTTCGCCAGACGCACGAGTACCGGCGACACCTGCTCGTCCAGGTCGAAGACTGGGGACGTGGCCTGTGCCGTCGATGCGATGCCTGGCGCGTCGGCGTTCCGGATGCGTGCATCCGGTGCAATGCCGCTCCCTGCGACCGGTTGCGCGCCACCTGCGCCCGGGGTTGAGGCCCCTTGCGCCGACACACCGCCAACCTGTTCGCCCTCGGCAGGACCTGCCCCGCCGGCACCCGTGAGGGACGCCGCCGCGGCTTGGGACGTCACCGACGCCACCGTCGAATCACCCGCTGCGTCCCCGAGCAACTCTGCCGCAGCCGTCGCTGCCGCATCTGCCACGGTGACCGCGCTGGCTGATCCTGCCTGCCCGGCCTTGCCTGCCACGTGGGCCACGATGGGAACCACCGTCGCCACGCCGCCTTCTGCCACCGCGATGACCGGGACACCCTCCACGTCGGAAAGGACCGGGGTATCCACGACCGCAGCCGGGGCCACTGGGGCCTCGACGACGGTGTCGGCCGGACCCGGCAGTGCCGGTCCCGTCGCGGAAAGGTCGGCGTCGCCCGCCGTAGCCTCATCGGCCGACGCTGCCGAGGCTGCCGAGGCAAGCGCCGACGCCAGAGCGGCGAACACGCCGGCGCCGTCCAGGGCGACCCCGTTCGTCACGTCCACGGCGGCGGATGCCGACGCGGCGCCAACTTCAAGGGTGGCCCCAACCTGGCGCAAGGCGACAAGCAAGCCAGCAAGTGATGACTGGTCAGCGGCCGTGCCGGTGAGGGTCGGAAGGTCAGCCACGGAGCCATCGAATGCGCCGACCATGAGCATGCCCAAGTCAAGCGCGCCGGCCTCCCCAGCCAATGCCACCGCCGCCTGGCCCAGAAGGACCCGGATGCTGTCCGGCAAGGACTCGGAGACGTCGGCAACGACCGCAGCGACCATCCCGGCGTCGCCCGTGGCGACCGCCGCCTCGACCCGGGTCGCCGCGTCGTCAACCGCCTGGAGGGCGGCATTGGGCGAGACGACCGACGGACCACCATTCCCGTCGCCCGATTCCACCTCGCCGTTCCGGCCTCGCTGCCCCGACGCTTGTGCCATCGGGGAAAGTTGGTCGGCCTGGCGCATGGCATCGGCGGCGGTAGCGGCGCTTGACCCGTCGGACTGGTTCATGGCACGTGCCCGGTCGAGCGCCTTCGCGAGGCGGTTCACCGCACGCATGCCCGCCGCGGCGTCGCGACGCATCCTCGACCGTGACCCGGAGCGGGCGGCTGAGGCCGCCGGAGCCGTGCCACCGATCGCCCCTGGCGCATCTAACGAGGCCAACGAGGGCGCCAGGGGTTGCGCCGAGAGTCCCGCGACGACGGAGTCACTCGTGGTCGGCTTGTGGCGCGACACGCGTGACGAGGTGATGCGCTCAAGCACGGAAGCAAAGCCCGGCCGGTTCCCGGTTGCCGGACCCGCCTTGCCGCGGGGCGCATCGGTTGCGTCGCCGATGGCATTCGTGGAGCCGACACCCCCGGGGCCTTCACCCCCGGGGGCTCGCACGCCAGTGACTGCCTGCAGCGCACGCGCGGACAAGGCACCACCCATCGCCGCAAGCGCAAGGCTTGCCTGCGAGGCGGATGCCGCCTTGCCCAATGATGGGACAGACCTACCCATAGCAGCTCCTTTACGGACGCCCGGCCCGGGCACGCCGAGGCGCACCCGAACCATTCCGGCCTGCATGGCTCCAGGAAGGCCATGCACGCCCACGCCCCGCGCTTCTGTCCCTGTCCGCGCGGAACGTGCCCCACACCTACGGGGGCGAGAACCCATCGCATTCGACCGACGTCATCGACGCCGTCGCCCGCGCCCCGGCTCTCGTCCCAGTAGGCACCTCGATCTCAGTTGTTCGGTTCGCCCGACGGGGACCGGCACTCCGACCCCGGCCCGCATCCCTGCGGGCAGGCTTCCCGACTGGGTCGCGCACGCATCCATACATCCATGAGCTGCGCATCCCTCCCGGGCCGTCCGTGGCCCGAGCTTGGCACCCGGCTTCCGTACCCAGCGCCTGACCTCCGTATCCGTCGCCGCACCGGGCCATCTCCGTGGCTCCCGCGACGTCGCCCGGCCATCCCTGACGCGAGCCCGCTCCCGGCATCCGTGCCGGGATGTCCATGGGGTTCCGCCGGTTACCGCCGGCCCTCGTAGATCGCCTGGCGCAACTGCGCGAACTTGAGATTCGTGAACGCCGTCGCCGCCGAGAACTGAATTTGCGTTTCGGCTAGGCGCACCATCTCGCGGTCGATGTCCACGTTGTTTCCGTCGTTGCGCAGTGTCGTCCCGCTGAGCGCGGTGGTCTTCGCCTGGATTGCCTCGATGTTCGGGCGATCCATCGACAACCCGAAATGCGCCCGGTTCGTCGACACCATCTGGAAGGTGTCCGGGGTTGGCCGGTTCACCGCTGCCGCCAGCTCCTCCTCGAACGACACCTCGGACGTCTTGAAGCCCGGCGTGTCGATGTTGGCGACGTTGTTGGTGATGGCACGGCTTCGCAGGCTCAGGCCGTCGAGCGATTTCACGATCGCGCCGAACGCGATGTCGTTGCGGATGAGGTTTGGCATCGTCAGACTTCCTCGGCGCGCTACGAACCGGCGCGGCGCAACTGTTCGCGGGTCTGGAGGACCTTGCGGACGTAGCCCTGCGTCTCGGAGTACGGGGGCACCCCGCCGAACTTTTCGACGGTGCCGGGGCCGGCGTTGTATGCCGCCAGTGCCTTGGTGACGTCTCCACCGAAGCGATTGAGCATCTGGCGAAGGTATTTGGCACCCCCCGCCGCGTTCTGGGTCGGGTCGAATGAGTCGGCTACCCCGACCGATCGGGCCGTGCCGTCCATCAGCTGCATCAGGCCCTTGGCCCCGGCCCGGGAGACGGCGTTCGCGTTCCCGCCAGACTCCACCTTGGCCACCGCCCGAACGAGATCCGGGTCGATCCCTTCGCGGGCCGCCGCGCTGCGCAGCTCCTCGTCAAAGGACCCGACACGGGCCTCCCCGGCTCGGACGGACGGCGCGACTGCCATCGCACCGTCCGCCCGCGGCCGGATAGGGAGGGAGAGGGAGATGCCAAGCCGGCGGGCGCGATCAAGCGCCGCTTGCACGAGCGTGGTGTGGATTGTTCGGAGGGCGCTGCCATCACCCACCGAACCCGCACCGCCGTAACTCCGGCCTGACAGCATGTCCTGCAGCGGTGAACTCGTCACCATCTCCCGATACCTCCCCCAGAACTGGCGGTGGCGACGGCGGCTACTGGCGGGCTGGACAGCAAGCGCCGCCCCTCCAGCCCATGCCTCATGACCGCTATCTCGTCCACCGCCTTGAGTTCCCGCTGCTGCTCGGCCTTCCGGTGCTCGGCAAGCTGCTTCCCCTTCAGCTTCTCGAGCGCCTTCCGGGCCTGCATCGCCTCCACGAGTTCGTTCCGCCGTGCCTCGACCCGCGCACTGGCGCGTTCGACCACCTGAACCTGCCGGTCAACCGAAATCTTCAGCACATCGAGGAACCGCAGTCCCAACTGCAGGTTCTCCATGTCGAGGATGCCCTCGCCCTGAATCGCCTCCAGATGGTCGACCGTCCGTGCCTCGTCGTCCCGAAGTCGACGCAACGTGGCTTCCTCCTTGAAAAACCCACCTTGCGCCTCGCCGAGGGCCACCTTCGCCAAGTCCTCCAACTGCTGGCGGTAATCCAGCACCGACTGGAGGCGGAAGACGAACCGTGGCATCGACTCGGTGACCGTCCTTCCTTGCTGACCATGTGCCTCACCATCGGGGACCACCCTTGGTCCCGCGATGGATCAGCTCACACGTTGACAAACATCCGTTGGAGCACCTCGACCGCCGCCGCGTAGTCGGTCGACTCTGTCGCGTCCTGCCGCAGGTACTCCCGCACCCGGGGCATCATTGCGAGGGCGAAGTCGATCGCCGGGTTGCTCCCCGCCGCGTAGGCACCGATGTTCACTAGGTCCCGCGCACTCGCGTAGGTCGCCAGCACCTCCCGCATCAGGCCCGCCGCGTGCTTGTGACCCGGTGTGGCCAACTCCGTCATCAAACGCGAGATGCTCTCCAGCACGTCGATGGACGGGTAGTGGTTCTCCGCCGCCAACTGGCGCGACAGCACGATGTGCCCGTCCAAGATCGACCGGACGGCGTCCGTGATCGGCTCCTGCAAGTCGTCGCCCTCAACAAGGACGGTGTAGAAGCCGGTCACGGTGCCCTTCGCTGAGGCGCCCGTCCGCTCCATCAGGCGTGGCAGCATCGAGAAGACCGATGGCGTGTAGCCACGCGTCGCCGGCGGTTCGCCGATGGTGAGGCCGACCTCACGCTGCGCCATCGCGAACCGGGTCACCGAGTCCATCAGGAAGCTGACGTGCAGGCCCTCCTCGCGGAAGTACTCGGCCACCGCCGTCGCGACCCACGCCGCCTTCACGCGCACCAGCGCCGGCTGGTCCGATGTCGAGACGATCACGATCGACCGGGCAAGGCCTTCCGGCCCCAGGTCCCGCTCAATGAACTCGCGAACCTCGCGACCCCGCTCGCCGATCAGGGCGATCACGTTGATGTCGGCCGAGACGCCTCGCGCGATCATCCCCAGGAGGGTGCTCTTGCCGACGCCCGAACCCGAAAAGATTCCCAGGCGTTGGCCTTTCCCGCAGGTCAGGACGCCATCGATGGCGCGCACGCCGGTGGGGAGCGGCTCGGTGATCCGCGCGCGCGTGAGCGCCGGCGGCGGCGCATTGCCCACCCCAAAACGTCGCCCCATGATCGGCCCAAGGCCGTCAATGGGCTGTCCCAAGCCATCAACGACCCGACCGACCAGGGCCGGACCAAGCACCAGCGAGAACCCACCACCCGTCGCCACAACGCGCGACCCCGGTGAGATGCCCGTCATCTCGCCTAGGGGCATGAGGACCACGCGGTCGCCCCGGAAGCCCACGACCTCCGCGATGATCGGCTCCCCGCCGCGCGTCGGTTGGACCTCGCAGATCTCGCCAACTTGGCAGACAAGGCCCTCAGCTTCGACCGTCAGGCCGATAACCTGCACGACCCGGCCGGTGCACCGGAGCGTGTCGACGTCGTCTAGCGCCTGCAGGTACTTGTGAAGATCGAAGCGCGCGGACCCGGCGGAATCGAGGGCACCGCCGGCTTGCGGGACGAGCGTGGCGGTCATCGGCGTGCGCCCCCGCTGTCAACCGCCGCGCCGGCAAGGCCGGAGAACGTCGACGAAACCCGTTCGAGTTGCGTCTCGAGGCGCCCGTCCACGGTGCCACGCCGCGTCTCCACGACGACCCCCACCCGTTCGACGGACTCGTCCCCGACGACCTCGACACCCCGTTCGGCGTACGAAGCCGTGGCCCGGCGCAAACTGTCGCCCAGCTGGCGCATCGTCTCCGGGTTCAGCCGGACGCGGATGCCATCCTGCGCCGTCACACGCTGCAATGCACGCGACACCATGTCCTGGACAAAGTCCGGGCGCGCCTGCACCTCCGCGTGGATGATGCGCCGGGCGATTTCCACCGCGACGCCGATCACGTCCGGTTCGGCCTCGGCGATCAGCTGCGCCCGCTCGACCTTGGCGTTTGCCGCCAGCTGCAGTGCGACGTCGATGTGCTCGGCGATTTCGTCGCGCCCCTGCTGGCGCCCCTCAGCACGTGCCGCCTCGCGGATCGCATCGGCGGACGCCTTAGCGTCGGCCACCTCCTGAAGCGCCTGCGCCCGGATTGCCTCCACCTCCCGCTCTTGCTGGGCCCGGTACTCGCGCGCTTCGCGAAGGGTGAGAATCGTCTCCCCCGCCTCCTCGATGCGTCGCTTCGCCTCGGCGTACGTGTCGGCCGTCTCGGCCCGGACAGTGGCGACCAACGCCTCGGCTTCGGCGTGAACCCGCAACCGCTCGGCCTTCGCTTCCTGAAAGAGGCGCTCAGCCGCCGCGTTGAGGTCGACGGTGCGCCGACGACGTTCGATCGTCGCCTCCAGCGCCGCCGCGCTCTCCGCCGAGCCGATGGCGGCCCGGACGACCAGCGCCTGCGCCTGGATATCCGGTGCCTTGAGGACGCCCATGACCTACTTGAACTCCTCGCCACCGGCGCGTGCGATGACGATTTCCTCGTTCTGCTCGAGGCGACGGACAGCCTGGACGACCTTCTGCTGCGCCTCCTCGATGGTGGAGAGGCGCTGCGGACCCATGATCTCGATGTCGTCCTTCATCTGGGCTGCCGAACGAGACGACATCCCCTTGAAGAACTTGATACGCAACTCTTCGGAGGCTCCGCGCAACGCGAGCGCCAGATCCTTGCCATCGACCTCGCGTACCACCTTCGGCATGTCGCGGTCACCAAGCCGGATAATGTCGTTGAACACGAACATCTGGCGCTGGATCTCGTCGGCGAGGTCCGGCTCCTGCTCGCCAAGGATGTCCATGATGGCCTTGGTGTTGCTCGGGTCATTCTTCTGGAGCACGCTGACGATGTGGCGCATGCCACCCGACGACTCGAGGTTGGTTGCCTGCACATTTGAGAACTTCATGCGGAGCAACCGCTCCACCTCGCGGACAACTTCCGGCTGGGTGCGATCCATCACGGCGATGCGCATCGCCACCTCGGACTGCGTCTCCTGAGGAAGCGCCGCAAGCACCTTCGCAGCCTGCTCCGGCGCCAGGTAGGCGATGATCAGCGCGATCGTCTGCGGATGTTCGTCCTTGATGAAGCCAATCAACTGTGGCGTCTCGGCGCTGCGCAGGAACGAGAACGGCGGTGTCACCGCGCGAGCCGTCAGCTTTGCAAGCATCTCGCTCGCCCGGGTCGGCAGCAGCGTTTTCGAGAGCACCTGTTGCAGGAATGGGAGGCCACCGGCCACGCCACCCTCGTCACCACCGAGCATGTCGGCGACCTCGTCAAGCACCGCATCAACGATGTCTGGCTGGACGAACCGCATCTTGTGAATCTCGAGCGCGATGGTTTCGACGGCCTCCTCGGGCATGTTCTTGAGGATTGCGATCGATGCTTCCTCGCCCACGGCGATAAGGAAGGCGGCGCTCTGCTCAAGCCTGGTCAATCCCGCCAAGGGCCCACGCCGCACTGGCGCGGTCGGTGGCGGGGGCAAGGCCGGAACTGGGGCCGCGACCTCCTGGGTCTTCTCGGTTGCGGGTGCGGTGGCTGCCATCGTCGTGCCTCGGCGTCCGTCTCGTCAATTTCGCGGGTGAAGGTTGTGTCGTGAATGCCGCTCGGGTAGTGAGCCTCTCCGGGCGCGTCTGCGTTAGGCCTGCCTTCGGCGGGAGGACGGGTCACCCTTGCACCCGTCCGAACGCCGTTCGCCCAGTTGTCAACTCACGCCGACCGATGCGTTCTCCTGCTGGATCCAGCGGGCAAGGGTCTCGGCAACCAAGCCAGGCTGCTCACGGGCAAGGAGGCGAACCTCCTCCCGGCGCTGGGCACGCTCAGACGGGCTCAGCTGCCGACGGCGCCTACCGCCCGGCGCCGTGGCATCATCGCCGCCGGCTGCCGCTGCCACTGCCGCTGCGGTTGCGGACGAGACCACCGCCTGTGCCTCAGCGGGAAGCGTCGCCATGACATGGCCGGGCACCTCATAGGGCTGGCCAGAGTTCTTGGCCGCCAAGTACCGAGCGCGCTCTTCCGGCGGGAGCATCGACAGGACGTTGTCCGGAAGCTCCGGCGTCGATGACACCCCGAGAAGCGCCGCGAGCTGGGCCTCGATCGATTCCCGGGAGACCAAGGCCGCCGCGCCGCCACGACCACTCGGGAGGGCGCTGAGGTCGTTGCCGTCGATCGTGACCGGCTTCGGCTTGATGCTCGAGGAGAGGAGTCGGAAGACCACGAAGAGACCGATCAAGGCTGCGAGCAGACCACCCGCCTTCACGCCCATCTGGATGTAGTCGTTCTGCTGCGCCTGCGCCGCCTGAGCCTCAAGTTCCTTGGCCAAGGTGGTGTCGAACGGAACCGTGACGACCGCAATCTGGTCTCCGCGTGCCGTCTGCAGGCCTACCGCCGCCGAGACCGCCTGGGTGAGCTGCTCGGCCTGGATGTTCTGTACCGCCTGGTCGACCATGACCGCGATACCGACCGACTTGATTTCGCCAGCAGCACGGGTGATCGCTCGCTTGTCGGACGACACCTCGTAGTTCGTCGTCACTTCGGATTTCTGATAACTGGAGTTCCCGCCACCGCCGGTGTAGCCTCCGCCCTGCTGAAAAGACGGAATGTTCGTTTGCGTGCCAGGAACGCCCCCAGCCGCTTGAGCATCCGGTCCAGTGCCAGCGAAGCTCTCACGAGAATCCTTCTGACTGCGGGTCTGTGGCTGGAGTTGGCTAGGCGAGTACGTCTCAACCGTTTGTGCGACTGTGTCCCAGTCAAGCGCGACAGTCGCCTTTACAACCGCTCGGCCCTTGCCCAAGGCCTGATCGAGCAAGGCTTGGACCTTGCGCTCAATCTCGGCCTCGCGACTGTGCTGAACGTCGAGACGGGCGCTTGCCTGCTTGTTCGCGGCGATTTCAGACGTGTCTGCCTTGCCGAGGGTGTTGCCATTCGAGTCGACAACGGCAACGTTCTCCGCCTTGAGGCCCTCGACGGCCTTCGAGACGAGGAACTTGATGGAAGTGACTTGGTCGTCAGCCAGCTTCGCACCGGACTTCGTCTTGATGACCACGCTGGCGCTCGCATCACGCTGCTGCGCCGCGAAGAGACGCTCCTGAGGCAGGACGAGGTGGACGCGCGCCTGGTCAACGGCGCTGATCCGACCGATCGTCCGCATCAGCTCGCCCTCAAGACCACGCTGATAGTTGAGACGTTGGGCGAAGTCGGTGATGCCGAGGTTGGTGCGGTCGAAGACTTCCATCCCGACCACGCCGACACCGGTGCCGCTGGGAAGGCCGGCCGAAGCAAGCTGGAGCCGAAGATCGGCTGCCTGCTCAAAGGGCACGCGGATCGTCTGGCCACCATCAGTAATGGTGTATTGGGCCTTGAATTCCTTCAACTTGGCCACGATCGCAGCCGCATCGCCCTCCGCGAGGTTCGTGTAAAGCGGCACCGTTGCTGGCGGTTGCAAGTACACGAATGCGCCGAACAGCGCGGCGATGACGACCACCGCCCCGACCGCAAAGCCGATCTGACGGGATCGCCCCATGGATGACCATGCCAAGGGTAGATCCCGGAACGATTGATTGATGCCCTCGCCGTTCACCGACGCCTCCCAGCCTGTGTGGTGGGTCCAGCCGAGCCAGCTCTTACCCGACCTCTATCCACCTGAAGTGCGACCCCCGCCTGCGACCCGGAGCCCGCGCACGCGGGCTCGACCGGGGCAGCCGACGCGGGTGGCAGCGCTTGCCGGCCGACGGGAACCACTACCTAGATCTGCATCCGCACCACTTCCTGGTAGGCCTCAAGCAACTTGTTCCGAACCTGCACGGCAAGTCCGAAGCCAAGGTTGGCGCTCTCCATGCCGATCAACACCTGATGCAAGTCGACAGACTCGCCAGCGACCACACGGGCCGCCTTGGCGTCGGCAGCCTTGTACGCCTCGTTGGTGTCCTGCAGCGCGTTCGAAAGCACCGCCGCGAACGACTCCATGACGCCCTTTGCCGGGGCACCCACCTGCACGCCATTCAGCGCGAGATGGGAGGCATTGGGATGCACCGTCGGCGCCGACGGCACGACACCTCGGGGGATTCCCGACACGTAGGCATTGCTGATGCCGGGTGGCATCACCGGTGGCAATGTCATGTTCATTGTCGCGCGCTCCCTTCGGGTGGTTGCCGACGTGCTTGGGTCGCTCGTACTTGGCCCTGGCAGGGGCTTCAGCCTGACCCGTGCTACCGACCGATTTCCAGTGCCTTGCTCGCCATCGCCTTCGCCGCGTTGAGTGCCGTCACGTTCGCCTCGTAGGCGCGCGTCGCCGACAGCATGTCTGCCATCTCCGTCACCGGATCGATGTCGGGATAGCCCACGAAGCCTTCAGCATCAGCGTCCGGGTGATCCGGCTCGTACGTCCGCCTGGCAGGGCGGTCGTCCGGCCCGACCCGCGACACCCGCACGCCTTGGCCGGGCGGCATGGTGGCACCGGTCGGAGACGGGATATTCACGATCCCTTGCGCCAGGAGGATCGTGCGGAAGGGCACCTGCTCCTGGCGGGGCGTAAAGACGAGTTGCTGGCGACGATACGGGCCGCCTTCGGCGGTCCGGGTGGTGTTCATGTTCGCGATGTTGTTCGCAATGACGTCGGTTCGGAGGCGCTGGGCGGTAAGGGCAGAACCCGCGATCCGCAATGCATTGAAGAACGACATGCCAGCCTCCGAACGTCAAAGCAGCACCGCGGAACCCACGGCGCGTCCTTGCCGAGAAGGATAAGAAGCGGGGTAGGGGCCCTCTATCGGGGATTCCCTTATAGGGAGTCCGTCGTTCGACGGACAACCCGCCCGGGAACGTACGGTGGAAGGGGCAACGGAAGGGGCCGGGGCAGGCAATGCCCGCGCCACCGACCCCGCAATGGCAATCACCGGTGCGCACCAGTCAGCCCGGCGGGTCGCCACGACCCGGGCCTGGCCGCGCCGCCACGATGGCGTGACGGGCGTGGGACGTACCGCTACCGGTCCGCGCACCATTCTTGCCAGCCACCGCGGTGCCATCGACCTGTCGCAGCGGAGAACCCGCCGGCATCCCTGAGTTGGCGCCAGACCTGCAACGGACGGCGCCACGTCATGCATCCAAGCCATGCACCGACGCGCCCTCCCGGCCAGCCAGCGCCACGCGCATTCATCGCGCCATGATGGGCCTTTCCGCGCGCCCCACGGGACGTGAGGGGCCATCCTTCGCGCCCACGGGCCGGGAGGGGCCAGCCGCGTGGCAGGGCGCGCGCTGCGTACTGACCCGACTGTGGGTGCAAGGCCCGCGTCCGGGAAACGAGACGAGCCACCCGTGGCCGGGTGGCTCGTTCGTGCGTGCAATCGGCGCCCCAGAGGCGCACTTACGGCTACGGCTCGGTCTGTAGGGTCAGCGTGCCCGGACCTTCCTCGACGACGCGCAACCGCATGCCGTCGAGGCGAAGGAGCGCCCGCTTGATCACGACCTTGGACTGGTGCGCAACATCGAGTGTGAGGATGCCTCGCTCGTAGCCGTTTGCCTTCGCCTCCGACACGCCTTCCACCTGCTGGATGGTGCGCTGCAGGTGCAGGGCGCGCGAGAACCCTGGGACACCATTAATGACCACGGTCGTGTGGGTCGGCGCGTCAGCGTCAAC
>Ga0233424_10002733_pt1 | contig 12035 bp, 9 predicted proteins | sample Watercolumn_Towu_FD_181011 | JGI IMG/M metagenome (GOLD analysis project Ga0233424, IMG submission 181011) | Freshwater microbial communities from Lake Towuti, South Sulawesi, Indonesia - Watercolumn_Towuti2014_125_MG | ecosystem: Environmental > Aquatic > Freshwater > Lake | place: Indonesia... | reverse complement strand
CGAAGCCGTCTCGTTCAAGAGCGACCTCGTGCCCGCCGCACCGCTGCGGCTGCCCGACGTCGAGCCGGGCCAGTACGGCCTCTACTTCCGCGACGAATTCGATTTCTATTCATGGGTCGAATCGGCACCGGCCGAGATTCGTTTTTCAGTCCAGGCCGGGCTGATCTACGGCCGGCTGGGCGACGCGAAGTTTTCCCTGTTCCCGCGCGACGAGCTGCAGGGCAATGCGGTCGCCAAGATCGACATCCCGCCCGACAAACAGCAGCGCGACGTGTCGCTGCGTTCGACCATCCGCGGCCTGCAGCGGCTGCACCTGTCCGACGGCGGCGACGGCACGGCGATCACCTGGCCCGCCGGCACGCCGCTGACGATTCGCTCGGACCCAGCCAGCCCCGCTCCGTTGCACGGCCGCTGGACACTTTACTTCTACGTCCCGCGCGGCACGCGGGTCATCGGCGGGTTCGCCGACGGCCCCGGCGAACTGCGCGACCCCGACGGCAAAACCGTCCACACGTTCGGCGACGCACCGGGCTACTTCAGCGTCCCCGTCCCCGGCGGCCAGGACGCCGCGCTGTGGCGTTTCCACCACGGCAACGGCCGCCGCCTGCTGATGACCGTCCCGCCCTACCTCGCCCGCAACGCCGCCGAACTGCTCCTGCCGCGCGAGGTCGTGGAGCGAGATCGAAACCGACCGTGAATTGTGCGTTAAGCACGATTTCAAACCGCGGGACCCGATAGGTGCCAAGCGGGAGGCGAGTTGTTTCACGGACACTCTTCCGCAAGCGGTCATCGGCGAACTCAACCGGCGGCAGGCGGACCGGAACGGCGATGGCGAATTGCCTCGACGAACCGCGTTGACCGCCAAAAATCCCAGACACCCAAACGTTGCCCAAACCCAAAGAATCCCAGACAAGAAAAGTTTGAGTGTCTTGGATTTAATCTTTCTTTTGTTGCCACCCAGGCCCGAGGTTCCGGGAGCCCTTTCTGTCTTCGCCGTCGCATCGCCCTCGCAAAAGGGGGGCGATCGACGACGAAGACTGCAAGGGGCGGCCCCTTTCGTAGAGCCCGAGCGGAACTCGGGCACCCAAAAATCTCAGAAAAAAATTTCAGACACCCAAACGTTGCCCACAGAATCCCAAACAAAAAAAGTTTGAGTGTCTTGGATTCTATTGCCTGGACGAACCGCGTTGACCGCCAATCGCAAACTCCGCCTTTGACGTGTAACCAATCCACAGGATGCAACTCCTGCCTTTTTGTTGCCACCCAGGCCCGAGGTTCCGGGAGCCCCTTCCGTCTTCGCCGTCGCATCGCCCTCGCAAAAGAGGGGCGATCGACGGCGAAGACGGGAAGGGGCGGCCCCTTTCGTAGAGCCCGAGCGGAGCTCCGGCACCTAAAAATCTCAGACACCCAAACGTTGCTCAAAGAACCCCAAACGAAAAAAGTTTGAGTGTCTTGGATTTTAGAGTGTCGAAAAGTCCCAGACACCCAAACGTTGCCCAAACCCAAAGAATCCCAGACAAATAGAGTTTGAGTGTCTTGGATTTAATCTTTCGAGTGTCTTGGATTTTGCCAGACAAACAAAGTCTGAGTGTCTTGGATTTTACTTGGATTTTATTATGTGGATTTTATCTTTCGAGTGTCTTGGATTTTAGGATTAAATCTTTCGAGTGACTTGGATTTTACGGCCAGATTGCGGTTCGACCGCGCAACGGCAGCCGATTCTCCGTTCGCGGCTGGCATGTGATGACGAGACCTGTATTCCCTGCGCCAGCTAGATATTCCCTGCAAGCTGTACAAGAATAGGGCGACGGCGCCTTGACAAATCGCACCTGACCTCAAGGAGAATCGTCGTGAAGGCCCGGCTGATGATTTTTTTGGTGCTGTTCGAATTCACGGCGCTGGCCGGCGCCGACGTTCCGAAGGCCGGCGTGCAGGTCTACAAGCCGGCGGGTATGACCGACACCGACGCGTACGAGATGGACCTGGACACGCCCAATCTGGCGACCGGGTACACGAGCGAGAATCTTTACGGCCAGTACGTGGCTGGTCCCCGAAGCAACGACCATTTCCTGCACGTAGTCAAAGGCGGGCCGGCTGGCGGCGGCTTTCCCGGGATCAACTCCGGAATTGACGCCAGATATGAGACGAGTCGTGGAGGTGCCCGATGAACAAGCGACATCCAGTACAGGCAGATCATGAAAAATAGACCATCTCTTTCATTTCGCGGTGTCTGGTCCCCCGGTTCGTCGCACTGGTTGGCGTGCATGCTTGGGTTCCTGGGCTGGTGTTCGCTGGATCTGCCTGCCGCAGCGAAGGAGCCGATGCTCGGTTTCAATCGCGACATTCGCCCGATTCTCTCGGACAAGTGTTTCGCCTGCCATGGGTTCGACGCGAAGCAGCGCCAGTCCGAATTGCGGCTGGATGTCGCGGAGGGAGCCTATCGTGCGGGCGCGAGTGGTGTCGTCGCGGTCAAGCCGGGCGACGTCGACGGCAGTGAGGTCTGGCGCCGCATCAACAGCAGCGATCCCGCGACGCAGATGCCTCCACCCGAGTCCCACAAACGGTTGACGGAGCGAGAAAGGGAGACGATCCGACAGTGGATTCAGCAAGGAGGTCGATATCAGAAGCACTGGGCGTTCGAGCCACCGACGCGTCCCTTTGTGCCTATTGGCCCGTCCGCATCGGTCATCGATGCCTTGATCCGGGAGCGGCTCGCCGAGGAAGGAGTGGAGCCCTCGCTCCCTGCCGATCGAGCGACCCTGTTACGGCGCGTGACGTTTGACTTGACAGGCCTGCCGCCAACGTTGGAAGAGCTCGACGAGTTTCTCGAAGATCCTCTCAATGATGCGTCGCCGGATGCGTATGAGAGGCAGGTCGAGCGCCTGTTGGCTTCGACCCGATACGGGGAGCGGATGGCGGTATTCTGGTTGGATGCGTCGCGCTACGGCGACACCAATGGATATCTGCACGATCTGCTGCGTTCCGGCTGGCCATGGCGGGATTGGGTGATTCGCGCCTTCAATGACGATCTGCCATTCGACCAGTTTGTTCTCCGGCAGTTAGCGGGTGATTTGCTTCCCGCGGCCTCGCTGGAAGATCAGTTGCCGACCGCGTTTTGCCGGAATCACTTGATTACCACGGAAGGCGGAACGCTTGCCGCCGAGTATCTCAACGAATATGCAGCGGACCGTGTGCAGACGGTAGCGACCGCATTCCTTGGATTGAGTTTCCACTGCTGCCGTTGCCATGACCACAAATTTGATCCGCTCACGCAGGAGGACTTTTACAGCCTGCAGGCCTACTTTAATTCGATTACCGAAAAGCACTCGGAAAACGATCAGTCTGTGGCGTACCCACCTTGGATCGAAATTGCTTCCCCGCTGCTGCCGGAGGGCGAGAAGGCCAGAGTCATGATCATGCAGGAAGCCCCGGCACCTACGCCGACCTTCGTCCTGAAACGAGGACAGTATGATCAGGCCGATAAGGATCGCCCAGTGACGCGCCGGCCGCCGCTGGTCTTTGGGCCGGCTCAGGACGTAGCGTCTGCGAGTCGATTAACGCTCGCGGAGTGGCTCGTTTCCCCGCGGAACCCGCTGTTAGCGCGCGTGACCGTGAATCGCCTCTGGCAACGGATATTCGGAACGGGGCTGGTAAAAACCGTCGACGATTTCGGAGTCCAGGGGGAGTATCCGAGCCATCCAGAATTGCTCGACTACCTGGCGTGCGTATTCCGCGATGGTAACGCCGGCGGCGAGACCAACGGCTGGAGTACGAAGCAGATTAGTCGCCGGATTGTGACCAGCGCCACGTATCGCCAATCGTCAAAGACCCGTACGGAGTTGGCGGTCAAGGATCCTGAGAATCGGCTGCTTGGACGCTTTCCGCGGCAACGCCTGAGTGCCGAGGAAATCCGCGACCAAGCGCTGCTGGCCGCGGGCCTGCTGTCGACAAAAACGGGCGGTCCACCGGTTCATCCTTATCAGCCCGACGGGTTATGGGAAGAACGCGCGAACGAAGGGAGCAATACGAAGGTCTACCGGCGCAGCGAGGGCGAATCGCTTGTTCGCCGCAGCCTGTATACGTTCTGGAAACGCACCTGTCCTCCCCCGTTGATGAATGTCTTCGACGCGCCGGATCGCACGTCGTGTGCGGTTCGACGTTCGCCGACGAATACTCCACTGCAAGCACTCGCGACGCTCAACGAAGAACAGTTCCTGGAGAGTGCCAAGCTGTCGGCGGCGCGAACGCTGCGGGAAACGCCGGCGAATCGTGAACGGCTGGTGCGTCTGTTCCGCCGCGCGACGGGCCGACATCCGGATGCGGTCGACATCGAGACGCTGGAGCAGGGACTTCGCGAACTTGTCGCCCGTTACCGCGCAATGCCGGATGACGCCCAAGCCCTCGTTAGTCAAGGCAGCATCCCGGTGCCGGCGGAACTCGAAACGGCCGAACTCGCCGCCTGGATGCTGGTGGCCAATGTGATCCTGAACCTCGATGAATCCCTCGTGCGAAACTGAATTACGCATCATTCCAAGCAAACGACCACGGGTATCTCCATGCAACCGCTGCGAGAGTTCTTGTTTAATCTGAACCGTCGGCAATTGCTGCGCAGCGCCGCTGCCGGCGGACTTGCATTCCTTGGCGGTACCGCGCTTCGGGAACTCCTGGCAGCCGATCGATCCGCCGCCGCCGCAAATGGGCATCCTGGTCTGCCAGGCCTGCCACACTTTGCACCAAGAGCAAAGCGGATTGTTTACCTCTACATGGAAGGAGCGCCTTCGCAGCTCGACACCTTTGATCATAAGCCGAATCTGGCGGCACAATTCGACGTCGACCTGCCGCCGTCGGTGCGCGGCACGCAGCGATTGACCGGCATGACCAGTGGTCAGGCGCGACTCCCGATCGCGCCCACCATGTTCCAATTCACTCAACACCCCAACGCGGAAGACGGCTTGTGGGTCTGCGACCTGCTGAAGCGCACCGGTGCGATGGCTCACGAGTTATGCCTGATCCGCTCGATGACGACGGAACAGATCAATCACGGGCCTGGCATCACCTTCATGCAGACCGGGCATCAGATTCCCGGGCGACCGGCCGTCGGCGCGTGGCTTTCGTACGGGCTGGGGAGTGAAAATCATGATTTGCCGTCATTTGTGGTGATGATCAGCCAGGGCCGCGGCCAGATGCAAGCATTGTTTTCGCACCTCTGGGGCGCGGGGTTCCTGCCGGGGGAACATCAGGGGGTTCAATTTCGCGCTGCGAGCGATCCTGTTCTGTTTTTGAACGATCCGCGAGGCATGCGTCGCGAGGACCGCCGCAAGGTGCTGGATATGATCGGCGAACTGAACCGGCGGCAGGCGGACCGGAACGGCGATGGCGAAGTGTTGGCCCGCATCGCCCAGTACGAAATGGCCTACCGATTGCAGGCCAGCGTCCCGGAGTTGACCGAATTCGGGGGCGAGACGGAAGAGACTCTCAACTTGTACGGTCCCGATGTGCGCAAGCCGGGAACTTTTGCCTACAACTGCCTGTTGGCACGACGGATGGTGGAGCGCGGCGTGCGATTCATCCAATTGTACCATCGCGGTTGGGACCATCACGGCAGCGTGCCGCGCGATCTGCCGCTGCAATGCGAGGACGTCGATCAGGCCCAGGCCGCACTGCTGGCCGATCTGCGCCGGCGCGGGCTCCTGGACGAAACCCTGGTGGTCTGGGGCAGCGAGTTCGGGCGTACGGTCTATTGCCAGGGCAATCTCACCCGCATGCAATACGGCCGCGATCACCACCCGCGTTGCTTCAGCGTCTGGCTGGCCGGCGGCGGCATTCGACGCGGTATCTCGTTCGGACAAACGGATGAATTCTCATACAACGTTGCCGAAAACCCGGTCAACGCCCATGACTTGCACGCCACCATGCTGCACTGCCTGGGAATCGACCACACGCGATTCACCTACAAATCACAAGGCCTCGACTTCCGGTTGACGGGCGTCGAGCCTGCTCGCGTGCTCCGAGAAATCCTGGCGTGATACAGGACCTCTCGCAAGCCCATTCGAGTCTGCACTACAATGGCGAACCTCGGAGAAGCGCATTGGATCGGCGCGTCTCGACCGGTTCCTACCTGCCCATCCAAACATGGACAACATGATGACTTATTCCACTCGCTTCCTGGTCGTCCTCGCTGTCGCTGCTCTCGCCATCACCATCCGGAAACTCGATCCGAACTGCGAAGCGCTGGCCGCGGACGACGTAGTTGCAGAACAAACGAGCAAGAAGGCTGAGGCCGGGGAGTGGATCCAGCTCTTTAATGGGAAAAACCTCGAGGGCTGGACACCCAAACTCAAAGGACACCCCGCCGGCGAAAATTGGGGGAACACGTTTCGCGTCGAGAATGGATTGCTCAAGGTGGCCTACGATCAGTACTCCAACTTCGATGGCAAGTTCGGACACCTGTTCTACAAAGAGATTTTTTCCAATTACATCCTCCGCGTCGAATATCGATTCGTGGGCGACCAGTGCGCCGGGGGACCGGGTTGGGCCCTGCGCAACAGCGGCGTTATGCTCCATGGCCAAACTGCCGAATCCATGGACCTGAACCAGGATTTTCCAGCCTCGATCGAAGCCCAGTTCCTCGGCGGCACCGGGCAAGGGGAACGACCGACCGCCAACCTCTGCACGCCAGGTACCCATGTCGTGATGGATGGAAAACTCATCACCCGACACTGCACGAACTCGAAGTCCGACACCTACCATGGGGATCAATGGGTCGAAGTCGAATTGGAGGTTCGAGGCAATGATCTGATTCGGCATATCATCAACGGCAAAGTGGTCCTCGAATACAACCAGCCCCAACTCGATGAGGGCGACCCATCCGCCAGGAAGTTACTCGAGAGTCAACCGAAGCAACTCGACCGTGGTACGATTTCACTCCAATCGGAAAGTCACCCCATCGAATTCCGCAAAGTCGAATTGAAACGACTCAACCCTTAACTCGGCGAATTGTTGATTGCCCGCATTCGAGCTCGTCCGGCAGTCCGGGTTTGCCGATTCGTCCTGCACGGTCGCTGTTCTCCTCCCGCCCCCGTCAAAAGCACCACTCTTCTCGATTTACGAGCGGTCCTGCCAGATGGTCGGCGAACGGGCACGCTCGCCACCGCTCTCCCCCGGAAATACGAATACCGGTGGCGAGGGGAGTACAGGTTCGTTGCGCGCGACGGCAACTCTCATCGTTTGCGCCTCAATCCTGTAGTTTCGCCGCCTTGTTATCAGCTGACCCAACGGCTGGGGCAAGATGTGCCCCAGCTACGCTGAGCTTGAGTTTCTGTAGTCGAAGAGCTTAGAATCGCAGGTCGGCGATGATCGAGCGGCAAACCGGCCGCAATGCGTCGCTCGTGGGGATATTTTCCTGAATTATCAACTAAAGTCGAGTAACGACGGGCGGAGCCAAGCCGACGGCTGTGCCGCCATGCCGACTCGTGCGGGGACGCTTGCATGGCGACGTTCAGACCGTTAACGCGACGATCGGTTCTCAAGGGAGTCGCCGGCGCCACGCTGGTTTTGCCCGCCCTGGAAGCCATGGGATTGGACGACTCACAGCGCGCCCCCCGCCGATTCTGCGCCCTGTACACGGCGAATGGCATGTCGCTGCCCAAGGCGGTGCACGAGATCCCGGAGTGGAGTTGGTTTCCAGCGAAGGAAGGGCCGCAGTTCGAGTTCGGATTTTCGACCAGGCCGCTAACGCCGTTTCGAAATCAGTTGAGTTTCCTGGGCGGATTGCACCATCCGAACGGACTGAAGGCCGATCCCCATATCTGCTCGGATATGTGGCTGACGGGCGCACCCCTGCACGATCCGAAGCCGGGTACCTTCAATACCGTGGGAGTCGACCAGGTTGTCGCCCTGCATACCCGGCAACATTGCCGCCAGCCGTCGCTGGTGCTGTCGATCGACGCGGGAGTGGGATTCCTTTCGCGCACCGGAACGATCTCGTACAACCAGGAAGGCAAGCCGATCCCGGCGGAGAATAATCCGCGGCGCGTGTTCGATCGCCTGTTTCGAGCGGACACCGCGTCGCTGGTGAAGCAGCGCGAGCAGCTGAAGCGTCGGATGCGACTGGTCGACGCCGTCGTCGACAATGCGCGATCGTTGCAGCGACAGTTGGGTCAGTCCGATCGCGAAAAACTCGATCAGTATCTGACCGCTCTGAACGAAATCGAAATCCGACTCGAGGTGGCCGAAAAGTGGATCGACGTGCCGTTAAAGCCGCAGGACTATTCTCATCTCGACTTGAGCGTTACTTCGGAGGGAGAACCTCGCGACTATTACCGAAATATGTTTGACCTGATCGCGCTCGCATTTGATGCCGACATCACGCGGTCGGTGGCGTTCATGCTGAATCGCGAGGACGGCATGGGGATCAGCGACACGTTTCCACTCAAGCTCGGTCTCAACAACACGCACCATTATCTTTCGCATGCGGAGGACAAAAACGGCCAGCTTGCGTTCGCCAAGTATGATCTGTTCCTGAGCGAACAGATCGCCCATTTCCTGGGACGACTGCAGGAATTTCGTGATCGGGATGTTTCGGTGCTGGACAACACGATCGTGCTTTTTGGCAGCGGCGCGAGCACGACTCACAATCCGACCAACCTGCCGACGTTAATCGCCGGTGGAGGCGCGATCGGGCTCAAGCATGGTACCTACTGGAAGCGGGCTGAAACCCGGATGTCGAACGTCTATCTGAGCATCCTGCGAGCCCTGGGAATCGAAGTCGATGCGTTCGCCGACAGCACCGGCACCATCAGTGATTCCATATTCCCGGTCTGAGCGATTTCGCCAGCCACGATTGCACCGTCGATTCAGGAATCCGCTTCAGGGATCCGGCGTGCTGAAGCGGAATGCGAACAGATCGGCGTCGCGCAGCACGAATCGCAGCCGAATCGCCTTTCCTGCCAGGCTGGCAAGGCTGCTGCCATTGCGCCAGGCGATGGTCCGCTCAATTTCATTGCCGATCTGTTCGCGGCAGTCGTCGAGCGAAAACTGGGGAATCGGGATACCGTCGGCGTCTTGAATCTCGCAGCGAACAGAACCGCCGGCGGAAGTGGCAAAGTTGAGACTTAAGTGACTTCCAGCGAATACGATTGGCCTGGTGATCAGCTCTCCCGTCGCCGCCCCGGCCCGGGCGGATGCGAATCCGTCCAATCGCAGTGAGTAGCGCCGGAGATGCGCCGTGGGTTGCGCATAATCTTGATTCACATACAACGACATTTCGTACGGCCCGGTCTGCACGATATTCAGCGCGGGATAATTCGTGCGGGAAACCCAGTTGCGGGCGCCGATGCCTGGCTTGACGAAACCTTCCAGGAATGTCCGGTCATAAACGTCGCCACCACGAGAGGTCATCAGAATCGCATCCGACGTGTCCTTGAAATAGGCCGGATCGACGCCGATTGCCCGGGCCTGCTCGTCGCTCAGCACTTGTCGGCCTTCAAAGAATCTTGCAGCGATGGCGACGTAAATATGCGGAGCACGGAAGTAGGGTGAAGTCTGGTTCGTGTAGATGTGTTCTTCCGGCGCGGGGCGCCGGCCGTGGATGCCATCGTCGTGCAACTGTCGCATCAGCACCGCGGGGGTCCAACTGCGAAAATCGGTGCTGGTGGTCCGCGCGATGCGCCGCAGCCCGTCCCAGACTCGAAAATAGCAGACGTAGGTTCCTTCGAGTTCCGACCAGAACGCCAGATTCTGCGAATCAAAAAGATGCGTGTGGGGAATGGGAACATCCTTGGAACTGATCAGCGGCTCTTCGCGAATCCGCTGCCAGTGGATGCCGTCCGCTGAGACATATCCAAATAACTTGTCGCCGGTGCCGCCGGCCGCCTTGTACCGCTCAGCGGCTGGCACGCCGGGACGCGTATCGAGCATCGGGCAGAAATTGTGTGTGACGGGTGCCGCGTTTGCCAGTACCAGATTATTCCGTTTACTGCCTTGGAATTCGAACAGGCCGAGCTGCGGCCTGGTCCAGTGAATGCCGTCGCTGGATTCGGCGTAGCAGGTCCGCTCGTGTTCACTGCCGTCGAGCCCGGCCTGGGAGATGCCCCGGTAATAGAGTCGGTATTTGTCGCCATCCCGCATGACGGTCGCATAGCCGGCGAACGGCCCTTCGTGCGGCTGATCGAAGCGCAGCACGATCCCCTCATCGCGAGGCTCGTGCAATTGCAGCCGCAGCCCCTCGGTGCGTTCGATCAATGCTCGATCCACAAACAGCTCGCGTCGCGAGCCGACCGCGGTCGCTTCGGCGGCAATGGTAGTCGCCGGGTACCGTTGTGAACTGGCGCACACGAAGACTGCAAACACAAGAGCGGGCATCGCCACCCCGGGAGATCGCGCCCGTATCAGAGTTGTCGCACGCTCTGTTTCTTCGCGGCGCTCCGTTGGAAATTCAATCGGCGGCGCGATCCGACGGTCGCAGTCTGACAAATCGATAGCGACGTTCATCGAATTTTCCTTGCGTATTTCCCCGGTCTTGGAGTACGGACTGGTCGGTGCGAAACGGCCTTGATCATTTCTTGGATTGTTCCTCGTCGTCGCCGGCCTGTGGTGGCTGCTCGGCTTTTGCCCGACGCCAGGTGGGCTTTCGTTTTCGCGACTTGGGATGCACGGGCCGCCCGCTGGGAATCGTCTCTTCCAGCAGGCCGCCCGGAATACGGTCGATCAACTCCACGATCTGGGCGCGGGGCCGCTCGGTAACCGGCGGTGGCGGCTCGTCATCGAATCGGCGCTTGCGACGGACGGTCTTGGGCTCCGTTCCGGGAACGAGCTCGTACTTGACGGCCTGACCCGGCTGAATCAAGGGGGGTGGTTGGCACGCGCCGAGCGCCGTGACATGAAAGAAAATCTCCGAGCCGCGGTCCGGGCGGATGAAACCATAGCCCTTTTCCGGAAAGAATTGCACGACGATACCATACCGCATGAACTGCTCGCTTCCTCAAATTCCCTGAATGGACCCGCCTGGACGCATGGCGCGTCGCCGTCGAGCGGACGATGTGACAATGCGTCGCCGCCAGAGTATCATCTCTGGACGAAGATTGATCAAGGTTCCTGTGTTCGCAAAGGGAGGCGTCCGGAGTGCGATCATGAACTGGCCCGCACGCGAAATCTCATCGTTGATCGTGGGGCTGCTGTTGGGATCGGCGGCGGCAGCAAGCGCTGCCGAACCGCTTCCGGGTTCCGTGCCACCGGTCGATTTTCGCCGCGAGGTGTTGCCGATCCTGCAGCTGCATTGCGCCGAGTGTCATGCCTTTGGCAACCAGGAAGGCGGCTTCCGGATTTCGTCGCGAGCCGAACTTCTGGCCGGGGGCGACGAGGGGCCGGCGGTCGTCCCCGGCGACAGCCAGAGCAGTCGAATCATCCGGCTGGTTGCCGGCCAGGATGGTGACCTGCGGATGCCTCCGAACGGGCCTCGGTTGTCGCTGGAAGAAGTCGGCGCGTTGCGAGCCTGGATCGATCAAGGTTGCGTCTGGCCTGCCGGAGTTGAATTATCGGATCCGCGCCGAGAGGCCTCGCGGGGACATTGGGCTTTCCAGCCTCTTGCGCGCCCGCCGGTACCGGACGTACGGACCGCCGGCTGGTGCCGCACGCCGATCGATCGATTCCTGATCGAACGACTCGAGGCAGCCGGCCTGGAACCAGCGGCGGAGCAGCCGGCCCGCATGGCGATGCGCCGGCTGCATTTAGGTCTGCTCGGTTTGCCGCCTGACCCCGCCGAGATCGATGCCTATTGTGCGGCAGCAGCGGAATCTCCCGGGCACGCCTGGGAAGAACTCGTCGATCGCCTGCTGGAGAGTCCATCGTTTGGGGAACGCTGGGGCCGGCACTGGCTGGACATCGCGCACTATGCCGACAGCGACGGCATGGAATCGGATCGTGATCGCCGCTTCGCCTTTCCCTATCGCGATTTCGCGATACGATCGTTCAATTCCGACTTGCCGTACGATCGGTTTGTTCGCTGGCAGCTGGCCGGTTATGAGTATGCGCCGGAG
>Ga0233424_10002731_pt1 | contig 12037 bp, 8 predicted proteins | sample Watercolumn_Towu_FD_181011 | JGI IMG/M metagenome (GOLD analysis project Ga0233424, IMG submission 181011) | Freshwater microbial communities from Lake Towuti, South Sulawesi, Indonesia - Watercolumn_Towuti2014_125_MG | ecosystem: Environmental > Aquatic > Freshwater > Lake | place: Indonesia... | reverse complement strand
TACTGTTTCACCAGCGGGAAGCTATACTTATGCGTGGACGCCATCCGGAGGAAATGCCGCCACTGCCACAGGCCTTTGTCCCGGAACATACACATGCACCATCACCGGAAGTTGTGTAACACAAACACAAACATTCAACATTACTACAGCAGGCGGAAGCATCAATCCTACTTCTTCTCCGCCTACCAACGTAAGTTGTTTCGGAGGTAATAATGGTTCTGCATCCGTTACGGGTGCAGGCGGCACTGCTCCGTACACCTTCTCATGGGCACCTGCAACAACAAATTCTACTGTGGGGAATACGAATACGGCTACAGGATTAATTGCAGGAACGTACGTTGTAACAGTGACCGACGCAGCAGGATGTACAGGCACGCAAACAATTACAATAACTCAACCACCTGCCCTTACTTCAACATTCACACAAACGAATGTGTTGTGTAACGGAGGCAATACCGGATCAGCTTCTATTACAGGAGCAGGCGGAACAGGTCCGTATACGTTTGCGTGGACACCAACAACCACCAATACAACAACAGGTAACACGAACACTGCAACTGGTCTGACAGCTCAGACCTACAATGTGACTGTGACCGATGCGAACGGATGTTCTACTTCACAGGCGATTACAATTACGGAGCCAACTCCGTTTGTTGTTACAGCAACGAATACCGCTGCAAGTTGCAACCAACCTAATGGATCAGTTACCGCCACTACAACTGGTGGTATGGGTGCTCCGACTTATTTGTGGACACCTGGTGGATATACTAGCGCTACAGTTACTAACCTTGCGGGCGGCACTTACAACGTTGTGGCTACCGACGCAAACGGTTGCACTTCACAAGCAACTACCACTATTGCTTCTTCAGGGAACATGACCGTTACACAAACGTCAACAGACTTGTTGTGCTATCAGGATAACTCCGGAACGGCTAGTGTCACTATTACGGGCAATACGGGAACAGTAACGTACGTATGGACTCCAAACGTTTCCACTACGAATTCTGCTACAGGGCTCGCAGCCGGAACCTACATTGTTGATGCTACAGATCCGAATGGCTGTTCAACGTCATCAACAATAACAATAACAGAACCACCGCAACTCACTGCAACAGTAGGTGGATTTAACGTAAGTTGTTTTGGCGCGTGCGACGGACAAATTGTAACAATTCCGGCAGGTGGAACCGGCACGTACACATTCACTTGGAACAATTCGTGTACACAACCAAGCTGCAATAGTATTTGCGCAGGAACTTACAACGTAACAGTTACTGACCAGAATGGCTGTACCGCGACCGGTACCACAACTGTTACTGAACCTCCGCAGATTGTAGTGACTACTTCATTCGATACGGCTCATTGTGGACAGGCTGATGGAAACGCATACGTAAATGCTTCCGGCGGCTCAGGTGTGTTGACCGGAAATTGGACCAGTCCACCTACTTCAGGATTTACTTTGTCGAACGTCGCAGGCGGAAGTTATCAGTGTGTAGTGACAGATGCGAACAACTGTTCCGCTACTGCAACTGTAAACGTGTTTACTCAGACAGGTGTTGTTGCAACGATGGGACCAATTACATCTGTTGATTGCTTCGGTGCAAGTACCGGTGACGCAACTGCAACTTTTGCAGGTGGTAACGGTCCTTACACGATCAGCTGGAATACTACGCCGGCGCAAACGAGTGCAACAGCAACAGGTCTTTCTGCAGGAACATATATTGTAACTGCAACCGATGCCGATGGTTGTACATCAACCGCCACTGCAATTGTAACGCAGCCGCCGTTATTAACACTCACAGCGATTGCTGCACCAGCATCAGTTTGTGCGGGTCAACCTGTAACGTTGACCGGAACTGCAGGTGGTGGAACTGCAACTTATACGTACGTGTGGACGCCAGGCAACCTCGCTGGTGCTACGCAAACATTTATTCCGCCGGCATCCGGAACCGTTACATGCGACGTAACGGACGCAAACGGATGTACAGCAACAGCAACAACGACAATCACAGTTAATCCGATTCCAGTTGCAGGATTCGTTGGTGACCAGCTCTCAGGATGTGCACCACTCTGCGTAAACTTCTCTGATCAAACAACTCTTGGATCCGGCACAATTACGCAGTGGGCATGGGATTTCGGTGATCAGGCAAGTGCAACTACTCAGAATCCGAATCACTGCTATACAGCGGCTGGTGTTTACACGGTTTCATTAACCGTAACATCGAATGCAGGATGCACGAATACGATTACGATGAACAATTACATTGACGTATTCGGAATTCCTACCGCAGCCTTTACTGCAGGTCCGCAACCAACTACAGAACTGAATCCGACTATCAACTTCACGGATCTTTCAATCGGTGCGGTTACCTGGGATTGGAGTTTTGGTGATATGATTCCGGCCAGCACTTCACAAGTGCAGAATCCGGTGTTCACTTATACTGCAGCAGCATGTTATGATGTGGTGCTTGAAGTTTCTTCTGTGAATGGTTGTACAGATAGTACGGTAAATGAGGTTTGTATTGATCCTGATGTTTCAATCTATGTGCCTAACACATTCACACCAAACGAGGACGGAATAAATGAAGTTTTCTTTGCACAGGGAATTGGAATTGATCCTGATCGTTTTGAGCTGTGGGTGTTTGACCGTTGGGGTAATCTCATCTACTACACGAACGACATGAACGACGGCTGGGATGGAAAAGTGCAAGGCAGTTCGAAGCTCTGTCAGGAAGACACATACGTCTGGAAGATTAAGTGTGTTGATTTACTTGAGAAGAAACACAGTCTTATTGGTCATGTGAATCTGATCAGATAACGGATGACTAATAACTGATGACTTATAAAAAGTCCCGAACTCTTAGAGAACGGGACTTTTTTATTTCAATAAGAACTACAGACTAATTTTTAATCAGTCATTAGTCATCAGTTATTTGTTATCTCAGCCGGTCCGTTGAACGTACCATCTCTTCGTCCTTCTTAACGAATTTCCACGCAAGCATAAACAGAATGAAGTTTGCCATTGTGATCCAGGTTCCGGCTTCGCTCGTCGTATGTTCGTGCATGAACGGTAGTGAAGCAACGTATGCGGTGAACGCAAGGGACAATACTGCTCCTGCGAGGCAGATCTTCATCTGAAGACCACGATTTTTAAATGTAACAACACCCAGACTGGCAATCACTGTTAACACAATCTGTCCTGCCATCACCACGTAATCATCCATCAGAGTTAGTGCTACAGGAGCTTCACCCGGGCCTGACATTGAAGCAAAAGGAACGAAGAACAGCGCCACCAGAACGATGTCGATGAGCATTAGAAATACGGATTGGATGCGTTGAATCATGGTGTTAGGCTTTCTGCAAAATTGAGCATTTCCTGCGTGAATTTTATCCGGTAAATTGAGCAATGTGTCGAAAAAAGGGCCTGAAATGCACTATTTTTTAACGATTTGGTTTGGAATTAGAGATTCTTCGTATACTTGCGGAGTACTTCGATCATGAGCAGTTTTTAATCGAAAGCTGTTTTTCCCGGATTAAAGTTCTCAGTTCAATTTCTAAAAAAACATTTCAATAGTTCAATGCTTTGGCGGTTTCATTCCGCACTTGTGAGTATACGACAAGACCCTTCATCAAAGCGAATTCCCTTTCAAAATTTAAAGCATAAAAGCATTCCAAATACTTAATCAAAAATCATGTACGACATTGTTGCATTAAAATCCAAGCTCGTTGGTGAGTTGCGTGAAATTGCGAAAGAGCTCAGCATTCCCAAACACGATTCCCTGAAAAAGGAAGATCTCGTGTACAAAATTCTGGATGCCCAGGCTGCGAGCGGTGCAAAAAAATCTGCTGAAGAAGGCGAAGAAAAAACAAAGCGTCCGAGAAAAGGCAAAGCGACGGAAGAGTCTGCAGACCTTTTCAAAGGCTCTGGTGAACCAGATACCCGTTTTGTGTCAATTGAAGGCGAGAAGAAAGAAGAAACTCCGGCTTCCAACGAAAATCCGGCTCCTCCGCAACAGCAAAATCAACAACAGGGTGATCGCCGTCACCACAATCAGCAAGGCGGACAACATCAGCAGCGTCGCCAGTTCAATCAGAATCCTAATCAGAAACCATTTCAGCAACGCAACCCTAATCAGGGACCTCCCCAACAAAATGCTCCTGCACATACTCAGGCTCCTGCATTTGTACAAGGTCAGGGAAATGGTGGTCAAAATAATCCGAATCAGCAACAAGGGAATGGTGGTCAGCACCAACACCAGAATCGTCAGAACTTTCAACAGCGTCAGCCTCTCGAGGAAATGTACAACTTCGATAACGTTGTAACTGCTGAAGGTTGTCTGGAGATTATGCCTGACGGATATGGTTTCCTTCGCTCTTCCGACTACAACTACCTCAACTCTCCCGACGATGTTTACGTTTCTCAGTCACAGATTAAATTGTTTGGTCTGAAAACAGGAGATACTGTTCGTGGCGGAATTCGCCCTCCGAAAGAAGGAGAAAAATATTTCCCATTGGTAAAAGTGGAAAAAATCAACGGTCGCGATCCGGCTTACGTTCGTGATCGTGTTCCATTCGATTTCTTAACACCGCTTTTCCCGAAAGAAAAATTCAACCTCGTTCCTCCCGGATCGAATATCAAGATGAAGGCGGCGATGTCTATGCGTATCATGGATATGTTCGCGCCAATTGGTAAAGGTCAGCGTGGATTGATCGTTGCACAACCAAAGACCGGTAAAACAATCTTGCTGAAGGAAGTTGCAAACGCTATTGCTGATCAGCATCCTGAAGCATACCTGATGATTCTTCTCATCGATGAACGTCCGGAAGAGGTTACTGACATGGCCCGCTCTGTACGTGCGGAAGTTATCGCTTCAACGTTCGATGAACCGGCTGATCGTCACGTGAAAATCGCCAACATCGTTCTTGAAAAAGCAAAACGCATGGTAGAGTGCGGACACGACGTTGTTATCCTTCTTGATTCCATCACGCGTCTCGCACGTGCTTATAATACTGTTCAGCCGGCCTCAGGAAAAGTTCTCTCAGGTGGTGTAGATGCAAACGCTCTGCAGAAGCCAAAACGATTCTTCGGTGCGGCACGTAAAATTGAGAACGGAGGTTCGTTAACCATTATCGCTACCGCACTTACAGAAACCGGCAGTAAGATGGACGAAGTAATCTTCGAAGAATTTAAAGGAACAGGTAACATGGAATTGCAGCTCGACCGTAAACTCGCGAACAAACGAGTGTTCCCTGCAATCGATCTCGTTTCTTCTTCAACCCGTCGTGATGATTTGCTCTTGCACAAAGACATGCTTCAGCGTATTTGGGTATTGCGCAATCACCTTGCGGATATGAATCCGCAGGAAGCAATGGATTTCCTGAAAGACCGTATGAAGAATACGCAAACCAATGAAGAGTTCCTCATTTCGATGAACGGATAATGAAGATTGCGTTTCTTACCGGATTAGTAGCCGCTGTCCTTTGCGGATACTTACACTTTGCAGTTTTAACCGGCATAGCCGGGATCGGAGGATTTCTGTACTACTCGCCTCTGCTGATCTACTTCGCTTCAATCTATTTCAGCATGAAGCGTAATGCCACCGTTAATCATGGTGGTCAGATTGAGTTTAAGCAGGCGATCAAGTATGGTGGGATAACCGCGTTGATTGTTTGCATCGGTATCCTTATTGGTTTTTATGTTGGCTTAACCCACTTCGATGTAATCGGTCAATACAAGTCCAATGTTGCGGAGGGAATGAGCAAAGAAGACATCTCGTTTATTCTCAAGAGTTATACGGGACCAGTCATGTTCGATCGCGCGAAGTATTTCACCTTCCCTTATTTCCTTCTTGGATTTATTGTAACGGTTGGCTGTGCGTTTGTGATTAAGCTATTCCAGGCTAAGCGAAAGTCTGGTTAATTCTGATCAGCCCACTTTAAGCCCTGAAGCCACTTCCGCGAAATCCACTCCATCAAAATTTCCGCTGGTCATAAACAGCAGCACACTGTTATTCCAGTTACGCGTTGCGAATTCGCTCATTAACGCAGCTGAATCATTCGACACTTTGATGTCAGGTCGTGCGAAAGCTTCTCTCACCTGCTCTATTGTTATTGGCGGCAGTTTCTTGTGCGCGATCGTATGCGGATTGAAATAAACATACGCTTCATCTGCTGCATTCATTGCTCCATTGTATTCTCTGAGAAATTCCGCTGTGAGAGAACTGAACGTATGCAATTCCATACAAGCCACTACTTTTCTATTGGGAAATTGCTGTTTGACTGCAGCAGTTGTCGCTTTCAATTTAGAAGGTGAATGCGCGAAATCTTTGTAACAATTAAATGATCCGTTCTTCAGCACGAGCTCCAGACGTCGCGCTGCACCTTTGAACGATTGAATCGCTTCATCAAACTGATCGTCGGTCACACCCATCTGATTGCATACGTACCTCGCACCAGTGAGATTCATCAGATTATGCTCTCCGAAAATCAGCAATGGAATTTCCCTGCCGTCGCGAATTAAAAATGTAGTACCATCACGAATTACATGCTGAGGAATTCCGTATGGTTTTTTTGTGATTTTGCTTCCCGATTGTTCAGCTGTTGATTTCAGCACTTTATCCTCTACGCAATAAGTGAGAAATCCCTGCGGCTCGATCAGTTCAATAAACTTCGAAAACTGCTCCACGTAAATTTCAAACGTTGGAAACACATTGATATGATCCCATGCAATTCCGCTCAACAGTGCAATGTGCGGTCTGTACAAATGAAATTTAGGACGACGATCAATCGGTGATGCGAGATATTCGTCACCTTCCAGCACGATGAACTTCGCATCAGGCGTAACATTCACCATCGTTTCGAAACCGGCCAGCTGTGCGCCAACCATGTAATCGGAATCAATGCCACAGTGTTTAAGCACGTGCAACACCATTGCCGTAATGGATGTTTTCCCGTGACTTCCCCCAATGACAACACGTGTTTTATCTTTACTCTGCTCGTATAGATACTCCGGATAAGAGTAAATTTTCAAACCAAGTTGTCGCGCTTTCTGCAATTCCGGATTGTCTTCACGCGCATGCATTCCGAGAATCACTTCATGAATGGATTCATCAATCACTTCTTGTCTCCATCCCATTTTCTCTGGCAACAAGCCATGCTTGTTCAATCGCGATTTAGAAGGCTCATTGATTTCGTCATCTGAACCCGTAACATGATGCCCTTTCAGTTTCATGCAGATGGCCATATTGTGCATAGCCGATCCACCGATCGCAATAAAATGAATTCTCATGAAGCGAATATAAAACGTGATGGTAAGGCAACGCGGCAACCCATAGCGCACTTATTAACTCATTCGTGTGTATCAGTAAAGTTTAATCTGAAAAACGTCGAGTTACGTAGTTTTCGCTTCTGACCAATTGAATTCAAGGGGCATTGCCTGATTCCGTAGCCACGGAATGGCAATTAATACAGTGAGTTTGCCTCTGAAACATGTAATGGGCGCAGAAGGCGAATAGGAGTTATTTTCCGTTAAAACACACGCAATAACCCGACTTTTCATTGAGCGTTTGTCCGTATATTCGTATCTCAAATCCCGAATTATGCGCGCTTTATCGATTATAGGTATTATTATGAGCCTGGGAGGAATTCTCAGCGCGATCATGGTAATGACAGAAACCCAATGTTACTGTTATGAATCATCGTACTTGTGGGATTCCGGATATTCTGTTCCGGAAGAAGCAATTGCCGGCGGAGTGGTGATGTTGCTCATCAGCGTTTTCTTCCTGATCTTCTCAATTATTTCATGTGTAGTAAGTTTCGGAAAGAAAGAACAACCTGCAACAGTAACAACAAGCAATTACAACGCACCGTTCACAACCTACCCTCCTTATCAGCAGCCGCAGTACGGAAATCCGAATCCGCCACAATATGGGCAACCTTACGGAAACCCGATGCAGCAATCGCCACTACCACAGAATAATCCTTATCAAGGCAATCAGTATAATACGCCTCCGCAAGGAAATCCGTATCAGAATCCTTCACAGAATAATCCTTATCAGAATCCCAATGCGCCGCGAAATCCTTACGTGAATCCGAATGCGAATCCGTATCAGAACCCGTCGCAGAATAATCCTTTCCAGAATCCAAACGCTCCAAAAAATCCATATCAGAATCCGAATACTCCGGAGCCACCAAAGAATCCGTATTCACCTCCTACTCCTCCAGCCCCGCCGGCGGAATAACCAATATTTCATGATTAATGACTGATGTGCTATCAGTCATCAGTTATCAGTCATTCTATGAAATTACACACGATAGATACCGGTTTCTTTAAACTAGACGGTGGAGCTATGCACGGTGTTGTCCCTAAAAGCCTTTGGAATAAAAAAAATCCGGCTGATGAGAATAACATGTGCTCCTGGGCAATGCGTTGTTTGCTTATTGAAGATGGAAATCGTCTCATCCTGATTGACAATGGCATCGGTACTAAACAGGATGCCAAATTTTTCAGTTACTACTATCTGCACGGCGATGCTTCCCTCGAAAAATCGCTTCACGCTAAAGGTTTCGGCTTTTCCGATATCACCGATGTATTTCTGACACATCTGCACTTTGATCATTGTGGCGGAAGCATCAATAAAAAAGATGATAAACTTTCCACTGCGTTTCCTAATGCAACTTATTGGAGTAATGAAACACATTGGGCCTGGGCCACAAAACCAAATGCGCGTGAGAAAGCAAGTTTTCTGAAAGAAAATATTTTACCTATTCAGGAAAGTGGGCAGCTCAAATTCTTCAATGAAACTGATGAATTGATCCCGGGATTCAAGGCCTGGTTCACCTACGGACATACAGGCGCAATGATGTTACCGCATATTCAGTGCAATGGAAAGACGCTTGTGTTCCTTGCTGACCTCATGCCATCTGCAGCACACATTCCTATGCCCTGGATTATGGCCTATGATGTACAACCTCTTAAAACATTGACTGAGAAAGAGCAGCTCCTGCCAAAAGCTGCTGATGAAAATTATGTTCTGTTTTTCGAACACGATAGTGCCATTGAGTGCTGTACTGTAGAAAAAACAGAAACAGGAATCGTTCGGAAAGACGCAGGCTCGCTGGCTGATTTTTTCGGGAAATAAAATATATTATTCTGATCATCGTTCAAATTAGAAACAGCATTTACTCAAACTGATTAACATGAGAAATTTCATTATCCTCCTGCTTTTCATCACAACATCTACCGCATCATTTGCAGGCGATTCGAAAATCCAATTCTACGAGGGAACGTGGAGTGAATCGGTGGCTAAAGCCAAGGAATCCGGTCAAATGGTTTTTCTAGATTGTTATACAGACTGGTGTTACTGGTGTAAAGTGATGGACAAAGAAACGTTTACCGATACTTCGGTCCTGAATCTCATTCATTCGCAATTTGTGCCGACACGACGCGAAATGGAAAAGTCGGAAGAAGGAAAAGCGTTAGGGATGAAGTACCATGTAAACGGTTATCCCAGCTATCTCATTTTCGATGGCAATGGTACATTGGTTTATCAGATCGTTGGATATCGTAAAGCAGACGAATTCAAAGTCGAACTGAAAAAAGCACTGGAAGCTACAACTCCATTGAAGCCAGGATTGAGCGCACAACTGGACCCGGGCTTTCCGGAATTTTATAAGAAGTCATTTGGAACGAGCAAGGATCGTAAGAAAGCGGATCCAAAAGAAGTAACTGAGTTTCTTGATAAACAAACCGATTTACTTTCCGAAGTAAGCTGGGCCGTAATGTTTCGTTTTACAGTGACCGAGAAATATGAAAACTGGATTTTTGAGAATAAGAAGAGTCTCACAGAGAAATATGGTAGCGAAGAAGTACACGACAAAATGGTCAATATCATTATGGCGCGCGTAGACCGTGCCGCTGAAAAAAATGACAAAGTTGCGTACAAAGCAGCCGCTGCATTAGTGGATGTGCATGTTCCTGAAGATGCTTCGTGGCTTAATTTACAATTGGCTCTTACTTTTTTCGAGAAAACGAAAGATTGGAAAGGGTATGCTGACGTGGTACAACACAATATAGCAACGAACGAAAACTTTATGATCTCCGGCATCAATTCCTGCGCCTGGACGATATATGAACAGTGTGATGACAAGGAAGTCATAGCACAAGCTACCGTTTGGATGGATACCGTATGTACAACAACGGAAGAGTATGCGTATGAGGATACCTACGCCGCTCTATTGTACAAGAAAGGCGATTACCAGAAAGCAGAAGAAGTTGCTTTGCACGCCATTGATCTTGGAAAAACTGCAGGTGAAGATGTTTCAGGAACTGAAGCATTACTGGCTAATATCAGACTGAAGAAAAAATAACATGGAACTGGCGAGAGAGAAGCTGGTATTTCTGATTTCAACACCGCTGTATGCATTTTTTATCATCGGTGAGATAATATTCAGTTACTTCCACAACAGGCATTACTACACGGCAAAAGGCACCCTGATGAATATCTGGTTGTCTGCACTTAACTTTTCGCTCGACTTACTTCTCCGCGGATTTGTCCTGCTGTTCCTTGGTTACTTTTACGCAAGTCGATTCGTAGTGATTGAAAATCCATGGTTGTATTGGACTTCACTTCTCATCGTTGAAGACTTCATGTTCTATTGGCTGCATCGCGTAGATCACTACTGCAGATTATTCTGGGCGGTGCACGTTACGCATCACTCGAGTGAAGAGTTTAATCTCACCGTTGGATTCCGCTCGTCAGTATTTCAACCTTTGTATCGTTTCGTCTGGTTCATTCCGCTACCGCTTCTCGGTTTTCGCGCAGAAGACATCATGTTGATGTATGCCATCACTCAGATATACGGAATTCTCATTCACACACAGTTCATTAAACGAATGGGATTCCTGGAATGGTTCATGTCAACTCCTTCACATCATCGCGTACACCATGCTTCTAATGTGAAATATCTCGACAAGAACATGGGCATGGTATTTATTATCTGGGACCGGATGTTCGGAACATTTCAGGCAGAAGAAGACAATGAACCAGTGAAATACGGACTCACAAAAAATCTGGACAAACCTTATCACCCGATAAAAACGGTCTTTCACGAGTGGATTCAGATTGCGCGTGATGTGATTAAACCGGTTTCTCTGAAAGCCAAATTCATGTACATTTTTGGACCTCCCGGATGGAGTCATGATGGCAGTACGAAGACGGCGCGACAATTACGTGATGAGCTGAAGAAGCTCCAATAGCGAGAGAAGCTCACCAAACGAAATAAAAAATCCCGGCATCAATACGACACCGGGATTTTTTGTTTCAAACTGATTAGTTGAAGAATTGCTTATTCTTGCTCTTGCCATCATCTGCCATCAGGAAGCGAAGTGAAATTTCAAATCCACCACGTCCTGAACTTGCACTTGTGAGTCCGGAGAGATTTACGTCGTAACTCAATCCCAGACGGAACGGATACATTTCATATCCTGCAACTACGTTGAATGCGTCAGCAAAACGATAGTAACCACCGAGTACAAATGCAGCAGGTTTCTTACGTCCGGTATAAACCGAAGCTTCCTGCAACCAGTACTTGAACAACGATCCTACGTTGATCTCATGGTGTCCGCCCTGCACCATCACGATCACACCCGGCTCTACAACCAGACTGAAATTTTTGATTCCGATTTCACCAGAAGCATGCGCTAAATACTTAATCGGAAGTTTGTTGTCTGTGTTTCCATAGAATGTATACACAGGTTGATTGAGGTGAAATGCCGCAAGTCCGACAGTAAAATTGTACGCATCATTGGAACTGATCGTATTATTCCCTGTTCCATAATACCAGGCTGCACCTGCACCAATATCCATATACGAGCGATTCGCAAAAGTCAATGGCTCTCCTGTTGGTAGTGTTGGATCCAATTGACCCATCACGTATTGATTATCCCAAACCAGGTTTGCGTAATCGAGACTACGCTGTCCAAACCCTCCCATGATACCAACAGAAATAAAACTCTGGTCATTGGTTGCGAGAACATAGG
>Ga0233424_10002730_pt1 | contig 12040 bp, 9 predicted proteins | sample Watercolumn_Towu_FD_181011 | JGI IMG/M metagenome (GOLD analysis project Ga0233424, IMG submission 181011) | Freshwater microbial communities from Lake Towuti, South Sulawesi, Indonesia - Watercolumn_Towuti2014_125_MG | ecosystem: Environmental > Aquatic > Freshwater > Lake | place: Indonesia... | reverse complement strand
ACTGCTTCGTGCCATTCAAGAGCGAGTGATTCGTCGTGTAGGTGCCACCGATGATATGAAAGTTGATGTGAGAATCATTGCTGCCACCAATCGCAATCTTGAAGAGATGGTGAAATCAGGCACCTTCAGAGAAGATTTGTATTACCGCTTGAATGTCATCAATATAAGAACTCCGTCATTGAGGGATCGTAAAGAAGACATTCCTCTCTTAGCACAGCATTTTTTAAGAAAATACAACGAGAAGTTAGCTAAAAACATTCAATCCATTTCAGCTGAAGCGATGGAGATGATTACTAAGTACAATTTTCCAGGCAATGTGCGTGAGCTTGAAAATCTTATTGAAAGAACTGTGGCCCTTGAGGCCGGAGCGACCATTTTACCTGAGTCTTTACCTCAGATGGTGAACACTCCTTCAGGGCGAAAAATGGCTTCGAGCAACGAAATTGAAGTCACTGAAGATGGTTTGGATTTAGATAAAGTGATGGGACAGATTGAAAAAGAGCTGCTCGTGAAAGCTATTCACTCGGCCGGTGGCATTAAAAAGCGCGCTGCTAAGTTACTCAATATCAGTTTTCGTTCTATGCGATACAGAATTGAAAAATACAATCTGGGCGTTGTGGGCGATGACGAATTAGACGACGAATAGAGAGCTTTTGGGCCCATCATGAAGGGCCCGCCTGTGAAAAGGCTTGGTCGATTCATTCTGCGAAACCACACTGAAGTGGGCTCACTCAAATTATTTCTATATGTGATTGCAAAAGCTGTTCTTTTAAGCCGTGAGTGGTGATGTCTTGTTTTTTAGCTCGAACCTCGGCAAAAATCTTTTCATTGATATTCGGGCGATTCTGCAACTTATGATAAATGTGATATTGCACGGCCGCGTTTGCAAAGGACTTCATCGTCACACCTTGCAAGCTCATTCGATATTCGATGTCAGAATCTTCGCCTGTGCCTGCTCCTTCATAACGTGTATCGAAGCCATTGATGTTCATTAAATGTTTTTTGAGTACAGAGAAATTACAGCCGACGATACCACGATAGCGGCGATTGATTCTTTCACGCTGTTTTGGATCGGTGATATAAATTCCTTTTTTACCGTTGTTATCTTTCATAGGTAAACCTAAGAGAATCATCCACCACAGATTTTTCTCGATATACCCCGATTTGATTTTTTCTGGAGTCAATAGGCGCGAGACAAAGGGAGTAAGATCCATTCTGCGCCCACAAAGCACTTGGTCTTCTTTGGTATTTAAAAAATGCTCTTTTAAAAACTCAGGATGCAGAACGCAGTCTTGATCAATCACAGTGACCAGGGGCGAGCGTGTGAAATGCAGGGCCCAATTTAGCATGCGGTTTTTTCTAAAGCCTTTGTCGGGTTGCCAAAGATGCAGACAAGGAATGGATGAGGTTTTTATGAGTTCATGAATTTGCTGAACGATTTCGGGCCTTGAACCGTCATCGCAAAGAATCACTTCAAAGTTTTTAAAGCTTTGGTTTTCAAGGCTAGCCCATTGGAATTTCAATAAATCCACCTGGTTATAAATAGCGATAAATAAGCTCAATTGAGGCTGAATAAAGTCATACTGAGGGTTTTTACGTCCACGAACTGAAAAGAGATTTGAATGTGCTTCTAATTCCATAGTCTTTTTATTAACAAACCTCTTTCATTGAATAGCTCTCGTTCGATTTCAAGCCCATCATCTTAAAGACGAACACAAAAAATTTCAAGTCCTCGACGCCGTAAATAGATCTCGTAGGGTTCCTCACTGCTGGTCTGAAAGACCTCATTTCGGTCTTTAGAGCGGTTGTTTATTATTTTGGACCATTCTTCTTTGGGCATTAAGCAGGTTGTCTTTAATGCCGATTTTAAATCGGACAGTACAATTGAGCGCGAAAAGGCGGTGGGGAAAAGTTCGATACTTCGTTTCTGATGGCTGTCATAAAGAAATCGAGGCAAAGTCTCGTAATATCTTCCGGTGGCAAATTTATATGAATCGCGAATTAATTGTTCATTCAAGCACTCTCTTAGTTTAACACCAGCAGCCAAGGGATGAGGGTTTGTGGCCACCTCAAAACTGCAACTCAACGCATTTTCTTGCAAGAATGTTCTGAATAATTTTTCAGAAGCTACAATTTTTTGCGCTTGCGATTGAATCATTTCTAAATTGATGGATTTTGCTTGGCAGTTGTTGCCATCTAAGAATTCAATTCCTCCGTAAACATAGTTTTTCATATACTCATAGCGGCTGGGTGAGATTTGTTTCAATCGCGCTCCACCAAAGCGATAAAGAGAAGCGGTTTCAGCAAAGTCTTCTCCTGGTTTTGTGGATCCATAAATTGAAACCACAGACGGGGGAGGGGAGTTCTTATCTTTCTGGGAGATTTTGTCCCAGCCACTGGCGATCAACCACTCTTTTGATGTGTCTAAATCATAAAAGTGGCTCAGAGAAGTGGACCAGTTGTGGGCAAACTCGTGGTAAGCTGCAAGAATCATTTTTTCAGAACTCTGCATTTGAGGCCAAAGATCAAAGAACTCCATCGAGGCATTGGCAATGACGTTTTTGGATCCATAAATAGCCCTTGTAAAACCAATTTTAAAACGAATTAATTTTTGATTGAGCGAGAAGGACTGCAAGTGATGGGGAACCAGGGTCATAGCGCGAATGATAACCTCTGTTTCTTTGAGACTCATGGGCGAGGCATTGATAAAAGCAAGATGCGAAACGTTGATGTCATACTTCATGAGCAAATAAAGAACGTTAACCCAAGTGGGACCAAAAATTTCACCGAGAGCACAAACCACTTTGTTGCATTTTTTTAGTTCAGGATATCTTTGCGTGAGAGGAGGCACTGTTCGTTCAAGACCTGGACCGAATTCTTCAGAGGGAGAAGTGAGCTGCTTAAATCGATAAATCAGTTCGGGAGATTCATCAACGAAATTCACGCCCTGAACTTGGGCCGAGAGGGGATCTTTGTTAAGATGGTGAGATATGAATTTCATTCGGTCTTGTGGTTCAAGGGTTGAATCATAAAGGCAGCGATTGTTGTTAATATCTTGAGGTGATATGGCGAACCACTCTAGCTTTTGTTTTTTTTGGAGCGCTGGTGTTTGCGTTAGTGAAAAATTTGCAATGAAGAAGAAGATGAAAAAAGCAGCATTGGTCATTCGACACATCCTTATGGAGGGATCGATATGCTAAAGATGTTCCTGCTAAAATCGAAATGATTCTAAATTAATTGTATTTAGAGAAAGGGACCCAGTGATCTTTTCACGGTCCTTATCAAAAATGGTCTCTGGCAAATGGGCCTTGGGAGGCATTACTTGACTGAGCAATTAAAGCCAGCTTTGTAGCCACCAAATATAGAACGATTGAGTTTCGAATAAGTGACAGTAAATAGTAAAGATCCATCGTTTTGAGCTCTTAAAGATTGAACTTCAGACTCGCTACCGCCATCTTGAGTTTCGATAGGGCCGCTGACAAGTTGATACGAGTTAATTATATTCTTAGATGACTCTAAAGAAAGCACTCTGTCACCACCAAATAATATTAAACCCTCTGGCGAAGTCACTTTGATTTTAAATGTGGCTTGTTGCTGATTGCGATTGAAATTTTCTATCGAACAGGAGTTCCCCTGCAGAGAGGCGTAAAAATTGTAAGCGCCATAGACCTGGCCTCGAAAGTTGACTTGCGCTTGGGCATTGCCGGCGAAATGTAAAGTTGCAAATAAAGTGAAAAGTGAAATCAGTGTTTTCATAAGACCTCTATTCTTCATTGAGAAGTTAAACATGGGGTGCTTCAATGCTTTGGTTTTTTAACATACCCTTGCAAAATTGGCGAATTTTGCCAACGAAGCTATGTCATTTTGAAACAGGTCGGTCTATTGAAGTCCAGAAATCGGTTCAAAAATAAATTCAATCTTTTCTTGTCCCATGGGAACTTCGAGATAAAATTGGCGATTCACCCATCGAAAATGACTGTAGGATATTTTTCCCAATTGCATATCGGGGTCCATGGCGCAGGAGGAGTGATTGTTCGGGTCGACAAAGGTGATCTTTTGTTCGATCCACGAGTCTTTAATTTTATAAAGAGCCCGTCGTCGACAATAGCCGTCTTCATGATTTCTATAATAATAGAGCTCGTTTTCGGTTTCGTTGATAAAGCTATAATAGATTCTTAAATCAGGATTTAGCGGAGGGCGAACTTCGCCGTGATAAAAAAGTCCTACAAAAAGCCATAGACCAATGAGGCTATTCATTTTTAAACCCTCGGCTTTCAAGTGTTTCTAAGGCGATAGAAAGGTCCTTTTCTTTTAAATTTTCTTTAATACTGGTGACCAACCAATGATTGAAATCAGAAAAGTCTGAAATCGGGTTGAGCTTGATCAAAGTTTCCATCGCTAAATTCAGAGTTTTCTCTCGTCCTATTTTTTCTTTGAGGTCCCACAGCAAGCCACTAATAATTTGAGAGTCATGATAAAGACCACCATTTTGGTCTTGCAGTTTGTAATTCACTAGCAAGCTTCTTTTATAAGGACCTTTCAGATAGGCGGCTTCGCCTAAATAGGGACGCTCTAAAGCGACGCAGGTGAAAAAATCAGCAAAGGCTTCATTTAAAGAGCCTCCAGCGCCTTCATAAGGCAAGCGACTCATACCATCCACGAGAGCGTGGAAGCTTTCGTGATAGACAATGCTTGGGTCTGAAGTGAGAGCTGAATAGGTGATATCGTCACCACGACCCAAACGAATTTTATTTTGATAATAGAAAGCGGTGTTTGTGGCTTGGGGGTAGCCGATATTTACAACCGCAGTTAATTGATTCGATAAAGAAACTTGGAGGTGATCTTTCATCCAAGTTTGAACTTTATTTAGATAATAGAACACTTGCAATTGATCGAATCTTTCATCTTTGGGGTCGAATTGAAGATGGTTTGAAATTTCTGAAATTTTTTGATTGGCTTCACTTGTGACTAAGACTTGTGAGTTTGAAAGAGTGGGTGAAACAAAGAGGTCTTTGACTATTTGCTCACTGATTGTGCTCAGTTTTGGACCTTTTTCAAAAACGAAGAGGCGAGCCTCGAGAGTCGGCCCTTGCGCAGAGAAAAATTGACTTCCGAGCCGAACTTTTTGGTCGACCTGTCCTTTTTCATCAAAAAAAACATCCCACAGAGTTCCATCTTCGAGTTCAATGCGAGCGACACTCGTTTTTTTGAGTTGATCTTTTGATTCGCGCAGCACCCAGCGCAAAGTGTGATTTTTTATTTTCAGAGACTCTTCTTTTTCAAATTGAACCAAAGATTTTTCGTAATCCACAGATTTTTTTGGCCAAAAATTCGAAGTGGTGTGGACTGAACTATAAAACCGAGTCTGTATCAAGTCATACGACGATGAGGATGAGCCTGATGAAACGGATTTGATAAAAGTTTCTTCGATGGGCAATTGGTCTTTGACCTGCTGAGAGAAATAAATATTTTTATTTTTATAGCGCACCTGAATTTCAGGAGAGGTTTTTCTAACACTTTCAATTTTTTCTAGGGAAGCCGCAGAATCCCCCGGCTTCCATTCAAGATAGGTCATTTCATTTTTTTTATGGCAGGCCAGACTATTCAAAATGAAAAAAGAAATAAACAAAGCTTTTTGCATATCAGCTCCTATGCAAAAGGGAGTCTTGCGACTCCCTTGAACCGGAATGGTTATTCAACAACAAGAGTTTTTTCGATGTAAGTGCCATCACCATTCTGAAAGATGAGCTGGTGTTTGCCGCTTTCAAGCTTGCCCAACTGAACATCTTTTTGAAATGGAATAAGAACCATCAGACACATACCCTGAGTGACTTTGGCAATGGATGTAATTTCATGGTGAAAGCTATCTTTGTTTTTCACTTCAGCGCGAGACCAGCGGTAGCAGCCATTCTGAAAAATGCCGCTCACCACGACAAAGGCGTCTGAGCCGGAATCGAAATTTCCAGGAACAAAGACTCCATTGATGCCGACAGCGACCTCTTTTTCAGGAGCTTGTTGTTGATCTTTGGCTTGAACGGCTAAAGACATAAATAGAATAGCTGCGATTGAGATGATGGATTTCATAGTTCCCCCTTTATGGTTGTTAAAACTCCGCTGATTTTTCGCCTCATCAGGGCATTTCAGGGAGAAGGTCTTGCCTCACTTTGAAGCGTATCAAAACAAACCGAAGGGAATATGATCTGGATCATGAACGCATTGCGCCTTTTGATAAAACAATTTATTTTTATAACACTTCTTTATTTGTGGTTTTAATGTGCCGAACAATAGGGGGACTGTAGTTTTTTAAGTCATTTTGTACGTTGCCGGAGGCAAATATGAATTTCTGGAATCGACGTTCTCTTAAAACAAAACTCTTACTAATGAGTTCCTTTTTGGTGCTAGTGATTGGGATTCTTGCACTGAATTCCTACTTTGGATTGCATCGAGTGGATGATGAGTCGTCAAAGCTTGCGAAAATTTCTCTGCCGAATATTATTTATTTCACCGCGATGGATTCGGCCTTTCGTTCGGTGCGAATCGAGTTGCAAACTCTTGGTTTGCCAGGCTTAACAAAAGCTCAGGAAGCAAAAGCGATAGAGGGAGTTAAAAAATTCATTGATATTTATGATGAAAATGAAAAGAAGTATTTGGGAATTGATTTTGCCCCAGGAGAACAAGAAATTTATGAGGTTCTTCATAAAGAATGGATTGGTTTTAAAGCAATAGGGCAGAGGGTCCTAGATTTAAATGCTCAGGGGACTCCTGAGAGCAAGTCTAAAATGGTTGAAATATTTATGGGAGAATGTCCTGAGTCTGCAGTAAGAGTGGCTGTAGTCATTGATCGTCTTATGAAATTCCACACGGACATGGCTGAAGAATTTATTAAGTCTGCGCACTCTGAAGTTTCTTCGAGCAACACCGGCAATGTTCTTATGGGTCTTTTTGGAGTTGTGATAGGTCTTTTGGCAGGTTTTGTGGTTTCGAATCAAGTGTCACAACAAATTTCAAAAGTGGCCAATGAACTTTCGAAAAGTGCTGATTCGGTGTCAACAGCGTCCACGCAAATTGCCTCGTCATCGACTGATTTATCTCAAGCCTCGTCTGAGCAAGCGGCTTCTTTGCAACAAACCGCGGCGTCTTTAGAAGAAATCACCGCCATGATTGAAAAAGCCAATACCAATGCCACCACTTCGTCAAAAACCTCACAAGAGTCGCATTCTAAGGCCGAAGAGGGACGTCAATCTGTAGAGCAAATGTTGTCTTCCATGGAAGAAATCAGTCAAAGCAACGATGCAATCATGAATCAAATCAATTACAGCAACCAAGAATTGGCTGAAATAGTTTCGATGATTCAAAATATTGGTAATAAGACGAAAGTGATCAACGAGATTGTCTTTCAAACAAAATTACTTTCTTTCAATGCTTCGGTTGAGGCGGCTCGAGCCGGAGAACACGGTAAGGGTTTTGCAGTGGTCGCTGAAGAGGTGGGAAATCTGGCACAAATGTCGGGTACGGCCGCGAAAGAGATTTCAGAATTGCTCGAACAAAGCACTGTGCGTGTAGATAAAATTGTGAAAGAGACAAAAGACAAAGTCGAGGCTTTGGTGGGTGAGGGTAAATTAAAAGTTGAATCCGGTGTGGCTGTAGCGAAAGCTTGTTCTGATATTTTGCATGAAATCGTCAATAGTGCGTCGGTGATTGCGGGTCTCTCAGAAGATATTGCTGAAGCAAGCAAAGAGCAATCGCAGGGAGTCTCAGAGATCAATAAAGCTATGGCCCAACTCGACACCGTCACTCAACAAAATGCTTCGGCTAGTGAGCAGGCTGCAAATGCTGGAAATGAATTGTCGAATCAGTCGCAATATTTAAAATCAGCGGTTTCTGATTTATTGAATGTGGTGAATGGATATTCAACAGATGCGGCCAAAGGTTCTTTGACGGTGTCCTCACAGTCGGCGGTCCATCTCAATGCTCCTCGCCACAAAAAATTTAAAAAGGCAGCTTAATGAATTTGTAAATAGGGCTGGGGTACATTCTTCGACGGGATTGGGGAGGTGCTTCAGCTTTATTTGCTTCACCTTTTTAGGTGTCTTGAAAAACTTTTTTTCTCTGTATTCACGATTTGAAAATCAAAGCTTTCATCTTTGGCCTCCATTCGTGTTTTAAATGGGCACCCCACCTTAAAAGGGTTCTCTGATTTTGGACAATGCTATTCATTCGAGGCAAAATTTCATTTTGTAATTTACTCAATGGTCTGTTTTATCGTTTTAGCGACTTTTTTTAAATCGCTTTTTCTTGTCTTCAAGGCGTGCTCCGGCTGACTCAAGAAGCTCGCTCATAGACATATTTTCAATCTTTTTTGTCGCTGAGGCCGAAAAAAGTGATTCATCCACTTTTTCTTCATCAATTTCAATTTCTAGTAATTCTTCAATGGCTATGAGCTTTTCTTTTTCTTCGGGACTGCAAAAAGAAACGGCCTGACCTTTCGCAAAACCGCGTCCTGTTCGACCAATGCGATGAACATAATTTTCAGGATGATCGGGGAGGTCATAGTTAATGACATGAGTAATGCCCGGCAAATCGATACCGCGGGCCGTGACGTCGGTGGCGATGAGGACGCCCGAAGGCTGAGAACGAAATTGATCTAATTGAGACTCTCGTTCATGTTGTTCCATTCCTCCGTGCATAATCACACTGTGAATTTCATTTTTAGCAAGCCAGGCGCTCACGCGTTCAGCCCGAACTTGAGTGCGTACAAAAATAATCAATTTAGACTCTGGATAAAGACGCAAAAAACGCAATAATAGAAAACGTTTGTCTTCCATACCGACCTTAACGATGGAGTGACTGATGTTTTTTGAAATGGTTTCTGCAGGTGATACTTGAATTCGCAAGGCATTGGCTTTGATTTGCGAATAAGCGAGTTTTTTTATTTGCGGATTGATAGTGGCTGAAAAGAACAGAGTTTGGTGGCGCTGCTTTAAGCGTGCTTTCACAGCCTTGATATCATCTAAGAATCCTAAATCTAACATTCGATCGGCTTCATCAAGAACTAAAATTTTAACCTTATCAATGCTTATAATATTCTGGCGAATCAGATCGAACATTCTTCCTGGTGTAGCCACAAGGATATCAACTCCTCCGGCGATTTGTTGAATTTGCGGGTCTTGCTCGACACCTCCATAAACCGCATAGCTAGTCACTCGCGTATTTTTTGAAAGCATAGAGAACACTCGGCCAATTTGTTGAGCCAATTCGCGAGTGGGAACTAATACTAAACAATAAATATCTTTTAGAAGACCTCGCTCTTGTTGAATCATGGCTTGCTCAATGATTGGGATGGCAAAAGCCGCCGTTTTGCCACTTCCGGTTTGAGCCACAGCTAAAACATCTTCTCCGTTTAAGATGGCGGGAATCGTTTTGTACTGAATGTCTGTGGTGCGGTGAAATCCATTGGATAATAAATTTTCTTTGATTTGCTGGGAGATATCGTATTTTTCGAACTTCATAGAGGGGCCTCTTGATTGCTGTGTGGTGAGAACTTAGCAGTTTTTGGGGTAAATAACATTAGAACTTTTTGAAAGAGGGTGAGTCTTCTAAATATGAGACGGTATGTAAGTTTAAATACGATTAATTTCTGCAATGTGCTTTTATGCGAGAAAATCTTTTGAATTAAATTGCCGGTGCAATGGTCAACGATTTCTAACTAAGTGCAGTCAATTTTTAATCCAATGTCTTCCCAATTTCGGCACTATTATTTTGTATTATAGGTTGCATTACCTTTTGTTTTCGCCTCAATGTGAGAATCACAAGTCCTTTTAATGATTTACTGTAGGTTTGAGAACGGCATTAGATTAGAGGGAATATGGCTCTTTTTTTGAAATTTGAATCTTTGATATTAATTTTTTTTGAGCGAGGAATTTATGAAATTTAAAATATTTTTGCCTATCTTTTTTGTTAATTGTCTTTTGTCATCCTTTGCAGCCCAAGCTTTTATTGATTACTCTAGCACGAGTGCTCAATCGGTTATGCAAGATCACGTTGAAGCTCAAATGCAAAAGGACTTCGAAGAGAAAAGAAGGGCCTCACAAAAAAGGGCCATCAAATATGCTAACCAGATCCTTGCATTGAAAACATTTGAGAACCGACAAGATGGAATGAGGGCTCAAAGAGAAGAATGTGTTAAATTTGTAGAAAATTATAGATTCAATGCATTGGCTTTTTATGAACGAATTCGTCGCGTGATTAATATCATGGGCGACAAAGAACTTTTGGCAAGTACAATGTATTTGAATGCCTCTGAAGCTTTAAAACAAAAAGTAGCCAGAGTTATTAATTTAGCCCAATCAGAGCATGATGCTAAACTTTTCGCTGGGCATTTTTCTCCTTGTTCAGGAGATCTCTCAGCCCCAAATAGCAATAAACTGGTTCAAACCAATCAAGATGCCGAGAAGCTCATAAACTTAGTTGATCAAACACTTTTGCGAGTTGAAACTATTTTGTTTGTGAATTCATATCTTTAATTATTTTTTAATAAAGCTTTCTAAATAATCGTTTACAGATTTAATCTCTTCATCGCTCAAACACGCACCAGAAATTGGCAATGGCATCTTACATTGTTTGATGGCCTGAGCGATGATCATCTTATGACCCAAGCCTCCCGGTGATTCCATCAAGTTTTTAACAGCATTTAAGTCATGAAAATTATAAGGGATCGCAATGCCGGTATGACATTGCCCACATGTTTGGGTCAAAATTTGCTTTCCTCTTTCAGCACCAATACTTCCAAAATTACGTTCTAGTGGAAGATCCCAGATTTTTGATTCCCATTTTGTAGCGACATCGATATCTTCAGATTGAATTGAGGCTATTTCAAACTTCGCTCTTTCGTCTAGAATTTTACAAATCGGCGCTCTATTATTGCTCCCAATCCATAAATTATCGGCAATTTCGTCAACGCACATAAAATTACGCCCAAACATGTTCGACATCAATTCAAAACGGACATCATAAGGTTCTAACCGAGGTTCCTCTTTAGCTAGATCAGTAAAAAGCACGCTTCTCACGAGTTCGTGTGTTTGCCACTGAGCCGAATTATATGCTTCGAACTTGTCTTGCGGAGTCTTTTCAAAACGTAGACTCCAGTCAGTTGACTTAAATCCGATGGCCATTCCAAAGCGATAAATAAATGTACCGATCGTGCCATAGGCTCGCTTATAGACATCAAAAAGCGGCTTATTGCGTTCTATTTTAGCTTTATTTTTCTGAAGAAGTCTTTCCAAAATAGGGTTGGGAGAACGGTCAGTAGGAAAACCATCACACTCCAATGCATGAGCTAGCAAGCTCCATTTCACTTTTTGATAATGAGGATATTCTGTCATTTTACGAACAAGTCGTTGAGAGTTCAAACGACTTCCAACAATCGTGAAATGGGCATTTGGTCGAGAATTATAATTTTGAAGTTTAAGTTGGTTGATATAAGGATATTTATTAAAGTCAGGACTAGTTGTGGATGGCCAAGGCAAGGTTTCTAGCTCAATCGTGCCACGCAGGCCATCGCGCATTTGTGTATACAAATCAAGATGGTCAACACCTGGATGATCAATGCTAGATAAAGAGCCCATTGAGTCATCAAAGTTTCCATAAGTACCCGCCCATTTTTCGTATTGGGCCCAATTTGGGCGAGGATCAATGCCCCCATGACAAGCGAAGCAGCTTTTTGGATTCAAGGTTGTCTTTGAGTAGCTTGAAGATTTACGAAGTTGGTCTTCAGAATAGAATTCGGTGTGTATAAAATTATATCGACGGGTGGTATCGTCAAAAAAAATGGCTTCAATTGTATCATTCACCCCAGGTACTTTTGCAGTCGTATAGGTAATAATGAATTTACCATCAGTTCTGAAGCGCATCACCCGAGGATGCATTTCATCAACGCCGAGGCGCTGCAAACTTTCACTTTTCGTAATAAATGTGAATTTTTGTAAAACATTTTTTGGCAATTGATTTAAAAAGTCCTGCTTTGTGCGAACATGAGGCATCG
>Ga0233424_10002729_pt1 | contig 12046 bp, 7 predicted proteins | sample Watercolumn_Towu_FD_181011 | JGI IMG/M metagenome (GOLD analysis project Ga0233424, IMG submission 181011) | Freshwater microbial communities from Lake Towuti, South Sulawesi, Indonesia - Watercolumn_Towuti2014_125_MG | ecosystem: Environmental > Aquatic > Freshwater > Lake | place: Indonesia... | reverse complement strand
ATGTCGAGCCTTCGATGGCAATCGGCGTGGGACAACGCGATCAACCGTTCCAGCATGCTCAGTCCAAACCCTTCCCGCTCGGCATCCCTCGAGACCACGGTGGGTGGCAGCTGGCAATGGTCGCCCGCCAGAATCACACGCTCGGATCGCTGCAGCGGGATCCAGCAGCCGGGCTCCGTGGACTGGCAGGCTTCGTCGATCACGGCCAGATCAAACGTACGTTGTCCGAGAATTTCGCTGTCGATCGCGGTGGTCGTGCTGCAGACGATGTCTGCCGAGTCGAGCAGATGTTTGACGACCTGGGCTTCCAACCGCCGCGCGTCCTGGATCAGGTCGCGAGCTTCTTCGCGCATCTGCTGGCGAGCGCCGGGTTGAGGCTTGCCGCGCGTCCATTTGCCGGCCTTGTCGCGCAGCGAATGGGCTTCGCGTACCAGCTTGCGGGCCAGCTGGATATCAGGATGGGCCTCGACCAACAGATCCAGAGTATGTTCGCGCAACTCGGGCAGGACGCGCGCCGGATGTCCGATACGCACCGCGCGTTCCCCCACGCGCACCAGCCGCTCCAGCATATTGTCGACCGCCAGATTGCTCGGCGCGCACGCCAGCACCTTCTCGCCGCGCCGCACCGCCTGCCGGATCAATTCGACCACGGTGGTGGTCTTGCCCGTACCGGGCGGACCATGAATGATCGCGTAGTCCTCGGCTGTCAACGCCAGCCGGATCGCTTCCCGCTGGAATGCGTTCAGGTTTGCGTCAAGCCAGCGGATCGGGTCATTGCGGGTGGAGTCGCCGCCCCTCTCGCCGCCGCTCTCGCCGCCGCCGCCCTCGTCGCCCTCGCCGCCGCCGTTGATGGTGGCGCTTTCGACGACCTGTCGCCGTGGAGCGGGCCGGAACCGCAGCGGCACGTTGCCCAACAGCACTTCGCGAAGCTGAGCCAGCCGGTCCGCGGAGGCGGTCCGAGCTCGTTCGAGCGCATTGCGTTGTCGCGTCCGCGCCACTTCGTCATGGGCCAAAGCCACGCGGAACACGGGGCGCTCGCTTTCGGTTTCCGGCCAGCTGTCCAGCGCGATCTGCAGGAATGCCGGTTGACGCTGACAGACGATCCCGCGCCAGCCCGAATGCTTATCGCGGCCCTCTTCCAGCAGCAGCACGGGGGATCCGACGCTCAGTCGAGTCCAGGGCAGATGGCGTCCGTTCTTTTTCGCCAGGGTCAGTAGCGCGCGGCCACCCAGTCCGGCGGTCTCGTCCTGGACAACCAAACCTGTCACTGTCTGGCCTGTGGACTCGTCACCCCGCCGTGCTTCCTGCGCCGCCCGCCGTGCCTCCTCGGCGGACTCCAGTTCCAGCAATCGCGCCATCCGCGCGAAATGATCCTCGCCGCCCCCGATTCCCCCGCCGCGACCGACGACGACGCTCGCCCGCACATGTCCCGTCCCGACCAGCGCGCCGTCCAGCGCTTTGACCAGCCGGGTTTCCCAACCCCCAGGTACCTCGACCGTCGCCGCTCGACCTTTTAGTTCGATCGCGCCGATCTTATCCCTGCCGATCTCGCCCACCTGCTCCAATAACCGTACGACCGTGCCTCGCGTCGTTTGAGGTGGAAGAGCGTCAATTTGGATCAACGGCATCGCTGGGCAGACTCCAGTTTCCACCATAGTATAGTAGTCCCAGCGAGGTGGCAAAGATGCGCATCGACCGAATCGACCTGTTCCATGTGGCGATGCCCTTGATCTATCCCTGGCGCACCGCGTACGGAGAGGACGCCTCGATCCAATCGGTGCTCTGCCGGATGGTCAGCGGATCGCTCGAAGCCTGGGGCGAATCATCGCCGCTCGCCGCGCCCTGCTACAGCCCCGAATGGGCCGGCGGCGTGTTCGCAACCTGCAGGGACTGGCTCTGCCCCGCGCTCCTCGGGCAAGAGATCGAGTCGGGTGCGGCACTGCAGGATCGACTCGCGCTGTTCAAGGGCAATCCGTTCGCCAAAGCGGTTCTCGATACCGCCTGGTGGGCACTGGAGTCCAAACGCACCCATCGACCGCTGCACCAGCTGCTAGGCGCCCAGCGCGATATCGTGCCGGTCGGCGCCGACTTCGGAGTCATGGACCAGATCGACGATCTGCTCGCCGCAGTCGACAAGGCCGTGGAACAGAAATTCCCCCGCGTCAAACTGAAGTTCCGGCCCGGCTGGGACCTTCCCATGCTCCGCGCGGTGCGCGACCGCCATCCGCAATTGACCGTGCATATCGATTGCAACAGCGGCTACCGACTCCGCGACCTCTCGATGTTCCAGGCCATCGACGAGTTGCAGTTGGCAATGATCGAGCAGCCCCTTGCGCACGATGATCTCGTCGACCATGCTCAGTTGCAACAGCAGATTCGCACGCCGGTTTGCCTTGACGAAAGCGTCTCCGATCCACGACACGCCGAACTGGCGATCCGCCTCGGCAGCTGTCGCATCATGAACATCAAACCGGGCCGCGTGGGCGGTTTGACCAACGCGGTGCGCATCCACAACCTCTGCCGCGCTGCGCGGATTCCCTGCTGGGTCGGCGGGATGCTGGAAAGCGCGACCGGAGCCGCCCATTGCGTCGCGCTGGCGATGCTCGACAACTTCTCCTACCCCGGCGACATCTTCCCCAGCTCGCGCTTCTACCACCAGGATCTCGCCGATCCTCCCATCACGCTCACCCGACTCGAGGACGGCACCCCCGCCGCCCAAGCTCCCTTGCAACTCCCCGAACCGATCCCCTCCGAACTGAACAAACGGCTCGTTCAGAAATTCACCGCGGAATGAGCCGTGGCTGGGGCATCTTGGTAACTGGGGCACCTTGGTAGCTGGGGCATCTTGGTGGCTGGGGCATCTTGCCCTAGCCGTCCTGAAGCAACTGGGGCACCTTGCCCCAGACGATGTGGCTGGGGCATCTTGCCCCAGCCGTCCTGAAGTAACTGGGACATCTTGCCCCAGCCCGGGCACAAGAACCCAACCTACTCTTCCACGCGCAAGTAACGATTTCGCATGGGGTTTTCCAGCAGACTGACCCGTCCGCTGGGCCAGTGGATCTCGACGCGCAAGTTTTCGCTACGCGTCCAGAATCGATAGCGGGGATCGTGGCTGCAGAGGTAACTGCCTCCGGTCGTGATCGGCAGGACGCGCCGTCGTTCGCCTTCGATGACCACGATTCGGCCGCCGACGGGCGGGATGCGATTCGCTGACTTCAAATCCAGTCCGACCCAGTCCGCGTCGACCTTGGTGTTGTTGCGCAGCAATGCCACGGGTCGCAGCAGGTGCGTGACGGAAATATCGACGTCGCCGTCGTTGTCAAAGTCGGCGGCCGCGGCACCTCGTCCCAGCGTCTTCTCGGCGAAGTACTCGCCGGCGTACTCCGAGATATCGTCGAACTTTGCTTCCCCTGCGTTGCGAATAATCTGCGGAGTCAACTCCCAGGGAATCTGGGTTGGTCCGAGCACATGTCCGTTGGCGAGAAACAGGTCGATGTTCCCGTCACCGTCGTAATCAAACGGTATGGTGCCGAAGCCGGTGTTCTTCTTGCTGTGCAGGATCACCCTCGAGCGTTTGCTGTCGTCGACGAATGCCAGCTTGCCCAGGTTGTGATACAGCGTGTTCTTCATATTGTAGAAATGTGTCAGGTACAGGTCGGGCAGCCCGTCCCCATCGAAATCGGCGCACGACACGCCCATGCTGGCTTCGTTGTACCCCATGTCGGAAACGGCGCAGCCGGCCATCGTGGCGATATCAAAATAGGGCCGGTCGCGGCTGGCGGTTCGGGCGTTCGGGTTGTCAGAAAGGGCGAACAGAAAGTTCGGCGACATGTCGTTCGCGACGTAGACTTCAGGACGCAGGTCGTTGTCGAAATCGGCGATCACGATCCCCAGCCCGCTGCCCTTTTCCGCCGTCATGCCGAACTCGTCCAGCTTGTCGAGAAACGTGCCATCGCCCTGATTGATATACAGGCGATCGGGCACCGCTTCGTAATCGCCCGGCCCGCAATAGCCTTTCAGGTTGCCATAGTTGCAGACCTTGCGGTTCAGGAAGGTGACTTCCATATAGGTCACGACGTACAGGTCGAGCAGTCCATCGTGATTGGCGTCGAACCAGGCGCAGCTCGAACTCCACTTGGGAGCCCCGGTCAGCGCCGATTGGGTCACTTCTTCGAACGTGCCGTCGCCGTTGTTCCGGTAGAGCGCATTGGTGCCGTAGTTCGCGACAAAAATATCCGGAAAGCCATCCGCGTCAAAATCACCGACGGCGCAACCCTGTCCGTAACCGTGATCGACAAAACGAGCCGCCGCGGTGACGTCGATAAATCCCTTCCCGTCCAGGTTCATGAAAAGGCGATCCACATGTTCCTTCTGTTCCGACTCGATCAGTTCCCCTTGGCTCGTGCCGCGCAGTTCGCAGCCGTTGGTGAAATAGACGTCATAATCTCCGTCCAGGTCGAAATCGAGCCAACCGGAGCCTCCGCCCATCACTTCCGGCAGAAAGTACCGTTCGGGAACGGCATCGGAAAAGAACGTGAAATCGATCCCCAATTCATGGGCATCGTTGGACAGCGCGGGAAGCACCTTGGGTGACGGAACGCGGACGGTTTTTGTGGCCGCCCGCTTCGCGGTGGCGGCGCGAATATCCGCCGTGGGGTCGCTGTTGGGTTCGACGGCCGTTGACGCCGGCCGGCCGATGCCCGCCTGTCCGGCGGAATCCCCGACCGAGCCTCAACCCGTGCTGCCCCCGGCGTTCGGTTCCCTCGCGCCGCTCGCACCGCTCGCACCGCTCGCACCACTCGCAGCCGCTTGGGCCTTGGAGAGTTCCGACGAGCCTCGGGGCGAACTGTCGCAGCCGCAGCTGGCCGCGACGATCGCGAAGACAGCGCAGCCCAGCCACGGCAGGGCATGACGCTGGCTGACGCTGGCACGCATTGGATTGCTCATGAACGTTTCGGTCGGGATTGGATAATGGCCGGTCCCTGGGGATCGCGCGGTTCAATGACCTTATACGATTCCCCAGCCCGAAGGTTCTCGAGCCTGGAGCGATTTCCGTCGGGCCAGATGATCTCCCCGCTCAACGGAGATTCGTCAACATCGACTCCTATGATGATTCGCCGATCGTGGGCTGACAAGTAGCTTCCCCCTCCGCGAACCTCGAATTGCACGGTGCGGCGCGGCAACCGCGCTTCAAACCGCGCCCCGATCGCGTCCCGGGACGAGCGCGAACCAACCAGTTGCAGCCGAATCGACTGCGCACCGTCTCCCTTGATGCCGATCGCATTGTTGCGCAGGACGGCCGGCAGACCGTCAAAATGGTTCATCACGATCTCCATGTCCCCGTCATTGTCCAGGTCCACGGCTGCCAGACCACGGCCGATGCGAGCGTTATTAAAAAACGTGCCGCCTCGCAGGCCCAACGAATGAAATTCGCCGTCCGCATTCTTGAACAACAGCGGCACCTGCGCCGCCATGTCCCCGTTCTCCGCCGTACGCCGGAAGTCGTTGCCGCCGTTGGTCACCACCACGTCACTGCGTCCATCCAGGTCGAGGTCAACGGCGGCGCAACCCCATCCGATTCGATCCGCGGAGTTGGATTCAATCATCCGCGCGGCCGGATGCCGTTCGAGTCCGCCCTCCGCCGTTCGGCGCAACAGCATCGCCGTCGAATTCCAGCCGGGGCTACTGAAGATACCGAATTCACAGGCGTCAATTCCGTGCGCGTTACCGCCGTCGCCCGCGGGTAGCGACGAGGAAATCGAACTGCCGCTGGCAGGCGAGCTGCCTGCCGCGCCGCCTGCCGCGTCGCTCGCCGAGCCGCTCGCCGAGCTGCCTGCCGCGCCGCTCGCCGACGAGTCGTCCTTGCTGCCGGGTGGCCAGGGTTGGATGTCGAACGTCATGTCGCCGCGGTTCCGGCGAATGGAGAGCGACCCGCCGTCCTGTGCCACGATGAAGTCGGTCCGTCGGTCGCCGTCGAGATCGGTCGCCACAACACTCATCGACCGACCCGGGTGCGCGGCCAGCCCGCTCACGACAGAAAGATCCTCGAATCGACCGTCGCCCAGATTACGGTACAGCCGATCCGTCTCCGGCTCCAGATCGAAGTCGCCCGCCAGCGGCTCGTTGCGCATCCGCGCAACATCCAGAGCGCTGCGATGCGTCAAATGCCAATCCCAATTCCATCGCGCGTAATTGCAGACGTAGATGTCAAGTAACCCGTCGCCATCGATATCCGCGAACGCCGCGCTGGTGCCCCATGCATCGTCGCGAATGCCGGGCTCCGACCGCTCGGCCAGAAACGTGCCGTCGCCCTGATTGCGGTAGAGCCCGTCCGCGCCCAAAGACGCGATATACAGGTCCGGAAAACCGTCGTTGTCGAAGTCGCCGACAGCCAACCCGGTCGTGTAACCCCGCTGATCGATCCGCAGGAAGCGAGTCACATCGATAAACTGCCACCTGTCGGAATTTCTGTAGAGTCGATTCACCGGCAGCGGCCGGAGAGGATCGATCGGAAAGGTGGTGCCGGTGCCGAAGTAGAGATCGTACCGTCCATCTTTATCGAAATCCAAAGCAGCCACGCCGCTGCCGGTAAAAGCCGGTAGCGGCTGATCGGGCTGGCTGCCGGAAAAGTGTTTGAAGTCCACGCCCGAAGACATCGCCACATCGCGGAACCAGACCGCTCGTTCGGCGATCGCGCCCTCATTCACGGCGGCTGGCGTCATCTTCATGGTCATCGACGCCACGGTCAGCATGTTGCGTCCGCGTCCCTGGGAATCGTCGCCACTCGCCCCGCCGCCTGCTTCGCCTGCTCCGCCTGCTCCGCCGCTCGCATTGCTGGAGCGCCGCGGAGCGTTGGCGCCCGACCCGATCGATGCGGCCGCTTTTCGGTACTCCGCGATCCCCTCCGCGAGCTGCTCGCGAAACATCGCCCAGCCCAGGACGACAAACGAGATCCCACCGACGATAAAAAACGCGATTCGATTCCGTTGCATAACCGCTCAGAATAGGTCGTGGGAGTCGAAAACGCCAGCGAGCACTCCCGCCGCGCTGGCTACTTCGTGCTGCGCCACTTGTAAATCGGCAGGTGGCGGTAGTATACCTCGAGCATGTAGATACACATGCAGGTCTCGTACAGTCGTCCCGCGTAGGTCTGACCCCAGCGGTCGCCGTCCGGGCTCCAACTGCCCGATTCGGGGCCTGCCCGCTCCTGCTTTTTCGGCACGACTTCGCGCATCACCTTGTTCCATTGCTTCCAGAAGTCCCCTTCCATGTGGTGGGTGACCTGGGTGGCGTAATACCAGTAATAGACGTTCTTGTCACCGTCCCAGTCGATCGGATTTCGCAGGATGTACTCCACGCCGTCGACCAGCCGCGGATCGTTCCTCGCCCAGCTCAGATACTGCCGGCACAGCAGCGCTTCGGCGGTCATGACCGCCGTCGGGCCTCGCTCCTCCCGGCGATACGAGTACCGCGTGCCGTTGTCCGACGCGACACTGTCCAGGTACTCGGAAATGCGATCCAGCGTCGGACTGGGTACTTCCAGCCCTGCCATCATCGCGCTCTGCAACGCCATCACGAACCAGCCGGTCACCGACATATCGGCGTCCTCGCCCGGCGTGTAGCGCCAACCTCCCTGCCGCGACTGGATCCGAACCGCGTAGTCTACGGCCAGTTGGGCCGGCTTCTTGTACTTGGGATCCTTGGTCATTCCGTAAAGTTCGCAGAGTGCGATTGTGCACTGCGCCTGGGAATAGAGTCGATGGTTGTAGATGCCTTCGCTGGCGAAGGCGCCGTCGCGATCCTGCAACTCGAGCAGTGCGGTCCAAGCCCGCTCGACCTCCTTGCGGTAGGCTCCTTCCTTATGGGTGTGCCCTGCTCCCTGGAACGCCAGCAATGCCATCGCGGTCGCTGCCGGTCGATTCTCGCTCCCCCCGCCGTCGCGATACGGTCCCGTCAAGCTCCAGAGTCCGTCGCGGCGTTGCTGCCGCTTTAGCCACTCTAAACCCAACCGGACCGATTCCTCGGTCGTGCCCGTCCCGCCGTACTTGGCGAGCAACGCCTCCTTCGAGCCCTTCTGCCGCCCGTCCAGCGCCATTCCGATCGTCGGGGCCTCAATGTCGCTCACCGCCGTCGTCGCGTCGTTGAGCGGCGTCAACATCGACGGCGCTGCCAACGGATCCTCGGCCGCGATACTGTCCACCGCCAGGACCGATTCCTGCACATCGGTCAGCTCCATCAACCCCGAATGCAGATCGGGATTCTCTAATTGCATGCCGAGTTCCTCGGCATACGTTACTTCCAATAGTCCCTTTTGCTGGAGATTGTTGTGCAGCACGATCAGCCCCAGCACGATCAGCGCCACCATATGCAAGACCAGGCTGATCAGCCAAGGTGGCGCAGACCGTATCAGTCGTTTTTCTGCCAGCTCGGCTTCCTCTTCTTCGGATAGTTGCACGCGACGCAGCGGCACGGGCTGCGCCGGCGCGTTGCCTTGCGCGACCGCAATCGCGGGCAGACCCACGCCTCCCGCTCCACCGACGCCAGACACCGTACCCAGACCTGCCGTCGCCGACGGTTGCACGAGAATCGGCCGACCCGGCACTGCCGTCGGAGCCACAGGAATCGGCTGTGCGGTTCCTATTGGCGCCGCAGTGGGAATCGGTACGGGGATCGGCGAGCCGACTGCAACCTGCCGCAATGGAACGGCGGTCTGCACAGGCAGAGGGCGAACCGGAACCGGCAATGGCTGCGGCAACGGTCTGGCCGCCACTTGGGGAACATGGGGAATCGGAGGGACCGGGACGGACGTTACCGGGACCGGTTGCCCGGGGACGTACTGGACCGGCACCGGCTGTACGGGCACCGGTTGCACGGGCACCGGTTGCACGAGCACAGGCCGGACCGGCGCGTGGGTAGCGGAATGGGCTGACGACGCTGCCGGTACAATTGGAACCCACGGGGCCGGGTGAGCGGCCGGAGGGGCCGGCGCGGCGGGCGTTGCGGCTGCCGGAGGTGCCGGGGGCGCGGGTGCGGAGTTCGCCATCGGGTAGGGCGGCGCAATGGGGGGCTGAGTGCGCGCATTGGTTGGCGCGCGCTGCCCGTTACCCGGCGATTTCGGGGTCGACATAAGCGAATTCCGACAGGCGACGACTGACTTCCAACAAGTCTACCAGCCCCGGTATCCGGCAGCAAGCAAGAAGTACCGAGCCACCCACGAGTTACGTGACAACCAGACCGAATATTCGGCCCAAGCCAACGCCGCTCGCGCGTACAGTGGGTCGAGGTACTCCCAGGCCCACCAACGTCGTACGGTGGGTCGATCGGACGGGTCTCCTTTGCGGACAAAAACTCGTAACGGGTTTGCTTGAATCGTGTCGTGTCCGCAGTGCGCACTCCTGACAACATCCGTCGTCGCGGCGGTGCGATTTCCTGGCATTTCTCACCATCGGCGCGTTTCCCCGAGAACCGCCCTTGGGAAGCGCGACTCCAACGACGTGCCGCCCAAACGGTATTGAATTAATCAGGATCCGCCGGCGAATCCCTGGCACGCCTCGGATTTCCTTCCGCATCGATTCTTCTCCGATTACGTCGCTCGCAATCTCACGACCGAACGTCTTTCCTCCCCTCGACGCGGGCTCATGATCGAGTAGAATATTCAACTCACCATGACGCGGGGTGGAGCAGCCCGGTAGCTCGCGAGGCTCATAACCTCGAGGTCGCAGGTTCAAATCCTGTCCCCGCAACTTGTTTTGACGGTAGCGAAACTCGGCTACCGTCGGGTTATACGAAAGGCCGGCGGCCGGGAGCCTGGAGTCCGTGGCGTCCAGCATCCAAAGCGGGACGCGCAGCCAAATTTCGCGCGCAGCGAAGTAAACCTAGAAGTACACCATTCCGAAATATCTTGGGAAACGGGCGAAGAATACCAATGAAACAGACACTCGAAGTAAACTCGGGAAGTAAACTCCGAAGTAGAAGCGCGCACCCTTAACCCGATGGAAACGTGAACCTTTAGTCCGGCGTTCCCACCAGACCGCACCCACACGTCGGACTTGATGCGGATCTCGTAGCTGAAGCGCAGTTGGCGGCAGAGCCGAGCCATCTCGGTGCGGCCGAAGCCGCGATCGGCCAGCAGGATCACGCGGATGTGCGGCGGCAACTTGCTCTTGAGCAGCCGCAGCAGGCATTCTTCCAGTCGCGAGTCACGAATACGGCTACCAACGTCCAAAACTCTTTTCTAGCGACATGGCTGTCCAATCGGTCCCGAACGGGATCACCCGGACCGATGTAGATTATCGGCATACCGCTTTCGTAATCGTGCCCCATGAGAATATAGACGCCAGTTCGAGAAAGCTCTGCCCGAGCCTTGGCATCGGGTAGGAGACTGCGAGGAATGATCACGCCGATTCCCGTCCAATTTGATCTTTCGATCACACGGATGCCTTCGGGTGTGCCGTCGGGCAAAAAGATGCGAATTGAGAATGGTCGTGACTTTGTCGGGATCATTAGGTCGACTTGTTCTTTGAATAACGAGACGCAATTTGGACTAATGTGCCTTGGCGAACCAGTATTGGAAGTATCTCCTTGAGACGCTTTTCGTTGATCCCTGACTTGACGCTGAGCAATGTAACTCCCAATGGTTCACGGGCCTTCTCCATCGCTTGGAGAATGTGAGCGATTTCCGTCGTCGTGACTTGAGAACCATTTGAAGATGTGGAGCTATTTTGAGGCTTAGGTGGTTCTGGAAATGGGCGCGAGCCAGTTGTTTGCACCGTTGCCTTTGCTGTCGCTTGTCGGCTTTCGTTCGACGTCTTCTTTGGTTTTCCGGACATTCCTTGTTTGGAGGGTTTGTAATTGCATACAGGATACCCGCTGCAACTCACAAATCTGCCAAATCTTCCAGTCTTTTCAGCTAAGGGCTTACCGCAAATTGGGCAATTCCCGAGTCCAGTGGCCGCCGATGTTGGCTGCGATGGTTTGGGGGAAGCCTTGGAGCCTTGTTTTTTCTGAGGCCGGCCCAAGTTGTCAGCCTTCTGACCGCATGTACATTCGAACCAGATTCCAAATCTACCGTGATTCCAAATCATCGGCTTCTGACATATACCGCAGTTCGGATTTTCTGCCCGAGAGAATTCGATCGTCACGTCCTTTCCCCATTTTCTACCGGCAACGAAAGTCTCGACCTTTGCACAAGCACCAGGACTTTCTACTCGCAACATGCTTTCGGAAGTATCCCGATGCGACAGGATATTGAGCGACCCGTGCCAAAGTATGTCGCCATCGATGATGGCCAATTTCTCGTGCATTCGAGCTCTTTGGTCAATTACGACCCCGATCTCACGTACCGCGTCAATGAGTTCGGTTAGGCCGTGTTCTAAGAAACCACCTTGGTCACCGGGTGGTCGCACGACGAGTCGCACACCAACTCCTTCGGAGATCTTGGAACGCCAGAGTTCGATCCATCGGCCAGTACCTCGCTCGGTCATATAGGGCGAAAAGACGACGATCTCACGACGAGCCTTTCGGCAATCCATTTCGAATGCAGGATAGAACGTGCCGGCCGAAAAGACCAACATCCCCTTCCCGTCACATTCGAAGGTCGTGGCTCCCGTTGCGATTTGGTGCCCAGCCAAAATCTCGTCCGCCTGAAATGGAAGGAGGTCTGAAATATCGAGAGCCTCTCCGACGCGCTGGAAGTGATCCAGAATGCCACGAAGGTACGCACGACTCGGCAGCTTATTGCGGAAATATCGAAAATTGCCGACGAGGAGCATCGTATCGCGCGCACGACTCAACGCAACATTGAGCAGGCGAGCACCGTCTTCATCAAGAGACTGAGCGCCATTGAACCTACCAAGCTTTGTTCCTATTGAATCGGTCAGGTCGTATATTATCGAATCACGTTCGCTTCCCTGAAATCGATGAACAGTCGCAGCATAGCGTGAACCTTGCACGCCCAGCGATTCACCGACTAATTGTGCCAGCAGCTGACACTGCGCTGCGTACGGGGCAATGATTCCCAATCGATCATTGACTTGCTTAACAGGAC
>Ga0233424_10002727_pt1 | contig 12054 bp, 8 predicted proteins | sample Watercolumn_Towu_FD_181011 | JGI IMG/M metagenome (GOLD analysis project Ga0233424, IMG submission 181011) | Freshwater microbial communities from Lake Towuti, South Sulawesi, Indonesia - Watercolumn_Towuti2014_125_MG | ecosystem: Environmental > Aquatic > Freshwater > Lake | place: Indonesia... | reverse complement strand
CCTTCCCCGCGTCTCCGCGTCCCAATTCGCTCGGGGTGGAGTTGAACCACCGCTGCCGCCGTATCAGAGCGACGTGCTTCCGTTACACCACCGAGCGCAGTATCACGTGGCACCGGCGTCTCGCCGGTGCGTCGAGCGGGCACAAGTCGGGATGGTCGGAGTCGAACCGACTGTCTCGTGGTCCCAGGCCACGCGGAGAACCAGTTCCCCTTCATCCCGAAATCTCACCAGGGGCGGTTGCAAATCCTTGTCAGTAACCCGCAGCGTGAGCGAGGGCACCGGCGAATCCAGCGTGAAAATGCCCTCGCTCACGCTGCGGGTTACCTTTGAAACCGCTTCCAGTAGCTCGTAGGGGATTTGAACCCCTGTTTCCGGCTTGAAGGGCCGGCGTCCTGCACCGCTAGACGAACGAGCCGTAATCTTCCGCGCGCAACGCGAGCGCCAAGTGGGCCGGGAGGTGCTCGAGTCCTCGTCTCTTGGTCTTCAGCCAAGCGCTAAGCCATCTCAGCTACCGACCCATTCCAACAAAAAAGCCCGGCGTCGCGTGACACCGGGCTTTGGAAAGCGTGCAGCGGTCAACCGCTGAGTGTCACAGGCGCAAGGGAAACGGCGGCACCGAACCCGCCGGCTTGCTGGCGGAGTTGCCTTTCCGTTCAAAACCGATGCGTTGAGTGACTGGCAGCGACCACATGACTTGGAACTCCTCGTGAAACTTCGGCTGCGATCAGCATCGACCGCGGCAGTTGGACGCGGGCCGATCCGAATCGGTTCGCGACAATTTTGAAGAATTCAACCGTACCGATCAAAGATGCGCCGAGGCGGCCGATTATTCTCGACGAATTTGCCGTTTGCCGGAATTCTCTGTTTTCTTGCAGGAACTGCCCTTCGGTGGGATAACCATGTACATCTCGTCCTAACTCTCGCGGCTCTGCCATCCCGACCAATCGAGGAGTCATTCGATGCGATCCAAGTTCACACGGTTCCTGTTCGTGGCTGTCGGCATGTTGGCGTTTGACCTGCCAGTTCCGAGCTTCGGTCAGGGAACGCAGGCCGACTACGACCGAGCGGCCAATCTCGGCCGCCGGACGGCGAACAAGGTATTCAAGCAGTCCGTCAATGCGCACTGGCTGCCGGAGGGCCAACAGTTTTGGTATCGCAACGACTTGCCGGAGGGTGTCCGCGAGTGGATTTTCGTTGACCCGGAAGCCGGATCGCGGCGAGTGGCCTTTGACCACGCGAAGCTGGCCGACGCACTCGCTAAAGTCGCGACCAAGCCGGTGGACGCCGCAAAGTTGCCTCTCGAGCAGATCGAATTCGCGGCGGGAGCCGACAGCGCGACGTTCGACGCCTTCGGCAAGCACTGGCAAGCCGACTTGAAATCGTACGAACTCCGCGAGGCACCGGAGGACAAGACCAAAGCCGCGCGGTTGCCGGTCCTCACCGAACCGCGAGCCAGCCGCACGTCGCAGGACGAGACCCACGTCACATTCGTCAACCGCAGGGACAGCGACATCGAACTGTTTTGGATCGACTTCGACAATCAACGGCGAAGCTACGGCGTCCTCAAACCAGGCGAGGAACGGAAGCAGCACACGTTCGCGCAGCACGTCTGGCTGGTCGCCGACTCGAATGGCAATCCGCTGACGATTTTCGAAGCCACGCGAACCGAATCGACCGCGGTGATCGAACGCGGCGCACGGCCCGCGGTGCCGGATCGGCGACGCGGAGGCGGACGTCGCGGGATCTCCGCCGCATCACCCGATGGAAACTGGACGGCGTCGATCAAGGATCACAACGTCTGGCTGCGGAACGTGAAGACGAACGACGAGCAAGCGCTCACGACGGACGGGACGGAAGACGACGCGTACCAACTCCCGGCGTACTGGTCACAGGACTCGAAGAAGCTGGTCGTGATACAGGTGCGTCCCGCCGAGAAGCACGAGATTCACCTCATCGAATCGTCGCCGAAGGACCAACTCCAGCCGAAGTTGCACACGCTCGGCTACCTCAAGCCGGGCGATCGGATTGCCCAGCCGCGGCCCAGGCTGTTTGATGTCGAACAGCGGCGGATCATTCCCGTGTCCGAAACGCTGTTCGAGAACCCGTGGAGCCTGACCGAACTGCGCTGGTCGCCGGACTCGGATCACTTCACGTTCGTCTTCAACCGGCGCGGCCATCAGGTGCTGAGGCTGCTCGCGGTGGATGGCACGTCCGGCACGGTGCGGACGGTGATCGAAGAAAAAAGTCCGACGTTCATCGACTACGCGCATAAGTTTTTCTGCCGACAGTTCGACAGCTCGCACGAAGTCGTCTGGATGAGCGAGCGGGATGGCTGGAACCACCTGTACCTGGTCGATTCGGCCTCCGGCACCGTGAAGAATCAAATCACGCGCGGGCCGTGGGTGGTTCGCGGAGTCGAACGTGTGGACGAAGAGCAGCGGCAGGTCTGGTTCCGCGCCGGCGGCATCCAGCCGGATCAGGACCCGTACTACGTTCACCTGTGCCGCGTGAATTTCGATGGCAGCGGGTTGACCGTGCTGACCGAAGGGGACGGCACGCACAAGTGGGAATTCTCGCCGGACCACCGCTACCTGCTCGACACCTTCTCGCGCGTGGACCAGCCGCCGGTGACCGAGCTTCGCCGCGTTGACGACGGGTCGCTCGTTTGCCGACTCGAAGCAGCGGACGCACGGCCGCTGATCGACACCGGCTGGCGAGCACCCGAGCGGTTCGTCGCCAAAGCCCGCGACGGGCAGACTGACATTTTCGGCATCATCATCCGCCCCTCGAACTTCGACCCGCAGAAAAAATACCCGGTGATCGAACAAATCTACGCCGGGCCGCAGGGAGCCTTCGTCCCCAAGGAATTTGGTCTGCAAGCGCGGCAGCACGCGCTAGCGGAATTGGGGTTCATCATCGTGCAGATCGACGGCATGGGTACGTCGTACCGGTCGAAGGCGTTTCACGACGTGTGCGCGAAAAACCTCGCCGATGCCGGGTTCCCCGACCGCATCGCGTGGCTGAAGGCGGCGGCGGCCGTGCATCAGGAACTCGACCTGACCCGCGTCGGAATCTACGGCGGTTCGGCCGGCGGTCAGAATGCGCTCGGCGGGCTGCTCGCCCACGGAGACTTCTACAAAGTCGGAGTCGCCGACTGCGGATGCCACGACAACCGCATGGACAAAATCTGGTGGAACGAATTGTGGATGGGCTGGCCGATCGGCCCGCACTACGCCGAGAACTCCAATGTCACACACGCCAGGCGGCTGCAAGGCAAGCTGCTGCTGATCTTTGGCGAACTCGACCGCAACGTCGATCCCGCCTCGTCCATGCAAGTCGTCAACGCGCTCGTCAAAGCGAACAAGGATTTCGACCTCCTCATCATGCCCGGCACCGGCCACGGTTCCGCCGAAACGCCGTATGCCAACCGCCGGCGCATGGATTTCTTCGTGCGGCACCTGCTGGGAGTCGAACCGAGATCGAATCGCGATCAGGATCGTGTGGACCACAGAGAATCAGAGAAGGTTCCAGTCGTCTCGACCGATTCCGCGTGCGACGAACCACAGGGATGTCAGGAGGCAGATGCACAGCGGGAACCGCTCACGTTCAAAGGGCACGCCGCGCAAGTCTTGAGCGTAGCATTTAGCCCTGACGGGAAACGACTGGCATCGGGAGGAGCTGGTCGGACGGTGAAGGTTTGGGACGCCACAAGCGCTGAAGAGATTCTCATGTTGACAGGGCACGCCGACGCGGTCATGAGCGTGGCGTTCAGCCCGGACGGGAAACGGCTCGCGTCAGCAAGCTGGGATCATACGGTAAGGGTGTGGAATGCCACGAGTGGAAAGGAGACGCTCAGGTTGAGAGGGCATACAGGATCGGCCACGAGCCTGGCGTTCAGTGCAGACGGGAAACGGTTGGCGTCAGTAAGTGAAGATGAGTCGTTGAAGATTTGGGACGCCACGAATGGGCAGGAGTCGCTCACATTGAAAGGGCTTACCGATGTCGCTCGGAGTGTGGCGTTCAGCCCCGACGGAAAATGGGTGGCCTCCTCCATCGGAAACAGTTTTGGTCCGAACACTCCTGTTGAGGTGAAAGTTTGGGACGCTACGACCGATCAGGAGAAACTCGCCTTGAAAGGGCACACCGCGTATGTCTGGAGCGTTGCATTTAGCCCTGACGGGAATTGTTTGGCGTCGTCCGGCTTGGAAAAACGGTGAAATTGTGGGACGTAATGAAGGGCCAGGAAATGCTCACGCTCAAAGGGCACACCGAAGGTGTCAAGAGCGTGTCGTTCAGCCCAGACGGGAAACTCATGGCGACGGGTAGCAACGATGAAACGGTGAAGGTATGGGACACCACGACTGGCCAGGAGATGCTGACGTTGAAAGGGCACACCCTCTTGGTTACGTGTGTGGCGTTTAGCCCGGACGGAAAACGGCTGGCGTCAGCGAGCGAAGACGAGACAGTCAAGTTGTGGGACGTGACGCCCAAGGGTGGAGCGGCGAAGTAATGAGGTATCGACTCACAACAGTCATTCCAAGCACTTCGTCCAGCGTGCCGCCGTCGTTGCGTACCCCGCAGGGGTAACACTCCACAGCCCAAGGTTGCGTCGCTTGCGAGCGCACCCTGGGTCTCGGAACCAACGAACGCCGAACCCTGAAAGGGTTCCACAACCGACCGACCGTTATTGTTCAACCCTTTCAGGGTTGGCGGGCTTTGTCGGAATCGAACCTAGGGTGCGCCGCTGCGCGGCGACCCTGGGCTGTGCCCCTTCGGGGAAAGCCGCGAAAACTTGAAGCCTGACGCGCCAGCGAAGGCGCTGCTCATCACGGCCTTCGCTGGCGCGTCAGGCTTCAATGGAATCGGGTGCCACTGGCGGCTTGTCCGCCAGTGTGGGCGTCTCTGGACGTGGAGACGGCACTGGCAGGTAAGCGGCCAGTGGCACCCGTGGGATCACTCTCTGGCCCATCGAACGTGACTCGGCGGGAGCCTCGCCCTCCCGTGCTGTTACGCGCGCTACGGCACGGCGTTCGACACTCTCGTCTGCGGATCGAGCGACACTCCATTCAAATTCGCAACTGGACCAACGGCCACGGTGTAGCCGACGCGGCGCAGATGTTCGACGTGCGGTTCGGGCCAACCTTTCGTGATGTCGAGGTCCGTGCCGCCCTTGGTGTGCAGTCGAGGTGCCGCGACGGCGGCGGCAAGTGGCTGGTGGTGGCTGACCAGATTCAGCAGCACGTCGAACAGCGAATTCGGAATCCGCCGGCCACCGGTGGCTCCGAGCGCGATCACCGGGCGTCCGTCATGGCAGACGAGCGTGGGACACATGTTGTGCAGCGGACGCCGACCCGGACGCACCGAATTCGGATGGTCGGGACGCGGGTTGAACCGCGACATCCCGTGGCCAAGCGTCAGCCCCAGCCCCTCGACGGTGACCTGCGCTCCAAACGCTTCGCCGTGAGTCAGCGTGAGAGCCACCAGCGTGCCGCACGCATCCGCCGCCGAAATGTGAATCGTGCCTCCGGCCGATCGTCCGTCGGATGAACCGGAGATGATCGACTTCTCATCGACCGCGCGGCGAATTCGTTTCGCTGATTCGTCCGCGTACGCCGCCGACAGCAACCGCGCGACCGGAACCGGCGTTGCGTCGGGATCGCCCAAGAGCGACAGCCGGTCGTGCCATGCCACGCGGAGCGATTCGACTCGCGCGTGAGTCGCACGCGGGTCGTCGCGATCCCACGCCTCCCAACCGAGAGCTTTGAGCGCCGCCAGCGCCTGCAGCACCGTCAACCCGCCAGCCGTGAGCGGAGCCGTGATGATCCGCGACCCATTCCAATCGAGCACCAGCGGCGAGACCTCGCGGGCGCGGAAGCCATTCAAATCCGCTTCGGTCACCAGCCCGCCGTGCCGTTGAAATTCGTTCGCGCTCCGCCGCGCGATGTCGCCGCGGTAGAACGATTCCACCGAGTTGCGATCTGCCAGCGTCTGCAGCAGGGCCGCGAGATCGGGATTGCGAAACGTGGTCCCCGCCGCCAGCGGTTCCCCATTCGGCACGAGGAGCGCGGCCGAACCGACATCGCGCTGTAACCCGCTGGCCGACCCCTTGATCGCCTTGGCAACACCGTCGGTGATCGCGAACCCGTCGCGAGCCAACTTGATCGCCGGCCCGACGACGCGGGCGAACGGCCACGTCCCGTAGCGGTCGAGCGCGAGTTGCAACCCCGCCAGCGTCCCCGGCACACCCGCCGCCAACCAGCCGTGGACGTTGATTCGATCCGTGACTTCGCCGCGATCGTCGAGCGGATACAAATCCTCCCGCGCCGCCGCCGGTGCGGTCCCATTGAAATCAATCGCGATGACGCATCCCGACGGCTGACCGATCAGCAGATGACCGCCATACCCGCCGATTCCGCACGACGGCAGCGCGACCACCCCCGCCACGAGCGCCGCCCCGACCGCCGCATCGACCGCGTTGCCCCCTTCGGCGAGGATCGCCTTCCCGACCTGCGCCGCCTGCGCGTGGCCTGTCACGACGCCGAAGCGGGCCGATTCGGCGCACCAGCCGTGACTCGTCGAAATCATCACGCCGACGCACGCGCCGGCGGTCGTCAAGAAATCTCGGCGATTCATCGAACCTCCCGGCGATCGTTTCCTGGTATCCGGCAACTGATTGAGTTTGGGTCGTCGGACAGCCCGCTGCAGAGTACCCAGTCAATCGGACACGATGATGCCTCCGTCTTCGAAGCGGATTATTCCCTCGGCGGCGCCAACAGACAACACTGCCTGCGACTCGGTCTCGCATCCGGCTTCAATTTGAAACTATACTGCGGCCGCTGCGCCGCGCTGGGCGGTTGCCATTCGAGTGACAGGGCCCGCCGGCGGTTGACACATCGGACCGCGAGCCAGCCATGCCCGATCTCTCGACCACGGTTGACGGTCTCAGGTTGCCCAATCCGTTTGTGATCGCGTCGGGACCGCCGGGGACGAATGCGAATGTGATCGGCAAGGCGTTCGACGAGGGTTGGGGGGCGGTCATTTGCAAGACGATCAGCCTCGATGCGTCGAAGGTCGTGAACGTGCAACCGCGGTATGCTCGCTTGCGCACGGCGGATTCGCAGGAGATCATCGGCTGGGAGAATATCGAACTCATCAGCGACCGTCCGTTCGAGACGTGGATCGACGAGTTCAAGCAGATCAAGGACAGCCATCCCGACCGCGTGCTGATCGCATCGATCATGGAGGAGTATCGCCAGGATGCGTGGGTCGAGATCATCGAGCGGTGTCAGGCGGCGGGCGTCGATGCCTTCGAGTGCAATTTTTCGTGCCCGCACGGTCTGCCGGAGCGCCGCATGGGTTCGGCGATGGGGGAGAACCCGGAGATTTTGAAGGAGGTCTGCGGCTGGGTGATGAGCGCGGCGAAGGTTCCCGTGTGGGCCAAGATGACGCCGAATGTCACTCGCATCGAGGACCCGTCGCGAGCCGCGCTCGCGGCCGGTTGCCAAGGGATCAGCGCGATCAACACGATTCGCAGCGTGATCGGCGTCAACCTCGACACGCTGCGACCGGAACCGACGGTCGAGGGTTACACGACTCCCGGCGGCTACTCGTGCAAGGCCGTGCTGCCGATCGCACTGCGGATGTGCATGGAGGTGGCCCGCACGATTCGCGACGAATTTCCCGGCCGGTCGCTGTCGGGGATCGGCGGCGTGGAATCGGGTCGCGACGCGGCCCAGTTCCTGCTGCTCGGCTGCGACACCGTGCAGGTTTGCACCTACGTGATGAAAGTCGGGTACCGTTGCATCCACGAGATGCTCGACGAACTCACCGCGTTCATGGACCAGCACGGATTCCGCACGCTCGCCGATTTCAAAGGGCTAAGCTTGCAATACTTCACGACGCACTACGATCTGGTGAAGCGCCAGGCAGAAGCCCGTCAGGCCGCGAAAGCAGCTACCGCGAAGGGTGACGGTCAACCGATCAAGGCCGACCACGAGTGGCGCGGTGACGATTTCGTCCGGCAGTCCGAGGCGCTGGCCCGCGGGTGACGCCAAGGATTAGGACGCAACAGCACTGCAAAGGGAGCCGACGAAAGGACGGAATGGATGAATGCCGACGGGAAGAAAATGCACGTTCCTCGACTCACGCTGGCCGATCTACGCGCAGCGCGCGCCGCGTTTGAGGAAAGAGAGCCGCGCGATGTCTTTTATCGTGCTGCCATAGAACTTGTCGGACTTGCTCTGAAGAAACGAATTCGGCTCACTGTGGCGGATGCGCTCGCAGTGTTGCTCCAAACCTGGAACAAAAACTTCTACCGGTTTGGACGGACTTTCGACGGCAACCATTTTGCGGAGATCGAGGGTCTATTGCATCGACACAAAAAGCAGTTAACGGCATTTCGCTTGCGAAACATTGAAAGCCTTGAGGCAGCAGATGAGGACGATGTACTCGAGGTTTTTCAAGAGTTTGAATCCGTACTTGGACCGGTTGGTGCTGCCAAGGCACTTCACCTTCTCGCGCCTCGGTTCTTTCCAATCTGGGATCGTGAAGTAGCACGTCGGCTTCGAGTGTCGTTGGGAAGAACTGGGACGAACGAAAGGCGATACTGGACGTTAATGCTTATCGCCAAGTCCCAATGCCTAGACCTCCGCCAACAGGGAGGTGAGCACAATCTGCTCAAGGCAATCGACGAGTACAATTACTGCAAGTTCACGCTGGGGATTTTGTAGCGCGAAGTTTATTCCTGTCACACCCCATGCGTCGCCTCGCGGCGAAGCATCCGGCCGTGATCGTTCGCTCCGACGAACTTGCCTCCGCGCACCTGGACACGGCCGCGGACGGTGACGACATCGGCGCGGCCCTCGATCGGCCAGTCTTCGAACGCGCTGTAGTCCACGTTCATCTGCTGCGTGCGCGCGGAGATGACGCCTCGATACTGCGGGTCGAACACGACCAGGTCGGCATCGGCTCCGGGCTGGATTGTCCCTTTGCGCGGGAACAGGCCGAACAGCCGCGCGGCCTGCGTTGACGCGGCATCGACGAACCGATGTAAGTCGATCCGGCCGGTGGCCACGCCATGCGTGTAGAGCAGGTGGACGCGATCCTCGACGCTCGGGATGCCGTTGGGAATTTTCGTGAAGTCGCCGCACCCCATTTCCTTCTGCCCGCGGAAATCGAACGGGGCGTGATCGGTCGCGACGGTGTTGATCTCTCCCGTGCGGAGTGAATTCCACAGGACCGCCTGATGCCGCAGCTCGCGGAGCGGCGGGGACATCACGAACTTCGCCCCTTCGAACTCCGGCCGCTCGGCGTAACTCCGGTCGAGCACGAGGTACGGGATCACCGTTTCGACCCACATTCGCACTCCGCGCCGGCGAGCCATGCGCGCGGCCGCGAGCGCGTCGTCGCAAGATGTGTGGACGACGTACACGTGCGTGCCCGTCAGTTCGGCGAACGTCGCCAGGTGATGCACTCCCTCGGATTCGACAGACGTTGGGCGCGATGGCTCGTGCCATTCCGGGCCGGTCTTCCCTTCGCTCAGCAGCCGGGCCTGCAACTGCGAAACCATCTCGGCGTTCTCGCAGTGAGCAGTGACGATCACGCCCAATCGCCGTGCCAGTTCCAGCGTGCGATACAGTTCTCCGTCGTCGATGCCGAACGCTCCCTTGTACGCGAGGAAAACTTTGAACGACGCCGTGCCATCGGCCACGATCCGTCGGAGCACTTCAGGCGTCTGATCGTCGAACCGCGTCACGCCCATGTGAAACGTGTAATCGCACGCCGACCGACCGGCTGCCTTGGACTTCCACAGTTCGTAGGCTTCGAGCGGATCGTCGGCGCGGCTGGGGCAGACCATTTCGATCAGCGTCGTCGTGCCGCCGACGAGCGCGGCGCGGCTGGCCGTGTCGTACGTGTCCTTGGCGAACGTCCCCATGAACGGCAGATAGATGTGGACGTGGGGATCGATGAAGCCGGGGAAGACGAGCTTCCCTGCGGCGTCGATCACATCGGCTTCAGCCGGCGCCGCCAGATTGCTGCCGATCCGCGTGATCGTTTCCCCCTCGCACCAGATGTCGCCTCGATACCGCGAGTCGGCGGTGACGATTTCCCCGTTCTTGATGAGCAGCGGCATTTCGTCGTCCTCCTAGGGTCAAATCCCAAATTTTAAGAACCAAGAACCAAACAAATTCAAAACCGGAAGAGCCAAATCACAAACGATTCGGTCTCGCGGCGGTTCCGGTTTCGTCTGTCGTTTTGAACCTTGGACTTTGGGATTTGTTTGGTTCTTGAGATTTGGTTCTTGAGATTTCGATCTGGATGGCGGTTATCGTCAAATCCTGACGCAACCCCTCATTCCACCAGCTTGTCAGCGAATGGCTGCTTGTTATATTCGATCGCCGCTCCGCGAGCATCTCATCCACGGTGGCCTGACCGATGACCGATCCCACTGCCGCAGCCAATGCTCGTTCCGAAGTCGCGGCAAGCGAGATTTGCGAGCTACGCGAAGACGTGTCGTCATCCGAGTATTTCAGCCGCGACATGGCTCCGATTCCCGCGGCCGGACGGAAGTGGGGCACGCGCGACCTGGCTGTCCTCTGGATCAGCATGTCGGCTTGCATCCCGACCTACATGCTGGCGTCGTCGTTGATCGACTTGGGCATGAACTGGTCGCAGGCGGTGCTGACGATTTTTCTCGGCAACTGCATCGTCCTCGTGCCGATGGTGCTGAACGCTCACGCGGGGACGCGGTACGGGATTCCGTTCCCGGTCTACTGTCGAGCCGCCTTCGGCGTGCGCGGTGCCAACGTGCCCGCCATGATGCGAGCCTTGGTGGCGTGCGGCTGGTTCGGCATCCAGACGTGGATTGGCGGAATGGCGCTGCACACGCTGCTGGCCGTGTGGCTGACCGACTGGCGGACATCGTCGCCGATCGCGGGCTTGGGAATCACGGTGCCGCAGGCCGCGTGCTTCCTCGCGTTCTGGGGCCTCAACATTTTCGTGGTGTGGCGCGGGATTGATTCGATTCGACTGCTGCTCAACATCAAGGCGCCACTGCTGATCGCGTTTGGTCTGGCGATTCTCGCGTGGGCCTACGAGCAGGCGGGCGGGTTGGGGCCGATGCTCTCGCAGCCGTCTCAATTCGCATCGGGCCAGCCGAAAGCAGGCGAGTTCTGGAAGGTTTTCCTTCCAGCTCTCACCGCCAACGTGAGCTTTTGGGCCACGCTGTCGCTCAACATACCCGACTTCAGCCGCTACGCGTTCTCCCAGCGCGACCAGGTGCTCGGCCAGACAATCGGTTTGCCGACGACGATGGGTTTGTACTCGTTCATTGGCGTGGCGGTGACGTCGGCGACGATCGTGATCTACGGATCGCCGATCTGGGACCCGGTGCAGTTGCTGACCAAATTCGAAAACCCGGTGGTCCTCGTGCTGGCGATGTTTGCGCTGGGCCTCGCCACGCTGGCGACGAACATCGCGGCGAATGTCGTCGGCCCGGCGAATGATTTTGCTCACCTGAAACCGAAGACGATTTCGTTTCGGATCGGCGGACTGATCACAGGCGTGATCGGCATCTTGATCCAGCCGTGGCGCTTGTTGGAAAACGCGGCCGTGTATATCGACAAGTGGCTGATCGGCTACTCGTTGTTGCTCGGAGCTTGCGGTGGCGTGCTGATCGCCGATTACTATCTCATTCGTCGACGCCGGCTGGACCTCGTGGGGCTGTACAGACGTGACGGGCCGTACTGGTATCGCGGCGGGTGGAATCCCTGTGCGCTGGTGGCGTTGGCGGCCGGGATCGGCCCCTGCCTGCCTGGCTTCGCGGCTGCCGCGGGGTTGGCGAGCGTGGCTCCGATTTGGATGCGGATGTACGACTACGCCTGGTTCGTCAGCTTCAGCGCGGCGTTTGTGACATACGCGGCACAGATGAGGCTACGTCCCCCTCTCCCCTTTGCAACCTTATGCATCAAGCGGCGAGAGGAGGAACTTGTTGGCGAAACAAAAGATAGATTCCGTTGAGAATGAGTTTCCCTTGAACGTACTGACGAACGCGAT
>Ga0233424_10002726_pt1 | contig 12055 bp, 10 predicted proteins | sample Watercolumn_Towu_FD_181011 | JGI IMG/M metagenome (GOLD analysis project Ga0233424, IMG submission 181011) | Freshwater microbial communities from Lake Towuti, South Sulawesi, Indonesia - Watercolumn_Towuti2014_125_MG | ecosystem: Environmental > Aquatic > Freshwater > Lake | place: Indonesia... | reverse complement strand
CCGCCGTAGGCCTTGGACCCCAGGTCGGCGACCCAGAGGATGTTCTTGAGTCCCTTCTTGGGGTTGGTCTCCCACGAAGTCGGCAACCCCTTGGCCGAGGTATTGACCATGTTGCGGCTCGGCGTGCCGCCGTACATGATCCAGTCGCCGCCGGCCTCCTTGCCGGCCTGAGCGAGCGCGTCGGCATTGCCGCCGAGGCTCGCGATGAAGTAGGCGGCGCCGGCAAGGACGGACAGGGTGACCGCGGCGGCGATCCAGCGTTTCAAGGAGGAGTGCGATGTCATATCAGGAAACTCCATTGAATGGACTCAATTCGTCATTGTATCGTAATCCCGCAAGCACTTGTTCCACAGCCAACGGGAGCGGGGTTGCGTAAGCGCCCCGTGCACGGCAACACTTGCTTGGTCAGTATGTACGGGCGCTTACGCACTTTCGCGCGGCGATGCACGGGGCGCTTACGCAACCCCGCTCGCCTTACTGCCGAAATCGCGTCAGCAGCGGGAAGAGCGGGCGCCTCGCGAAAATCTCCCCCTCCGGCATTAGCTCGCGCGTCAGTGCCGGCTGGTTGAGTTGCTCGAGCGCACCAGTCTTGGCGGCCTTGTTGGGCGTGATCTTGACGTTGTCGAAGTACACCTCTGTGCCGGGGCGCTTGTCCTGCACGCCGGTCACGTAGGCATAAAGGGCGGCGCTGCCGTGGTCCATCGGGCGCGAATCGGTCACCTCGATCGTCCAGTTGGCGGGCTCCTTGGCGTCGGCCGGCCAAACCTTGCCGCGGATTGTCCCCTTGCCGCCGGCGATCTCGGTCGTCATCTTCATGCGATACCACACGCCCGGCTTCCATTCGTACTGGATCGTCTTGTCGATGCGCGGCAGCGGGTCCCAGGCGACGATGCGGAGCTTCTGCACGTTGCCAGCGAGCATGAGCGTGTAGCGGTTGGCGACGATGCCGACGTCGGGCATGTCGCTGCCGGCCATCAGGCCCTGCACGTCGGCTTCGATCGTGTAGTCGCTCGCGGTGGGGACGGTGATGTAGGCGTTGCCGCGGGCGAGGAGCGGGCTGGCCTTGTCGTTGACCTTGGCAAGGACCTTATTGCCATTGATCGTCTTGACGAGCCATTTGCCCTGCGTGTTGACCCAGCCGCCGGGGACGATGCCCTCGGGGAGTTTGTCGAAATCGATGCTGTACGGGATGCGCGGCGCGACGCGGATGCGAGCGCGAGCGCTGATGCCCTCGAACGTCGCCACGGCGATGCTCTGCTGATTGGTCATCTTGGCGTCCACGGTTAGCTTGCCGTTCGCGTCGATTTCACCCTTGAGCGCGGGCGGGGCCGTCTTGGCGCCGGGCGGAGGCGTCGGGGCGGGGAGCGACCAGGTTGCCGCCACATTCTTGATGAAGTTGCCGTCGGCGTCGTAGGCTCGCGCGTGCAAGCTCGTGCTTTCGCCGGGATGCAGCGTCACTTCGCCGGGGACGACGATCAGGCTGGCGACCTTGCCGCTGACCTTGGTTGCCGCCGGGCCTTTGGGCATCGGTCCGGCTTTGCCGTCTTTCGTGCCGATGCAAATGGTCTCTTCGCTCGTCGAGAAAAACACCCTGCCGTTGGCGACGGCGGGGCTGCCGTTGAGTTCGACGTCGGTCACGCCGTCGGGGGATGGGAAGAATTCTTCATCGAGCTTTTTGCAGCGCTTGTCGCCGGGTTCGAGGATGACGAAGCGCGAGCCGACGTCGCCGACGTAAATCTTGCCGTCGGCCCAGACCGGGCTGCCGCGCGAGCTTCGGCCATAGCTGTACTTCCAGAACTGATCGCCGGTCTTGGCGTCGAGGCAGAAGAGCTTGGCCCCGTCGTCGGGGATGTATAGCCGGCCTTCAAGGATGATCGGCGACGCATAGCGCGCCTTGATGCCGTCCACCTGCCAGACAAGCTTGGGCTGGCCCCCCTTGACCTCCGATGCATCGAGGCAAATCACGCGGCCTTGAATGTTGTTGTCTGGGTTCTCTTCGCCGTGGCCGATGTAGACGAAATTGCCATCGACGACGGGAGTGCTGTTGATCGACGCCTGGCTGAAGACGTAGTGCCAGACCGGCTCGCCGGTGCGGACCTTGATGGCGAAGACGCTGCCATCGGCGCCGCCGGAGATCAGCAAACGCTGATTGTTGATCGTCGCAATGACCGGATTGGAGTAATAGGTTCCCTTGGACTCGGCCGGCGTGGACCACCACACGACCGAGCCGGTGCGTTTGTTGAGCGCGACGAAGCGGTTGCCGCCCTTGGCCTGATCGCCCCAGCTTGAATTGACCATTCCGAGGATGGCGAATTCTTCATCGACGATCGGGCTGGTGATGCGGCCGCCGTAACCTGACACGCGGCCGAACTCCTCGCCCATCGAGCGCTGCCAGATGAGCTTGCCGTCCTTGCCGTCGAGGCAGAGGAAAAGCCCTTGCGTGCCGTGGGCGTAGATGTAGCCGGTGGCGGGATCGGCAGCGACGTTGGTCCAGCCCAGCCGGCTCGTGACGATGTCGGTGTGGAAGATCGGAAAGGTGTGTTGCCAGAGCGTCTTGCCCGTCTTGGCGTCGAGACACATGACGCGCTCAACGATGGTTTCGGCGACGTCCTCTTCCTTCTTGCCGTCCTTGACCTTGTCGGCGTCGTAGTTGATGAAGTAGACGCGATCGTTGAAGACGAGCGGCGTGGAACGGCAGCCGAACGGTACGCGCCAGATGACGTTGCCGCCGACTTTGTCCGGCAGTCCGGTGTCGGTGGCCACGCCGGTCTGGGCCGGCCCGCGCCAGTGCGTCCATTCCGACGCGATGGCGGTGAACGGCAGCAGCGTCATGGCGAAGAGAACGAGCATCCAGCTGAAACGTCGTGACATTATCGATTTCCTCGTAGGACGGATTTGCAATCCGTCCCCACAGAATCCACCCGGACGGATTGCAAATCCGTCCTACGGGAAGCGGGATCAACTACATTAACCGCACGCGTCGCGCCTTCATTTCGAAGCGCGGCAAGGTCCCGGGCGCGACCTGGACTACGTCCGCGCGGAACATCAAGTCGTCGCGGATCGCATCGCCAATTCGGGACGGCAGGCTTGCATCGGCAGCTTCAATCTCGATGCGCATCTCGGCCAGGGCGGGGCGGCGATCGACGGTGATGCGGTATTCCACGACCTCGGCGAATCGTCGGATCACGTTCTCGATGGCCGAGGGATAAACGTTATTGCCGCGGATGGCAATCATGTCGTCGGTACGGCCGATGATGCCGCCGGCCAGGCGCATCAGCTTTCGTCCGCAAGGGCACGGCGACGGATCGACGCGCACGAGGTCTCCTGTTCGATAGCGTATGAGCGGACTGCCGACTCGTCCCAGGTTTGTCAGGACAAGTTCGCCCAGCTGGCCGGACTCCCCCTCACCCCAACCCCCTCTCCTCCGGAGGGGCGAGGGGAGAATGACGGCTCCGGTGGCGGGATCAATCACTTCCGCGACAAAATCATCCTCCAGAATATGTAGACCGGCCGGGTTGGGCAGACATTCAATCGCCAGCGGCCCGATTTCGGTCATGCCGCTGTGATCGAGGACACGCGCCTGCCAGGCCTCCTCGATGCACGCCCGCGTCGCCGGGATGCTGCCGCCCGGTTCGCCGGCAACGATGATCAGCCGAACGCTTTTGCGGATGTCGATGCGCTGCTCCTGGGCGAATTGTGCCAGGTGCAGGGCGTACGTCGGCGTGCACAGGAGCACCGTCGCGCGATTGTCTAGCAGCATCCGCAACCGGGCGCCGCTCGACAGCCCGCCGGCAGCAAGGCACAGGCAGCCCATGCGCGAGGCCGCCTCGAACGCAGTCCAGAAGCCGAGGAATGGCCCGAATGAGAAGGCGAAAAGCAGTCGATCCGCCGCGGTCACACCGACGATGTCGAACATCGTGCGCCACGAGCCGAGCATGCGCTCCCAGCTCTCGGGCGTGTCGAGCCAGCGCAACGGCGTCCCCTGCGTGCCCGACGTTTGATGGAGGCGCGGATAGCGTTCCTGCGGGTAGGTCAGCAATTCGCCGTACGGCGGATGGGCAGCTTGGCTGGCGAGCAGTTCGTCCTTGGTCGTGAACGGCAGCTTCGCCCAGTCATCGAGCGCCAGCCCGGCGAATTTCCGCGCGTAGAATCGATGCGTCGGCAGGATGGTTCGCAGCAAATTCGCGAGGCGCGGGTCCATGTTGGTCTAGCCGCTGGATTCTTTAGCAGCGTGGGATATCTCGCGCGAAACCGCAAGCGAGCATTGACGCAAAGGAGCTCGTTTGCGGTTTCGCGCACGGGATCATTTCGTGAGCCTGTACCGCAGGATGAACTCGTGATCGCGCACGTACAGATGCCCATTCGCGACCACCGGATGCGCCCAGACGTTGGCCGCCCGATGCGCCGGAATGATTTCGGGCAATTTCGACCGCTCGGCCATCTTGAAGCTGCTCACCAGTTTGAACTCGCCCGGATCAGTCGGAATCAGGGCAACCGTGCCATCGTCGGCCAGCAGGTAGAGCATCCCCTCCGCCCACGTAATCGCGCCGCTGACGCACTCGACTTTGAATCGCTCGTCCCACTTCACCTCGCCGGTCTTCCAATCCTGACATACCCACATTTTTGTTTCGCTATGGCCGTAAAGATTGCCGTCAATCTCGATGACGCCGCCGTGGGTGTTTTTGAACTTCTTCTGCCATTTCTTGGCAAAGACGTCCTTGGTGGTCCAGTCCTTGTTGATCTCGTAGAGCTTGCAACCGCCGCCGTAGCCGCAGGACATGTAGACCTGGTTGCCCTTGACGATCGGGGTGGTGGCGATGGCGTAGCTTTGGCCGCAGATTGGTTCGCTCCAGAGGACCTTGCCCGTCGCCGCCTCGATGCCGGAGATGAAGCCGGTTTCCTTGTTGTTGTCGTTGAGATAGCTGTTCTGGATGTACTGGCGGACGCCGTGGATTTCCGTCACAACCATGGACGAGTACGGCGCGTGGTTGGTGAGTCCCTTCGAGCGCCAGATGACGTTGCCGTTGGTCTTGTCGAGTGCGGCAACGGTTCCCTTGGCGCCGCCGGGGGTGCAAATGACGTGCTTGCCGTCCACGAGAGGCGATTCGCTGTAGCCCCAGTGGTCGCCGCCTACGTGCATCATTTCGCCGTCGAGATCCTTGACGAAGTCCTTGCGCCAGACTTCCATTTGCTTGGCGAGATCGACGCAAACGAGGATGCCCTGCCCGCCGAGCGCGTAGAGATAGTTGCCGTCGATGGTGGGCGTCGAGCGCGGGCCGTCGCCCCACTGGTTGCCTTTGAGGACGAAGACAGGCCCGATCTTTTGCCGCCATTTCTCTTTGCCGGTCTTCTCGTCGATGGCGATCACGTATTCATCGTTGATGATCGCTTTCTTCACCAGGACTTCCTTGTCGTCGACCTTTTCCTTGACCTCGATGATTTTCAGATCGGTGCCGATCGTGTAGACGACCCCCTTGGCGACCGAGAAGGAGGAGAAGCCGATGCCGGCGTCCTTGTAGACCCAGTCGAGCTTGGGGCCGGCCTTGGGCCATTCCTTCATCAGGCGCTTTTCCTTGGAGATGCCGCTGCGATCGGGTCCGCGAAACTGGGGCCAATCATCCGCGAAAGCTATCGACGCGATCAGGAGTCCGCACAGGCCGGCGAGCAATCCCTTGTTCATGGAAACCTCTTACACGCGATGGAATTCTCTAAAGATTATAGACGCACGAGGGGTGATGGCACATTCAACTTGGCCGCTCGCGGTTTAGCGCTCGCGGGAATGCGCCGTTGACTGTGTTCCGCGAACCGTAGGGTGGGTCGAGCGCTAGCGAGGCCCACCAATCGTGGCGAGACTCTGGTGGGCCTCGCTAACGCTCGACCCACCCTACAAATCAACGCCCCACGCCCAACCCGTCCGCGACGCGATTGATGTAGTTGAACCAGCTGGCAATGAGGTTGATCTGCAGAATGGCCCGATCGTCGAACCCCACCGCACGCAAGCGATCGAGGTCGGCCAGCATCACGCGCGACGGATGGCGCGTCAGCTTGGCCGCGTAGTCGAGCATCGCGCGGTCGGCGTCGCTCAGACTGGCTTGCGTGTAATCCCGCGCCAACTGCGCGTCGAGTTCCGCGTCGAGACTCACGATCCGCAGGAACTCGGCATGGCTCGTGCGTCAGTAGAAGCAGCCATTGAGCGCCGAGACGACCGTCGCGATCATCTCATGCTGCGAGCGCGACAGCGGCAACTCCGGCGCGATCATCGCCCCGAACGCCGACATCGAATGCCGCAGCGCCTGCGGAATCAGGCTGTGGGCCGCCACGATGCTGTCGGCGCTTCCATCGGCCCGCTTCACCGCTTCGACTTCACCGCGATATTCGGGCGGATAGAGGGCATACACAGCAAGATAGGCGTCCCGCAATCCAGGGTCAGCCTCTTGTAGCGGGACACTGCTGATCCACATTGTGTCGCTCTCTGATGGCTACTCCGCCGGCGAATGGCCCACCAGCGTCAGGCCGATGCCGATATGCGCTCCAGTGGCCTTGCCGCCGACGGTGAGCTCGGACTTGGCATTGACCACCCAGTGATTTTTCGGCTTCGACTGGATTTCGGGCTCGGCAGGGAGTTTGTTGACGGGCAAGAGCATGAAGACGCCGGGATGGCCGAGGGTGAGGCTCTCGGCGCCGGTTTCGTGGAAGGTCTTCGTTTCGATCAAGGCGGTGCGCTTGTCGTCCTTGGCGCTGATGACCAGGACGAATTCCTGGAAGTCGGAGACGTCGGCGGTGTGCTTGCCGTCGGTCGGCTGATAGGCGAGGCGCATCGTGTAGATGCCGGGTTTGATCTTTTGCTTGCGATAGTCGGTCCACGCGGTGTGGAATCGAATCGCGCCGAGGATTTCGGATTGCTTCACCTCGCGGAAGGTCACGCCCGTCTTGAGCTGTTCGGGCGTCGCGTCGGCGGGAATCTCCTTGCGGTACCACACGTCGCAAATCGCCTTGCCGGCCGGGTCGAGGAGTTGAACGGAACCGTCCCTGAGCAGCTTGCGAATCGGCTCGGCGACGTCGTCGGGCGCCGCGGCTGTCGTCGTCTTGATGGAGTATTTCTTGCCTTCGCCGCCGATGCCGCGGTGAAAGACGAGACCGACGACGAGTACCAGCACCACGGCGATCGGACCCAGCCAGCGCAGGATACGCATGAGATCTACTCCAAGAGTATAGCCGGCGAGCTTGCTCGCCGCGAACGGATGCCGCTCGCGGCGACCGAGGTCGCCGGCTAAACGAGAAATGGCGCGCTAATTCGTCTTGAACGAGCCGACGTAGGCGGCGCGGCGATCGGAGTCGCTCCAATTTTCGCCGAGGCCCGTGCCGCGGAAGGTGTGGGTGAGGACGCCGGCCGGCGTCGCGGTGACGTTGCGAGCCAGCGGCGGGTAGAAGGCCGATTCGTTGCCGCAGACCGCGTCGTGCGCCGTGAGGCAGCGCGTCTTGAGCTTGACGACGCCGGCGTCGATCTCAGCGCAGGTGCCCCCCTTGCACGGGCAGACATCGACGTTGATCGTATAGGCATGGACCTTGAGGACGTTGGCGACGAGCTGTCCACCCTGCTGCTGGGCGAAGCGAACGAGCGCGTCGCGCTGGGCGGCGCTGGCCTTGCTGTCCACGATGATGACCGCCTTGGCGGGCGAGCGCTGATCGAGGCCGAGCGTGTTGGCCGCGGACACGACGGCGATAACGCTGAGGCCGTCGAGAGAAACGTCGCCCGCCTGCCCCTTCTCGATGTGCCAGGCCATCATGCCCTGTTTGCCGCCGATATTGAAGTCGGCGTTGGCGAAGCATGGCCCGGTCCAGACGTCGCAGGTGCGGGCGTCAAGGTACTGCCCTTGCGCGATGATGTCGGCCTTGTTGTTCGATGCGATGGCGGGAACGAAGCCCAACCCGATGGCGACGATGGCGATCAGAATCCAGCGGTGCATCGTGAATCTCCCAAGATGGTTGCGGAGCAGGATTTTTGATATTGTCAACGCTCCGCAACCACCCGTCAAGGGCGATTCACTTTTCGGACATGATCCAGCCGTAGCGTGGACTTCAGTCCACGCGAACGGGCGCCGCGCGTGGACTGAAGTCCACACTACGGATCGTATTTTTATTGCGGCATGCAATGGCACGTTGGGAAACGTGCCCCACGGCCAATCCCACAGGATTATTTTTCGTTCGCCAGGGCATCGCGCAGCACGGCCGCGATGCGATAGCCGGCTTCCACGCCGCGGCGTTTGGCGATCGGCGCCGAGTCGGCCAGGTAGCCCGCCGGCAGCAACTCGGCGTTGTTCTTCTTCGTGCCGCCCTTGAGCATCTGGCCGTTGTGGAAATAGACCTTCGTCTTCGCCAATTCGAAGCTCTCCTTAACCCACGTCTCGATGTCGATATTGGCGAGATCGTGGCCCAACTCCTTGCTTGCCGCGGCTGTGGAGATAGGCTGGTTGGCCTTGTCGAGCAAATCGATCTTGGCGAGCAGCTTCAAGACATCCTTCTTGTTCTCGGCATACTTGGACTCGTCGGTGATGAAGCCGTCCCAGAGGCCGTGCAATCCATACACGGTCTTGGCCGTGGCGGATTTCTTGACATAGAACCACGTGCCGCCCCGGTCGCCGACAAATCGCCCGTCGTCCTTGAGGGTGTGATGCGTCTCGTTGTAGAGGCTCACCGTGTGCAACGGCTGATGAGCGTCCCCTGTCAGGTGCATGAGCCAGCACAGCGCGACAGCACGCTCCTTTTTGTCCGTGTCGGTCTTCACTTGCTTGACCAATTCAGGAAAGGCTCGCGTGATGTTGATCTCGAACGCGGGATGCGACATCACCCCAGCAGGTTGATTGTCCGGCTTGAAAGGCTGATTGATGAAATGAATCGATTCCTTGAAGCTGCCGTGCGGATAGAAGCGCAGGTCGTCGCGCGCGTCGTCGGCCCACCGGCAAGCCTGCATGAAGAGAAACTCGTCCACGTCATCGTCGTCATCCAGGTCCTCGATGAGCGCCTTCCATTTTTCGTTGTAGTACGGGTTCACTTTAATTAGTTTGATGGCCTTGGCGATCGTTTTCGGGCTTTCCTGCTTCAGCACGCGGTAGGCGATCGATCCGGTTGCCATGTGCCCTGGAATGCTCCACGCAACGACGGCTTGCGCGACGAAGGCAAGGATCGCGCAGGCGAGACCCAATCTGGCGGTGTACTTCATGGTTCGCTCCTGGGTAAGCGCCGAAGAGGAAGGGAATTTGCAGCTGAGACGTCAGCCGCAAGGTTCAGCGGCGGCGCGAATCGTAGCAGCCAGTCATGCAAATTGAAAATGAATATTCGGAGAATTACTCAGGCACAGATTATTGCGACAAATGAAAGAACAGGAAGTATCACAGCCATTCGTGATTTCGGCGCACGCGCGGCCGCAAGACCGACGTCGCTCAGGCCATCCAGCACGCCATTCGAATGGGCGACGGCCTCGCTGTTCCCGCGAGATCAGAGTGCGCGCGCGGCAATTCGCCGGCAAACCAAGAATTCAGCGTTTTCGATCGATGCCGCTCAAGGTCGAATTGTGCGTGCCGGTAGCAGCTTGGATTTCAGAGCTGAGGCGTGAGCGAAGAGTATCGGGCACTTCACTTCGCTAACGCTTCAGGCTCTGATTTTTTTCTCGCGTCGCGCCGAACGGCCGCATATGATGTCGGCTGCTTCCACTCTCTCATATCAGTCAGGAGTGAGACATGCGCAGGTCGTTGGTGCTCGGTCTGGCGGCGCTCTGGATCGCATTTCTTTCGTCTCCGGCTTGGACGCAGGATTCCAAGAAGGACGACGACAAGAAAGCACTCGAAGCCGAGCTGGACAAGTTTCGCGAGGATCTGTTTCACGCATTCAACAAGGAAGATTACAAGGGGATGCTCGAGAAGTACGTGCACAAGGACGTCATCGCAACCTGGCAGGACGGCACCACCAGCCGCGGACACCAGGGGGTGCTCGACGAATTCGCTAAGCTCAAAAAGTTCATCGCCAAGATGCAGGTCGATCCCAACACCGACGAGCGGCTCATTCTCAAAGACGACAAGAAACTGACCGTGATCGCGTCCGGGAACATGAAGGACGTTTACGACCTCAACCGCGGCGAAAAGGTGGCGCTCAAGAGCCGTTGGCAAGCGACGCTGGTCAAGGACAATGACAAGTGGGTCCTCGTCAGTTTCAGCGCTTCCACGAACGCGTTCGAGAATGAGGTCGTCGATCTTTACCTGAAAGGGACGCAGTATCTATGGGGGGCGTCGGCATCGGCGCCGGCGTGATCCTGGGCGCGCTCGCCACGATGGTCTTGGGCCGGCGAAAGTCGTAGTCGCATGTCCTTCACGAGCAAGGTGGCTGAGGTGGACGCGAAATCGCACAGCATCGATCGGCCGGCGGACATGCCTGTCCCGAATCGGCTCAACTTCGCGCTCGTCGCCTTCGTTGCGGCCAGCGCCGTTGGCCTGTTGTGGCTCGCCTCCTGGCTCGAAGCGTGGTGGGCCATCCTCGGCGTTGGCGTCGCCTATTCGTACTTGATGCTGACCAACTACGCCCTTCTGCACGAAGCGACGCACGACAATCTGAACGAGAATGCGACGTGGAACTACTGGCTTGGCGTCGTCGCCGGGATCTTCTTTCTCGCGCCGTTCTCGATGATCCGCGTGACGCATCAGGGGCATCATCAGCGCAATCGCACCGATGCCGAGATGTTCGACATGTACTATCCGCATGACAGCTTCTTCTTCAAATGCTGCCAGTGGTACGGGACGCTGTGCGGGCTGTTTTGGCCGTGTATTCCGATCTGCGCGGTGCTGTTCGCGATCGTGCCGCGAACGATCGGGATGCAGCTCTTCAGCGGGCCGCCGCTGGGAAACGCCAACGTCAAGGACTTGACGCCAAGCGACCTGCGCCGCATTCGCTTTGAGCTGGTGCTGACCGCGCTCGCCTACGCAAGCATCCTGTGGCTGTGCGACTGGAACTGGCCGAACCTGCTGGTGCTGTTCGCGTGCTTCTCGTTCAATTGGTCCACGAGGCAATACGTCGGCCACGCCTTCACGAAGCGCGACATCATCGACGGCGCCCTCAACCTGCGACACAATTGGCTGATGTCGCTTATCCTCCTGCACGGCGAATGGGACCATTGCCATCATCGCCATCCGGAGGTGTCCTGGTATTACCTGCCGCGGATGGCGTCGCCCGATGAACCGCGGCCGAGCTACATCGTCCATTACCTGCGTCAATGGCTCGGCCCGATGCCCGCGACGCCGCCACCCGAAGATAGGGGTTAGTTGTTAGGGGTTAGTTGTTAGGGGTAGGTGGAATCAACTCTCTTGCCCTAACACCTAACTGCTAACGCCTAACACCTAATAACTAAAATGCAATTTTTCCGCATCTACCAGTACGTCGTCCCGCTCTTGCTCTTTCCGCTTGCCTATTGGCTGTGGTGGATGCGCTACGATTACGATCATGCGCAGACGCTCTTCTCGCTGTCGATTCCAATTGTCTTCAGCTACATCGTTCCTGCGCTCGGCACCAACTGGCTCAAGATCTGGGAGTTCAACACCCACTTCAAGCTGGGTCGATTTCGCCCGCAGCATGGCTTTCTGTTCGGCACTGCGACGAGCCTGTTCGGGCTGCTGTGTCTGGGCTATCCGCCGCCGCCATTCGATGGCTGGGAGCTTCTGCGGGCCGGCTTCATCATGGCGTCGGTGCTGGCGTTCTGGAACTGGCTCTACGACATTCACGCGCTGCGTGTCGGCTTCCTGCTCGTTTACAATCGCGCCTATGCCGAGCAGCGCGGGCCCGAAGCGATCGCGACGGAATATTGTCCGATCTTCTTCGGTTCGTTCGGCTTCTTCTACGGCGTGGCCATCCGCATCGGCGAATACTTGCTCGCGGAACCCGCGAACGCCTATCTGTATTGGCCGCTTCTCGTCGCGTGCCACGTTGGCGTGATTCTCGGCCAGGTCGCCGCGTACATCGTGCATTCCCTCATCACGCGCGGCGACACGGGACTGCGGAGCTATCAGGAGGA
>Ga0233424_10002724_pt1 | contig 12061 bp, 12 predicted proteins | sample Watercolumn_Towu_FD_181011 | JGI IMG/M metagenome (GOLD analysis project Ga0233424, IMG submission 181011) | Freshwater microbial communities from Lake Towuti, South Sulawesi, Indonesia - Watercolumn_Towuti2014_125_MG | ecosystem: Environmental > Aquatic > Freshwater > Lake | place: Indonesia... | reverse complement strand
CCAATGTTGCCGCGGGGCGCTGCGCATTCATCGGCGTCGGCCGCGCGACGCTCGCACAACCTGACTTCGTCGCGCAGGTGCAGGCGCACGGCAAACTTGACCGCAAACGCATTTGCCGCACGTTCAGCTATTGCACGGCGCTGATGCGCTCCAAGCACAACGACCTTGGGCAGTTTGCGACGGGTTGCCCGCCGTTCGACAAAGAGGTGTACGGGCCGCTCTGGGATGCAGCGAAAAAGAAGTCCGTCGAGTAACGCTCGAAAATAACTTCCCGCCTTTGTCGCTTGCGGCTTAGCGTTCGCGTGACGTCATGCGAACGCTAAGCCGCAAGCGGCAGAACCGAATCGGGACATTACCTATTTCCCCTCGCGAGGCACCAATTTGAGCGCTGCGGAGTTCATGCAATAGCGCAACCCCGTCGGCTTGGGGCCGTCCTCAAAGACGTGGCCGAGGTGGGCGTCGCAGCGGCTGCACAGGACTTCCGTGCGCCGCGAGAACCAGCTGTTGTCCTCCTCCAGAGCAACGGCCTTCGCATCGACGGGTTGGAAAAAGCTCGGCCAACCTGTGCCCGATTCGTACTTCGTCTGCGCGTCGAAGAGTGGCTGGCCGCAGCAGACGCAGGCATAGATGCCATCTTCCTTGGAGTTCCAGTACTGGCCCGTGAAGGCGCGTTCGGTGCCCTTCTTGCGGGTGACGCGATACTGTTCCGGCGTGAGGATCTTCTGCCATTCTTCGTCGGTTTTCATGACGCGCTCCGAATTCACGTTGGGGCGAACTGGATCGGGGGGCGAATCGAATAAATAGCGATACCCCGCCGCGGCCCCAATGCCGGCGAGGAGAACCACGATCAGGCCGATGACGAGCAAGTTCCGCATGATGCTACCAAAGCTCGCGAATAGGCACATTGCTCCCCTCTCCCCACCGAGGGAGAGGGGCCGGGGGTGAGGGGGCGATTCCCATGCCGTGGCAAATGGCGGACCAGACCTCGGCGCAGCTCACCGGCCGATCAACCGGCGTCGAGGCGATGCGATCCGAGGCGCCGATGACCTGCCCGCCGCGCACACCGCCGCCGGCAAGGACGATTGACCAGCAGCCCGGCCAATGGTCGCGGCCGCCGTTCGCGTTCAGCTTCGGCGTGCGGCCCAACTCACCCATCGCCACGACTAGCGTTTCGGCCAACATGCCGCGCTGGTGCAGGTCTTCCAGCAGCGTGGCGAGCGCAACGTCAAACGTCGGGCACAGCGTGCGCCGATAATCATCCAGCGTGCTGGGGAACGACGAGCGTTCGGCATGGCAATCCCACGTCACCCGCCCAGCAAGACTGTCGAACATGTTGACGACGACACAGCGCGTACCTGACTCCACAAGCTGCAAAGCGCGGGCGCAGCCATCGCCGAACGCCGTCTTGCCGTAGCGATCGCGATCGGCGGAATGAAGCGAGTGGGTGAAGTTCGACTCGACACGCGCCTCATCGGCAGAGTTCTGGCCGCGACTGATTTGGATGCCGAGGTTGCCGACCAGCGACGGCAGAATGACGAACGGCGCCGCGCCTGTCCGGGTCGGTCCCATTCGCCGCGCCAGCAGCGAGCCGAGATGCGGATGTTCATGCGTTGCGCTGAGCCGACCTGTCTGCAAGAGCTGCAAACCAGCTTCATGCACCGGCGAAGCGTCGTGGTGGACGGTACGCACGACGGCGCAGCGATGCGCCAGGCTCGCCGTTCGCGGCAAATGTTCGCTGAACCGCACTCCCGCAACGCTGGTCGGGATCGTTCGAAAGGGCCCGCGCACTTCATCTGGCGCATCGGGCTTGGGGTCCCACGTTTCGAGCTGGCTCGGTCCGCCCACCATCATCAGCAGGATACAGCGAGTGGCCCGCGGCATCACAACCGGTGCAGCCTCCGACGCAATGCCGGCAAAAGGGATCGTCGCTGCCGCAATCGCACTGGCACGAACGAAGTCTCGACGTGAAAGAGTCTGGTCTGCCATGGAGCCCTCCGACTCTTATCGTAACGAGGCTCGCTACAAATCCGAAGATCGAATCTCGAAATCCGAAGGAAATCCGAATCAAACCGCAAAACAAGAACCCCATTCGGCCGATGTGTTTTCTTCTTCGACTTTCGAATTTCCTTCGGATTTCGAGATTCGATCTTCGGATTTCGCCCGTCAACTTACTTCGGCAACACCTTCGGCAGACGCGATAAGCGAACGGTGTTGTCGCTACTCGCGGAGAGGACGCGGCGGCCGTCGGGCAGGATGCGGACCTGGCGGACGACATGATCGTGTCGAATTTCCTGCACCAGGCCCGTATCGATCTCCCAGTAGCAGACGCGCCAATCGGACCCGCCGCTGACGAGGCGTTTCGCGTCCGGTGCGAAAGCGAGGCAAGTCACATCGCCGGTGTGCCGGCCCGACAGGATCGTAGGCTTCGCTGGTGCGTCGATGTTCCAGACGTACACGTCTTTCCCGATGCCTGCCGCGACCGCCCGGCCATCGTGCGAGATGGCGGAACAGGACGGCCTGTTCGCGGCGAAACCAGTCAAGTCCTTGTCGACGGCGCCGGTTGGCAGCGACCACAGCTGAAAGCGGCTGTTCGACGTGCCTGCGACGACGAACAGGCCCGTCGCGGAAATCGCGTAATGTTCAATCGTGCCGTCGAACTTGTCGATCCTTCCCTTCGGCTTGCCTTCATCCAGGTTCCACACGGTCATCACGGCGCCATTCGCCAGAATGGCCTGTGACTTATTGGCCAGCGGCGTGAAGCTGTGATACTTGCCTTCGGGGATGACGAACCTTTTGCCTTCGTCTCCCGTTTTCTCATCGTGAATCGAAATGACATTTCCGATGGTGTTGAGCTTGGTCATGACAATGCGGTTAGGGGCGCCGGTGACGATGCCGAGGGCCTGGTAGCCTTCGGGCAGCGGCGCGAGCTTGCCGCCGGACTCCAGATCGCTGATGAAGAACTTGCCGTTGCCGCCGTGAACGAAGCGTGTGCCGTCGGCAGAAAGGCAAAAGGAATCGCCCACGAAGCGCTTGATCTCCCACATCACGAAGTCGGGATGCGGCTCGGGAACGGGCTTCTCCATCGGTTTGCCGTCGAAAGCCGCGCGCGGGCCTTCATCGAATTGCATGATCGGCTCCGCCCGATGCTTGTTGATGGGCCCGGCGTCGCCGAGCACGAACAAACTTACGCCGAACACCGCGAAACCGACGATGGAGAGCGGGCAGCACAGCACGACCGCGACGATGGCCGCGATGACTATCACCGGCATGCGCCCGCTCGACGGCTTGACGATCTCCCGCTCGGGCCGGCTTGGCAGCGTCTCTTGCCGCTCTTTTGTGATTGTTTCGGTCACGTTCACCGGCATCGGCGCCTTGGCGAGCACATCCTGAATGTTCTCGAACGGCGCGAGTGCGTTCGCCAGTTCCGCGGGTGTCTGGTAGCGGTCGCCGGGTTGCTTAGCCATCGCCTTGCGGATGACATTGCCCAGCCCGCTCGGCAACCCTGTGCAAATCTTCTCCAGGGCAACCGGGTCCTTTTGCTGGTGTGCAAGCAACTTCTCGGTCAGCGATCCGCCCGGGAACGGCGGTTTGCCGCTGAGCAGGAAGTACAGCGTGCAGCCGAGGCTGTAGATGTCCGCGCGATGGTCGGCCGAGCGCGTATCCATCGCTTGCTCGGGCGCCATGTAGTCGGGCGTCCCCATCACCTCGCCTTCGCGGGTCAATTCACCGGTCGCGGTTTCGCCGTCCTGCGTCGTCTCGCGCACCCTCGCCAGGCCGAGGTCGAGGATCTTGACCTCGTCGGATTGCTTTTCGAGGAACAGGTTCTGCGGCTTGATGTCGCGGTGAACGAGCCCTTGCTCGAACGCATGCTGCAATCCGAGCGCCGCCTGGCGGATGCACTTCGCCGCCTGGCCGACGCGCATGGGGCCCGACTTCTTGACGAGGTCGGCGAGCGTCGTGCCGTGCAGCAACTCCATTGCTAGATAGTGGACGCCGTCGGCGACGTTGGCATCGTGGATGGCGACGATGTTGGGATGCTTCAGCTTGGCCGCCACGCGTGCTTCTCGCAAGAAGCGCTCGACGGTCTCCGCGCTGTTGAGTTTCTCTTTGCGAATGATCTTGAGCGCACAATCGCGCTCGAGGACGCGCTGGCGGGCGCGAAAGACCTCGCCCATGCCGCCCTTGCCGATCGGTTCCAGGATCAGGTACGCGCCCATGACGAGCTGCTCGGTCCGCCCTGCCGCGACCTGCTCGGCCTGATACGGCGTCAGCCGCTGTTTGCGAACCAATTCATCTAGCACGCGCCGGATATCGCCGTGCTGCTCCGCGAGCGTCTCGGCATCGTGCAGGGCCGCGCCTTCAAGGAGGTTGCGCGAGCGCAGGGCCTTCAGGATATCGGAAATAGTCGACGTTGCCATGTTGCCTCCATCGTATCGCCTTGGCGACGTGAGCGCAAAACCGCAAGCGGGCATGTTCGCGATCGCTTCTGCGTCAATGCTCGCTTGCGGTTTCGCGCTCAAGAACCGCACGCGGTGATTCAGCGAATGCCGGGCAAATCCATCTCTTGATCCTGATCAACGAGCGGCTTGTAGAAGCGCATCGCCTTGAGCTTCCAGCGCCGGTCGTCGCGGACGAAATCGGCCTTCGTCACGAACATGAACGGCTGATCGTTGCCCTCCGCCCATGCCGACACGCCGAAGCGCGCCGTCGCGGTCTTGGCCTTGAGGTCCTCGACGCGGAAGTTGCTGATCTTGACTTCGCGGACCTTGTAGAGGCGCGCCGCCGCGATTCCCTGTCCGAAAAGGTCCTCGCGCGTCATGTCCTTGTAGCGGAAGTCCTTGTCAACGTAATCAAACAATCTGTCGCGCTGCCCCGCGAGAATGGCGTCCTTCATTGCATGGACGTTGTCCTCGATCTGCTTGCGATCGGACGGCACCGTCTGGATCAGGATGAACAGGACGGCGCCGAGCACCAGCACGCCAAACGCGAATACGAGATACTTGACTTGCTGATTGAATCGCCACGTGACGACGAGCGCCGCCGCGATGACGACGAGCAGCACGTAGATAGCGTTCGCGTTTTCGCCGAGCCAGGACATGTTCGATACCGTTTAGCCGCTTGCCGAAGGCGAGCGCGGGAGCGTCACGCGCCGGCCATGGTATCACGCGGCGGTTTGCCCGGCGAGGATTTTCGCTCGGGCGGCGCGGAATTGGGGCGAAAGAAAACGAACGCCGTTACCACCAGTCCGATCGCGGCTGCAATCGAGACGCGCTGCACCGTCGCATCCTCGGCAAACAGACTCAGGATCGGATTCTCGAAGGGCAGATATTCACCGGCGAACGGCAGCGTTGCGACAAGAAGGATGAGGATCGCCGCGGCCAGCAGCGCGCCGATGAAGAGCAACATCGGCAGCCAGTAGTCGCGGAGGTCTTGCCACATGAGTCCATTCCTGTCATTGTTTAGCGCCCGCTGTATCCGCTGGTTTCGAGCCGGCGCTAAACTTTGAACGACAACCGCTACCACAATCCGTACCGCGCCCGGTCGCCGAGGTCCTCCTCGATGCGCAGGAGCTGGTTGTACTTCGCGATGCGGTCCGTGCGGCTGGTCGATCCGGTCTTGATCTGCCCCGCGTTCGTGGCGACGGCGATGTCGGCAATCGTCGCGTCTTCGGTCTCGCCCGAGCGATGGCTGATAACCGACGTGAAACTGTTGCGGCGGGCCAACTCGATCGCGTCGAGCGTCTCGGTCAGCGTGCCGATCTGGTTCACCTTGACGAGAATGCTGTTGCCCGCCTTCTTATCGATGCCTTCACGCAGGCGTTTGGTGTTCGTCACGAAGAGATCGTCGCCAACGAGTTGGACTTTGCCGCCCAATTCCTTTGTCAGCTTCTGCCAGCCGGTCCAGTCGTCCTCGGCCAGGCCGTCCTCGATCGAGCGGATTGGCCATTTCTGGCACAGCGTCTTCCACAGGTCGATCATCTCATCGCTCGTCGCGATCCGGTTGGGATTGCTTTTGAAGAAGCAGTAGCCGGTCTTGCCTTTGTGTTTGGCTTCCTCGAACAGCTCGGTGGTGGCCGGATCGAGCGCGAAGGCAACCTGTTCGCCGACCTTGTAGCCCGCCAGCTCGATGGCCTTCGCAATCAATTCGAGAGCCTCGTCGGCCGACTTGAGATCGGGAGCGAACCCGCCTTCGTCGCCGACGGCCGTGTTGAGATGCTTATCGTGCAGAACCTTCTTGAGGTTGTGGAAGACCTCGGCGCCCATGCGCAGGCCTTCACGGAACGAGCCCGCGCCGACGGGCATGATCATGAATTCCTGGAAATCGACGGTGCTGTCCGCGTGCTTGCCGCCGTTGAGGACGTTCATCATCGGCACCGGCAGCACCTTGGCGTTGACGCCGCCCAGATAGCGATAGAGCGGCAAGCCAACCGAAGCCGCCGCGGCGTGGGCGACCGCCAGCGACACGCCAAGGATAGCGTTGGCGCCGAGCTTCGCCTTGTTCGGCGTGCCATCCAGCTCGATCATGGCGTGATCGATGTCGACCTGATCGGACGCGTCCATGCCGACCAGCTTGGGCGCAATCATCGTATTGACGTTGTAAACCGCCTTGACCGTACCCCGGCCAAGATAGCGTTTCTTGTCGCCGTCGCGCAATTCCACTGCCTCGTACGCGCCAGTGCTGGCGCCGGAGGGAACGGCTGCGCGCCCAATAGCGCCGTCCGCAAGCACGACGTCCACCTCGAGCGTCGGGTTGCCGCGGCTATCAAGAATCTCGCGGGCATGAATGCGTTGCAATTCCATGGCAATCACCAGGGGTCAGGGGTCAGGGGTCAGGAGTCAGGAATATGAAGTTTGCTTACTCTCGCAAGTGATGGACGCCGTCCGCCACGGATCCCTGCCCTGCCCCTGACTCCTGACTCCTGGCCCCTGTCTCCTGACTCCTGAAAACGCCAGAGCCGCCGGGCAGTCGCTGTGGACCGCGCCGACGGCTCGGGTCGCGTTTGCTTCGCTCGGTTGGCAAGCTCGGTGCACCGCAGGGGACGTTAGGGGGAGATCACGTTGGAGGTCCGCGGTTCGGGGTTGATGCAGGGACCGAAGCACTCGCGGGCCGGCAGGATCGCGTCCATCGGGGGTTGGGCGCGTCCTTTCGGAAGGCGGGGTTCGCGGCCTCGCTCCCTCCATGAGCGCTCGCCGCGCGTCCTTCCGACGGCCTCGCCAGCCTCATCCTTGGCCGGCGACGAACGGTTTCCCGTCCTACCCCAGTTATCGACGTTGCCGGGTCAACTCTTGAGCAGGCGTCATCGCTTTTTGCCGACCAGGCCCTGGAGCGTGCGAAGATTGATCGGGTCCATGTCCTCGTCGTTCGGGCCTTCTTTCGGCGTCTCCATGATCATCGGAATCTTCTCAAAGCGCGGATCGTTGACGAGCAGCCTGAACGGTTCCAGGCCGAGATGCCCCTGGCCGATATGCTCGTGCCGATCGACCCGGCTGCCGAGCGGCTTTTTGCTGTCGTTCATGTGAAACGCCTTGATGCGCGACAAGCCGATGACGCGATCGAATTCCGCCATCGTCGCCTCATACTTCTTTCGCGGCGCCAATTCGTAGCCGGCCGCGAAGACGTGGCACGTGTCGAGGCACACGCCAAGCCGCTTCGGCGCCTTGACGCTCTTGAAGATCGTGGCAAGATGCTCGAAGCGATGGCCCAGGCTTTTCCCCTGACCTGCAGTTGTCTCGAGCAGAATCTTGACGCGAACATCCGCACGCCGCGCGTGCACTTCGTCAATCGCCTGTGCGATGCGGACCAGTCCCGCGGTCTCGTCGCCGTCAGTAGGCGTGCCGGGATGCATGACGAGGTAGGACAGTCCCAAAGATTCTGCCCGCTCGACCTCGACCGCAAACGCTTCAATTGACCGCTCATAAAGCGTGCGATCCGGCGACGCGAGATTGATGAGGTAGGAGTCATGCGCCGTCGCGAACTTCAGCTTCGATTGGCGCAGCAGCGTGCGAAACAGCGCGATATCGCCGTCGGTCAATTCCTTCGCCGCCCACTGGTTGTTGTTCTTGGTCAAGGTGTTTCCAGATCGGAGCGATTCTTTACCTGCTGGGATTACGGGTTTAACGGCCCATTGTGATGGACTGTGGGTGAATATCTGGACGGTTTCCATCCCCAAAGCCGCTGCCGCTTCGACCGCTTTGTAAAGCCCCCCGGCAATCGACATGTGAGCGCCAAGCAAGGGCATCAGTCGGCTCGCTTTCTGGCAAGGGCATCAAGTTTTCCTGTTTTCATTCTCACTTCTTCCTTTTCGCTTCGCCGAAATGAGCCTCTCGTTTGGCATCTGGCCGAACGAGGCTTGGCGGTTGGGGCGTCTAGTCTTGGTACACGCTTGTCGTCGCCCGGTACGCAAGGTGGCGAAAGGGATATTCTATCCTGAATGCTCCTTGCCGCCGACCGTGGCGGTGGCTTGCCAAGAGGCGTTCTCCAAATGACTGTCGCTGCGGACTGCGCTGCAACTGAGCCTCACGGTGATGAATTAAGGGAAGTGACAACCTCTCCATCTACCGCCAACTCCAACTTGCCCCGATACCCTGCCAGTGCCTTCGCCGTCGAATTCGACATGAAGCGCAGTGATTCCAGCGAGAGCGATTTTCCCTCGTGCTTGCTCAACGCCTCGGCCACGTCTTCTGGCAAATGAATCACGCCATCGAGAATGAGATCGCCACGGTGCGGGGCCAAAGCAGCAGCCGTTGCGACCGAGAGGGTTTGAATGCCATTCAATATCAACAAGCCGGGGAAGGCGCTCAACTCGGCGGCGACTTGGGGCGTGAGGTCCGTCAGCCCATTCAGGGAAAGGACCGATCCTCGATATTCGGCAATGGCGGCGGCGACTTCTGGCGAGATTTCTTCCAGACCGCAGAGGCTGAGGAAGCCGCCTTTGAATCGGGCGAGTCGTCGTGCCGCTTCGGGAGAAAGGAAACGCAGCGAGTCGAGATAGAGTGGATCAAGACCGCTCTCGGCAACAACGGAAGCAGCCTCGTCCGTGATGCCGTCAAAGGTCAGCAGATCGAAACCGATGAATGAAAGAATCTTGTTGACGGGATTCTCTTCAAAGAACGCCAGAAGTTCGGTTGCGATAGGGGCGTCAAGAATGTTCGTCGGGTGTTGCATGGGAGTCCTCTCCCATCAATACCCGACGTTGGCTTTTACTTTCACTTTGGTGATGAATCTGAGAAGGAAATACGCCGCCTTCATCGGCAGGTTGGGCTTCTGGTCGGGCACGGGTAAAATCAGCAAGAGTTGCGTCTTCACGGTGGGGGTGAACGAAAGCAGGCCGAGCTTGCCCAAACGAAGGAAGAGTTGCAGCCGATGACATGGATGGAATGGTACAACTCGCTTGCCAAGCCCAACTGGACGCCCGCCCCGGCGACCATCGGGCTGATCTGGCAGATTCTCTATCCGATCATCGTCATCAGCTTCGGGTTCGTTTTCGTGCAAGCGATCCGGCGAAAAGTCCCGTGGCTGGTGGCCTTGCCCTTCGCCATCAACCTCGTGGCCAACTTGATCTTCACCCCGATTCAATTCGGAATGCGAAACCTGCCTCTCGCCGCCGTGGACATCCTGATCGTCTGGGGCACGATCATCTGGATGTCGGTGACGATCTGGAAACACTATCGCTGGGTAGCCGTGGCTCAAGTGCCGTATTTTGTTTGGGTGCGGGTTGCAATGATTGCAGTGCGATGCGACCTCGATGTTCTTCACGGTCAGGCTTTCGCTCTTCAGCAACTCGCCCAAGATGAACCGGAAGCCAGTCCACACCTTCAACCCGTCGTCCCTACCACCTACGACCTCTTGATAGACCGGGTAAGCGAAGTAGATGTCGGTGCCGAATAAGTCTTTCGTTTGGAACCAGCCGATGGAGAGCGCAGGGCCGTGATGCTTCCAACATCGCTCCACGGCCTTCTTCAATCGCTCAAGCCACGTCACTTTAGTATTCCTCCGGTAACAGGATCGGCACAACCGAAGCAGGCGTTTCGGTGTGGTAGCTGGTTCCGTTGACGATTTGGTACTCTGGCATTGGTGATCCTTTCTTTTGGAGTCACCAAGTTCGGGTACACCCTATGTCTGCTGCTTCATCGACTCGATGAACTTGACCATTGGCTCTTCAAATGGCCCCGTGGTTTTGACCGTTCTCACAACGCATTCGCCGGTCACGTCACGAAGTACGGCGGTCTGAATCGAAACCATTTCGCCCTTCACGGCGATCAAGAACCCATAGGTCGAATGCTCGTCGAGAAACACGTCATCGTCTTCGTAGTCTTCTGGTTCTTCCCAAACGGACCCATCAGCCAAGTCATAGGTGCCGTCGAATCGTCTCGTACATTGGGCGAAGAGCGTCAGCCCGTGTTGCAGCCATTCAAGCGGCGTGTCGCCCACGGCATCGGCGTCATCTTCAAGGCAAGCCGTACCAAAATCAGCGAGGCCGTTTTGCACGATTGGGAACGCAACTTCGTGTTCTGGCATCGAAGGCACTTGACCGTGCCAGAACTTCACAATGGTGTTGATGAAGTGGGCAAGGTCGAAGTCCCGCAAGGGGATCATTTTCTTTTTCATAGATTGCGGCACGCTTGGTGAGTGAAGTTGAGCGGCCAATCAATTCCGCCAACAACAATACTCGACGTGCGTTTGTACTTTCACTTCCGGTTCAGTTTTATGCGGGCGATGCTCTTGATCGAATAAACCGAAATGCGAGTTTCGGTGACACCAGCAATGTCTTCGACTACGACGTAATCCGGGCCAACCTCGATGACTTTGTGGCTACCTTCCATGAGCGTGATCTCGAAACGCCCAGCAGCTTCTTTCAGCACGACGGCTTGCCCTTCCTTCAATATGGACAAAAAGCCTTTCCGTCCTTTCTCTTGCCCATCTGCCGCTGGCGACAGATAGGCGAGGGCGAGAGTTGCACAAAGCAGCACGGCGAATATCGAACGAATCATTGGATGGTCCTTTGGTTAAATGTCGCTGAGCAAGTAGCTCGAACTGGATTCGGTGGGACGGGCATGAAGATACCTGCCCGTGGTCGCAACGCTGCTGTGTCCCAAAGTCGCCTGCACAAGATGGATGGGGGCACCACGGTCCAAAGCATGGGACGCATGGGCATGGCGCAGCCAATGGCAGGAGACTTCCTTTTCAATTCCGGCCCGCTTCGCCGCTTTGCGGACAATCCGCCAGATTTGCGATTCGTCCAGATGACCGCCTTTGCGACTGCGGAAGACCGGAGCATTTTCCTTGGCGTCATTTCGCAACAATTGCACCGAGTTCCAAACGGATGAAGGCATCAACACCGTTCTGGTCTTGGCACCCTTGCCGAAAACCGTGATCTGCCCGGCAGTGTCCCGATTTTGAAGGTCGCTCCATTTGAGGCTGCACAATTCAGCGACCCGGAAGCCACCCGAGTAGAGCGTCAAGAGAATCGCCCGGTTCCTCGGCATTTGCTCCAAGGCGATCATCTTCACCACGTCCGTTTCTTCGAGAATCCTGTCGGCCAGTCCGTCACGAAGAGCGGGCAATCGAAGCGGTCGAGCGACATCAAATGCCAAGTAGCCGAGCCGATGGCCGAAAGCGAACAGGCTTTTCACACCCGACATCGACCGATAAACCGATGACGGCTCAAGGCCGGTTTCGACAAGCTGGCCCGCATAGGCTTGAAGATCACCGAGGGTGATTCGATGTAGCGGCTTCCCCATCGCTTCAAGGAATCGTTCGGCGTCGGATCGGTAGGCCCGCTGGGTATGACGGCTGCGACCATGAAGCCAAAGGTCAATCAAATGCTGATCGGATTCGGCTTGTTGGGGAGCAACAAGAGCGGTTGTGACCACCGGGACCAGTTCGCCGGTCGTGTTTGGGGTCGAATGCAAGATAATATCCCTTAGCTTGAGTAATTCCAAACAGTTCCCGGCAACACTTCGTTGGGCTTTCGCCGGGTGTTCTTTCACTTTGCCAACAGGAGCAAGCAGGCTTTCGCCACTCATCCGGCCAACAAAACCACGGTCATCAACGGCTAATG
>Ga0233424_10002721_pt1 | contig 12069 bp, 8 predicted proteins | sample Watercolumn_Towu_FD_181011 | JGI IMG/M metagenome (GOLD analysis project Ga0233424, IMG submission 181011) | Freshwater microbial communities from Lake Towuti, South Sulawesi, Indonesia - Watercolumn_Towuti2014_125_MG | ecosystem: Environmental > Aquatic > Freshwater > Lake | place: Indonesia... | reverse complement strand
GTGCCTCGAAGCCGGCTGCGCCGTGAAGCTGACTTCGCCCACGAGTTGTTCGATCACGGATTCGAGCGAGTTTTTCGTGACGAAATGCGCTCTTGCCGTCGATGAGCAGGAGGGTAAATTGGCAGCAATTTGATCCAGCAGGCACGACCGGTTGAAGATGCGATTCGTCCCCAAGTCTTGGAAATCCATATGCTGAGCAACAACACGTTTCCCAATCACCTCCGATCCCCTCACACGCCTCCCGGCGGAACCGGATTTCACATCGGCAAAGTCCTCCTGAAACCTGCTCATGAACGCACCCCTTCCCCTCCACACGCACAGGAAACGGAAAACGAGCGCCTCCCCACCCCGGCCCTCTCCTCGACCGAGGAGGAGAGGGAGAGGAACTTGGATGAGTTCAGGGGTCCAATGTGCGAAGGTTTAGTTTGGGAGAATTCTCTCCCAGGAATGCGCAGGCATGGTTCGGCCTGTTCGTTTCTGACATTGGCGGCCGGCATTGCCGCGATACTGATTGGGATTCCGATCGGCCATGCGGAGCAGCCACTCCAGCAGCCGCCCGCCCAAGGACAGTCCGCCAAGCCACCGGCGCAGGGCCAGGCGAAGCAGGAACCAATACCGGCGCCCGGCACGCAGACTTTCAATACCGTGATCACCAAATTGAAGGCCGGGAAACAGGTGTTCAGCAACACCCTGACGGAGCCCGATCTCGAGGCCGCGAAAAAGGCCTGCGAAGGGCAGGATTTCATCTGGATCGAAATGCAACACAGCACGCTGACCTGGCGCGAAGCGCAAAACCTGATCGAGGTGATCGCCAAGGCGGGTTGCATCCCCTTCGTCCGCGTGCCCTCCGCCAACGTCGGCGACATCCAGAAAGCCGTTGACGCAGGCGCGCTCGGGATCGTCGTTCCCATGGTCTCTACCGTGGAAGAAGCTCGCAACGCCGTTATGTTCTCCAAATTTCCCATTGGCAATCGAGAGAGCCCGAACACAAAACCGTGGGGGCATCGCAGCGCGGGTAACAACCGCGCCACCTCCATCTGGGGTCAGGGCTATGCCAACAACGCCAACAACAATATTCTCATCCTCATCCAAATCGAGAATCCGGCGGGCGTCGGAATGATCGACACCATCCTCGACGAGGTCGAGGGCATCGATATCGTGATGGTGGCAAGCAACGATTTTGGCATCCAGGCGGGCGACCGCGACGGCTCGCCGACCTACAACGCCCGGGAGGAAATCGTCCGCAAATCCGTATTGAAGCATGGCAAGATTCTGGCCGGCCCTTCGAGCTGGCAGAAACGTCCGGGTTACATGTTGTTCCAAGGCCGCCGCTCCGCCACGACTACAGGATACGAAGCGCGCTAAGTGGTCCATTTCATAAATACGCTCACGTTCGTTGCGCCCAATTTGGCCTGGGGCAAGGCGCGACGAGGAAGCATCCCTCGAAAGTAGGGCTGTGACCGAGGAGCAACGCAGCCCCAGGCCAAATTCGGCGCAACCCTTCGGGCTGCAGTTCTTTTCCGGCCAGACTTCGTGGCTCGCTCCTCCCAGACCCACTCCCGGGTATGCTCGTCGCTCGCGCCTCCTCTGGCCGGAAAATCCCTTGCCGCGAACGTGAGCGTATTTATGAAATGGACCACTAAGCCGTATCTATTCATTGAAAAGGTGAATCGCCCTCACCCTCACCCCCAGGAGAGGGAACCGCTCTTTCCCGCACCGGGACACACTCACTAAACAGTGATGAGTCCACCGAGCGTGCGAAAGTGACTCCCTCTCCCTGGGGGAGAGGGCCGGGGTGAGGGCGAGCCTTTCATCGCACTGAATAGTGACGGCTATCATACGACCAGTTCCAGGGCAAATTCCGGTTCAGTGTTTCAGCGCTTCGCTCACGAACTCCCACAACGCCTTCGTCGCGGGATCCTCCGGGAGGCCGAGGTTGTCGTTGAGCTTGTTGTGGTTGGTTTCCCTGGCACCGAAGACGTGGTTGGGAATGCCGGCGTTCTTCAACACGGCGCTCAGACGCCCCGCCTGCGCGGTGACGTCCGGCTGATCGGCGACGTGCAGGATCAGGAAGGGCGGGATGCCTTTGCCCTTGGCCACATGCGTCACCGCGGAGTAGTCGAGATGCTTCGCTGGATCGTTGCCGAACTTCACCCGGTGCCCGAATTTCGGCATCGGCATGCCGTGCACTTGTTGCCGCGTCTCAACCGTCCAGATGATCGCCGGCACGTCGTAAGTGTCGCCGTCCACCGGGACACAACCCTTGATGATGGCGAGGGAAAGCCCTTCGGCTTTCAAGTATCGATCGTCGGTGCAGATCAGCGCGGCAAGCTGGGCGCCGGCGGAATGGCCCATGACCAACATCCGCTTGGGATCGCCGCCGTGCTCGGCGATGTGGTCGTGCGTCCAGCGGACGGATTTGGCGACATCCTGAAAGATCGTGACCATCTCCACGTTGGGGAGCAGGCGGTAACCTGTTGAGACGAAGACAAAGCCTTTGTCCGCGAAAGCCTGCGGCTTGAGCATGACATTGGTCTTGTCGCCGGCTTGCCAGCCACCGCCGTGAATCCAGAAGACCACGGGCAGGTTCTTCGCGCCCACCGGCGCATAGATGTCCACGTTCTGCCGTGGATTGGCCGGCTCGGCGTAGGGAAGATCACGCTTGACGATGAGTTTGGTGTGCGTCGAGGCGACGCTTTGAGCCTGCGTTTGCCCCAGAGGGATGAGTGCGAAAAACAGGACGGCAAGAAGGGTGAAGGGTTGTTTCATGGTTTTGAAATAGCCTGATGTGCGGCATCGGCGGCAGGTGGGAATTTGTTTTTCACGGCGTTCGAGAAGATAGCGTTAAATCGTTAAAAGGTTAAATCGTTAAATCGGTGAAAGATTTGATCGCAGCCTGCGAACAATCTGTTCGATTGCAGTGCAGATATATCCGACGTGGGAAAGGGAATGAAACCGAAGCCACGATTCACCGGCCAGGTGAGGGCGGTGTCGGTCACAAGTCTCTCTGCTCGGCGTGCATTCGCGGTTGAGATGAATTATGCGTGGCTCAAGGTCGGTTGAAGCCTCTTGCGGGAGGTTCGGCGCGTGAGTATAGAGCGGACGGTGAATCCGATCATTGCCCTCCTTCTCGCTGCTCTCGCGCTGCCGCGGTTTGGATTATCAGCCGCGGAGTCCGAAGCAGACGAAGCCAGGCAAGCCGAGCGCCGACAAATTCGCGAAGCGGCGGAACAACTCGTCAACAAGTGGGACGGCGAACGCTGGTACGCGCTGCACAACAAAGGCGCGCGTGCGCCGGGTTGGCTGCGCCTAAACGTGAAGGAGAAGGACGGCTTCATCATCCTCGACGATGAATTGTTTATTTCTCAAGCGGGTCAGGAGGCAAGGCATCTTCAAGCTCTCCAGTGCCGGGCCGACGAGTATTTGACGCCTGTTTCTATTTCCATCGAAGCCCTGCGGCCGCAGAAGCCGTGGGTCATCGGAGGAGAGATCAAGGACGGAGGCTGATGCCTCGCCGCCTCAGCTGTAATTAATTATTCAGTGCGATGAAAGGCTCGCCCTCACCCCGGCCCTCTCCCCCAGGGAGAGGGAGTCACTTTTGCACGCCGGTGGACTCATCACTGTTTAGTGAGCGTTTCCCAGTGCGGGAAAAAGCGGTTCCCTCTCCTGGGGGAGAGGGTGAGGGTGAGGGCGATTCACCTTTTCAATGAATAGATACGGCTTAGCTCTGTCGCCAGGGAGGGAGACGCCGTGCGGCTTCGACCGAACTTCGCGACGGATTTCGCCATCATGAGTCTGGTGACCCGATCCCGGTTTTCCCCGGTGCGGAGGGCTTCGGCGCCCGCACGCCCGCTGGACGAGGCGGTAACATCATCGAAGTGACTTCGCTGGCGGACAGCGGGCCGGGCAGCTCGCGCTCGGCCGTGAATCATCCTGAACCTCGCATCGTTGTTTTCAGAGTGGGCGGAATTGCATTCCGCAGGCGGCCGACTGGCTCCAACGCTTTCGGACTGGAGAGCGCGCTGCCGATTACAAATCGGCGATACGGCAGAGTGCAACTCTGCGCTACGTGGGCAGTGTCAAGATGCGCCACCGATGGTCCCCAGTCTGCCCGCTCATTTCATCTTGGCCAATCCTTCGGTCAACTCGATATAGACCCCCCACGGGTCGGTGAGGAAAGCGATGTTCAAGCCCATTTGCGGAAACGCGGAATAGGACCGGTCGAATTTCACGCCCTCCGCTTCAAGGTTCTTGCAGAAAGCCTCCAGGTTTGTGATCTCGAATCCAATGTGATCGACGCCGCGGCCCTTGGTTCCGGCCAGTTTTGAGTCGGACGATCTCCAGCGCAAATTCACGCCGGGAACGTCGGCGGCTTTGAACGGTCCGCTCGTTCCTGGAACGGCGCCGAACAGTTTCTCATACCAGGCGCGTTGTTCGTCGATTTGCTGGACCGCGAAATGAATGTGGTCATGGACCACGGGATCGGACTGCGCCTTGTTCTCCGTGAACTCGACTTTGATGCCGTCCGGGAACTCGATGAACATCTGGCGCGTCTTCGGATTTTCGGTGAGGAATTTCCCCCCTGCTGCAGTGAGTTTCGCCTTGGCTTCATCCAAATCTTTGACCTTGAATCCGAGATGATCCACGACGCAGCCGTCCGTGCCGCCGGCCGGCGCACCTTTGGTCAGCAGAACTTGAACGCCGGGGAACTGGTACGCTTCCAACCGGCCCAGCTTGACCACTGTTCCACCGAGGGTATCGATCCAAAGCTTCTTGTGCCCGTCGAGGTCCGAGATCCGCAAATGCAGATGCCCCATGGAAACGCCCTTCGCATTTCCGGGCGGCAGCTGGGCGAGGACCGTCGAAGTCAGAAGCAAAGAGAGGATCAGTGTCTTCATGGTGCGGATGGTGAGTTGGGGGTGAATTGCGTTCGCCTGTGGTGTGCTTGAGCCGAAGGTAAGACACGCTGGTCTCCGGACGCAAGCGAACTCCTGATTGTCGTGATTGTCGTCCGTTTCGCTGGCGGACTCCGTGACTGTTTCAGAGTGTGTCCGAAAACTCAACCCTGGGTGGGACAGGTGACTCGCCTGTGCCGTCCGGCGACTCGCCGAATGGAATGGGAAGGGCGCTCCGGACCTCGTGTGGCGCGCATTTCGTCGTGTGCGCCGGTCACTTTCGTTCGGCGGGTCGCCGAACGAGGCGGGCGAGTCGCCCGCGCTACCTCAGGCGATAGGATTTCCTCGTGCCACTCCTCGGCTCCAAGTTGTTTCCCGTTCACCCCGCGCCACAGTGCATCCCAAGTTGACGGTGTCTTGACGGAACTGCTCGATTTGGAGTGCGCCGGCAGAGCGCAGCGGCGACGGCGGTTTCTTGTAGAATTTCCAGGAACTCGCACCGATCGTGGAGCGTCGCCCGCGTCCACGCCAAAGCGGCGTCGCGCTCCGCCTGCTCCGCTTGCCGCCGCACTCCAAAGGGTCACTGATACGGGATGCGCTGCACGCGCCATCACGTGTCTTCACGTGTCTCCGCGAAGTTGCCAACCGGCACCCTGTCGGCGAGACTACCCGCGCATGACGAAAGCTTTTTACATCACGACGGCGATTGACTACGTCAACGGCCAGCCGCATCTCGGCCACGGCTATGAAAAGGTCATCACCGATGTCATCGCGCGTTCGCGGAGAAGCCTTGGCGAAACGGCTTTCTTTCTGACCGGAGTGGACGAACACGGCCAGAAAGTCCAGCAAGCCGCCTTTAGCGAAGGCAAGGCGCCGCAGGTTTACTGCGATGAACTCGCCGCGAGTTTCAAGTCGTTCGCGGGCAAACTCGGCGCCAGCAACGACAATTTCATTCGCACGACCGATTCGCACCACAAACAAGTCGTGCAGGCGTTCTTGGCCAAGCTCCATGCGGCGGGCCACTTCTACAGGGAGACTTACAAAGGATTTTATTCGCCCAAAGAGGAGACCTTCCTGACCGATCGCGACCGCCGCCCAGACGGGACGTTCGATCCGCAGTATGGTGAAGTGATCGAGCTCGAAGAGGACAACTACTACTTCCGGATGAAGGAGCACCAGTCCTGGCTGATCAACCACATCGAAGCTACTCCGGACTTCATCTCCCCCTCGGAGCGCCGCAATGAAATCCTGGGATTCTTGAAAAACAGCGTGCTGGAGGACCTCTGCATCACGCGCCCGGCGTCGCGATTGAACTGGGGCATTCCCACGCCCTTCGACGCGAACTACGTGACCTACGTCTGGTTCGACGCGCTCCTGAATTACGTCACGCTCCCGGCGTCCCTAGGCGATCCCACCGTTCTGGCTGCGTTGAACAGCTCCCCCACTTCTCCACTCTCCACTCCCCACTCTCAACCCGCGATCAGCTTGTGGCCCGCCGACGTCCACGTCATCGGCAAGGATATCTCCAGATTCCACGCCGTGTTCTGGCCGATCATGCTCAAAGCCATGGAACTGCCGTTGCCGAAGCAGATTCTCGTGCACGGTTGGTGGCAGAAGGACGGCCAGAAGTTGAGCAAGAGCACCGGCAACGTCGTCGATCCGCTCGCCGTGATTGCGGAGTGGGGCCTGGATGCGTTCCGTTATTACGTCGTGCGCGAGCTCGACATCGGTCCGGACGGAAACTGGACTGACGCCGGATTCCAGGCTCGTTACCATGCTGAACTGGCCAACGGACTGGGCAATCTGGTGAACCGTTCACTCTCGATGCTGAAGCGCTATCGAAACGGGATCGTGCCGGCGCCCGCGGATGAATTGGCCGGCGACGCAGAAAAAGTGGCGCGCGAAACCATCGAGCATCTGAAGCGGTTCCAGCTCCAGGCCGCGCTGCAAAGCATCTGGGCTCTGGTCAACCGCGCGAATCAATACGTGGATCACACCGCGCCGTTCAAACTCGTCAAGGACCCTGCGCAAGCCAAACGCCTGGACGAAGTGCTCTACAACCTGGCGGAAACCTGCCGCGTGCTCGCGGTGTTGTTGTGGCCGTTCATTCCGGCCACCGCAACCAAGATATTCCAACAATTGGGACTCTCGGAAGAGCCGAGCAGGCTGGCCTCGGCCGCCTGGGGAGGACTGCCAACCGGACACACCATCGGCGAGCTGGCGGCGTTGTTCCCGAGAAAGAACTGATGATTCGTCGGTTTGGATTCTGACTTGGAAATTGGAAAATCTCCTGAAAATGTTTCTCAACCACGGATGGACACGGATCAAATATTCCATCCTTTCCGTGTGCATCCGTGGTTAGCACTACAGCGACAGTTTTCACCCAATGGACCGGAGCGCGGGCCACTTCGCCCGCAGCACGCTGGACTGACCGGTGCGCGTCGAAGGTTCAGACCTCACAAAAACAGAAGAATCAAGACCGGGACTGTAAGCGATTCAATTCCCCGACTTCTCCGTTCGCTCCGTTGCCTCCTGTTCAGAAAACAGAAGGAAACGGAGCAAACAGAGGGCAAACAAAGGAATTCAGTTTCCACCTCTGGATGGTGAGTGTGCCACCATCCGCCCTGAATCGCGATTTGTTGCGACGTATTCGTCGGCGTAATTCTGATACAGGCCGCACGCATCATTCCGTTTCACAGAGGCAATTTGCCAAACCGGCACATTGAAGCAACCTCGTGATGGAAGGCTAGCCTTGGTCGCTTGATCTCAGACCGTTCGCAAACTAAGAGCGGAGCAAGAGCGTCACACCACTGCTGTCAGAATCTCTTGGAGTTCTGTTGGGCTGAGCACGATCGGATTGTTCTTCGTGCTGCTGGCCTTTGCGGTCTTCTCGATCAGTTCCGGGAAATGTTCCGGAGCGATGCCGTACGCACGCAGGGAAGAAACCTGAAGCGCCGCGCAAAGCGAACGAATCCAATAGATCGCCTCCGCAGCTTCAGCCGCGGCTTTCCCCGTCACCAAACGCGCGATTTCGTCAAAACGGCGGAGCGCCGCGTTCTGTGGATCGCGCTCGCGCAAGGCGCGCACATTCATCTCCATGACGCGCGGCAGGAGCGCGGCACAGACCGCGCCATGCGGCGCGGGAAACATGCCGCCGATAGCTGCGGCAAAGCCATGAACTGCGCCCAGACCCGCGTTGGCCAGAGCCAGACCACTCAACAGGCTGGCCAACGACATATCTTCCCTCGCGTTCGGATCGCGGCCGTCCTCGAACGCCCGGCGCAACGAGCGCGCGCCGCGCCGCAAGCCTTCGACGCAGAAACCGTCCGTCATGGGATTGGCCCGATGCGAAACGTAAGGCTCGATCAATTGCGTGAGCGCGTCCAGCCCCGTGCTGGCGGTCAAAGCAGGCGGCAGATCGTGCGTGAGTTCGGGGTCCACAAGGGCCGCTCGCGCCACCAGAAACGGGCTGCGCAGACTCGCTTTCAGGCGATGTTCAGGCGAGGCCAGCACGGCGTTGCGCGTTACTTCCGCTCCCGTGCCCGAGGTTGTCGGCACCGCGATCCAGGGCAACGCGGGTCGATGCAAGTTTTTGCCTTGGCCCACGACTTCCAGGTAATCGGTGACCTCGCCTCCATTGCTCGCGATGGCGGCGATCGCTTTGGCGGCATCCAGCACGCTGCCGCCGCCGATGGCAATCACGAGGTCACACTGTTCAGTCTGTGCGAGTTCGGTCCCAGCCGTGACCAACTTCGTCGTCGGTTCGTGGGGAACGTGGAACGAAACACAGGCAATGTGGTTGGATTCCAATGCGTCGAGAAACGGGAGGGAGCGTTCCAAAGATTTCCCCGTCACGACGAAGGCGCGCCGGCCGAGAGTTTTGGCGAGCGGGCCGATTTCACGGGAAGCTCCCGGTCCAAAAATAATCCGCGCCGCGGCGGTGAATTCAAAATTCATCCGTGAGGTTTGTGAATTTCACGCTGGTTCGCGGCTCGGCCATCATGGGCGCCACGGTGTCGCGCCAGTTCGCGTAATGCGGCGTCTCCTTGTGCTTCGCCGGCGCGTCGTCGGTTCGATAAGCCTCGACCAGCACGAAGCGCGTAGGATCGTCCTGGCGCTGGATCACGTCGAAACGCGCGATGCCCGGTTCCTTGACGCTGTTTCGCGCGTTCTCCAGCGTCGCTTGTTTGAACGCTTCGACCTGTGCCGGTTTCACGCGGACATCAACATGAACAATTAACATGGTTTCCTTCAGTAAATCGGGTTTGTCGCTTCCTTCCAGTGTTCAACATCTCGCGTGTCTGGAATCGCCTTGCCCCTCAGCCTTTCCCTCTCCCCAGGGAGAGGGTATTCCTCGCCGTCTCCGACAAGTCCAACGCACCTCGCTCCTCCCAATGCGGAAATCGATTCCCCCTCCCCACGAACCTCCCCCTCTCCCGTCCTGCGGACACCCTCTCCCCTCGGAGGGGGAGAGGGAACGGGAGAGGGGGGACGTTCATGGGCTCAGTGGGCGAATGCTTTCGGGGAATTCTCTCCCTGAGGGTCAGGGTGAGGAGCATGCAAGGTTCAGCAATTCTCATTTTGGCGACAGCCGAGTGGGCGCAGCCGCAAGTAGTCCCGGCTTTAGCCGGTTTTGTGCGCTGGCCGGCTGAAGCCGGGACTACGTGCAGGTCAAAATGAGAATTGCTGTGCAAGGTTCGCTACCGAGAGACGTTTCGTTATCGTTCAGATAGCTCGCGAATTTTGATGTTCCGGTACCACGCTTCATCCCGGTGGTCGGTCAGGAGAATGTGGCCTTTGATCTTGGTGCCGAAGCCGGGGACATTCTTGAACTTGCTCGCCGCCACGCCAGCGAGGACTTCTTCGCTCCCCAGCTTGTACTCCAAAACTTTCTCGCCGTTGAGCCAGTGCTCGACGTGATCACCCTGAACCAGAATGCGGGAGCGGTTGATTTCCCCGGCTGGCTTTCTGGTCTTCTTGTCCAGAGGCGGTAACACCGCATAGAATCCGGCCGTGCTGCTCTTGTCGATCGGACGGTCCAGATCATCCCACATCTGGTACTCGTGGCCGACGGCGGACGAGCGTTCTTCGGTAATGAAGTATTTCAATCCGTTGTTCGCCTTGGGCGCCAGGCGCCATTCCCATTCCAGCTCGAAATCGGTGAATCGATCCACGCTGATGATGTCGCCCGAGCGCACATTGGCGACCTTTTTGAGCCAACCACCTTCAACGATCCAGCCTTGCTGCGGGAACGATTGCTTCTTGAAACTCCTCCACCCTTGAGTGGTCTTGCCGTCGAACAAAAGCTTCCACCCGGCCTTCTTTTCCGCATCGGTGAGTTGATTTGGCTCGTCCAGCGCGGGCGTGGCCAAGGCGCGGCCCGACACCAGCATCGACGTCCCAAAGCAGAACAGCGCCACGAGCAAAAGTTTCCGCAGAAATCCGACCCCGTCTGACGCGATGCCCTCTCCCTTTCCCCTCCCCCCGGCCCTCTCCCTTGGAGCCCTTGGGAAGAGGGAGAATCGAATCCTGCGTGGCGACAAGTCCTGAAGCCTCGGATTCACCTCAGCATTGACGCGGCTCCTCCCTCTCCTCAAGGGAGAGGGCCGGGGTGAGGGGAAAGGGAGCGCTAGAATGATCAAGCGATTGCGCCCGGCCACACCGCTCCAACATGCGTGTGTTTTCTCGGAAGAGGTTATCGAACTGAGGCAATTGTGTTGTTTCATAAAATGGTTTGTCAGAGTTGTGACTCGGAAACTCTAAGGCGCCGGCTCGGTGCCAGGCGGCAGAGGCATCTTATCCCCCAGCCGGAGATATTGCCAGATCGCGTCGATCTGTTTTGCGCCATCGCCGTCCAAGACATCCGTCAAGGGGCTTTGGCCCATTTCGTCAAAATAGACCGGCATTTTGGAGCTGGGATCAATCGAGAGCGGGTTGAACAGCCAGCGCGTAAAATACGGCCTTTGCAATCGTTCCGCCGCGTAAGCTAGATTGACCCCGGCACTGTCAAAGACCAGATTCGCCCCGACCCTGCCGACCGCGTGGCAAGCGATGCAGGAGAATCCACCGTCTGCGGACACCAGCTTTTGTCCGATCTTCGATGCCTCTTCATCGATTGGCAGTTCCGCCGCGGTCTTCGGCGCGCAGCCGTGCAACATGGCCAGTCCATCGGCCAAGGCTTCGGCATGCGCGGCAAACGCGGGCATGCGCGCGGAAAGCCACGGACGCGGCTTGTAGGAAACCTTGCCCGCGAGGAAAGCCGCGGTCCATTCCGGCTGGAGCTTCCCGCCCAGAATCTCCACCGGCGGGAAGCCGTCGATCTTGCCGTGACACTCCTGGCACTTCAGTCCGCTGAGCTGGCGCGCGGCAAATTCCGTCGCAGCAAAGCGCGAGAGCGAGGTTCGGTCGCCCGCGGCAAACGCTTGCAACGCTTCCCGCTCGCCGGGCGTGAACGCGAAGAAAGGCGCGCTGGATTTCTCCGCCGGGGCGCTCGCCAGACAACCCTGGCTCCATCGCGAAACGGGCAAATCGGCCAGCGCTTTTGCCGCAAACGGATTCTCCAGCTTGAGGCTGTGGCAATTCAGACAGCCGGTGGTCTGCACGAGCTTCCTGCCCCGTTCGATCATGGCGGAGGCGAAAGCGCCTTGGTTTGCCGCGGGCGGCTCAGCGTGGGAGTTCAGGAAAGCCGCGAGGGGTCGCGCTTCCTCGTCGTCGAGCTTGAAATTCGGCATGCGACTCCACGCATAGTGCGCAGCGGGATTCTTCAGAAAGAGCGCGAGCTGACCCGGCGGAAATTTTTCTGCCACGTGCTTTAGCGAAATGCGTTCGGCGCCCGGATTCGTTTCTCCCGGATCGCTGTGGCACGCCACACAATGGAGGCTGTCAAAGAGCTGTTTCCCCGCTTCGAATTGATTGGCGGAAACCTCGGGCGTGGCGGGAGACACGCTCTGGTCTTTTAGGGACACCAGGAAAGCGGCCGCGGCCTCCGCGTCCCGCGGCGCGCTCGGACCGTGAAACAGCCTCGGCATATGCGCCGAAACGCGCTGACTCTTGGGATCAAGAATCCACTGCGCCATCCAGGAAGAGCTTCGGCGGCTGCCTATCCCCTCGAACGAGGGAGCGTCCTGGGTCAGTTCGGGATTCTTCTGTTCTCCAGAGCCGTGGGTGTGGCACT
>Ga0233424_10002720_pt1 | contig 12073 bp, 11 predicted proteins | sample Watercolumn_Towu_FD_181011 | JGI IMG/M metagenome (GOLD analysis project Ga0233424, IMG submission 181011) | Freshwater microbial communities from Lake Towuti, South Sulawesi, Indonesia - Watercolumn_Towuti2014_125_MG | ecosystem: Environmental > Aquatic > Freshwater > Lake | place: Indonesia... | reverse complement strand
GACGACGTAGTCGGCCCCTGCAATCTCCTCGAGGTCGCGGACCAGTTCCCGGCGGTCGACGCTCAACTGTGGGCGCTCAACGGAGGTCAGCGCCTCGCCCGTCGTGATGGCGTCTTCTTGTTCGCAAGCAGCTTCTTGCCGCCCTCAATCAGCATCGTCTGCACCCACTCGGTGTGCATGAGGTCGCCGCCGACCATCCGCCCGGCGCGCCGGATGCGGTCGTTGATTTCCTTCATCGACTGCACGACCTTCGGGTGGTCCGGCTCGCCCGGGTATCCGAGCGACTGCGCAAAGTCGTTGGGGCCGATCCCGAAATAGTCGATCCCCGGCACCGACAGGATGCCGTCGAGCTCCTTGATAACGGCCCGGTCCTCGAGGAGGGCGCCGACCAGCATATTGTCGTTGCACTCCTGGTAGTACTTCTTGCGGTCGGTGATATGCCCCTCGTAGTTGTAGTCGCTGCCCCGGTTGCCGCCGAACGATCGTTCGCCGATCGGTCCGAACAGGCACGCTTTGACAAGCTGCTCGGCGTCCTTCTTCGTGGCGATGTGAGGGCCCATGACGCCCTGCACGCCGCGGTCGAGGAACCGCAGGATGGTCGACGACCCGATATCTGGCACGCGAGCGACGGGCGTGATGCCGACGCTCTCGGCGGTGCGGCACAACTCCTCGACCTGGTCGAGCGAGAACGGCCCGTGCTCGCCGTCGATCCAGACGAAATCGAAGTCCAGATAGCTGAGGATCTCGATCACCCACGGCGACGGGAATACCAGGTTGTACCCGTATGCGATGCGGCCCTCGCGCAGAGCGGCCTTCACTCGGTTCGGCTGCTTCAAGGTAACTCTCCTTCCGGCGGGGCACTACGGTACAGGCAGGCGGCTGGAGGTACAACAAGCGGCGCGGTGGGGGCACTGGAGCGCGTGCTGCATTCGATACGATGCCCGCGCGCGACGGCTCTGTGGCGGCAGACGCCTCGCTGAGGGCAAAGGAACACGTCGAAGTGACATACAAGCAACCGGCGACCGGGACCAGGGGGATGGTCGTCACGAACCACCCGCTCGGGTCGGCCGCGGGCGCCGAGATGCTCGCCATGGGCGGCAATGCCGTCGATGCCGCAATCGCGGCCGTGTTCGCGTTGAGCGTGGTCGAGCCGGCGATGGTCGGCCCGTTCGGAGCAGGCTTCATCAACCTCCGCCTGGCGAACGGCGAGCACCACGTCATCGACAACTATTCAGTCGCCCCGGCGGCCGCCCGGCCCGACATGTACCGGCCGGTATCGGACACATGGCCCGACTACATGCAGGTGGAGGGCCTCGAGAACCGCGTCGGCTATCTTGCCGTGAGCGTCCCCGGGAATCTCAAGGCGTGGTGCGAGGCGTTGGCGCGGTGGGGCACAGCTGACCTCCCGACCGTCATGGCCGCGGCGATCCGCTACGCCGAGCGCGGATTCCCGGCCACCCGGTACCTGGTCGAGACGATCAACGGCAACGCCGAGGCGTTGGCCCGATTTCCGGCAAGCGCGGCGGTCTTCCTGCCCGGAGGGACACCGCCGAAGCCGGGCCAGCTGATCGTGCGAGGCGACTACGCCGAGTCGCTGAAGGCGATTGCCGCGGGCGGTCCCCGCGTCCTCTACGACGGCCCACTGGGGAGGGCGATCGTCGACGACATCCGGCGGAACGGCGGCCTGATCACGGTCGCCGATCTCGCGACGTACCGGATCGAGATGCGGGCGCCACTTCGCGGAACCTACCGTGGCCTCGATGTCATCGTCCCGCCCCCGGCCTGTTCGGGCGGAACGCACCTCATCCAAATGCTGAACCTGCTGGAGGGATTCGACGTCGCGGGGCTCGGCAGTGGGAAAGCCGCGTACGTACACGTTTTGGCCGAAGTCATCGACATCGCGTTTGCCGACCGCTTCGAGTACATGGGCGATCCTGCGACGCTCGACATGCCGATCGAGTGGCTGACCTCCAAGTCGTATGCAGCCGAACGTCGCTCGGAGATACGGAAGGACCGGGCGACCGAGCATGCTCCGGGGCGGCGACCGGAGACCGAGTCACAGAACACAACGCACCTGACGACCGCCGATGCCGCCGGGAACGTGGTCGCCATGACACAGACGATCAACGAGGCGTTCGGCTCGCGTGTGACCGTACCAGGCACCGGGATCCTGCTCAACAACAACATGCAGATGTTCGATCCGCACCCGGGCCACCCGAACTCGGTCGCGCCCGGGCGACGGCAGACGAGCTCCATGTGCCCGACGATCATCGAACAGGCAGGTCGGCCGTTCATGGCGATCGGCACGCCCGGAGGGCTGCGCATCTTCCCGAGCGTCCTGCAGGCGATCGTCAACATCGTTGACCACCGCATGACGCTGCAGGAGGCGGTCGAGGCGCCCAGAGTGTGGACGCAGGGACAGGAGCTCGAGGTCGAGGAGGGCGTAGGTCCAGGCGTCCGCGAGGCTCTGACGAGACTTGGCCACACGGTCAAAGTCGTGCCGCGGGTCGCCGGCGGCATGAATGGGATCGTGTTCGACCGGGAGACCGGCGTGATGACCGGGGCAGCCTGCTGGCGGGCGGACGGGGCGCCGATCGGGATTTAAGGAGGCGATGCGAGGCCAGGCGCAAGCTTTGGCATGAGCGCAGCTTGAGCACACCTGCCTTTAGCTTTGCGTGCATTGGCTGCGGCTCCAGCGTCGCCGCATCGATCCACGACCTCGAGTCACGGTGTTGCGGGCTACCATTCGAGGTCAGGTACTCCGGCCCTGCGTCGACTCGCCAACCGCGGCTACCGCTGGCATTTGGCGGGGCACGTGTCACGCTCGGCGAGGGATATACGCCGGTCCTTGAGTTGAAGAAGTCGGGCCGTGCCATCGGTGTAGAGCGGCTATGGGCAAAGCTCGAGAACGTGGCGCCGACCGGGTCGTTCAAGGACCGCGGGAGCGCGGTGCTGGTGTCCGCCGCGCTGCAGTCCGGCATCGCCGAGTTCGTCGAGGACTCGTCGGGCAACGCCGGGGCGTCGCTGGCGGCCTATGCCGCGGCCGGGGGCCTCAAGGCTCACGTCTTCGTCCCCGCATCGGCGGCGCAAGGCAAGCTGGATCAGATATCCGTGTTCGGAGCCGCGTTGCACCCAGTCGGAGGAGCCCGGCAGGCGGCCACTGATGCAGCCCGAAGATTCGCGGCCGACCGGAGCCTCCCGTACATGTCGCACAACCTGAGCCCGTACTTCACCGAGGGGATGAAGTCGGTCGCATACGAGGTCGCAGCCAGCGAGGCGGCCGAGGCAAGCGACATCGTGTTCCCGGTGGGGAACGGCTCGCTACTCGTCGGCGCCCACCGGGGGTTCATTGAGCTTGCCGAGGCGGGTGGGGCGGCTGCCCGCCCCGCCGGGGCCGGCGGCGCGGGCAGCCGTGGAGCCGCTGGCGGCAATGGTTGGGCGACGTCCGGCATGCCGCGCCTGCACGCCGTGCAGGCGACGGCCGTGCAGCCGGTCGTGCGGGCCCTCGCCGGCTCGCCGTCGCGGCAGCCGCCGCTGCCGTCCGCGCCGGCCCCGCGGCCGCCGCTACCCACGGTCGCCAGCGGCATCGCCGTCTCCCACCCACCGCGGCTGCGCCAGGTAGTCGCCGCCGTCACGGCGACCGGCGGCCGCGGCGTCGCCGTCGCCGACGCCGATATCCTCCGCTGGCAACGCCGCCTCGCGGCGGCCGAAGGGATCTTCTGCGAGGCGACCTCGGCCGCGGCCTTCGCAGGCCTCGAAGCCCTCGTCCGTGCCGGCCACATTCCGGCGTCGGCCAGAGTCCTGGTCCCCGTAACCGGCTCCGGGCTCAAGGAGCCTCTGCGTCCCGAATCCGGTACATCTCCGGCTTCGTGGTCGTAGCGTCCCGCCATCGAAAGATCCGTGAACTCCGCGATGCTGACCCCGGAGTGCGGCGCATACAGTCGAAGGTCGTGGCAGTCGTGCGAATGGGGGCACTGGGGCGTTTGCCGGCCATGGCCGGCAAACGGTCCGCGACCGCGGGACCGGCAACCGTGACCTCCGCCAACGATCGGATACCGCGTCCATTCCCGCTGGTCCTCTACTACACGCTGGCCAGCATCGTCGTCATCGCGGTCGCCCTGGTCGCCGTGATCCTGGTCACATCGGAGTCAGAGCGCCGGAGCGTCATCTCGAGGCTCGAGAACGAGGCTGACCTCGAGGCCAGGCTGGTCGCCTTCGACCTGGCCGAACGCCTCAGCCTGCAGGCGACCGCATCCGGCGGCCTCACCACGGGGTACGCATCCGACGATGAGGGGGCGCATCGGGCAATCCTGAACTCGATTCGGGGCCGCCCGATCATCAGGGTCGACGTGCTCGACCAGGGCGGGGCGATCGTCTACAGCACCGACCACACGGCCCGGGAGTCGGTCCTGGCCGGGGAATCTGCCCAGTTGATGGCGGCCATTGAGACCGGCTCGGTCAGCCACTACTCGGTTGGCCGTGAAATCACGCTCACAAACGGCGCCCGCGACGTCTTCGACATCGTCGAATCCCTGGTGCCGGTGTTCCCCGAGAGTGCGGCCGGTGAAGGCGCGATCAAGCCCTACGCCATCTTTGCGATCTATCACGACGTGTCCGAGAGCGTCGAGACGGCCACAGCCGGAGTCGAACGCACCCGCCTTCTATCAGTCGGGGGCACGATGGCGGCGCTTTTCGTTGTGTTGCTCGGCGTCGTGATCCAGGGCGAGCGGGCGATCCGCCGTTCGCGCCTGCGCCTCGCCAGCGCGCTGGAGCAGGAGCGGGAGCTGCGAGCGAAGCTTGATGTCCAGAACCACCAACTGGCGGAAGCCAATGAGGCCAAGATCAGGTTCCTGTCGGCGGTGTCACACGAGCTGAAGACGCCCCTCACTGGGATCGTGGCCTTTACGGACCTGTTGCGCCTCAACCGCGACTCCAACCTCACGCCGAGGCAGGTGGAACAACTCGCAATCATCGAACGCAACGGACGGCGCCTGGACGCCCTGGTGAATGACCTGCTCGACCTTTCGCGCATCGAGCGTGGCACGTTCGACCTGGTCCCCAGTGTGTGGGAGATCGCGCCCATGCTCGCCGAGGCGGCCGCGTCGATCGGTGGGATCTACGCGGGCAAGCGCCAGGAGCTCGTGTGCACGCCGATCGATGGCGCGATTCGGGTCATGGCGGACCGGGACCGGATCGGCCAGGTGCTGATCAACCTCCTGAGCAACGCCTCGAAGTACTCGCCGGCCGAGACGAAGGTGACGTTGACCGCGTGGGAAGCGCCGGGGCGCGTCTACGTGTCTGTCCGCGACCGCGGGATGGGCATCTCGAAGGAAGACCAGGCGTCGCTATTCGCCGAGTTCTTCCGCGTGAATACGCCCCAGACGCGTGACATACCGGGGACCGGCCTCGGACTTGCGATCGTGAAGTCGATCATCGAACGCCACGGCGGCGAGATCACGGTCGAAAGCGTCCTCGGCGAGGGCTCGACCTTCACATTCTGGTTGCCGCGCGATTCCGCCTGAACTCCGCGGCCGTGCTGGCGCCAGACGTCGGCGCGGGGCAGCGCGATCCCGCGGTTACAGGGCGGGGATCTCTCCGCAGGCGGTGTAGGTCCTGATCTCCGTGGCGGACAGGTGCACGTTGATCACTTTGCCGCCCGAGGCCACCTCTCTGATCGGCTTGGCGATCTCGGTGGTCGACTTGCCCAAAACGACATCCGCCAGCTTGTCGGCTATGGTGCCGACCGCCGTGCATGCGCCCACATGAATGTGGATCGGCTGGGAGATCGGCATCGACGGCGCGACGTCGACCACGACCACGGTCTTGTCGCCGTCGCCGGTGAGCGTCGCCGTTCCTGTCTGATATGTGCCGGTCGGCTCCGAGAGGTATACCGTGATCGCGGTCTGGCCGTTCGCCATCTTCTTGACGACCGCGGTCGGCGTCGCCTTTGCCTTCGCAACGGTCGGCGATGGCGTTGGCGCGGAGGCCGAACAGGCAGCCGTGACCACGCTCAGGAAGCAGGCCAGGACGATCGCGATCTGCCGTACGGACAACGCGTCACTCCTAACCATGAGACCTGGCCTGAAGGAACGCTGCTTCGAAACCCGGGACCGAGCCTTTGAGCGTTCGGTCGTCCACACAATACGACAACCGGAAGTAGCCCGGTACGCCGAAACCTGTGCCGGGCACGACCAGGACCAGCCGTGACTGAAGCATGGCGACGAATGCGGCGTCGTCGGCGATTGGCGACCGCGGGAACATGTAGAACGCCCCTTCGGGCCTGACCACCTCGTAGCCAATCCTGGTCAGCTGCGCGTATAGAAAATCCCGCTTGTGCCTGTACTGGTCGACATCGACGCTGGCGCGTTGCAGCCGGGCGACGATCCGCTGGGCAATCGCGGGGGCGTTGACGAACCCCAGCGTGCGGTTCGCGAAGGTCGCGGCGTCGATCAGCTCGGCACGTCCGGGATCGTTGGGACTCGCCGCAATGAACCCTATCCGTTCGCCGGCCAGCCCAAGGTCCTTCGAATGCGAGGTCGCAACGACCGTTCGAACGTGGTGTGGGAACACCGGAGGGTAGGGCTCGCCTGTATACAGCAGCTTCCGGTACGGCTCGTCGCTGATCAGGTAGATCTCGGTCCCGAACCGCCGCTCGGCCTCGGCTACGGCGTAGCCCATCGCTTCCAGCGACGCAGCCGGGTAAACGACGCCGGTCGGGTTGTTGGGTGAATTCACGATCACCGCGCGGGTGCGACGGGTCAGATTCGCGGACAGCGACTCGATGTCGGGGAGGAACCGTGCGTTCGACCGGGCGATCCTGGGCACCCCGCCATGGTTGTCGATGTAGAACGTGTACTCGGGGAAGTACGGGGCGATGACGACCACTTCATCGCCCGGGTCCAGGAGCGCCTTCAAAAGGACGTTCATTGCGCCGCCCGCACCGCAGGTCATGACGACCTCGCCCGCTGTGAAGGCCGTCCCCGTCTCCTCGCGGAGGGCGGCGGCGACTGCCGCACGGGTCTCCGGGTAGCCTCCGTTCGGCATGTAGCGGTGAGTCCCAGGCGTCTCGTCGTTCGCGATCTTCAGCAACTCGGTCCGGAATTCGGGAGGCGGCTCGAGGATCGGATTGCCGAGCGAAAGGTCGAACACCCGGTCGGCTCCGTGCTGCCGTTTGAGGGCGATGCCCTCCTCGAACATGCGCCGGATCCAAGACCCCTGCGCGATCTGTTCACGGATCTTCTTCGAAATCGCCATCGCTGTTCGCTTGCCGCTACTTGCTTTCCAAAGCGGCTACTTACCTCCATCGCGGCGGAACATCTTCCCAAGCACGCCAGGTGCGCCCGCGTCCGCCTTGCGCACGACATACGTCCCGGCGATCTTGTCGTGCCACCCCTGCCGCTTCGGGTCGTACAGGACCCACAGCAGACCGATCCCAAGCACAACTACGGCGACGAACCGCCCTGCCATCTCGCGAGGGATCGCCATCGCGACACCAGGCGTTCGGCCCTCGCTGTCGACCACGATGATGCCGGCGACGAACTTGCCGGGAGTCTGCCCAAACAGGCCGGTCAGCAGTACGAAGTAACCGAAGAACAGGAATGTGTCCTGCGGCGCGGCGCTCGACGTCGCAAACTGGCCCTTCGTGACCAGGTTCAACGCCATGAACAGCATGAAGAGGATGCTCAGGTCGATCGAGAAGGCGTAGAAGCGCTGCAAGGGGCTGGCGAAGTCGAGCGGGTAGACCCGATCCTTCACACCCGGCTGAGTCTGAGTGCGTGGGGACCCCGATCCCCTGCGCCGTCCGCGTCGTGGCATAGCTGGCGACATGATAAGGGCAGGGCGGCGCGAAACTTCGACGGCAACGGTTTCTGCTGAAGGAAGGAGTCCCGGATGCGACTGAACGGCAAGGCGGCGCTGATCACAGGCGGGGGCTCGGGCATTGGCGCCGCATCGGCGACCCTGTTTGCGGGCGAGGGAGCGATGGTGGCGGTCGCGGACTCGTCGGCGGACAGGGCGAAGGCGGTCGCCCGCCAGATCGAGGATGCCGGACACCGTGTCGTGGCGATCGCGGGGGACGTGACTGAGCGCGCCGACGCCGAAAGGATGGTCCGGGACACGGTGCAAGCGTTCGGCAGGCTCGACATACTGGTCAACAGCGCCGGGATCACCGCCCGGAACGTGCGCGCCGGCGCCGACTTCGAAGAAGTCTGGGACACCGTGATCGACGTCAACCTCAAGGGCACGTACCTGATGTGCTGGTTCGCCGTGCCCGAGATGAAGAAGGGCGGCGGCGGCTCGATCGTCAACCTCTCGTCGATCATCGGCCTGGTCGGTCATCCTTTGAGCGACGGCTTCAACCCGTACGCCTCCTCCAAAGGCGGCGTTCTGCAGCTGACCCGCGACCTCGGCATCAACCAGGCCCGCTTCGGCATCCGCACGAACTGCCTGTGCCCCGGCTTCACGAGGACGGCGCTCACACGGGGGCTGACGGAGAACCCTGAGATGCTCGCCCGGCTCGAGGCCCTGCACCCCATGGGAAGGCTCGGTGAGGCCGACGAGATCGCGAAGGCGGCGCTGTTCCTGGCGTCGGACGATGCCTCGTTCGTCACTGGAGCGTTCCTAGCCGTCGACGGGGGCTATACGGCGCGGTGAACAGTGGAGGCAGGTCCGACTACCTGGTCGACCAGGCGCTCACCGCGTTCGCGGCGGCGTCGCTACTCTTGGGGGCGGGGACGTTCTTCGAGCGCAGCGATAGCTGGTCGGTGACTTTCCACGGCCTGATCCCGGAGCCTCGCTTCCCCGACTGGTTCTACACCGGGTGGAGCCTGGCGCTCCTGTTCCTCTCGGCAGCGCTCGGCATCGCCACCCTCGCCACGCCAGTCAGGCGGCTGCTCGGCCGCTTCCGTACCCTGTTCCGACTCTGGCTCCCTGCGCTCGCCTGGACTGGACTGCTCGCCGGCTGGCTCACGACCCTCTCAGGGCTGGCGCCGGGAACGATCCTCTACTCGGCCTTCCTGTGGGTCGGTTTCGGCTGGATGATGTTGCTGGGCGTGCGACTTGCGATCGGCGCGCTCAGATCCGAGTAGTCGGACTACCGGCGGCGGCGGCGCGCTGCGGCGCCGCTTTCAGTCCTCGGGTTTGACGATCGACAGCAGCTGCCGGCCCTCGGCGAGCCGCCTGAAGTTAGAGAACGCGAACCGGAACGCCCGCTCGTTCGCCTCGGCGGTCCCACCTGCCCAGTGTGGCGTGACGACCACGTTCGCCATCTTCAGGAGCGGGTTGTTGGGGTCCGTGGGTTCCTTCTCGAGGACGTCGAGGCCTGCCGCCGCGATCTTGCCTGCCTTGAGGGCCCGTATCAGAGCAGCTTCGTCGACCACCGGTCCGCGGCAGGCGTTGATCAGGACCGCGGTGGGCTTCATAAGGCCGAACTCGCGGTCGCTCATCATGCCGCGTGTCGTGCTGTCCAACGGGACATGCAGCGTCACTATGTCGGAGCGCTTGAGAAGCTCGTCGCGGTCGGTGCGTATCGCCCCGAGCTCCTGGTCACGGCCGGGGACGAGCTCGACGACGTCGTAATAGAGCAGCTCGACGTCCCAGCCCTGGAGGCGCCGCGCCACCTGGCGTCCGATGTTGCCGAAACCGATGATGCCGACCGTCTTGCCGTTGATCTCCTGGCGCAGCGGGAGCCGGTCGAGCCCTTCGCGCCACTTGCCCTGGCGAGTGGTGTCCCACGAGTCCATTAGCTTTCGATACACCGAGAGCATCAGGCCGATGGTGTGCTCGGACACCGAGATCGCGTTCGAGCCGCCGTTGTTGGCGACCTGGATGCCGATGCCGTTAAGGCCGGGCACGTCGAGGGCGTCGTAGCCTGCCGACATCAGCTGCACCAGCTTGAGCTTCTTCGCATGGCGGGCGACCGGGACCGTCAGCCGGCCTCCGGCCGCGGGAATCACGGCGTCGATGTCGGCAAGCTGCTCGATCAGCTCACCCTCGGACACTGAGCTATCGACGAGGCGGACGTTGACACCGGCGGGGGCGAGGCCCTTCATGACCTTGAAGCGGCTGGCGGTCTCGTTCGACTTCGCGTTGCCAAGGAATGCGACGGTGATCGGCGGCATTGACGCTCCTTCGTGGCGGGATTCTACCTGCTGAACCTGTCGCTCCTGAACGGGGGCGGTACGGCGGCCTCGTCGTCGTCCATTACCAGCTTTGCAACCATCAGGGCGATAGCCGGGCTGAGCAGGATCCCCTTCTTGCCGGCGCCGTTTGCGACGAACAGGCCGTCGGAGTCGGCTGCGGGGCCGCTCCCGCCTGCCCGCCCGACGATCGGTAGGCCATCGGCGGACACGGGCCGAAGGCACGCGGTGTGGCGGGCGAGGCGTGCCGACTCGATGGCAGGGGAGAGTCTTACGACCCCCTCGAGAATCGATGATCGGGCCGTATCTGAAGGGCGTTCGTCGAAGCCGGGCACCTCCTCCTCGGTCGTGCCGGCCCAGACCATGCCATCGGGTTTGCGTGCGAGGTAGAAGCCGTCCAGGGTGACCCTACGGCTGAAGCTCGCGCCGGGGAACTCGAGACGGAGTATCTCGCCCTTGATCGGGCGTACGGGCAGGGTCGGCGCGCCGGAGATCTCACTCGACCCGGCCCATGGCCCGGTGGCGAGGATTACGACGCCGGCCGGAAGGTGCGTACCATCCGAGAGAGCGACACCGGTCGCCCGTCCGGCGTCGACTGTGACCGACGCAGCGGTGGCCCTTCGGACCTGTCCGCCGAGCTTTTCGAACGCCCCCGCCAGGCCGAAGGTGTACTGATAGCTGTCGACCTCGTAGTGGCTGGCGTGAACGGCGCCTCCTGCGACGTCCGGGCTGATGGCGGGCTCCAGGTTCGTCACATCCTCGGGTCCCAGGACCTCGACGTGGAACCCCTCTTTCACCTGCCACGCTGCGTCACGCTTGAGATTGTCGAGCCGCGCCCCGTCGAACGCCACTTCGATCGTCCTGGTCGGCCGCAGGCCGGTCCCCAGACCGGTCAGTTCCTCGATCTCGGCTGCCAATGCCCCGTGGCGGACCACACACTCCTTCGCCACTGGCAGGACCGGGCCCGGGATCCCGGCGCCGGTGGTTGCGAACAGACCTCCGTATGCGAAGCCTGATGCGTGGGCGGCGATGCCGTCGCGTTCGATCAGCAACACCGACACGCCTCGCTTGCGCAGCTCGAATGCGATTGCGCAGCCGACCGCGCCGCCGCCAACGACGATGAAGTCAGTGCTGGCTTGCCTGCCGGTCAAATTCCGGCCTTCAACGGACACCACGCTCGACGCGCACGCCAGCCTTGAACACGTCGAGGACGTTCCAGAGCGCTCGCACATCACGCGTCGGGTCGCCGGCGGCGACCATCACGTCCGCAGGACGCCCCGCCCCCAGCCGGCCGGCGGCCCCGCCGACGCCTATCGAGTCGGCGGCGCCCGACGTCCCCGACAGGATCGCGTCGCGGTTGGTCAGGCCGGCGTCGGCCAGCGTGCGGATCTCGTTGACGAACTCGCCGGGCGCATACCAACCCCACGGCGAGTCCGAGCCGGCGACCATCCGCACGCCCGCCCGCACCATCCGCCCAACCGCCTCGATCCTGACGTCGGACGTCCGCTTGATCGCCTCGATCTCTCGTTCTTCCGCGGGCGACAGCCCTCCCGTGCTCTCTCGTTTGCGCTCGAGCCGATCGATCCGCGCCCGCTGCACGTACAGGGTCGGGTTGACCCACGACTTCGCCTTCACGAGGCGCTCGACCAGGTCGGGCCGGAAGCGGTACTTGCCGTCGGGCTCGACGAATACGCAGTGGATGATCATGTCGACGTCGGCATCCAGGCAGTTCTGCACCCCCTGCGCAGACGTGCAGTGGGCGGCCGCCAGCTTGCCTGCCCTGTGCGCCTCGTCGGTCATCACTCGAAGCTCGGCGACGGTGAACGACGCCCGGTTCGGGTCCGACGTGCGAGTGCTGCCGCCGGTCGCCGTGATCTTGATATAGTCGGCGCCCTCCTTCAGCAGCTTGCGGACCTCACGCCGAACCGGGCGTCGTT
>Ga0233424_10002715_pt1 | contig 12094 bp, 11 predicted proteins | sample Watercolumn_Towu_FD_181011 | JGI IMG/M metagenome (GOLD analysis project Ga0233424, IMG submission 181011) | Freshwater microbial communities from Lake Towuti, South Sulawesi, Indonesia - Watercolumn_Towuti2014_125_MG | ecosystem: Environmental > Aquatic > Freshwater > Lake | place: Indonesia... | reverse complement strand
AACACGACGCGCTCGGCCTGGCCTAACTCGTGCGCCGCCGCGACGTGTCCGCCGCCGAGCTGGCCCGCACCGGCCTGCAGGCCATCGCCGCACTGAACCCGGCGCTCAACGCCGTGATCGAGACCTACGACGAGGCGCCAAACCGGCTTGCGGAGCCCGATGCCGGCGCGGTGTTCGGCGGCGTGCCGTTCCTGCTGAAGGACATCGGCTCGCACGATGCCGGCGTCACGTTCGAGCTCGGCAGCCGGCTGGCGCAGGGCCTGCAGGCGCCGCCGTTCGCCTCCGAGCTGGTCAACCGCTTCCGCGCCACCGGCGTCACGGTGCTGGGCCGCACCAACATCCCCGAGCTGGGCTCGAGCTGCAGCACCGAGCCGCTGCTGCATGGCCCCACGCGCAACCCGTGGAACCCGGCGCGCACGCCAGGGGGTTCTTCGGGCGGCGCGGCCGCCGCGGTGGCCGCCGGCATGGTGCCCATCGCGCATGCCAACGATGCAGGTGGTTCGATCCGCTGGCCGGCCGCGTGCTGCAGCCTGTTCGGCCTGAAGCCCAGCCGCAACCTGAACCCGGTGGGGCCCGATGCCGCGCTGGCGCTGAACGGCCTGGCGGCCGAGCACATCGTCTCGCGCAGCGTGCGCGACTCGGCTGCGATGCTCGATGCCACCGCCGGCCCCGATGCCGGCGCCTGGTGCTGGACGCCGCGCCACGAGGGCTCGTACTTGGCCGCGCTGCAGCAGGAGCCGGGCCGCCTGCGCATCGCGCTGAACCTGGTGCCGACCTTCCCGCCGACCCCGCTGCAGGACGACGTCGTGGCCTCGATCCGCGCCACCGCGGCGCTGTGCGAATCGCTCGGCCACCATGTCGAGGAGGCCACGCTGGACTTCGACCACGAGACCGTGCTGCAGGCCTTCTCGATCATCTGGTCGACCAGCCTGCGTGCGGGCATCGAAGGCCTGTCGGCGCTGACCGGCCGGGCGCCGAGTGCCGACACGCTGGAGCCGCACGTGCTGGCCGCCTACCGCGATGGCGGCACGGTGTCGGCGGCGCGGCTGCACTGGGCGCTGGACCAGATGAACACGGTGTCGCGCGCCTACGGCCGGCTGTTCCAGCGCTACGACGTGATGCTGACACCCGCCGGCGCGATGGCGCCGTTCGAGCTCGGCCGCATCCCGGCGCTGCCCACCGGCACGTTCTACGAGTTCTTCATCGCGATGTGCGCGCACTGCCCGTTCCTGTCCACCGCCAACATCGCCGGCATCCCGGCGATGTCGGTGCCGCTGGGCTGGAGCGCCGACGGCCTGCCGATCGGCTCGCACTTCCTCGGCCCGATGGGCGGCGAGGTGGGGCTGCTGCAGCTGGCAGCGCAGCTGGAGCAGGCGCAGCCGTGGCAGCACCGCACGCCGCCGCTGCACGTGTCCAAGCTCGGCTGAGGTGGCGCCGCCGCGCACGCTGCTGGAGAAGCTCTGGCAGCGCCACGTCGTCGACGCCCCGGCCGGCGAGCCGGCGCTGCTCTACATCGACCGGCACCTAGTCTACGAGGTCACCAGCCCGCAGGCCTTCGACGGCCTGCTGCAGGCCGGCCGCCGGCCGTGGCGGCCCGGCTCGGTGCTGGCGATGCCGGACCACAACGTGCCCACGCGCGACCGGGACCGGCCGATCGCCGATGCCGCGTCGCGCGCGCAGGTCGAGACACTCACCCGCCACTGCCGCACCTTCGGCCTCGCCGAGATCGGGCTGCAGGACCCGCGGCAGGGCATCATCCACGTGGTCGGCCCGGAGCAGGGCGCCACGCTGCCCGGCATGGCGGTGGTGGCGGGTGATTCGCACACCAGCACCCATGGCGCGTTCGCCGCGCTGGCGTTCGGCATCGGCACCTCCGAGGTCGAACACGTGCTGGCCACGCAATGCCTGCGGCTGGCGCCGCTGCGCAGCCTGCGGGTGTGGCTCGACGGCGCGCTGGCACCGGGCGTGGCCGCGAAGGACATCGCGCGGGCGCTGATCGGCCGGCTCGGCACCGGCGGTGCCACCGGCCACGCCATGGAGTTCGCCGGCCCGGCGGTGGCGGCGCTGTCGATGGAAGCGCGCATGACCCTGTGCAACATGGCCATCGAGGCCGGTGCGCGGGTCGGGCTGGTGGGGGTCGACGACACCACGCTGGACTACCTGCGCGGCCGCCCCATGGCGCCCAGCGGCGGCGCCTGGGACCGCGCCGTGACCGACTGGCGCGGCCTGGTGTCGGACCCCGGCGCGGTGTTCGACCGCGAGCTGCGGCTGGACGTCGCCACGCTGGCGCCGATGGTCACCTGGGGCACCTCGCCCGACATGGTGGTGCCGGTCGACGGCGTGGTGCCCGATCCCGCCGACGAAGCCGACCCCGTGCGCCGCGCGGCGCTGCAACGTGCGCTGTCGTACATGGCCCTGCAGCCCGGCACGCGCCTGGCCGACGTGCGGCCCGACGCCGTGTTCATCGGCTCGTGCACCAATGCTCGCATCGAGGATTTGCGCACCGCCGCCGCGGTGCTGCATGGCCGGCGCGTCGCACCGAGCGTGCGCCGCGCGCTGGTGGTGCCCGGCTCCGGCCTCGTGAAGGCGCAGGCCGAGACCGAGGGGCTGCACCGCGTCTTCGAGGCCGCGGGCTTCGAATGGCGCGCACCCGGTTGCTCGATGTGCCTGGGCATGAACGACGACCGGCTGACGCCGGGCGAACGCTGCGCGTCGACCTCGAACCGCAATTTCGAGGGCCGCCAGGGCCCGGGCGGCCGCACCCACCTCGTCAGCCCCGCGACCGCTGCCGCGGCCGCGGTGGCCGGCCGCTTCGTCGATCCCCGAACCTTCATTGCATGAACGTCTCATGAGAGCCTTCACGCACTGGCAGGGCACTGCCGTGCCAGTGGACCGCGCCAACGTCGACACCGACGCCCTCCTGCCCAAGCAGTACATGAAGGTGCTGAGCCGCCGCGGCTTGGGCCCGCACCTGTTCGACGAGTGGCGCTACCTGGACGTCGGCGAGCCGGGGCAGGACTGCAGCACGCGCCCGCGCAACCCCGACTGCCCCTTCAACGACCCGCACCACGCCGGTGCCAGCATCCTGCTGGCGCGCGAGAACTTCGGCTGCGGCTCCAGCCGCGAACACGCGCCGTGGGCGATCGAGGACGCCGGCATCCGCGTGCTGGTGGCGCCGAGCTTCGCCGACATCTTCCGCGGCAACTGCCTGCAGAACGGGCTGCTGACGGTGGTGCTGCCACCGGCCGCGGTCGATGCGCTGTTCGAGCAGCTGCGCACCGCGCCGCGGGCGCTCTGGTCGGTCGACCTGCCGGCGCAGCGGCTGGCGGTGGACGGCGGGCCCGCGTTTGATTTCGGGATCGACCCGTTCGCGAAGCAGCGCCTGCTCGAGGGCCTCGACGAAGTGGCCCGCACGTTACAGCAGCGCGCGCTGATCGAGGCCTACGAGGCCCGGCGGCGCCAGGCCGAGCCCTGGATGTTCGAACCCTAGCTGCCGGTCAGCACGTGGAAGTGCACGATCGCCACGACGAGGATCGCCACGAAAGCCGCGCATGACAGCGCGGCGCTGGCCCGCACCCAGTGCCGCTGCGGGTGCGTGCGCTGAAAGTGGCGCGCGGTGGCGGCCGCGGCGATGGCCATCAGCGCCAGGATGCCGAGCGTGGCCAGCGCCGACGGCAGCGTGAACACCACCAGCACCGGGTCGACACCGGCGATCGCAAACAGCGCCACGGCCACTGCGGCGATGCCGCTCTGCGTGAGCGAGCCGCGGTGCGGGCTGGCATGGCGCGGGTGCACCTGGCCCAGCGCGGCGGGCAGCACGCGTTCGCGGCCCATCGCGTAGAGGTAGCGCGCGATGGCGTTGTGGAAGGCCAGCAGGCTGGCGTAGGTGCTGGTGACGAACAGCACCCGCATCGCCAGCGGCAGGCCGCCGCCGGCATAGCGCTCGCCCAGCGTGAACAGCAGCTCGGTGGGGTCTTGCAGCTGCTTCAGCTGGTCGACCAGGTGCGCGCTGCCGCTGCCCATCACCATCGCCCAGGTCGAGAAGGCGTAGAAGCCGCCGATCAGCAGCACCGAGCAGTAGGTGGCGCGCGGGATGGTGCGGGCCGGGTCACGCGCCTCCTCGCTGTAGATCGTCGTGGCCTCGAAGCCGACGAAGGCGGTGAAGCACATCATCAGGCCGATGGCCGGGGCGCCGCCGAGGGCCGCGGCGGCGCCGAACGGCGCCAGGTCCAGGCCCTGCGCACCGCCGGCCTGCAGCACCGCGCCGTCGAGCAGCAGCACCACCGCGTATTCGCCGGCCACCAGCAGCCCGAGCACCTTGGCCGACAGGTCGACCTGCCGGTAGCCGAACACCGCGATCGACGCCATCGCGCCGAAGGCATACAGCCACCACGGCAGCGCGATGCCGGTGAAGGGCTCGGCCAGCCCCTTCGTCGCTGCGCCGAACAACCCGTACAGGCCGATCTGCAGCGCGTTGTAGCTCAGCAGCGCCAGCCACCCGGTGGCCCCCGCCGCGGCGGGCCCGAGGCCGCGCGCGGCGAAGGCGTAGAACGCGCCGGCGTTCGGCACCTCGCGTGCCATCGCGGTGTAGGCATGCGAGAACACCAGCAGCAGCACGGTGGCCAGCACGAACATCGCCGGGATGCCGGGGCCGTTGCCGAACAGCATCGCCACCGGGATGCCGCCCGCCATCGCCACCAGCGGCCCGGCCGCGGAGATCACGAAGAAGGCCACCGCCAGCGGGCCGAGCGCGCCCTGGCGCAGCGTGGAGGCGGGGACGTTGGCAAGGGTCGGTTCCATGGTGGCCAGCGTGCATCCGCGGGCGCGGCCTGTCGCCCCCTCGGAAGGGGACAGAAGGGGACAGACGGAACGTCCCTCTCGAAGGGGACGCCGCCGGCACGCCCGGCTGGTAATGTCCCGCCCATGGAAACCGTGATGATCGACGTTGCCGAAGGGCACGCGCAGGAGAGTCAATCGGGGCTGGCGCTGCTGCGCCCGCGCATCTGGGGGGCGTTGCACCGCGTGCCGTCGCGCGTGGCGGCCATCGTGATGCACCCGACGTCCAACTTCATGGGCCACTACCTGCTCGAGCCGCTGGCGCAGCGCGGCGTGGCGGCGCTGGGGCTGAACAGCCGCTACATGGGCAGCGACGTGTCGCTGCTGCTGGAGCGCACCATCCAGGACCTGGGCGCCGGCGTGCGCTGGTTGCGCGAGCAGGGCTACGAGAAGGTGCTGCTGGTGGGCAACTCCGGCGGCGCCGCGCTGGTGAGCCTGTACCAGTCGCAGGCCGAGCAGCTGGACATCACCGCCACGCCGGCCGGCGACCCGATCGCGCTGCACCCGTCGCAGCTGCCGCCGGCCGACGGCATCGTGCTGTCGGCCGCGCACCTGGGCCGCTCGCGGCTGATGGAGGCGTGGATCGACCCGGCGGTGATCGACGAACACGACCCGCTGTCCAGCGACCCGGCGCTGGACATGTTCAACCCCGACAACGGCCCGCCGTACTCGGCCGACTTCCTGCAGCGCTACCGGGCCGCCCAGCGCGCCCGCGTGGCCCGGCTGGAAACCTGGGCCCGCGCCAAGCTGCGCGAGCTGCGCTCCGATCGCCACGGCCTGCAGGACATGGCCTTCGTCGTGCACCGCACGCTGGCCGACCCGCGCTGCCTGGATGCCTCGATCGACCCCAACGACCGCCCGCCCGGCACCACCGTGTGGGGCCCGCCGCGGGTGCAGAACTACGCGGCCAACAGCATGGGCCGCTACACGTCGCTCACCGCGTTCCTCAGCCAATGGGCGCCGTGCAGCCGCGGCGACGGCCCGGCCTGCCTGGCCCGCACCCGCGTGCCGGTGCTGCTGGCCGAGCACACCGCCGATGCGTCCACCTTCCCGAGCAACCACGAGGAGTGGGCCCGCGCCGCGGCCGGCCGCATCACGCGCTTCCAGCTGCACGGTGGCAACCACTACCTCTCGGGCCAGCCCGCGCTGGTGCAGCAGCTGGCCGACCGCGTGGCCGAATTCGCGCACGCCCTTTGATCCTGTCGAGAAGGTTGACCATGCCGTTCACCGTCCAGTCCCTGAACCACTTCGCCTGGCGTTGCAAGGATGCCGAGGAGACCCGCCACTTCTACGAAGACGTGCTCGGCATGCCGCTGGCGCACGTGATCCGCGCCGACCACGTGCCCTCCACCGGCGAGTACTGCCCGTACACGCACATCTTCTTCCGCATGGCCGACGGCTCGTTCATGGCCTTCTTCGACCTCGGCGACGACGTGGCCGCGCTGCCTTCGCCCAACACGCCGGCGTGGGTCAACCACATCGCGCTGCAGGTGGCCGACCGCGCCGCGCTCGAGGCGGCCAAGGCGCGGCTCGAAGCCGCCGGGGTCGAGGTGCTGGGCATCACCGACCACGAGATCATCGAGTCGATCTACTTCTTCGATCCCAACGGCTTCCGCGTCGAGCTGACCACCTGGCAGGTCGACCAGGCCTACATGGACCGCGCGCAGCAGCACGCCCGCGAGGCGCTCGACGCGTGGACCGCCGAGAAGCGCGCCCGCCTGGCCGCCTGACCCCCTGACAACGGGAGGGGAGAGGAGGGGCGCGCCGCCGCCCGGCGACATCGCGCGCCCCTCCGGTTCCTTCCACCGCGCCGCGGTCACCCTCGGAGGGGACGATCGACGCCCAGCTCCCCGGTACCGTGACCTCCCATGTTCGACCGTGCCTGAGGCCTCGTTTCCCATGTCCCAACTCATCGTGACCTTGCGCGACGGCGCCACCACCCACGTGCCCGCCGAGGCCGGCCGTTCGGTGATGGAGTTGATCCGCGACAGCGGCTCGGGCGAGCTGCTCGCCATTTGCGGCGGCTGCTGTTCCTGCGCCACCTGCCATGTCTACGTCGACCCGGCGTTCGCCGCGCTCGTCCCCCCGATGAGCGACGACGAGAACGACCTGCTCGACAGTTCCGACCAGCGCCGCGAGACCTCGCGGCTGGCCTGCCAGATCCCGTTCTCGCCCGCGCTGGACGGCCTGCGCGTGACCATCGCCCCGGAGGACTGATCCCATGACCACGACCTTCGACGTGCTGATCGTCGGCGCCGGCCATGGCGGCGCCCAGGCCGCGCTGGCGCTGCGCCAGCTGCACTTCGCCGGCAGCATCGGCGTGATCGGCGACGAGCCCGAGCTGCCCTACGAGCGCCCGCCGCTGTCGAAGGAATACTTCTCCGGCGAGAAGTCCTTCGAGCGCATCCTGATCCGCCCGGCCACGTTCTGGTCCGAGAAGCAGGTGCAGATGCTCACCGGCCGGCGCGTCGTCGCGGTCAATGCCGTGGCGCACACGGTGCGCACCGCCGAGGGCGAGACGTTCGGCTACGGCCAACTCGTCTGGGCTACCGGCGGCCAGCCGCGGCGGCTGGCCTGCAGCGGTGGCGACGCGGTGGGCGTGCACGGCGTGCGCACCCGCGCCGATGCCGACGCGATGCTGCGCGCGCTGGCCGGGGGCACGGGCCAGCGCATCGTCGTGGTCGGCGGCGGCTACATCGGCCTCGAAGCGGCCGCGGTGCTGGCCCAGCAGGGCCGCCAGGTCACCGTGCTCGAGGCGCAGGAGCGTGTGCTGGCGCGGGTGGCCGGCGAGGCGCTGTCGCGCGTCTACGAGGCCGAGCACCGTGCCCATGGCGTGGACGTGCGGCTGGGCGTGCAGGTGGAGTCGCTGCTGACGCAGGACGGCCGTGTCAAGGGCGTGCAGCTGCGCGACGGCGAAGTGCTGCTGGCCGACCTGGTGATCGTCGGCATCGGCATCGTGCCGGCGGTGGAGCCGCTGCTGGCGGCCGGCGCGGCCGGGGGCAACGGCGTGCAGGTCGACGCGACCTGCCGCACCAGCCTGCCCGATGTCTACGCGATCGGTGACTGCGCGCTGCACGCCAACGGATTTGCCGAAGGGGCGACGATCCGGCTCGAATCCGTGCAGAACGCCAACGACATGGCCACCACCGCCGCCCGGGCCCTCACCGGCCAGCCGCAGCCGTACCACGCGGTGCCGTGGTTCTGGTCCAACCAGTACGACCTGAAGCTGCAGACCGTGGGCCTGTCCACCGGCCACGACGCGGTGGTGGTGCGCGGCGACCTGGCCACGCGCAGCTTCTCGGTGGTGTACCTGCGCCAGGGGCGGGTGATCGCGCTGGACTGCGTCAACGCGGTGAAGGACTATGTGCAGGGCCGCGCGCTGGTGCTGGCCGGTGCACGGGTGCCGGCCGAGGCGTTGCAGGACACCACGCGGCCCCTGAAGGAACTCGCCGCGGCGGCAGCATGAGCCCCTCTCCCCTCGCGGGAGAGGGGTTGGGGAGAGGGGGCGCATGCCACCACCCCCTCTCCCCGGCCCTCTCCCGCAAGGGGAGAGGGAGACTGGACCCGTCAACGCAGTGCGATGGAAACCTGAGATGACCCTTTCGAGAAGACAGTGGCTGCTCGGCGCCACCGGTGCGGCCGTGGCCGCCGGCGGTGCGGTGGCCTGGCCGGCGCTGGGCCGCGGCGGCACGGTAGAGCCGACGGCTTCACGCGCGCTCCCGGTCGAGAGCGACACCGCCCTGCCGCCGCGCGCCGACGTGGTCATCATCGGCGCCGGCATCGTCGGCATCACCACCGCGCTGAACCTGGCCGAGCGCGGCCTGCAGGTGGTGGTGTGCGACAAGGGCGTGGTGGCCGGCGAGCAGTCCAGCCGCGCGTTCGGCTGGATCACCAACCACGAGCTGCCGCCCGACATCCTGCCGCTGTCCAACCTCAGCAAGCGGCTGTGGCAGGGCATGAACGAGAAGCTCGGGGTCGACACCAGCTACCGCCAGGGCGGCCTGCTGCAGCTGTGTGCCACCGACGAGGAGGTCGAGGCCGAGACCGCGTGGATCAAGGCCGCGCGCGGCGTGGCGCCGGTCGATGCGCGCATGCTCAGCGCCAGCGAGCTGGCCGCGCGCGTGCCGGGCGGCCTGAGCCGGCCGTGGAAGGCCGCGTTGTTCCAGGCCAGCGATGGCGGTGTCGACCCGCCGCTGGCCACCTCGCGCATCGCGCAGGTGGCGCGCCGCCGCGGCGTGAAGATCGTCTCGCACTGCGCGGTGCGCACGCTGGACACCGCCGGCGGCCGCGTCAGCGGCGTGGTCACCGAACGCGGCCGCATCGCGACGACGCGTGTGCTGCTGGCCGGCGGCTCGTGGTCGCGGCTGTTCGCCGAAAACGCCGGCGTGCACCTGCCGCTGCTGGGCGTGAACCTGTCGATGCAGCGCGTGGGCGGTGTCAGCGGCCCCGAGGGCTGTGCAGGCGTGTTCGAGACCGGCTGGCGCCGCGAGGTCGACGGCCACTACTCGATCGGCGCGGGCGTGCTCACCGGTCCGGTCACGCTCGACAGCTTCAAGCTGTTGCCCGACTTCTGGCCGGTGGTCAGCACGATGGGCGACCGCTTCAACCTCTCGTTCAGCCGCGACTTCTTCCGCTCGCTGGCCGCCACCACGCGCTGGGGCGCCGACCAGGTCTCGCCGTTCGAACGCGCCCGCATCGTCTCGCCGACGCCGGACCATGCACTGCTCGACGGTGCGTTGGCCAGGCTGCAGGCCGAGGTGCCGGCGTTCCGCGGCGCGCGGGTCGTCGAGCGCTGGGGCGGCGCGCTGCACGTCGCGCCGGACTTCAACCCCATCCTCGACCACGTGGCCGCGCTGCCGGGCCTGTTCATCGGCTCGGGCTTCTCGTTCGGCCTGACGATGGGGCCGGCGGCGGGGCAGGTGCTGGCCGAGCTGATGACCGGGGCCACGCCGAGCGTGGACCTGGCGCCGTTCCGGCTGTCGCGCTTCAGCGCCTGAAGCGCACTCCCTCTCCCCTTGCGGGAGAGGGCCGGGGAGAGGGGTGCGGTGGTGCCATGCGCCCCCCCTTTCCCCAACCCCTCTCCCGCGAGGGGAGAGGGGCTCAGCATCTGCCCTTCTTGCGGCAAGACAGCCCCCCATCGCCTGCCTAGCATCCGCTCATCACATCGATGAGGAGCTGCCGCGATGACGGCCTTTCTGAAGAATGTCTGGACCATGGCCGCGTGGGGCCACGAGGTGCCGGCCGACGCGCCGCTGGCGCGCACCATCGCCGGGGTGCCGCTGGTGCTGTGGCGCACCGGCAGCGGCCGCATCGCGGCGCTGTTCGACCGCTGCCCGCACCGTTTCGCGCCGCTGTCGCGCGGCCGGGTCGAGGCGGGGGGCCTGCGCTGCGGCTACCACGGCCTGCTGTTCGATGCCGACGGGGCCTGCCTCGACAACCCGTTCGGCCCGGCCGCCCCGGCCGCGGCGCGCCTGCCGAGCCACCCGGTGGTGGAGCAGGACTGCATCGTGTGGCTCTGGCTGGGCGACCCGGCCCGCGCCGACCCAGCGACGATCCCGCGCTTCGAGTTCCTGTCGGACCCGACCATGCGCAACGTCTTCGGCTACACCGCGTCGCAGGCCCACTACGAGCTGCTGACCGACAACCTGATGGACCTGACGCATGCGCGCTTCCTGCACCCGGGCTTCGGCGGCGAGCTGTATGCGCCCGAGCACCGCTGGCATGCCGAGGGCGACGTGGTCACGTCGTGCTACCTGGTGCGCGACATCCCGAACCCGCCGCTGTTCGAGCAGACGTTCCCGGCCCGCGGCGCGCATGTCGACCTGTGGGACGACATCACCTGGCAAGCCCCGGCAACGCTGTTCCTCGACTCGGGTTTCAAGTTCACCGGCCGGCCGCGCGAGGAGGGGGTGAACACGCCGTCGGCGCACATCATCACGCCCGCCACCGCCGACACCTCGCACTACTTCTGGGCCTCGGGCAACCGGCATGACAACCCGATGAGCGACGCGGCGCTGAAGGAGGGCCTGTCGCAGGCCTTCGACCTCGAGGACAAGCCGATGATCGAGGCGGTGCAGCAGCGCATGGCGGGTGCTGCGTTCTGGGACCTGAAGCCGGTGCTGCTGCCCACCGATGCGCCGGCGGTGCGGGTGCGCCGCATCCTGCAGCGGCTGCGCGACGAGGAGGCCGCGCAGCCGTGAGTCAGCTGGCCGCGGCGTGCCAGCGCTCGAACAGCTCGGCCTGCGAGCCGATGCCCAGCTTGGCATAGGCGCGCTTGCGGTGCGAGGCCACGGTCTGCGCGGCGATGCCCAGCCGCAGGCCGGTGGCCTCGGCGCCATGGCCGAGCACGACGTGCGCGCAGACGTCAGCCTCGCGCGGCGTCAGCCCGCAGCGGTCGGCCAGCAGCGCGCTGCGCACGCGTGCCAGCCGCTCGGCGCGGCTGGCGGGTTGGCGTTGCGCGTGTTGCTGGAGACTGGCCAGCAGCAGCGGCGCCAGCGCGGCCAGGCCCTCGCGCGCCGGGGCGTTGAACGGGCCGTCGTCGCGGCGACGGCACAGGCTCAGCACGAACAGCCGGTCGCCGTCTTGGCGGCAGAAATCCACCTGCTCGCCGAGCCGGTGGTGGCCGTAGTAGTCGTCGACGAAACGGGCCTGCGCGGCATCGCGGACGACCTGGCGGGCGTCGCAGAAGCGGGCGGCCGGCGTGGTGGCGGTGGGTGCGGGAAGCGTGTTCAGCACCGGGTCGTGGCGGTAATCGCCGCTGGTCCAGCGCAGCACCAGGCCGGCGTTTTCCTCGTCTTCATGCGGGTCGCGGGCGGCGGCAAACAGGCAGCTCGGGGCCGCGTCGCCGTCGCGTGCGTAGCCCACGCCCTGGGTGATGCGCTGCGCGGCGAAGAGGTCGAGCAGCGTGGTGCCGAAGCGGGGGTCGCCCAGGGCCGAGACCATCGCGGCGAGGCGGTCCGGGTCGAGTTGCACGTCAGTCTTCCGCGGTGGCGTGCGCCCCCTCTCCCCAACCCCTCTCCCGCGAGGGGAGAGGGGCTCCGGCGGAGGTCGGAGCGGTGTCTCCCTCTCCCCTTGCGGGAGAGGGCCGGGGAGAGGGGGGGGCAGCCACGAGCGCCACGCGGTCGAACGTCAGCAAGCCGGGCGGCGCCTGCATCAGCGTGCCGATGCGGTTCAACACGATCGCCGTGGTGGCCTCGGTGAACCCGCCGCCGTCGCCGGTGGGCGTCACCTACATCGTCAGCGACGGTGAGCCGATGAC
>Ga0233424_10002712_pt1 | contig 12109 bp, 9 predicted proteins | sample Watercolumn_Towu_FD_181011 | JGI IMG/M metagenome (GOLD analysis project Ga0233424, IMG submission 181011) | Freshwater microbial communities from Lake Towuti, South Sulawesi, Indonesia - Watercolumn_Towuti2014_125_MG | ecosystem: Environmental > Aquatic > Freshwater > Lake | place: Indonesia... | reverse complement strand
CTGTTGATGCGCTCAAGGCCGCTGCTGACTTTGACGCCGACCCCTTCTTTTGGGCGGTTTCGTCCGAAGCCGCGACCTGCCTGGGGCAGATCAAGACGCGCTACGCAGCTCGTGCCCTCAAGGAGCTCGCCTCCCAGGCCGAACCGCGCGTGCGCCGCGCCGTGGTCAATTCGCTCGGCAACTACAAGACCGCTCAGGAAGGCAAGGTCCTGGCCGGTATCGTCAGCGGTGGCACGGAAAAGAGCGAGTTCGTTCTCGCCGATGCCTGTGCCGCCCTCGGCCGTACCGGCTGGTCTGGCGCCTTCGAAGCACTGTCCGGTGCGCTGGCGATCGACTCGTGGAACGAGATCGTGCGCGTTGGGGCCCTCAACGGCCTCGCCGAGCTCGACGACTCCCGCGGCGTCGATCTGGCGCATGCCTGGGCCCGTCCCGGCAAACCCATGGCAGCGCGTCCGGCGGCTCTCGGCTGCCTGGGCAAGCTCGCTGCGGTCAAGACCGGCAAGGGCAAGAGCAAGGTCAAGACGGCTACCGCCGCCAACACCCGCGCTCTCAGCGTGCTGCACAAGCTCGCTGCCAACAAGGAGCTGGCGCAGTTTACCTTGCGCATGGCTCTGGTAAATGCCCTGGGCGAGGCCAAGAGCGAGAGCTCGATCGCCGTGCTCGAAGGCCTCAAGGGTGAATCTCACGACGGTCGCGTCAAGCGCCTGATCGCCGAGACGATCACCAAGATCGGCGCCAAGGGTTAAATCGTCAAAGCGGAGGGTCTGTCGCTAAGCGGCAGGCCCTCTGCCTATCGAGGGAAAATATGAAAACAGAAAAATCTTTGGATTTTGGAGAACGCAGCTATCAGATGATAGTGCGTGCCGAGCTCAGTCGCGGCGGCACCGGCTCGTTTTCCAACTTTGCCAGCGCAGTATCGAAAGCCGGTGGCGACCACCTCGACATTGACGTGGTGCAGTCAACCGGTGACTACATTTTGCGCGACTTTACCATCGCCGCTCGCGATCCCAAGCACGGCGAGGTCATCGTCCAAGAGCTCAAAAAGCTCGCTGATGTAGAGATCGTCAACGTCTCCGACGTCGTCTTTCTCAAGCACCTGGGCGGCAAGATCGCCATCGTGCCTACCTCCGAGGTCAAGACTCGAGTCGATCTCGGCCAGGTCTACACCCCCGAAGTGGCCCGCGTTTGCGAGGCCATCGCTGCCGACCCCGACAAGAGCTTTAACCTGACCATCCGCGGCAAGATGGTGGCAGTCATCTCCGATGGCAGCCGTGTCCTGGCTCTCGGCAATATCGGCCCTCTGGCCGCCCTGCCGGTCATGGAAGGCAAGGCGATGCTCTTTCAGCGCTTTGCTGGCGTCAACGCCTTTCCCATCTGCCTGGACACCCAGGACACCGATGAGATCGTCAACGCCATCCTGGCCATCGCCCCCAACTTTGGCGCCATCAACCTCGAAGACATCGCCTCCCCGCGCTGCTACGAGGTCGAGAAACGCCTCAAGGAAAAGCTGTCCATCCCCGTCTTTCACGACGATCAGCATGGCACTGCCATCGTCGTTGGCGCCGCTGCCATCAACGCCGCCAAATACATCAAAAAGCCTCTCTCCAGGCTCAAGGTCACTGCCATCGGCACCGGTGCCGCCGGCATGGCCTGCATCAAAATGCTGATGGACCTCGGCGTCAAGGACATCATTGCCTTCAACAAGGACGGTGCGGTCTACAAGGGCGCCCCCAACCTGACCGAGACCGAGACCTGGCTGGCCGACAACAGCAATGCCGGCATGTACAAGGGCAGCTACAAGGAGGCCCTCAAGGGACGCGACATGTTTTTGGGCCTGTCTGTCGGGGACATCCTCACCGGCGACGATCTCAAATGCATGAACAAAAAAGCGATCGTGTTTGCCCTGGCCAATCCGCGTGCCGAGGTGCCACCAGAAACGGTGCCCGCCAACGTCGCCGTGCTCGCCACCGGCAGCTCGCGTTATCCCAACCAGGTCAACAATGCCCTGGCCTTCCCAGGCATCTTTAAGGGTGCACTGGAGGCGAGGGTCAACCAGATCACCGAGGAGATGTGCATCGAAGCGGCTCGCGCAATCGCCGGTCTGATCAAGACCCGTGAGTTGGCCGCCGACTACATCATCCCCACTGTGTTTGACAGCCGTGTCGCTACCACGGTTGCCGAGGCGGTCAAGTCGACCGCTGCCAAAAGCGGCCTAAACCGCCGCGCCTTAAAGTAGAAATAAACCTCAAGGAGCCGCGCGACTCATGAGTCCCGACACTTCGTAAAATCTAGCAAAAAGGAACCCCGTCATGACTCCCTTCCATCAACTTCCGTGGTATGCCCAGTGGTGCGTGCTCGCCCACGGGGACCAGATGTACGGTGATCAACCGTATCAATTTCATCTGGAAGCGGTGGTCTCCGTGGCCATCGAGTTTGGATTCACCTCGCCGCATGTCCTCATGACCTGCTGGGGTCATGACGTGGGCGAAGACACCAAAAAGACTCGCTCCGACATGCTCTATGTCGGTTTCCCTGTGCCCGTCGTGGATGGCATCGATGCCGTCACCGACGAGCCGGGCGAGACACGTGCAGAGCGCAAGGCCAAGACCTTGCCCAAGATCGCGGCCAACCGCCTCGGTCTGATCGCCAAGCTCTGCGATCGCATCGCCAATGTGCGACAGAGCAAGGCCACGAGCCCCAAAAAGTACGCTACCTACAAGTACGAGCATGCCGAGTTTGTTCGGGTCCTCTACGACCCCAGCGACGTCGAGCTTGCTCCTCTGTGGGCGCATCTCAATAGCCTTTTGGCTGACTGAGATCTCTGAGAAGGGAGCGGCGCAAGCCGCTCTCTTTTCTTTGTGCTCCGACCTACTATACTATATCACTGATCTGATTTTTCTACTGTCTTATCCATTATTTCTACTGCCACCACCGCACTGGACGGCATATTGAAGGCAGGAACGCTCTTTTTGCGGCTGGCCTTGCTGGCGTCTAGCGCAATGCCGTTTTTGAGCGCAATCACATAGGCTTTGTCCCGATCTCCGGACATGATCAGCTTGCCTTTTTCATCATATGCTCTCATGAGCATGCCACACCCGGCCTTGTCTGGATCAGCGCCTGGATCGGGCATGATCGCCAGGCACTCGATCAAACCTGCCTGTGAGTCTTCGGCCCGAGCCTCGTCGGCAGCAAATTTGGGATCGCGATCACGCATGGACTGCAGTTGCTCGACAAAGACCTCGTCAAATTTGCCGCCAGCTTGATTGATTACATTGACTACAGGTTTGCGGATCTGGCCTGACAAAGGGTTTTCGTAAGAAAAATTGGTGCCGGAGTCGGCAAAATCAGCCTCTCCGGTGGGATAGACGTGATCGTGAGTGGCAAAAAATGATTGAGCTGCCATGGACATTTTTTGCATTTTGTCTGTTATCAATTTGCCTGGCGCACCATCTTCGTAGAGAACCACGCCTCCGGGCAATTCTAGGCTTTTATACTGATTGGAGAGCTTAAATACCACCGTGTTGTGACCGTAGGCTGCAAGCTGAGCCAGGGGACCTTCGGCTTTTTGTCGCGAGTCTTTGTATTCGACTGTATTGCTATCCAGTGCATCAGCATCGCGAGTGATGTCTACCTGCACAAAATGGTTGGCAATAAATCTCACCTTGATCTTGCCGTCGATTGTCTGAAAACTACGGCCGTTGAGATCTAATTTGTATTGAGCTGGAGCCTTGTCCTTGCCTGTGACCATGGTTTTGGTGTACTCATGGGCAAACCACACTGCACCGCATATAATACCGGCAACGCACAGGGCGCTGATCGCGGGTAAAGGATTGAATGGCCGCTTATCTGTATCGATTTTTTTGATGGATTTGTTGCGACCCTCATCTTTGAATGGCGACTTGAGATCGATATTTGATCTCGATGTCGGCACATCAGGCAGTCCTTTTGCGGCTTTTGCCTCTTGTCGGGCTTTGGCCAGTTTGGGCTCGTGGGTCGGTTTGTGCTGTTTGAGATTGGCCAGCCTCTGGGCGGTGAGTTCTTGTTCGGTCACGTTGTATGCCATTTGAGCGCTCTGGCTCTGCTGGTCCAAATGCGGCACCGGAGTCGATTTTGACTCCTCTTCGGACTTTTGCTGTTGTCGATTGCGCAAATAACCAGCCCAGACTGTCAATTCGGGATTGGTCCAGGAGCCGAGAGTCTTGCGCAATTGCTCTGGGTCTTGAGCAAGCAGGTGAGCGTTGGTGTCGGCTTCGAGTTCGGCGATTGCCTGGAGATCTACGCTGGATTGAGTTAGATGCAGGTTTGGATCGAAACCAGATCTTGCTTTTTTTTGTGCGATGGCCTCTAGCCTGGTCGTGCGTTCGCGATCGTCAACGACATGACGATCGACAAAAACTTCGATGGATTCGAGTACCACTCCCATCAGTGCGTGGCCTTGCGGGATGGTGGACTCGGTTAGTTCGAGGATTAAATCGTAAGTATTGAGAGCGTCTGCATACTCATGCAATTTTTCTTGAGTGGAGGCCAGTTTGAGCAATGCCACAACTACTTGAGCGTCATTGGAGCCTTCGTTCTTGAGGCGAGCCACAGACAAACGCTCATAATAGGCCTTGGCCTCATAAAAACGTTTGAGATGAAAATAAGTATCGGCCAGTGTATGCAGGCAAGAAAAATAATCATTGCTGCTTTTAGCGCCAGCTAATTCGAACGCATCCAGTGCCTTGATCAAAAGAGGCTCGGCCAGCTGATAATTTTCGTTCTCGAGTGCGGACTTGCCTGTCCTCAAAGAGATGGTAGCCTCTTTGAGAGCACGTTCGACGTCGATACTGGCCCCTGTTTCGTGATTTTCGTTCATTTGGGTCTATTTTAGCCCATTATAGGGGGATAGCGCTTAATGGATCACCAAGTGATACTAAAACAGGTAGTATAAATTTTGCATTAAAAAGGCAGCAGAGAGAAAAAAAAGATAAGAAAAATGAGAAGGACGCACTGGATGTGGTGCATCCTTCTCATACATAGTTCAGGCCGGCGATAGTTTTGAGAGCCTGTCCATTGTCGTGCGGTAGCCGTCTTCTACCATCGCCCGGCAGACTTGCTCGTCAATGCCATAGTTGAGACCAGCTACATCTTTGAGCCCAATCTCTAGCAGGATGTGCTTTTGAGCATCGACGTGACGACGGTGACCGGCGATGGGATAGTACATTTCGCGCATGTGAAAATACGCATCCATCGGGTTTTTAAAGCGGTAACCGGAAGGCCAGGAGGTCGCTGGTCTAAATGAAACGACGATGGCAGGTGCCTCGCTAAAATCGGTAGGATTGTAGTGATAAACAGCGCCATCGACGAGCAGACGCATGGCACCGGTCTTTGGATCGCGATGCCAGACTGGGCGTAGCACCGTGGGTAGTGCGCAGCTCGCCGTCAGAGCGGTAGCTAGATCGTAGTCCTGCCCTTGAAACGGCACGGGTACCTTGGCAAAGTAGTCGCAGGCGACTATGCGCAGATCGTCTCGTGGAGACAGTTCGAGGTCTTTGACCAGACGTCTCATGGGCACGGAAAGGTCGACTGGGCCGCCGATCATTAGACTGATGGGATCACTGAGAGTCATCGTCTCTAGCATGGCCAGAGGATTGTCACGATTTTTGAGCCCTGCGAGCATCTGGTTGAACAGTGCCTCGCAGTCTAAACCATTGGTATGAAGAGCGGCGACGAGGGAACCCACGCTGACGCCGGTGACAGTGCCAATCGGCACACCGAGTGCCTTGATGGCTTTGAGTACGCCGATATGGCCAAAGCCTTTTACTCCTCCGGCCCCGAGCACGAGGTCCAGAGGCTTGCTTGCGAATTGCATGGCAAACTCCGTTTATCTGTTTATAGAGCGAACGTTTGAATCAAAACTTTGTCGTCTCTGTAAAGTTGAAATCATCCACGATCATGGATGGCACTATGGCAGGAAAGGTCTCTTCGCCAGCCGCTCTGCGAGCAGGACCCATGGCGACGATAGACTTTGATTGCAGCATATCCATGAGGCTGATGTTGAAACGCATGTTTTTGAGTGGCTCCTGGCCTCCCATAAAAATGCCGTCTCTGGTCATGCCGGTCAAGAGCTTGCGACTGGGGTCGACCTCTCGCACATACCAGACCCTGTTGAGGACTATGGTGGGCACGCTGTCATCGATAGCGATAGTCATTGATCGTGGATCAGAAGGTAGAAAAACCGGATTGGCCGGTATCTCGCCCATGGCCGATGGCTCGGGGAGTCCGTGTCCGGTGAGCTGTATGTCAGGAGAAAGTGCGGATAGTCTACGCGAGGATCTGGAGCCTGTGACCAGGCCAGTCAGCACACCGTCTTTGACCAGATCGACAGTTTTGCGATCGTATCCTGAACCGTCAAATCGAGGGCCCGACTGCAAAGGGTGAAATACATCGTCGCGCAGACTGACATTTGATCCAAAGATTTGCTCTCCAATCTTGCCCGCCAGCGGGCTGAGGCGATCTAGATGGCTGGTGGCAGCAAAGTCCCACCAGATAAAACCGAGCAAGTCGAGGACTGCCTCTGCCTCCAGCAAGACTCTGTATTTGCCTGGCGCAATCTCTCGGGGATTGCGAGCACGGGCCGTAATAGCCAGAGCACGATCGGTCAGGGCGTCTAGATCCAGGTCCCGCATGGACGTTTGGTGTCCCTTGGCCCAGCCAGTGGCATTAGAGCCGTCGCAATTGCGGATCACTCCGGTCAGAGAGGACTCGATAAATGTCTCCCTGTATACCCGCCTCACGCCGCGGCTGTTGCCAAAGGCCACTAGTCTTTGGCCGTTAGCGAGGATGCCGGCGAGGTGGATAGCCTCCGGCTGATCGTTGCCGTCTGCTTTTTGGATCATCCTCTTGATGGCCTTGCCGCGTTCACTGGCATCTAGTGCTGCGCAAGCGGGGTCGTATCTACTCTCGTCCAGTATCTGACCGCTATCGATCAGGTCAGACGGCTCGGCAGTCTCCGCTGGTGGATCTTTTGCTGCAGGCAAGAGCATGAGTGCCGCATATGCATCATCGACAAGCCTTGCAAGGCCGCCAGTCGAGATATCTTGCGTCGACAGGCGGCACTCGCTCTCTCGGCCAGCCAGATGCAGAGACACGGTGGTCGCATCCTGAGCCTGGTTTTGGGTCATATGACTGTTTGCAAATCTCGAAGTCGCCTGACTGGAGCTATCGATCTGGACTTCGGCAAATGCTAGCCTGCCTGCATCTTGCCGAGTGCCGACGTCTTTGAGCAGGCGATCGATCAGGATGATTGCAGCATCAGTGTCAAGCATTGGCCGCACCTATCTTGAGTCGACGAAAACGCGCCGGGGCTGCACCGTGTCCTGTCCACATGACCTGCATGGGCTGCCCTTTGCCGCAATTGGGCGTACCCCACTGTACCCAACTCTCTCGGTCACAGAGGGCATCCATGCTTTGCCAAAAATCGGTGGTGATGCCGCTGTAGCTGGGATTTTTGAGCAAGCGACCGAGCTTGCCATTTTTGATCTCGCGAGCATATTCGGTTGAAAACTGAAAGTTGTAGCGCATCGAATCGATCGACCAGGAGCGGTTGGTCTCGAGATAAAGACCTGAGCCGGTATCGGAAATCAGCTCGTCGAGCGAGCATGGCGTTTTGCCTGGTTCGAGTGAGATATTGGTCATGCGGATGATTGGCTGAAAACACCAGTTTTGTGCACGCATGCACCCACCGGATCGCTCCAACCCAAGAATGGATGCCGTGTCTCGCGAACTCAAATAACCCTTGAATATGCCGTCTTTGACCAGGTCAATCCTCTGAGCCTGGACGCCTTCGTCGTCATATCCAAACGATCCCAGGGCACCAGGAGCAGTGGCGTCGGCGACCAGGTGCACTAGTGGCGAGCCGTAGCGGAGATTGTTGATCAGCTCTGGTTTGAGAAAGGATGCTCCAGCAAAGTTGATTTCTTCGCCTAGAGCTCTATCTAATTCGCTTGGGTGGCCCATTGACTCGTGGATCTGCAAACCAAGCTGCGAGCCACCGAGAATGGTATCAAAATAGCCTTCCGGGCAGCGATCGGCAGTAAGCAGCTCCACTGCCTCTGTCGCGATGCGGCGCGCGTGGTCTTGCATTGCCCAATGCTCCACCATCTCATACCCTGCCGACTCGTATTGACCAAAACTGCATGGGTAGGAGCGCCGCTGTATATCCTGATCATCGGACGCTGTAGCTTCGATCAGGCATCCCGTCCTGTACATGGTCTGATGGATGCGTGCGCCTTCTGTCGAGGCAAAATATTTATCGGTGCGGATGAAATGCAAAAAACCTTGAGAAAGCGTAATCCCCGGCACTGCCGCCATCTCATCTGCACAAACTTGCAAAAGTGCTAGTTTGTCTTCGATCTGGATGCTAAAGGGGTCTTTTTGGCATGGTCCCAACCATCGCTCTTGCCAGGCCGGCTCCGGTGCCAACCGATAGCCCTGCCTCGCTGCTGTGAAGGTCGCAGAAGATGCTTTAGCAAGGGCCAGTGCCGTGTCCACTGCTGCGACAATGTCTGAAGGTGCAAGCGACTGGGTGGCTGAAAAGCCCCATCCGCCATCATGCAGGACTCTTATGCCTATCCCGATCGATGTCTCGCGACTCAGCTCGGCTAGAGACCGGTTTTTGTAGCGTAGCATCTCACTCGTCTCATCGACGAGGCGCAGGTCGCAAAAATCGGCTTTGAGATCCTGGGCGCGGCCTAGAGCTATCTCGAGCAAGTCGAACATCACTCAAAGATAATGCAAGCGCTGGCGCACGGCAACAAAAAAATAAAAGTGCTTAGATAAGAGTCGAAAAGGTCCTTGCTGTAAAAATAAAAATGCTTGACTAAAATCTATGACAGCCAAAGCTATATAAGCCAGCGCTGGTGGCATATTTGCATGAAACTATTTTTTATGTCAGTCGACAGAGAAAGTCGCATGTAATCTGCGTGGCCTCGACCAGATGGGCCGTTCGACTTAAGCCATGGTCGGCATCGAGGATCGTGCAATGCTTGATGTCAAGCGCGCCTTGGGGCTCGTGCCACTGGTATTGGTGCGGTCGACGCGCTACCACTTCGTCATTTTGGCTGCGCACAATTAGCAGAGGTATGCGCAAGGCTAATTTGTCAAGCGCCAGGCCGATTTGTTCCGGTGCTGTTTGCAACTCCTGGGTGAAAGTCTGATTGAGAGTGATGAGGCCCAGCCTGATATTGGCCAGCGACTTGCGTGGCCTCACGCGAGTGAGTGCTAGCGGCCCAAATATAGCCTTGAGATCTGCTAAAAGATCAAATGATGTCTGCCACATGATAAGGCTGCGGATTGGATATCTGTCGATCATTTCTGCCGCGGCCAATGGCGCTATGGTGCCACCCAGGCTGAAGCCGAGCAGGTCGATGGTCTCCACCTGCATCTCATCAAGTAGATAGCGTGTAGCTGTCACAGCATCTTGGATCATGCTGGCAATGGTAAAGCTCCCGGGCTCGCCACTCGACTCACCGCATCCTCTAAAATCAATGCGCAGGACCGTCATGCCAATGTCGGCAAGAGCGGCTGCCAGCCTGATAAAATTGCCGTTGTGCTCGTGACGGGTGCCGCCGAGACCATGCAAGAGGAGGATGCCGCGATGGGTTTTGGCTGCGCTGCCATTACAGGTGGTACCAGTATGCAGTGTGGCCGCTAGACTTTCTCCGTCTGGCAGATCTATCGAGATGTCAGTGCCAAAAGGGCGCATCAGTATGAGCGCGCAAATATGACCCTGCGCGCAGTGTCACGCCCCGTATACATGCATTTGCCCGGGGTATTTGCTTGAGCAAATGGTATGCAGCGCACCGTGGCCTTGGTTTCTTCTTTTATGCGGCCTTCGTCTTCGCTATTGCCATCAAAATAGCATTGGATAAAATAATTGCCCTTACCGAGGATGTCTTTAAACTCGGCATAATCTCTGGCCTCGTGAGTATTGTCCGAGCGAAAATTCTTGGCTCTTTCAAACATGCTTTTCTGGATGGCGCCCAATAAGCCCTCGATCTCGAAGGCGATATTGTTTTGGGCTACACCACGGATTTTTTCGCCGGTATCTCGACGAGCGATCTCGACTACCTTGGAAGCCACGTCACGTGGACCAACGTTGAGTCTTATCGGCACTCCGCGGAGTTCCCAGTGATTAAACTTGTACCCTGGAGTGAGATTGTCGCGATCGTCCAGATGTACTCTTACGTTTTGCTCTTTGAGCGTCTGAGCGAGAGTGCGACAGTTTTGTAGGACTGTGTCTTTTTCTTGGTCGGTCTTGTAGATAGGCACGATCACTACTTGAGTAGGAGCGATCTTGGGTGGCAAAATGAGACCCTTGTCGTCGCCATGACCCAGCACCACCGCGCCCACCAGGCGAGTCGACACGCCCCAGCTGGTCTGCCAGGCGTGCTCTAGCTGGCCTGATTGATTTTGAAACTCTATACCGAAAGCCTTGGCAAAATTTTGTCCTAGAAAGTGCGATGTGCCTGCCTGCAGGGCCTTGCCGTCTTTCATCATGGCTTCGATGCAGTAAGTACGCACAGCTCCGGCAAAACGTTCGCGCTCTGTTTTTTCGCCGGTCAAGACCGGCAGGGCCAGCCAGTCCTCAGCCAGTTGCCGGTATACTTCCAGCATCTTGCGAGCTTCTTCTTCGGCCTCTATTTCGGTAGCGTGGGCGGTGTGACCTTCTTGCCAGAGAAACTCGGCAGTACGCAAAAATAGCCTGGTACGCATCTCCCAGCGCACCACATTGGCCCACTGGTTAATCAGGAGCGGCAAATCGCGCCACGATTGCACCCATTTGGCAAACATGTAATTGATGATAGTCTCGGATGTGGGGCGTACCACATAAGGTTCTTCGAGCTTTTTGCCCCCGCCGTGCGTTACGACGGCGCATTCGGGGGCAAAGCCCTCGACGTGCTCTGCTTCTTTTTTGAGAAATGATTCGGGGATGAAGAGGGGGAAATAGGCATTTTGATGCCCGGTATCCTTGATCATGCGATCGAGGGCATCCTTGATGTTTTCCCAGAGAGCATAGCCATAAGGCTTGATCACCATGCAGCCCTTTACCGGCGCATAGTCGGCCAGCTCGGCATTGATCACTGTATCTGTATACCAGCGGGATTTGTCCACACCAGGGCCAGTCTCTTGTGCGTCTGAGGCCTCGTCTTGCGAGATGAGAATATCCGGTTGGGTGGTCATGATTTTAGTCCCTATGCTGGTCCCGAGCCGCGTGTGGGCCCTGGGTCCTGGATTATAGCAAAGGGTTATAATGGGTCCATGCAATTATCAGGCGAACTCACAAAAGTATCATTTCCCAACCTACTGCAATTAGTGCGCTCTGGTGGCTTGACAGGCCGCTTGAGTCTATCGCAAGGCGCACGCATGGCACTCATCCTCGTAAAAGGCGGCTTGCCCTATCACGTGGACATGGAGGGGTTAATCGGCCGTGAAGGTCTTTACGAATTGTTTCTCTGGCAGAGCGGTACTTTTTCCTTTAGCGAAGAGGACCTGGGGGCAGCCTATGAGTCGGTGAGCTTTGATGGACCGGAGGAGACTTTTGACCGCTTGCTCAAAGAAGGTCTCAACTATCTCGAGGATCAGCAGCTCCTCAAAAACATGGGTGTCGACTTTGATAGCGTCCTTGTTTCAAAAGTCTCGAGTGGCAAGTATGACGAGGTGATCAAGATCCACCCCGGTCTGGACCGTTTGGATGGCATTCGATCGGTCGGCGATGCCATGGCTTCTTTAGATCTCACCAGGCGAGAGCTCGTACATACTATTGCCAGCTGGCTTTCCGAGGGCTTTGCCGAGCCTGTTCACCAAACTGTAGCAATGCATCACAATCAAGTGATGCTGCCGGATTGGGTAGTGGCCAGGCTCAAGCAGGATAGCGATGACCTCTCTTCGGCCATCGTCGAGATGGTCATCTGGGTGGATCGGGTCAAATGCTGGATGTATCAAGCCGATGCAGATCTAGAGCGTATATTGGAAGAAGCCAGGAAGAACGCCAGAGATCGTAAGAGCCAGATGGGGCAGGCAGCGGCTCCTCCGGGCCAGATTATCTAGCAGATAACCTGCAGGTAAG
>Ga0233424_10002710_pt1 | contig 12129 bp, 7 predicted proteins | sample Watercolumn_Towu_FD_181011 | JGI IMG/M metagenome (GOLD analysis project Ga0233424, IMG submission 181011) | Freshwater microbial communities from Lake Towuti, South Sulawesi, Indonesia - Watercolumn_Towuti2014_125_MG | ecosystem: Environmental > Aquatic > Freshwater > Lake | place: Indonesia... | reverse complement strand
AACCCATCTGCGACCCAATCCCATGTACACAAGCGAACTGCTTGAATCGAATTGAGCGCCATTCTGAGCGTCAGAAATGTATTTGGTATCAAGAAGGTTTGTAATTCCGAAATTGAAGGAAATCTTGATTTGTTTGTCTTTTTCGCCTACAGCCAGATCACGGTATTCATACCCTCCAAACAAATCCACCAGACCGTAGGAAGGTAGTTGCCATGATTCATGATCACGATTATCTCCCACAAGATTTCCGGAAGAATTGTAAAGTGGAATCAGAATTATCGGGTCAAAGTTCGCATAGTAATTGGCGAAGTACGTATAACGTGCACGGAAATAAAGTCCATCGATTGGTTCGTAACGAACTGAACCACCGATCTGGGTTTGTGCTGCATCACCGAGATGAACACCTTTTGCACTGTAGTCAATTGAATCTTCCAATGCGTAATTCGCGTCGTACAGATATACGCGACCAGCAGAACTATATTTCCAGTTTCCAAGCGACAACAAACCTTCAACCTGAAGTTGCTTCAATGGTTTCCAGTTGGCGTCAATTTCAACACCCATTAATATCGTATTCAGTCCACCGAGATCATAGGTATAGTTGTCTCCTCCGATATTTGTGGTAGGCGAACCATAAGGTGCTTTGTTCATCCAGTTTGTGTAATACAAATTCAGGTTCGCAGCAAAAGAGGAGAAGCGCGCACCGAATCCTAATTCTGCAGAATAAATTTTCTGTTGACGGCTGGACATTTTCCGGATGTGCGTATTGCCAATTGAAAGCAAGGTGTCTTCCTTTCCGGGATAAGGTTTGTTGTTGTTATCAAACACCTGATTGAAACGCGGAGCAAGACTCATGTAGCCCACATTCACAAACACGTTGTAGTTATCATTGATGTTATAATTTGCACCAGTCTTAACTGTGAATCCGGGAATTGTTTTCTTGTCAGTTTTAGCTGTGGTTGCAGCATCAGAACTCCACGCATACGCGGTTGCTCCCACCAGCGTATCGTTTGGTCCGGACGGGTTATCAATAACCAAGGTATCGCCGTAAGTAGTAATCACTGCATTGTTCATTGCAACTGCACTTTCTGTTCCGTTTGTGTAATACACTTCGTTATATCCAACGATCATCGGAACAACTGTTCCATCCTCCAGAGTAATGTCGCGCTTTTTGAAATGATCAAAGCGTTGATAGGTTGAAAGCGAACCTGTAAGTGTTACAAACGTGCTCCACGGACCTTTGGAATATTCAGACTGAGCAAATAGGCCCTGCCAGTTAACATAAGAATCATTAAAATATCCAACCGTGTCTCCGTCGCGTTTCATCGAATACTGCAGATTGCCTATGCCGTTCGGCTGGTTCTTGTTCGCTACGTCAATATAATAGTCGCCTCCGACTAAATCATAAACCATTCTGTAATGTGATCCTTTATAGTGACGTGCATCGATGCCGAAGGTAAATCCAAGGTTCTCGTTCATGTTCCAGCGTGCAGTGGAAATTCCGCCAAACCACGTGTGATTATTCATGGATGCGAGCAACGCCCGTGTTGACTTTGTTTCAGAAGAACTATACAATGCGTCAATCGTTGTTGAATTCAGAGTGTATACCTGAGTCAGATTCTGTTGTCCGGTAGTAGTGTCACGGTTAGGTGCGGAATTGAAATTGGTTCCTCCGCCGTACCCATGCGAATAATATAGCACCGTAGATAATGAGAACTTTTCGTTTGGATTCCAGAACCAGGACAGATTGCCTAAAGGCTTGTTATAAAAATTGGTACTCTGATTCAAGCGACCTTGTTGTCCGTCGGCATAGTTGATGTATCCCCAGTTGGGATTGAATTGACGTCCACGTTCTCCCTGATACATGGTTGTATAACCATTGAGCGCATAAACTGAATCGACATTCGCGCCAATATCCAATGCATACCCACGATCGATTACAGCTACAGGCATACGGTCTGAACGCTGACCATGCGATTGAGGTGCGCCATTCATTCCAAATGAAAGAAGATGATTACCGATTCGCTTTTCAACTTTTGCAAAGTAGGCCCACTGATCATCCCAGGTCTGATCAACCCAGCCTTGTGCGGTTCGGCGTGAACCTGCAAGAGTTACACCCCAACCATTACCGAACTCACCGGAATTAAATCCTACATAATATTTCTGCAGGCTGTTATTCCCGATTTCGGATTTAAATACGAAACTTCTTCTCTGGTCCAGACCACGGGTGAGAATATTGATAGTTCCTCCTACGGATGGAATCGCAAGTTTAGAAGCACCGAGTCCACGCTGAACCTGCATCGTGCGTGTAACATCCATCAATCCTGACCAATTGCTCCAATACACCTGCCCGTTTTCCATGTCGTTCATCGGCACGCCGTCGACCATCACACCAACATTACGTTGGTCAGCACCACGAACATTCACGCGTGAATCACCAGCGCCTCCACCTTGCTCACTCGCATAAGCACCAGGAGTTGAGTTCAGCAACATTGTGATGTCACGACCTGCCGCTTCTTCACGGATTTTCAATTCTCCCACATTGCTCACAGCAACCGGCGTCTTCCGATCGATCACAATATCAGCAACGATCTGAACTTCCTTCAACGTATTACTTTTCGCAGGCAGATCAACATTCATCGGTTTACCCGCCACAGTGATATTTACTGCATTGTGTGTATAGCCTGTGTACTTTACCTGTAAGGCGTGCGTTCCATCGTTCAACTTCAGACTATAGTTACCATCAACATCGGTAACAGAAACATTATTGCTTGAATCTGCAACTACAAGTGCGCCAATCAGCGGCTCGCCGGTATTTTCATCAATGACCCTGCCTGAAATTAACTGTTGCGCATCCAGACTGAACGCGAAGAGAATAAAAAGGAAGAAAAATAGATATCGTTTACGCATTTGATATTGTATTCCTCAGTGGAGTTTGTGAATCGTTTAGCGATTTCATGATGATCAGAAAAAAATGCTGACGATGAAGTCAGCATTTTTAATATACATCTGCAGCTACGCCAAAAATCAACGCTTAGTGATCTTCGAAGTAAGTACAACTCCGTTTGAAAGCTGTACCTGAACCATGTATATGCCGCCCGGCATGCCAGTGAGGTCAACACGCTTTGTAGTTTGTTGTTCTGCTGAAGTGAATTCTTCAGAAACAACCGACTGACCAAGCGCATTGATCACTTCAATGTGTGCAATGTTTTCTGTAGTGTTAATCACGAATTGACCATTCGAAGGATTCGGATAAACTGACAATTTATTTCCAGAATTGTTTTCTGTGATGCCAACATTGTTGCATACACAATTGTGCTGTCCTAATCCTGTCCAGGTATCTTCAGGGAGTGAATCATATTCAAGTGTAACGTTAAACGCTGTCGGGTTCACGGTTACTCCTCCTGTCACGGTTGCCTTTCTCTGTAAGGTGTGATCTTTTGTCCACCATGCTCCTTGTGCATCTGTATATGGGAACACGTCAGACCAGCTCTGTCCCGGATCTTCACCGATTTTTCCGAAAATGTCAATGATTGCATAAGGAGAAATACGTGCCAGACCAAGTGCATCATCGCCATTCATATACATCACAGCGGTTCCGGTAACATACGGAGCAGGTCCGAGTTGGTCCGCCATTCCAATTAAAACAGAATCACAGAAAGCCCCGTTAGCATCCGGAGTTGCCTGCCCGTTGGCAACCACCCAAACGTCATGCGCTGCAAGCGTTCCGGTGAGATTGAAACTATCGACAGGTACTGCCGATCCGTTGCTATATCGGATAACGCGGTAATTTGCGAGGTTAACCGATGATGTAGTTGGATTATAAATTTCCAACGCTTTGTTATGTGAAGATCCTTCAACGTATTCTGAAAAGAAAAGTTCTGAACAGAAAGTTTGCGCATTCACAGTCATTGCAGTAGCAATGACAGAAATAGAGAGTAGAATTTTTTTCATGACGAAAAATTAATCCGGCGCTATTACGGCGCTTTGGTTTGTTATTGTTTTGTTTTACTTAACCAATCTAAAACACGATATACCATTATATGGTATGATGCGTGCTGAAGCGGTTTCGGAACTTTCAGAATTCAGTCCCTGGAGGGTGTTCACTTCAGAACAGGTTGCAAATGTAGGTCAAAAACCAAACGGAGCGAGGATCGAAATTTATGTTTTCGTTAACCCGGGGTTATCCTGTCTTTCCTGAAGAAAAATTCGCCGTTATCTCTTTTGGGGCTATGCAGTTAAACAACTGAAAAACAAAATATTGTAATGCAAATCAGGGTCCGGTGAAACCAAATCCGTGAATATCTTGTCAATAAAATTTCAGTGATTCCGCAGCCGCTGCAAAGTCCTAATCTGCTTTTTTTTCAGGATTTACATTAACTGCTGCCGGCCCTCTTTTTTCTTCTTTCAGTTCGAAAGTCACGTGATCGCCTTCATCAACTTGTCCGTTAATGTCCTTTCCGGCAACGTAATACTCAGTACCCGTCTCGGAATCGCGGATAAACCCGAATTTGCTTTTGCGGTTGAAGAATTTAACAATGCCTTTTTTCATCCTGAGATGATGTAACAGAAGCTGTACGAAGATACGAAACAGTAGGCAGTCATTCAGTAGGCGGTAGCCAGCGGAATGGAAACTATTAATGTAACATTGACTGGTAATCAGCACATAAGACCTATTGCATTAACTGTCTGGTGCTTACTGCACAACAGCCTACTATTACTACATTTGCGCTGAATTTTAACAAACATCGCTCCGCTGGAGTACTAAGAAAAATGAATAAAGGTCCAATCTCTCAGTTTATCGATCATCACTACCGTCACTTTAATGCTGCTGCTTTGAAGGACGCAGCAAAAGGGTATGAAACACATTTGCTCGAAGGAGGAAAAATGCTCGTTTCATTAGCAGGTGCAATGAGCACTGCTGAACTGGGTGTGTCTTTGGCCGAAATGATTCGCCAGGATAAAATCGCAATCATCTCGTGTACAGGTGCCAATCTTGAAGAAGATCTGATGAACCTTGTTGCTCATTCACACTATCGTCGTATTCCAAATTATCGCGATCTCACGCCACAGGAGGAATGGGATTTGCTCGAGAAAGGAATGAATCGTGTTACAGACACGTGTATTCCTGAAGAAGAAGCATTCCGTCGTTTGCAAAAGCATATTTATGCGTTGTGGAAAGAAGCGGATACAAAAGGTGAACGATATTTTCCGCATGAATTCATGTATAAGATGATCAATAGCGGAGTGCTGAAACAGTATTATGAAATCGATCCGAAGAATTCGTGGATGATTGCAGCTGCAGAAAAGAACCTGCCAATCATCGTTCCGGGATGGGAAGATTCTACAATGGGTAACATCTTCGCTTCTTATGTAATTAAGAACGATGTGAAAGCAACAACCATGAAGAGTGGTATTGAATACATGGTGTGGTTAAGTGACTGGTATCGCAAAAATTCTTCGGGCAAAGGTGTTGGCTTCTTCCAGATTGGTGGAGGTATTGCCGGCGATTTCCCGATTTGCGTTGTGCCAATGATGTATCAGGATCTGGAATGGCATGATGTTCCGTTCTGGTCATACTTCTGCCAGATTTCGGATTCAACGACATCATACGGTTCATATTCCGGAGCCGTTCCGAATGAAAAAATCACCTGGGGCAAACTGGACATCAACACTCCGAAATTTATTGTGGAGAGTGATGCGACTATCTGTGCGCCGTTGATTTTTGCCTGGATACTCGGCTGGTAATATTCAACGAAATGTTTTCAGAGGCCGATCAGTATTGATCGGCTTTTTTATTTTATTTCTCTTTGCAAATTCTCAGTTCACGAAACTTAGCCTATGTCCGAACGGAAGAACCGCATTTTGTTCTGACAATCCGGATGGCGCGAGCGTTTTCAAATCCTGTCGTACTACCGGTGGTTCGCGATTGAATTTTTTCGTTTTCTATCTGGTAAATAGGTCAACAGAAAAAATGATAACACGAGAAACAATTCGAGGGGAATCGTGTAAAGTTTGCCGCTGACAAGATACATTCCAAAAACGAGCACAATGGAAAACCCTAGCCGGAGAGATTCAAGAGGAGAGAACTGCTCTCTGATATTTCCGTTGAGTAGCATTGCACCAATACCGATGCTGGTTATTCCGATTCCGGCCAAAATCAATAATTGTGTCAGTGGCAGAAAATCTTTGTAAAGCAGCAACAGTATCATTCCGGGTACTGAACAGACAATCTGAAGCCACGCATATTCTTTGAAATGGATCGGAATAAATTTCTGTGAAGTCCGGATGGCCCGCAGATTGCTCTCATTCAAGCTTGGCGTCCGATCCGGGGCGAAAAAAAGCAGCGCAATTTTGTGATGTAAGCCTATTCGCGTTTTCATTGCCTGCCAGAGGTAATAGTAGTAATAGCCGATAGCCATGAAAGGGTTATTGTCCTTATAAGGTCCCGTAATTCCATATTCTACTTTCTCTGTTTCCTCTTGAAACGTTCCAAATATTTTGTCCCAACAATTTAATGTGGAGCCATAGTTTTTGTCAATGTAAATTTCATTTCTGCCATGATGCACACGGTGCTGTGAAGGTGTGATCAGAAATTTTTCAAGGAATCCGAGTTTCGGAATGTACTCTGTGTGCAACAGAAAATCGTATAGCCCTGACACTTTCAGTATGATTACCAGCATCACCGGCGAAAATCCAAAAAGCGGCAGCACACTCCAGAATATAATCCGATTAATTCCCTGAAAGAATGACGTACGGAAGCCATTTGAAAAATTGAAATGTTCTGAGGAATGATGCGTAACATGTCCCGCCCAGAGAATATTTATGCGATGAGAAAAACGGTGATACCAATAGGAAAGAAAATCAATGACAATGTATGCAACAACCCAGATGTACCATGCTTCACTTAATTCCCACAAGCGGAAATTCGAATAGACGAAATCCAGTGTGAAGAACAGAACGGTAAAGTAAAACAATGAGGCAACCTGATCCATTGCGCCGATAGTAATATTCATGGCCAGATTACCACTTGTATATGTTTTACGATCGTGACGATAGCTGATGTACCACTCGATCAGAATGAATACGAAAAGCACAGGTATTATGAGAACGATTGTGTTTAGCATAAAAATTATTTTGTGTCTGCTGAACGTAATTCTTCCGCTTCTGTGAATGCAGAAGAGTACGATCGCGCGAAACGGGTTCGACGTTTGGGTGAAATCAGAAATTGAATGAGGGGTGAAGCAAATCGCTTCGTGTGAGCAGCGAACTAGCTGATCGGAGGAAATGTCGTAATCGTGAAGATTGTATTACGGATGCAGTGGCAACGAACAATATTGACCGTGTTCATATAGTACTGTTTTTCTTAAAGCCAAAGATATGTTCAGGTTTGACAATGGCAAGGTTTCAGGAACGCGCGTTCTGGTAAAAAATCTTAACACTGACATAGAATACTTGCGTGAAATGGGAACGGGGTACGATCATTTGCGAATAATACTAAAATCCGTATTCCTGCCTATATTTACGCATGGCGAAAGCGAAGAAATCAAACGTCGTAACTAATAAGAGTAGTTTCTTGTCGGGCAATAGAAATGTCGCCATTGTACTGGGCGTGTTCGCTTTTTGCCTTTACGCTAAGACAATTTCCTTTGGTTATGCGCTGGACGATGTTGCCGTATTGAAGAACAACAATTACGTCCAGGACGGTTTTGGTGGATTCGGAAGGATTCTTTCTACATTTTATTGGCAGGGGAATGATGCATTTGCAACTTCTAATTCCGGATTATTCCGCCCGATGTCGCTGCTGATGTTTGCAACCGAATGGCAGATGTTTGGCAATAATCCTCAGGCTTTTCATTTTATTCATGTTCTGCTTTATGCACTGGTGTCATTTCAATTGTTCCTGTGGTTAAGTGAAATGCTTGGAAAGGATGGCCGACGAATTGCGATCATCGGAACTGTGTTGTGGATTGTGTTACCCATTCACACTGAAGTTGTCGCCAATCTGAAAAGTGCGGATGAATTATTGTCGCTGCTGTTTTCAATTCTTGGCTTCAGGCTTTTGCTGAAATGGAACGATTCGAAGTCGGCTCTTATGCTCGCTGGGTTCTTGCTGAGTTTCTTTTTTGCACTCTTATCAAAGGAAGCTGCGGTGCTCACTATTCCAATCGCTCTGCTGATGTTAATGATGTTCCGCAACAGGAGCGTTAAGGAATTGCTGACGCCCGGGTTGACATTACTGGTTGTGTCGTTAGTCTGGTTTTTCTGGCATTACTCGGTTATCGCTAATTCTGATTCAGCACGAATTACTTATGATTATCGTCATAATGCACTGTATTCATCCGATTCAGGTATCGATCAACTCGGAACTGCAATCGGATTGCAGGCACGGTACTGGGTAAAAATGTTAATAGGGTATCCGTTGTCTTACAACTATTCGTTTAATCAGATTCCGGTTAATGGTTTTGCAGATCTCTGGCCTTGGTTGTCGCTAATCGGAATCGGCGCAGCGGGATTTTTTGCAGTGAAGAAATTCAAATCGGATCCCATTATTTCCTTTTCGATTATTTTCTATTTCGTAACCATGGCGCTCACGTCAAACATATTCATCAAAATAGGTGACATTTTTGCTGAGCGTTTCACTTTCGTCCCATCGATTGCATTCTGTCTTTTGATTGCGATTTTAATTCTTCGATTTTCAAAGAGTGAGATCCGGGTGAGCACAACCACGATCGGAATTGTTGTGGTGTTGTGTTTGGCGTACAGTATCAGAACTTTCGCGCGATCAGCCGATTGGTCTTCTGAAGAAGCCCTGTTCATTGCAGATGCGGAAAATTCGCCGAACAGCGGAAGAGTTCATGACAACGTTGGTGCCATAAAAATGAATGCAGCGCTTGGAGCAGCTGACGCTAATCTCAAACGAACTCTTTTCGATGAAGCGTTCGAACAGTACACGATCGCATTCGATATTGACGCACGGGACTATCAGGCCGCCGCAGCACTTGGACAAATACTTTATCATAAGGCCGACTACAAATCATCTGTAGCATGGTCTGAGCGCAGTATTTCAATTCGCAGACAGTTAATACTGGAGCAAGGAGATACGATTGTCGATGATTGGAACACTTTGCAGAACACCGGAGACGCATTTGTGAAAATGGAGAATTACGATAGCGCGTTTTACTATTACGCGCAATCGGGAAGTGCACTTCCCCGCGCTGATGCATTTATGAGAATGGGCGATACCCGTCTGAGAGCGAAAGATACCGCCGAAGCAATTGCGCAGTATTCAAAAGCTGTTGAGTTCGATTCAACGTATTCAGAAGGATGGGATAAAATCGGAAACCTCAATGGAATGATGGGCAACTACGCAGCGTCAAATGTGGCATTCGAACGTTTGGCGAGAATCAATCCTCAGGATCCTAATCCGTGGAAGATGATTTATACCAACTATAACGCAATGGGAGACACGGTCAGAGCAGCGGCTTCGGCTAAGGAATACTACAATCGTGGCGGCAAATAGCGCGCTTATTTTACCACTTGTCCTTTCCATACTCTGTTCGTCAAATTGCGTTTTTAATTCTTCGTGTCTTCAGGATTCTTCGATACATTTGACCTTCATTTTTCAGATATGAAACATACCAGAATCTTATTGGCAGGATGCGCATTAGCAACTGCACTTTTCTCTCTTAACTGCGGTCCTACAGAAGTTAAGGACGACGACTCAGGGTTATCGGCACGCGTGGATTCATTTCTTCATGAATACAATGAGAAGTGGATGCAGCTCAGTACACTCAGCAACGAGGCGACCTGGAAGATGCTTACGCACATGGTTGAAGGGGACACGATGGCGAAGTACCTTTCTCAAAAGGCGTCTGAAGAACTTGCTGCTTATACCGGAAGCAAGCACAACATCGAAGTGACGAAGGAGTTCATGGCAAAGAAAGACAAGCTTAACGCGCTACAGGTTGAGCAGCTTGAACATATACTCTACTTCGCAGGTGCAAATCCCATGACGGATTCGGTAACTGTAAGTGAAAAAATCAAAGCGGAAGCAGAGGCAACTGAAAAACTGTACCAGTTCAAGTATATGCTGGACGGAAAAGAGGTAACAAAGAATGACATCGGCCGGGTTTTAAGTTTTGAGAACAATGTGCAGAAGCGACTCGATGCATGGGTGTGCGCGAAGAGCGTTGGTGTAAATCTTCATCAGCCACTGGAGAATCTTCGAATGCTCCGTAACCGTACGGTGCAGGGATTGGATTATCAGGATTATTTCAGTTATCAGGTAGCAGATTACGGAATGACCGCTGATGAAATGATGACCGTATTGCGTGGCATCAATGATGAAATCTATCCGCTTTACCGTGAGTTGCACACGTGGGCTCGCTATGAGCTTGCGAAGAAGTATAATATTGCTGAAGTTCCGGATTATCTTCCCGCACATTGGTTACCGAATCAATGGGGACAGGATTGGAGTGATCTCGTTACTGTAGAAGGATTCGATCTTGATAAAATTATTCAGGAAAAGAAATACGATAGCCTTTGGATTGTAGAACAGGCAGAACGCTTTTATGTGAGCATGGGCTTTGACCCGATGCCAAAAACATTCTACGAAAAATCTGATCTGTGGCCCGTTCCGGTAACTGCCGGTTACAAAAAGAACAATCATGCCTCTGCATGGCACATGGATATGGGTAACGATGTTCGTTCACTCATGAGCGTTGAAGCGAACGCTGAGTGGTATGAAACAACTCACCATGAGTTGGGGCACATCTATTATTATATGCAGTACAGTAACGACAGCGTACCATATATTCTTCGCGAAGGAGCAAATCGTGGTTACCATGAAGCTTTGGGAACCATGTTCGGTATGGCTGCGATGCAGAAGCCGTTTCTGGAAGGATTAGGACTTGTGGATGCGTCTGTAACAATTGACACTACGCAGCAGTTGCTCAAAGAAGCACTTCGCTACATCGTAGCACTTAACTGGCAGGCGGGAACGATGAGTGAATTTGAATACGAGCTGTACGCGAAAGATCTTCCTTCAACAGAATTCAACAAACGTTGGTGGGAAATCGTGAAGCGTGAGCAAGGAATTGTACCTCCTGCGGAGCGCGGTGAAGAATATTGTGATGCAGCAACCAAGACGCATATAATTGACGATCCGGCTCAGTATTACGATTATGCGCTTTCGACTGTATTGATGTTCCAGTTTCATCATCACATCGCGGCTGATATTCTTAAACAGGATCCACGCTTTACCAATTATTATGGAAACAAGGAGATCGGAAAATTTATTGGCAGCATGATGAATGTTGGGGGAGTAGGTGACTGGCGTGTGTTGCTCAGACAACAAACCGGTCAGGATCTGACTGCAGCACCAATGCTGGATTATTTCTCACCGTTGATGACCTATCTTAAGAAGGTAAACGAAGGCAGAAAGTACACTTTACCTGAAAAACGGGAACATTAATGAATGCATAAAGCCGCTCAAGCCGAGCGGCTTTTTTTTGGTTGATGAATTTTGAGGAAACTCATTTGATACTTAGCCGAATCCTCCTAGATTAGCATAAAATATAATCCCATGACCAAAAACCTACTGATTGCGTTACCATTGAGCTTATCCCTGTTTCTTGCTGCTTGCGGCGGAAAATCTGACGAAGCCAAAGAAGAAGAAAAGAAAGCAGATAATCCGCTTGAAGCTTTAGAGAATTACGTGGAAGAAACTGAACAAGCTCAGGGTGATGCTGAGAAAAAAATCGCTGCACGCAGGGCTAAAGGCGACACGCTGGCGATGCCTTATGAAGAACTCATGAAGTATTTGCCGGATGAAATCGACGGTTACAAAAAAGGTGAACCGGATGGTGCATCGGTAAATGTTCCGGGCTCCAGTTACTCTTCTGCAAATGCAGACTACACCAATGATGCAGGCGATCGGGTTAAGGTGACAATTGTTGACTACAATCAGGCGTACGGACTGTACACAGGTCTTACTGCGATGTGGGCATTCAGTGTTGACACTCCGGAAGAAAAGTCTCAAGGTGTTAAGATCAGCGATGAAATTGCAGGGTGGGAGCAGTTCCGGAAGAAAAGCGGTGAGGCGTCACTTACACTTGGGGTTGGATATCG
>Ga0233424_10002709_pt1 | contig 12140 bp, 9 predicted proteins | sample Watercolumn_Towu_FD_181011 | JGI IMG/M metagenome (GOLD analysis project Ga0233424, IMG submission 181011) | Freshwater microbial communities from Lake Towuti, South Sulawesi, Indonesia - Watercolumn_Towuti2014_125_MG | ecosystem: Environmental > Aquatic > Freshwater > Lake | place: Indonesia... | reverse complement strand
TCGTCGGCGAACCGATCACGCCCCCGGCCTCGACGAGCAACGTCGTTAAGCGCGCCCTCGTCGACGACCTGACCGCGCGCCTGCACGTCGAACTCCAGAAGTACTTCGACGAAGCCCGCGCCCTCGCCACCCCCTGACCCAGCGCGGCGACCACGGTCACGCGTGAGCGTCTGGCATACCGACTGAGATTCTGGCGTCGAAGAGGCTGTCGGCCATGGGGCCTCAGTCCGTGAGCGATGTGCTGCGCGTCCGTGCCCCGTCGGTCGAGCTGGTGACGGTGAAGGTTCTCTTTATCGCGGCTTCGCGCTCTCAGCGAGGTTCTGCTCGAAGGCGTCGAGGAGTTGAGAGAGCTCCTCGCTGATCCACTCGCGGTGTCGGCGATGACCGACGCGGGTGGGAACGAGTAGACCCGCCTGTCCAGCCGGTTGAGTGCCGCGCGCGCAGCGGTCGGCAGTGGGATACGGCGCGGGCCTGGCCTGCCGGGAAGCGGTCAGAGTTGGGTGCCGACGAAGGTGGCGGCGAGTGCGAAGAGGAGCCCGAGACCCGCAGTCGCGCCGCTGAGGGCACGTCGCTTGCGTTGCTCGGCGTCGCTGCGGGCCGTGGCGACTGCGGGCCCCGTGAGCAGCGCGTGTGTTGCGGCACCGGCTCCCGAGAGCGCGACGAACACCAACTTCACGAACACGCTCGCGAGGTAATCGCCGTCCTGATCGGCGACCCGGATCTCGACCAGGTTCCACACTCCCGTTGCGAGCAGCAGCGCGAACGCTGGCCAGGCGATGCGCTGGAACTGGCGGGCGACGGCGCGCACGATGTCGGGATCGGCCTGGCGCCGCAACACCGGCACCACACCCGCGAGCGCGATCTGCCCTCCGAGCCACACGCTCGCGCCGAGCACGTGAAGGAAGACCCGAACGTGGTCGAGCGTCGGCTCGATCACGGCCGACCCTTCACGGGCGGTCCCGAGGCGAGCGCGGCGAGCACCGCGGACGCGTCCTGATTGCGGTCGGTGGCGAGTGGCCCGTCGAGCGTGCGGGCGACCGCGGGGTCGGCACCGAAGCCGAGCGCGACCAACACGTCGAGCGCGGGAATGAGTTCACGCAGTTCACGCGGTGGTGGGAAGTACTCGTCCTCGTCGGTCACTCGCACGAACTCCACTCCTGAACTCGGCGCAAGCTTGGCGATCACCGCCTCGACCAATTCCTCGGGTGCGGACGCGCCGGCCGTGACGCCGACCACCCGAGCCGCGCCGAGGTCGGCAGGGTCGAGCTCGTCGGGGCCATCGACGCGCACCACGACGGGGCAACCGGCCTGGCTCGCGACCTTGGCGAGCGCGAGCGTGTTCGACGAGTTGGCGCTGCCGATCACCACGACCGCGTCGGAGCGATGCGCGATCGCCGAGAGCGCGGCCTGGCGATTCGTCGTGGCGAAGCACAAGTCATTACGTGCTGCGGTCCACAGCTCGGGGTGGCGGGCCCGAGTTGCTTCGAGCATCCCCTGCCATTCGCCGAGCGCGAGGGTGGTCTGCGCGAGCATCGCGACCGGCGCGTCGCCGATCGCGCCGAGCGCGTCATCGAGATCGGCGTCGTGCTCGACGAGGCGAATCGCCTCGGGTGCGACCGCGAGCGTGCCGACAGCCTCATCGTGTCCGGCATGGCCGACGTAGAGCACCGTGTAGCCCTTGGCGGCGCGCACCTTGGCTTCGTGATGGACCTTGGTGACGAGCGGACACACCGCGTTCACGACATAGCCGCGCGCCCGCGCCGCGGCGACGACCTCGGGTGCCGAGCCGTGCGCCGACAGCATGAGCGGCGCGCCGTCGGGAACATCGCCGACGTCGTCAACGAACACGACACCGAGATCCTGGAACCGTTCGACGACAAGGCGATTGTGCACGATCTCGTGGTAGCAGTACACAGGAGGTTCGAAGGTGCGCACCATCCAGGCGAGCGCCTTGATCGCCATCTCGACACCCGCGCAGAAGCCGCGGGGTTCGGCGAGGAGGACGCGTTCGACACGTTCGACCACCGCTCGAGCCTACGGCGGGCGTCTTCAGGTGGACTGGTCGTCACGGTGGCGCGGTTCGCGAGCACACGAGGCGCCGGTCGGTGATCCTGGGAAGGCGCTCGTAGACTTGTGCAGTGTCGGGCGCGCGAGTGGTTGCGGTCGTGCCCGGTTCGCCGGCGCAACGAGCTGGAATTCAGCCCGGTGACGAACTGCTCACGCTCAACGGCGAGGTGCTGCGCGACGTCATCCGCTACCAACTCCAGGCCGACGAACCGCACCTCGAACTCGACCTGCGCCGCGGCGGGCTCGAGACGACTGTCGCGATCGACAAGGCGCCCGGCGTGGCGCTCGGCCTCGAACTCGCGAGCGCGGTGTTCGATCGGGTTCGCACCTGCGACAACCATTGCCCGTTCTGTTTCATCTACCAACTCCCGCCGGGGATGCGTCAAAGCCTTTCGCTGAAGGACGACGACTTCCGGCTGTCGTTCCTCTACGGCAACTTCACGACGCTGACGCGCTTCACCGAGGCCGACCTCGAGCGCGTCGTGACCGAGCACCTCTCGCCGCTCTATGTGAGCATCCATGCGACCGATCCCGAGGTGCGGACGCGCTTGTTGCGCAACCGGCGCGGTGCGACGAGCCTGCGCTGGTTGAGCTCGCTGCTCGACGCCGGCATCGAGGTGCACGGCCAGGTCGTGTGTTGCCCGGGCATCAACGACGGCGCCGTGCTCGACGACACGTTGCTCGGGGTGCTCGATCGGTTCCCACGCATCGCCACGGTCGGCGTGGTGCCGCTCGGGGTGAGCGCGCACAACCGTGAACCCGAGATGCGTCCGCACACCCCGGCCGAGGCGTCCGCGGTGCTCGACAGCGTCGACGCCTGGCAGGCGCGCTACCAGGCGGCACTCGGTCGAAGGCTCGTCTACGCGTCCGACGAGTACTACTTGCTCGCCGGGCGCGCGTTCCCCAGGCTCGCCGACTACGACGGTTGCGCGCAGCACGAGAACGGCATCGGGATGGCTGCGACGTTCGCGGCCGAGATCACCGCGTCGATCGCGGGAGGCGAACGTGGTGCAGGACACCGGCCGCGCGCCGGCTTCTTCGCCTGGGTCGACGGCGCCCGCCCCGATGGTTATCGCGCCGCGCCCGCCGCGCCGGTAGCCGTCCAGATCGGGGCGCGACGATCGCGCGAGCCGATCGCGATCCTCACCGGCGAACTCGGAGCGCCGGTCATCGCGAGGCACCTCGAGGCACTGCAGGACCTCGCCGGAGTCCCCGTGCGGATGGTCGCGGTACCGAACCGTCACTTCGGCGGCAACATCGGCGTGACAGGGTTGCTCACCGGCGGGGACTTGGCCGCGGCACTCGCGCAGGAACCCGTGGGGGAGCGATATCTGCTCCCCGACATCACGCTGTCGCGCGGTCGATTCCTCGACGACACGACTCCCGAGGCGCTGCCCCGCGCGGTCGAGATCGTCACGACTTCGGGCGCCGGCCTGGTCGACGCACTGCGCGCCCCCGCAAGGACGCTCGCCGCCGCCGGGCGGGCCTCGTGAACCGCGCTCCCCACGAGCGGGCCGTCGTCGCCGTCGTCGGGCGCCCCAACGTCGGCAAGAGCACGCTCGTCAACCGTTTCGTCGGCCGGCGCGATGCGATCGTGCAGGAGAAGCCGGGGGTGACGCGCGACCGCAAGGACTTCGACGTCGACTGGGCCGGTCACGAGTTCCGGGTGATCGACACCGGCGGTTGGCTCACTGAGGGCGAGGCTGGCCTCACGAGCGAAGATCCCTCGCTCGCGTCGAAGGTGAGCCGCCAGGCCGAGGCCGCGATCGGAGAGGCCGACCTTGTCGTGCTCGTCGTCGACGTCACGACGGGGATCACCGACGAAGACGACAGGGTGGCGGCGGTGCTGCGCAGTGCGCCGGTCCCCGTGATCGTCGCCGTCAACAAGGTCGACGACGAACGGCGGGCGCTCGACATCTGGGAGTTCGAGCGCCTGGGTCTCGGCGTGCCGCTGCCGGTCTCGGCCCTGCACGGTCGTGACAGCGGCGATCTCCTCGACGCGGTGGTCGGCGCGCTGCCCGACGCGGAGATTCGCGACGACGAGTCGACGGACACCGAGCACGACGACGGCATCTTCTCCGTCGCGGTCGTAGGTCGTCCGAACGTCGGCAAGAGCACCCTCTTCAACCGCCTGGTGGGGGCCGAGCGCGCGGTCGTCCACGACCTGCCGGGCACGACGCGCGACGCGATCGACACGGTGATCGAGACCGACGACGGCCCGTTGCGCTTTGTCGACACCGCGGGCATGCGGCGGGCCAGCCGGGTCGACGAGCCGACCGAGTACTACTCCACGGTGCGCGCGCTCCAGGCGGTCGATCGAGCCGACGCTGCGCTCTTCGTCATCGACGCCACCGAAGGGGTCACCCATCAGGACCAGCGTCTCGCCGAACGCGTCGACGCCGCGGGCTGCGCCATCGTCATCGTGCTCAACAAGTGGGACCTGGTGGCGAGCGACGATCGCGAAGCGATCAAGGCGGCGGTGCGCGACCGACTGCACTTCCTCGGCTACTCACCGGTGCTGCCGATCTCGGCGCTCACCGGCCGGCGGGTGCACCACCTGCTCCCGGCGCTGCGCCAGGCCGAGGCCGCTTATCACCGCCGGATCCCGACCGCGGCGCTCAACCGGGTGCTGCGCGATGCCCAGGCCGCGCATCCGCCGCCGGTCGATCGCAAGCACCGGCCCCGAGTCCTGTACGCGATCCAGGGTGCAGCCGACCCGCCGACCTTCACGCTGTTCGCGACCCGGAACCTGCCGCCGACCTACCTGCGCTACCTCGAGCGCAAGCTCCGTGAGGAGTTCGCCTTGGGCCCCAGTCCGATCAAGTTGCGGGTGCGCCGCCGCGGGAGCTGAGTCGCTTTTCCGATCGCATGTCCCAGCGGCCTCGTCAACCCCCCTGGCCCCAAAATGCGACGATCGCCCCAGATCCCTACGCACGATTTGCATTATTCACGCCATATGTCAGGATGCGCAGCGGCGGATCGCATGTACCGGACCTGAGCCGGGCGGTCACGAGCAGGGTGGGGGCGCACCGGCGCGGTGGGGCGACGGCGCGAACGAAAGCACCGGCCGGGAAACCACGGGTGGGTCGCGCCCGGCAGCGCGGCCCGCCCGGAGGCCTGCCGTAGCATCCGCTCGTGGTGAGCCAGCGGGGGCCGGAGCACTCCGCGGGGCGCTATCCAGAGTCGGTTTCGATCCGCGAGGTGGGGCCGCGCGACGGGCTCCAGAACGAGGCTCCCGTCCCGATCGAGGTCCGCGTCGCCCTCATCGACGCCCTCTCGGCCACCGGCCTGTCCCGCATCGAGGCCGCGTCGTTCGTGTCGGCCGCGGCGATCCCGCCGATGGTGGGCGCGGCCCAGGTGATGGCCTCGATCACCCGCCGTGCGGGTGTCCGCTACAGCGCCCTCGTCCCCAACCTGCGTGGCGCCCGCGACGCCATTGCGGCTCGCGCCGACGACATCCAGGTCGTGGTGAGCGCGAGCGAGACCCACAACCAGAAGAACGTGAGGCGCTCGGTCGCAGAGTCGCTGCAGGGCGTCTATGAGATCGTCGAGGCTGCGGCTGCTGCCGGCGTGCCGGTCGAGGGCATCGTGAGCACCGCCTTCGGCTGCCCCTACGAGGGCGATGTCGCTCCCGAACGGGTCGCGCAACTCGCGGGGCATCTGCTCGACGCGGGCTGTGCTGCGCTGAGCTTCGGCGACACGACCGGCATGGCGACGCCCGGGCGGGTCGATGCGCTCTGCGACGCGCTCGGCTCGGCACGCGTCGACATCACGGCAATCGGACTCCACTTCCACGACACCCGCGGCACCGCACTCGCCAACGTCCTCACCGGCTTGGCGTGCGGTGTGACGCGCTACGACGCGTCGATCGGCGGGCTCGGAGGTTGCCCGTACGCCCCCGGCGCCAGCGGCAACCTCGTGACCGAAGACCTCGTCCACATGCTCCACGACATGGGGATCGCCACCGGCGTCGATCTCGACGCGCTCCTCGGTTGCGCGCGCCTCGCCCGCGAGATCGTCGGACGCGACCTACCGAGCGCGCTGCTGCGCGCCGGGCCGCGCACCCGGCTGGCCGCGTCGTGAGCGACGAACGCATCGGCGCGCTATCTGCGCGCGCGCTCGCAGGCAACGTCGAACGCGACGACGGCAAACTCGCCCGGCAGGGGAAGTTGTTCGTGCGCGAGCGGCTCGCCCGATTGTTCGACGCCGGGTCGTTTGTCGAGGACGGTTTGCTGGCTAACGCGACCGCCGCCGACCTGCCTGCCGATGGGGTCGTCACCGGCGTCGGGCGGATCGATGGGCGGCCGGTTTGCGTGATGGCCAACGACCCGACGGTCAAGGCCGGCTCGTGGGGTGCCCGCACCGTCGAGAAGATCGTGCGGCTCACCGAGACCGCGCTGCGGCTCGAGGTCCCCGTCGTCTACCTGGTCGACTCGGCCGGCGCCCGGATCACCGATCAGGTCGAGTTGTTCCCCGGCCGACGCGGCGCGGGCCGGATCTTCGCCAACCAGGTGCGGCTGTCGGGTCGCGTGCCGCAGGTGTGTTGCCTGTTCGGTCCGTCCGCGGCGGGTGGCGCGTACATCCCGGCGTTCTGCGACGTCGTGTTCATGGTCGAGGCGAACGCCTCGATGTACCTCGGCTCGCCGCGTATGGCCCAAGAAGTCATCGGCGAGCACGTCACCCTCGATGAGATGGGCGGCGCGCGCATGCACGCCACGGTCAGCGGTTGCGGCGACAACCTCTGTGCCGATGACGACGAGGCACTCGACGCCGCGCGTCGCTTCCTCTCCTACCTCCCGACGCGTTGGGACGGCGAAGTCCCGCGCGACGTCGGCGTCGCGCCCGACGCCGCGGCAGCGCCGATCGCGTCGATCGTCCCGCACGACGCGGCTCGCGGCTATGAGATGCACGGCTTCATCGACGGCCTTGTCGACGAAGGATCGTTCTTCGAGCTGAAGCCGCTCTGGGCGCGCGAGTTGATCATCGGATTCGCGCGGCTCGACGGAGTCGTCATCGGCGTCGTGGCCAACAACCCGGCGCACCTCGGCGGCGTGCTGTTCGTCGACAGTTCCGACAAGGCCGCCCGCTTCATCTGGTTGTGCGACGCGTTCGGGATCCCGTTGCTGTTCCTCGCCGACGTCCCCGGCTTCATGATCGGCACCGAGGTCGAACGCCACGGCATCATCCGCCACGGCGCCAAGATGATCACCGCGGTCGCCGAGGCCGACGTGCCCAAGGTGTCGGTGATCGTGCGCAAGGCCTACGGCGCGGGTCTGTACGCGATGTGCGGGCCGGCTTTCGATCCCGACGCAGTGATCGCGCTGCCGACCGCGGCGATCGCGGTGATGGGACCCGAACCTGCGGTGAACGCGGTCTTCTACAACCAGATTCACGCGATCGACGACCCTGACGAACGCGCCGCGTTCGTCGCGTCGCGGCGCGAGGAGTACGAGGCGGACGTCGATCTGGTGCGACTCGCGGCTGACCTGGTGATCGACGCCGTCGTGCAACCCGAGGACCTGCGCGCCGAGTTGATCGGGCGCTTCGCCGCCGCGGCCACGAGGCTGCGTGCGACGCCGGAGAAGCGTCATGGCGTGCCGCCGGTGTGAGCGCGGTCGACGTCAGGCGCGGGCCGCGTCAGCGGTTGATCGCGCCCCCGTCGATGACGAGGCTCACGCCGCTCACATAGGTCGCGGCGGGGGAGCAGAGCCAAACCGCGGCCGCCGCGACCTCGTCCGCGGTGCCGAGGCGGCCCTTCGGCAGGATCTTCGCGAGCATCTGTTCCATGCCCGGGTTCTGGTCGAGCGATGCCCGCAGCATCGGGGTATCGGTCACGCCCGGCAGGATCGCGTTCACGCGGATGCCTGTCCTGGCGTACTCGGCCGCGGCGAGCTTCACGAGGCCGAGGATCCCGTGCTTCGCGGCGGTGTAGGCCGGATTGCCGGGCGCAGCGACGACACCAGCGCCGCTCGACGTATTGACGATCGCGCGGTCGTGCTCGTCACCTGCCGCGAGCATCGCCGCGATCTCGTGCCGCATGCACAGGTATACACCGGTGAGATCGACCGCGAGCACGCGGGCGAACTCGTCGAGGTCAGCTTCGTGGAACTGGGCCTGGCGTTCGCTGATGCCGGCGTTGTTGAACGCCGCGTCGATCGTGCCGAAGCGCTCGACTGTATGCGAAACCATCGCGGCGACCGAGGTGTCGTCGCGCACGTCGACGGTGAGCGCCAACGAGGCTGCGCCCGTCGTAGCGAGCGCCGCGAGAGTGGTGTCGAGCGAGCCGATGTCGGCGATCGCGACGTTGGCGCCGCGCCGCGCGAACTGCAGCGCCGCGGCGGCGCCGATCCCGCTTGCCGCTCCCGTCACGAGCACAGTTCGGCCGGCGAAGTCGCGCACGGGGCGCGAACCTAGGCTGCGCGCTGTGCCGTGGTGCCCGGCGTGCTCTCGCTATCTCACGCAGACATCGACCGAGCGCGACGGCACCTGCCCGTTCTGTCACCAAGTGGTCGACTACTCACGCCACGCCAAGTTCGCCAAGGCTGCCGAACGTGGCGAGGAACTCGCGCCCGAGGTTCCCGTCCCCTGGCACCTGAAGCTGCTCCTCGCCGCCGCCGTGCTCTACCTCGGCTGGCGTGCCGTGCAGGGCATCGACTGGATCGCCGAGCAACTCTGAGAGGCTGATCGAGCAGGCCGGTACACTGCGCCCTCGCACCACGGGCTGTGGCGCAGCTTGGTTAGCGCGCTTGACTGGGGGTCAAGAGGTCCCGGGTTCAAATCCCGGCAGCCCGACCACAAAACACCAGGTCAGACTGCATGTAGGTCGGAGCCGGACGCGACCAAGACGCCGAGGACGCCTACGAAGGACGCCTACGGAACACCGATGCCCGTCGTTGAAGATCGCGAGTGTGCCGTCGCCGGTCGATTTGACGACGCGTCCGCGACTGCGGGTGATGACCTGCCGCGCGATCTCATCAGGTTGATTCCGCGAGATCAATGGCTGTTGAACATCGAGGAGTTCGGCTCGCTCCTCGATGCACCTCTCTAGGTCAGCGGACCGCTGTCACCAACGACCTCGCCGGTACATTTAGCCCTTGTCCCAGGTGAACGTGGTCTGCGACCCGAACGACGGTCCATACCGCGCATAGGTGGGGCCCCTGACGATCAGTTTGGCCGGCTAACGCGTCTTCAAGGAGTTCAGCGCGTCGCGCATCTGCTGGGCGGTCTTGAAGCGCTCGCTTCGGTACGAAGCGCACGCGTTCATTAGAAACTCCGCGAGGTCGGGCGCGAGGTCCGATCGGATTGTCTTCGGGTCGATGACGGGCTCGTCGACCATCGGCTTGGAGTGGGGGTAGGGATGCTGGCCGTTGCAGAGCAGCTGGTACAGCATTACGCCGACAGCGAATAGGTCCGTGCTCACGTCCCAGCGCGTGAGGTCGGCGTCGGGCGCCTGGTACGGCGGAGTGCCCGACTGCGTGCGAACGGGGTCACCGACCCTGGACGCGATGTTGAAGTCGAGGAGCTTGGCCCCGGTTCGTGTAAGCATGACGTTGAGTGGCTTGATGTCTCGGTGAACGAGCCCGTGTTCTTGTAGCTGTGTCCATTCGTTGTACTCACTTTCGGACAGCTCGCCCAGTCGGTTCTTGGCATCAAGATCCTCGAGCCTCGCGGCGTCGGGGTGGATTGCGATCAGTGCATCGAGCACGTCGAGCGCGACATCGATCGCCTCACGGTCCCGCAGATGACGTTTCCCGGTCGCGTACTCCTCGAGGGACTCACCATCGATGTACTCGGTGATGAGGTACCAGTCTCCGGCGTTCGTTTTGCCGGCCCAGAAGACCTGCACGACGTTGGGGTGGTGGATCTTCCGCAACGCGCCGATCTCGCGGCGGACCGCTTCGTAGCCTGCGGCGTTATCGAAGAGCTTGAAGGCGCGTTCTTCTCCCTCAACCTCGTCACGGACTCGGTAGACCTTCGAGAAGCCGCCCTGGCCAAGTACGTCCAGAATCTCGAACCGTCCGTCGATCACATCACCGACGGCATAGTCCGCGGCCTTCGAACCTACTGACGACCTCACCTCGGCAGGATCGGGTTCGGGCAGTACCTCGCTGTCGCGCCGTTCTGACCGCGCCGCTTCGTCTCGCTCGCTCTCGGCGCGGAGGCGGTGTCGCACCGATTCGTCGCAGTAGACGACGGTCTCCGGCCGATCGCCGACGCGGTAGCTGAGGTCGGTCTTGCCGAACTCAGCGACACCGATCGCGGCCTGTTGCTCCTTGACGCGCCGACGAAGTTCGAGCGCGAGCTCCGCGGCCCACGCAAGCGCGTCGTCGGGGACGTCCATGTCGGGGTTCGGCCAGAGGAGCTTCAACAATCCGTTGACGGTGTTGTTCGCAGCCTTGCGGTCGCGCCCACTGAGTTGGCTTCCCCATTCGAGCCGACCCTGCGTGACATCGAGACGCGAGATGCGGCGGAGCTGACTCCAGCACTCGGCGAGGAAGTCGCTCACGAAGCCGAAGTGGGCGGTGAAGTACGACGGGTCGAGCTTCGGGACGTCCCAGCCCGGCAAGTAGGCGTGGATGCGATCGTGAAACGCGGTGTCGTTGCGCATCTCCTTGGGCATCGGACCGAAGAGGTGACCTTGTCGGAGCTCTTCTTCGACGCTGACGTCGAAGTTGCCGACCATGACGATGCCGCCGTCGGCGCGGATGCTCTCCTTTCCGCGGCTGAACTCGCCCGACTCCATATATCCCTTGAGGATGTTGACGCCTTCCTTGGTGTCGAACGACACGCCCGAGACCTCGTCGAAGCAGATGACGTCGTATTGCGCGACAAGGCCGCGCCGGCCCGTCGTGTTGTTGACGAACATGTTCGCGACGGTCGCCTTGCCGCCCGAGACGAGGTGGGCGTACGGAGACACTTGCTGGAAGAGGTGTGATTTGCCGGTGCCACGCGGCCCAAGCTCAACCGCGTTGTAATTCGGCACGACAAACGGGACCATGCGAGCGATGAGGACGTCTTGTTCGCGCCCCGTGAAGCGCGCCGGCTCGAAGCCGACACTGCGCAGCAGAAGGTCGCGCCACTGGTCGAGCGTGAATCGTGAGCGCCCCTGCGTGAACGCGTCGAGCGCGTCACGCGTCGACATCTGGATCGGTCGAACCGACTCCACCCGAAACGGCTGACCGCCCGACTCCCGGCCGAGTGCCGCGATGTACTCGAGGGTGACCTCGGCGTAGAAGCCCCCGGTCAGCATGCGGTCGTGCTCGTTGACGAGCTCATCCGAGATGTGGATGTCGCTGAGTTGCAGGCTGGGGAGCTCGGCCTTGTAAGCATCGGCCTTCGCGTCGAGGCGGGCTCGGAGCAGGTCGATGATCTTGACCTTGCCCTTCTCTCGCGCTCGCGACTTGAACAGCTCTTCGTCGCCAGCTCGCACCGTGCGTTCCTTCATCGAGCGCTCAACGACGGCGAGGCCTTCGGCGATCTCGTCGGGGTCTGTGGTGGCGCAGTACCGACCGAGGAGGAACTCCCCGACGTATGTCGGGACCGGGTACTGGCCGCGGAACTGCTGCGCGAGGTCCTTGCGGACCAGGTAGCCCTCGAACACTTCCGCGGCGAGCGAGTCGAGGTCGTCCAACCCGCTCACCGGTTCCTCCCGACGATGACTTCTCGCTGCGCGAGGATCTGTCCGTCGGGCGCGACGAGCACCAGATGCGCACGCTCGCCTTCATGCTCTTCGTCGGACACGACGAGCGAGACCTTGCCCGCGCTTGTCGTTTCCTTGGCGTGTTCGATGATGCTCGACTTCGGCTCGGCGGGAAGGCCACGAAGATCGACGGTGACTTTCTCGCTGACGCCGGTGAACTCGACACGGCATTGCAGCCCGAGCCACTTCACCTTGGTGAACTCCGGTCCCCGAGTGGTCGTCGCCGCACCTACCGCCACGGCGATGCGCGGAACGATGCATTCCTGAGGACTCACCCCACCGTGCTCGTACTCCTTGTTCGCCTCGAAGCAAGTGACGCCCGGGGCGAGCGCGATGCGCACGTCGGCATCCCAGAACCACGGGACTGTTGGCA
>Ga0233424_10002708_pt1 | contig 12146 bp, 9 predicted proteins | sample Watercolumn_Towu_FD_181011 | JGI IMG/M metagenome (GOLD analysis project Ga0233424, IMG submission 181011) | Freshwater microbial communities from Lake Towuti, South Sulawesi, Indonesia - Watercolumn_Towuti2014_125_MG | ecosystem: Environmental > Aquatic > Freshwater > Lake | place: Indonesia... | reverse complement strand
ACGCTGTAGAGCGAAACCTTTCAAAACAACGCCCAGCAAAATACTGCGGCCAAGCGCGCCATTGCCCGTTATGCCACCTCGATGTGCAATAACGGCGAAACCATCATAATCAACGGTGGCACCACCACCTTCATGATGGCGGAGTTTCTCGTCGAGAAACAACTCAAGATTCTCACCAATTCATTCCTGATGGCCGAGCGCCTGCTCGTCACCAGCGACAACGAGATCATCCTGCCCGGCGGGCGCGTCTACCGCGAGCAGAACGTCATCCTCAGCCCCTTCGAGAACGACGTGGCCCAGCACCACTACGCGGCCAAGATGTTCATGGGCGTCTACGGCCTGTCCATCCTGGGCCTGATGGAGGCCGACCCGCTGCTGATCCAGGCCGAGAAGCGGCTGATCGGTCAGGCCGAGGAACTCGTCGTGCTGGTGGACAGCTCCAAGTTCCAGCGCAAGGCCGGCCTGGTGCTGTGCGGTCTGAACCGCGTCTCCACCGTCATCACCGACACCGGCGCTTCCGACAGCGCCGTGCAGCTGCTGGAGCACTACGGCGTGCGCGTCATCACCGTGGAGCCGGAAGCCGTGGACCCGCGCGTGGTGGAAGCCTCGGCCATGAGCTCGCACGACTACGCCGCCGTGCTGGAGTCGGGCGCCTACGGCCGCCACGCTGGGTTGCACTCTTGAGCGCTGCGGCCCCGGAACGCGAGGCCGGCACCGTCGTCCTCGACATCGGCAAGACCAACGCCAAGCTCACGCTGATCGACTCGGCCGGCCGCACACTGGCCGAGGTGCGCACGCCCAACACCGTGCGCCGTGACGGCCCCTACCCGCACCACGACACGGAGCGGCTCTGGCAGTGGATGCTGGGCGAGCTGCGCATGCTCGCGCAGCGCGCCGACATCCGCGCCCTCGTGCCGGTGACGCACGGCGCCACCGCCGCGCTGGTGGACGAGGTGGGCTTGGTGCTGCCGGTGCTCGACTACGAGCATGTGCCGGGCGATGCCGCTGATGCGGCGCGTTACGACGCGCTGCGACCTGCCTTCGAGGAGAGCGGCTCGCCCCGCCTGCCCGCCGGCCTGAACCTCGGCCGCCAGCTCGAATGGCTGCAAACGCGCCACCCGGCCGATTTCGCCCGCGCGCGCCATCTGCTGATGTACCCGCAGTACTGGGCCTGGCGCCTGAGCGGCGTGGCGGCCAGCGAGGTCACGTCCCTGGGCTGCCACACCGACCTGTGGCAGCCGCAGCCGTGCCGGCTGTCTTCGCTGGTGGAGCGCCAGGGCTGGGCACCGCTCTTCCCGACGATGCGCGAGGCCTGGGCACGCTTGGGTACCCTGCGGCCCGAGCTGGCCGCCGACACCGGCCTGCCGGCCGACTGCGAAGTGGTCTGCGGCATCCACGACAGCAATGCCTCGCTGCTGCGCCACCTGCTGACCCTGCCCCAGAGCGGCCCCTGCACGGTGCTGTCCACCGGCACCTGGGTCATCGCCGCTGCTCTCGGTTCGGCCACCCGGCCGCTGGTGGAAGCGCAGGACATGCTGGCCAACTGCAATGTCTTCGGCGACGCCGTGCCCTGCATGCGCTTCATGGGCGGGCGGGAGTTCGGTGCGCTGGCCGGTGAGCGGCCGGCACCGTTCGGCCACGACGAACTGCAGCGCCTGATCGCGCGCCAGACGATGGCGCTGCCCTGCTTTGCCGAGACCGGTGGGCCCTTTGCCGGCCGCGTGGGTCGCATCGTCGGCCCGGCGCCGGAAACGCCCGCCGAGCAGGCCGCGCTCGCCACGCTCTACGTCGCACTTGTCACCGACCACTGCCTGGCCGCGCTCGGCGCGCATGGCCGTGTCGTCGTCGAGGGCGCGTTCACAGCCAACTCCTGGTTCGGTCCTCTCTTGGCTTCACTGGCTTCACCGGCCGAAGGCCGTGAGGTGATCGTCTCGGACGACAGCAGCGGCACGACCTGCGGCGCCTGGCTGCTGCAGGCTTGGGGGCAGGGCAGCGCGGGCGGTGCGCCGCCGCCGGTGCAGCCAGCTGACCTGCCGGGCTGGCGGGCCTACCGGGACGCCTGGCAGGCGCAGTCGGCCGCCGCCTGAAGCGGGGCGCCGAGCGCTTACGCTCATGCCTCGCCCCCGGCTGCGTGTTCGGGGAAGCGCCAACTTCCTACCGGATGCCTGCCCATGCCCCGCTTCGCCGTCCTGCTCCGTGGTGTCAATGTCGGCAAGGGCAATCGCCTGCCCATGGCCGAGTTCAAGGCGATGCTGGAGGCACTCGGCCACACCGAGGTCAAGACGCTGCTCAACAGCGGCAACGCGGTCTTCACCAGCCCGGCACGCAGTTCCGGGAAGCTGTCGGCTGCGATCGCTGCAGCGCTGGCGGAGCGCTTCGGGGTGTCGACGCCGGTGATCGTCAAGTCCGCCGCGGAGTTCAATGCGGCGGTGCGAGCAGCACCGATGACGCCGCCGGAGGCGGATCACTCGCGCTTCCTCGTCGTGTTCGGCCCTGACGAGCCGGCGCTGCAGGCCTTGCGGCCGCTGGCCGATCTGGCCGCTGAGGGTGAGCGTCTCGCCATCACCGCCCATGCCGCCTATCTGCACTGCCCGGGCGGCCTGCTCGAAAGCCGGGTGGGCGAGGCCCTGCTGGGCAAGGCGGGCCGGGGCCTCACCTCGCGCAACTGGGCGACGGTGCTCAAGATCGAGGCGCTGCTCGGGGCTGCCTGAGGCCGGTGGGCGTCGCGGCAGCCCCGCTGCGCAGACCTCGCCTCAGCCGCGACGGCGGCGCGACGCGCCGACCAGGCCCAGCCCGGCCAGGCCGGCCAGGGCCAGCGAGCCGGGCTCGGGCACGGTGAAGGCCCGCACGCCGTCGATGGCCGGCACGCTGTAGCCCGAGGTGTCGGTCGCGCTGTCGAAGGCATAGACACGCACTTCGCTGAAGCCGACGCTGTCACTCAGGCCGAGCACCCCGCCAGTGCCGCCGCTGCCCATCGCCACGCGGCCGCTGCCGGTGAGCACATTGCCCAGCCAGGTCTGCCACATCACGTAGATGCCGAGGTAGGCGGAGTCCACGGCGAACTCGATGCCGTTCATCTGCGGCCCGGTGCTGCGGATGGACAGGTAGGCATTGGTGCCGGCCGTGGCGAAGTAGTTGCCGCTGAAGGCCTGGCTGTAGGTCTCGCCGGCGCCGAGGTCCACGCAGAACTCGCCGGCATAGCCGCAGCCGCCGTTGTCATTGGCGAAACCGGTGTGGCTGAACACCAGGCCGCCCTCGGCCCAGGGGTTGTCCAGGGCGGTGTTGGCCTCGAAGTCGGCCGCGCGGACGATGTACTTCTCGGTGGGCGTGGCGCTGCCGACGCCGGTCGTCTGCACAACGGCGGCCAGCGTGGGGGCCGCGGCGAACGCGGCGAGCAGGGAGATGAGGTGCTTCATGGTCGGGTTCATCACGGCAGGGCCACCAGGTCGATGGCGTCGAAGGAGATGCTCGGGCTCAGGAACTTCGCGCCGGCGGTGCCGCTGACGGTGTTGATGGTCAGCACATTGGTGCCGACGACGAGCTGGTTGGCGGGGATGTCGAAGGTGTAGAGGCGGTTCACGCCGCGGTAGGTGCCCACGGTCATGTTGCGCGACACCTTGGGCGGCGCAGGCGGGATGGCCGAGGACCAGCTGTTGACCGTGACCTGCGGGCGGGCGCCGTTGAAGTCGGCCGTCAGGCCCAGGCGCAGGCGCAATGGCGCCGTGTTCTGGCCGCGCCGCAGCGTGAAGCGCACCTGCAGGCCGTTGTTGACGTCCTTCCACTGGTAGGCCGGCCAGCCGGTGGCGGGCGTGGAGGTGCCGATCACATAGGGCCCGACATTCCACGAGGCCATGCGCACATCGCCCGGGTGCATGAAGGTCAGCTTGTCGCCGTTGATGAACTCCTGCGGCGTGCCGTCCCACTGGCCGATGCGCCACAGGGCGGGCGTGGCGGCGGGGTCGGCCGTGATGGTGATCGGATTCAGCGCGTAGTTGGCATTGGCCGTTACGGTGACCTGCGCCGTCTGCACCTCCAGCTCGCCCTTGTAGACGGTCATCTTGTAGGTGCCGGGCAGCATGCCCTCAGCGGTGAAGTGGCCGTCCACCGGATCGGCGTCCACCCAGTACTGCGCCTGGCTGTTCGCGAAGCCCACGGTGTAGGGCATGCCGGCCACGCGGCCGTTCAGGCCGGCAACGCTGACCGAGCCGCGCCCCACCGGCGGCACATAGCCCACCAGGCCCATGACGCCGTACCAGGCCGTGTCCGGCCGCACGGTCGGCAGGCTGCCGTCGGTGAACATCAGGATGTAGGTGTTCAGGATGCCCAGACGGAAGGCCTCGGTCTGGGCCTCACCGTAATTGACCAGATAGGTCAGCTCATTGGTGGTGTCGGTGATCTGCTGCAGCAGGCTGCGGTAGAAGGGGCCGCCGGAGTCGCCTTCATGGTTGTCACGCCAGAACCACAGGCCCACGCCGGGGCCGGTGCCGCCGAGGATCTGCCAGTCCTTCAGGCGGCGGTTGGAGTAGTGCTTGGAGCGCGACTGGCCCGCGCGCGGGTCGGTGCTGGCGAAGCCGAAGATGTCGGCGGACTCGATGGCGCCGTTGGTGCCGCGCAGGTCTTCGGGCCAGTAGGTCTGGCCGCCGTAGCTGACGAGGCCGCCGGCCGTCTCCGCCGGGCCGCCGTTGGGCAGCTTGGCGATCGGCACCCGCGCGATGAAGCGCACGAGGCCGTGCACATCGGGCTGCTCGGTGAAGTGGGTGCCCATGTGGATGTGGGGCTGCCCGCGCCTGACGAGGTAGTAGTGCGTGAGCACGCCGCCCTTGGTGCTGGTGCTGGTGAGCGTGATCTTGATGAAGTCGCTGCCGTTCACCACACCGCCGTTGGTGCTGGCGGCCGGCGTGACGGTGCCGTTGGCGCTGACGAGCTCGGCCTTCACGCCCACGGCGCTCACGCCGTTGTAGAGCCAGTCGGCGCCGGAGTTCAGCTGGGTGCCGCGTGCGGGGTCGGCGTACTCGACGCCCTTGTAGACGAGGCTGGAGATGTCGCCGGCTGCGGTGGTGCTCGCGCCGTTGTCATAGCCCCGCACCTTGAACACGAGGCCCGCGTCGGTGTCGATGATGTACTGGGGCCTGGCGGCGTTGTTGTTGTCCCAGACGGTGGTGATGCTGAAGGCGGCCATCGCGGCCGGGGTCAGCGTGGCGAGCAGGCCGGCGGCCAGCCAGCGCGCCCAGTGCGGGCGCGTGCTTGAGGGTTGCATGAAGTCTCCTGATGTCGTGTCGTTATTCACGGCTGACGGCCTTGGCCATCGACCGGCTGCGGACTCTAGGCAGGAGGGGCCTGCGGGTGTGATCAATGCGCTGAGCGATTGACCGACCGATCAGCGGCGTGATCGATGCTGCGCTGCACCGATATCGAACGACGGGGTCAGGTCGTGCCAGCCATGCCGAATCGGGCATGGCGGCGGCAGCCGGTCAGCGGATCAGCGCCTGGTAGGTGAGGTTGCGCACGCGCAGCGCGAGCGTGGAATTGCCGGCCGGTCGCAGCTGCGTCATCAGCAGGATGACCAGGCGCTCCTTCGGGTCCACCGTGTACTGCGGGAAGTAGGCGCTGCCCCAGCCGAAGGCGCCTTCGCTGCCCAGCTCCTTGAAGCCGCCGCGCCGCACGTTCACCCAGAATCCCAGCCCGAAGCCGTCGGCATCCCCCCGCGCCTTGTCGGCGAGGTGGTCGGCCGTCATCAGGGCCACGGTGTGGGGCGACAGCAGCCGCACGCCGTCGAGCTCGCCGCGGTTGAGCAGCATCTGCAGGAAGCGCGTGTAGTCGCCCGCCGTGGACACCAGGCCCGCGCCGCCGGACGGCAGCTTCTGCGGGCCGTTGACGAAGTCGCTGCGCGCCCCCGTTTCCATCAGCTTCAGCTGCCCGCCCTCCAGGCCATAGACGTTGGCGAGCCGGTGCGCCTTCTCGGGCGGCACCCAGAAGCCGGTGTCGGGCATGCGCAGCGGGCCGGTGATGCGCTGCGCGATGAAACGGTCCAGCGGCATGCCCGACACCACCTCCACCAGGCGGCCGAGTACGTCGGTGGCGTAGCCGTAGATGAACTGCTCGCCGGGATGGCTCTGCAGCGGCAGGGTGGCGAAGCGGTCCGTCCAGGCGGCCAGGGTCTCGTCGTGGCCGACGAGGTACCAGTCCTTCATGCCGGCGGCCTCATAAGCCGCCCTGGCCGGGCCGGGCCCATAGCTCATGCCGGCGGTGTGCGTGAGCAGGTCGTGGATGGTCAGCGGCCGGCGCGGCTTCTCGGTGCCGCCGCCGGGCAGGGCCACCTGCACGTTCGCAAAGGCCGGCAGGTAGCGCGAGACCGGGTCCTTCAGCAGGAAGCGGCCTTCCTCGTACAGCATCATCGCGGCCACGGTGGTGATGGCCTTGGTCATCGACGCGATGCGGAAGATCGTGTCCGTGCGCATCGGGCGCGCGTTCTCGATGTCCTGCTGCCCGTAGGCCTTGAAGACCACCGGCTTGCCATCGCGCAGCACCACCATCACGCCGCCGGCGAGCTGGCGCTGGGCGATCTGCTCGTCGATGGCGGCATCCAGGCGCTTCAACCGTTCGGTCGAAAAGCCGGCCACCAGCGGCGCGGCAGGCGGCGCCGAGGCGGCCTGTGGCGCGTGGGTGAGGGCGGCGCAGGCCAGGGCCAGGGCGATGAGGGGCTGCTTCATGGTGAGGTCAGTCTCCGAGCGGGCGCAGCTGGGTGAAGCCGGGGCTTGCCGCCACGCGGAATTGCTCCGGCGGCTGCGGCCGGGCCGCGTCGATGGGGCCGAGGTCCTCGCGCAGCTGCGCCGCCACCGGCACGCGGGCATCGCGCAGGCCCTGGGCCACGAAGCGCGCGAGTTGGGCCGCGCCGTAGTTGTTGTGGTGGGTGTTGTCGAGCCTGCCGTTGTTGACCGGGTGGGCGGCCTGCGATCGCTCCGGGCCGAGCGCGGCGTAGAAGGCCTGGCTCAGCGCGTTGAGGTCGATGAAGGCGAGCTTCATCTCGTCGGCCACGCGGCGGGCGGCCTCGGCGTACTCCAGCAGGCTGGGCTTGAGCCGGCCCTGGACGTCGAAGTTGCGGCGCTCCATCGACGACACGATGACCGGCACGCCGCCCCGCGCCAGGATGCGCTCGGCATGGGTGCGCATCTCGGCGCGGTAGGTCTCGGCGTTGCCGCTGCCGTCCTTCTGCTGCTTCTGGTCGTTGTGGCCGAACTGCAGCAGCACGGTGTCGCCGGGCTGCAGCACCGACAGGATCTTGTCGATGCGCCGCCGCGCCAGCGAGTCGCGGAAGGTCTCGCCCGACTCGGCGTGGTTGGCCACCGCCACGGTCGGCTTGAAGAGCGCGGTCAGCATCTGGCCCCAGCTGGCATAGGGCTCGCCGCTCTGGTCGGCCACGGTGGAGTCACCCAGCAGGAAGACGGTGGGCACGCGCACCGGCTCGATGACGAGGCGGCTCAGCGCGGGGCGGCTGCCGTTGATCTCGAGCGTCAGTCGGCGGTCCCAGGCCCAGGCTTCGCTGACGATCTCGCGCTCCTTGAGCTTGACGCGGCCGGGCTCGACGCCCGGTGCGCCGGCGATGTCCGCCGTGCGCACGTTGACGATGAAACTGCGGGTCTCGGTGGCGCCGGGGGCGAGCTGCACGCCGTCGAGCATCAGGCGGCGCAGCTCGGCCTTGAGGGTCGTGTCGCTGGCCTCGGCGCCGCCGAGGCTGGCGGTGACGCGGTAGTTGCCTTCGGGCAGGTCCACCGAGAAGAAGCTCGGCTGGCCGGCGGCATTGGGCAGCGAGCCGGGCTCGAAGCCGTGGCCGCTTTCGCGGCTGTATGTCTGTTCGGCGGTGACGGGGGTGTCGCCGGGGGTGGGTTTGCCGTCGAAGGAGAAGCGCCAGACGTGGGTCTGAGCGTGGGCTGTGAGTGCCGCCGCGAGCGCCAATGTGAGGGAAAGGTTTCTCATGGGTTTGAGTTACTTCGGCTTGCTGGTGAGGGCGGTGCCGGGAGTTCGCCCCGGCGGGCGACCTACTTTTTGAGCGACCAAAAAGTAGGCAAAAGTCGCCCCCCGATCCGCCCGGCCCTTCGGGCTTCCCTGCGCTGCTCAGGCCTTGAGGGCCCGCGCAAAACTCGCTTCGCTACGCTGCGCTCAAACAGTTGCGCGGAGTCAGTTCTTGAAGTGCGCTGCGCGCACGCCCTCAAGTCCTTGCGCTGCTCGGCGGGCTCAAGGGGGGACTGAAGGAACAGCCGGCGCCAGCCGGATGGTGCGTTTGGCTGTTGGCTGTTTCGGCTGTTGGGCTGTTCGGCTGTTTGTGGGCCTCCCCTTCTAAACCGCCGAGAAGCGCAGAAGCCCGGGGCGCGCGCGCAGCGCGCATCAACAACTGACTTCGCGCCCCTTTGTTTGAACGGAGCGTAGCGAAGTGAGTTGGGCGCGGCCCCGGGGTTCGACGCACCGAGGCAGGACCGAGCACAGCGCCTGCGCGCTGTGCGACGCCTGCCGAGGGACTTGCCGCTTGCAAGCGGCAAGGCACGCAGGGGACCCCGAAGGGGCGGTTTTGCAGGGGTCGTTTTTTGCCTACTTTTTGTCGACACAAAAAGTAGGTCGCCCGCCGGGGCGAACTCCCGGCTGGGCCTTGCCACCAAGACAGCGCCAAGACAAACCATCTCGATAACGTCAGTCAGTCAACTGCTCGCCCACCAACGCCAGGTTCTGGATCGCCGCCAGCCCCCACTGCGCCGTGTCATTCGTGCTGATCCACGGCGCCTCGTCCACCGTATTCAGCACCAGCGGCCCGCTCACCCGCGTCGTCTTGAGCGTCTTCACCCCGCGCGGGTCATCCGCCATGAACTCGCGCCAGGCCCGCTGCGCCAGCCCTGCATCGCCCTTCTGCCGCGCCGCATAGGCCGTCAGCCGCGAGTGGCCGACGCTCAGCACGGTGCCGCCACCATGCGGCACGCCGAGCACCTTGACCTGCTGCTCGCGCGGCGCGTTGTAGAGCTCGCAGTACTGCAGCCAGGCCGCCTTGAAGGCGGGTTCGTCGATCAGCTCGACCAGCTCGGCCATCATCTCCACCGCGCCGAAGACGGCGCTCAGGTGGCTGGCGCTGACCTTGTCGCCGCTGACGTTGTGGAAGGCACCTTCGTTCGGGCCGCTGGGCTCGTAGCCGCCGCTGCCGGTGAAGAAGCCGTGCGGCATGGCGGCGATGCCCTTCATGCCGCGCAGCAGCTTGTTGCGCCAGCGCACGTCGCCGGTGCGCTCCCACTCGGTGAGCGTGTTGGCCACCACCGAGCCCCAGTCGGTGCCGAAGCCGATGCGCGCGGGCCAGGGGCCCTTGTCGACGCGGCCGGCGATCTTGCGCACGGGGTCCACCTCGTCCATCTTGCTGTCGGCGCTGAGCACTTCGCGCATCACGTCGCCCACGCGCTCGTCGGCGGTGAGGTAGTAGTAGAAGCGCCGGTAGGCGGCGGTGGAGATGCGCGCCTGCTTGGCGCTGCAGCCCCAGTGCTGCACGTTGTGCCGCGTGCCCAGGCCCTGGAAGCGGCCGAGGTGGTAGATGTCCACCTCGCTCGTGTGGCGCACCATGGCCTCGGCGAAGCGGAAGATGTCGGCCCGGCCGGTGCGCAAGTAGCCGTACCAGAGCCACAGGTCGGGCGAGAGCTCGGAGTTGTCCCAGGCATAGCCGCCCACGTCGTAGCGCCACTCGTGGCGGTCGGCGTCGTAGGTGTGGCGGATGTCGCCGTAGTCCCAGAAGCCGTACCAGCGGCGCTGCTCCACTTCCTTGGCATAGAAGTCGAACAGGAAGTCGAGCTTGTCCTCGATCTTGCGGCGCGTGGGCGTGCTGCGGTCGGGCAGGCTCCAGAGCTTGCCGAACACGCCGGCTTGCAGATAACGCGCCGGGTGCGCGGCCAGCTGCGGCGGCGTCTGCACGGCGGCGGCCATCTGCACGAGGCGCTCGCGCGTGGGCGTGGCCGCCAGGGCCCACAGCGTGATCTCGCTGCTGCGGGCAATGCCCACTGGCGTGCCGAAACCTTTCTCGTAGTCCTCGTAGGTCACTTCCAGGCCTTCGAGCTCCTGCTCGTGGGTCTCCATGCCCAGGCCATCGTGATAGAAGCGCAGGTCCATCGCCGGCGCCTCGGGGGCGTGCATCCAGAGCGTGACCTGGGCGGCCTCGGTGTGGGCGTTGCGCACGTCCAGCTGCGTGGGGTGGCGCTGCCAGAAGTCGCGCAGGCCGAAGGCCACGCCGCCGCTGGCGCCGCCGATGTAGCCGCTGCCGGGCGCGCGTTGGCCGAAGGCGGCCGGGATCCAGCCGTGGCCGGCCTTGGTGCGTTTCTTGATCTGGAAGCCGTCGGCGCTCAGCTGGCTCAGCGTGTAGTCACCCCAGGCCGGGATGCGGTGGTGCAGCTTGCGCACCTGCGTGCCCCATTGCTCCAGCGGCGGCGTGGCGCGGCCGGCGAGCTGGGCCTCGCGCACGGCGGCGCCCGGGTCGCGGCGCAGGCCGGTGAGGTTGCGCACACCTTCGGCCCACAGGCCGCCAGCTTCGCCCGCGAAGCGGATGTGGCGGTCGTGCAGCGCATCGCGCAGCGGCACGGCAAAGCGCAGGCCGATGCCGCGCAGGAAGTCCTTCTGGTCGTCGCCGTCGAAGACGAAGGTGTGCATCACCCGCAGCGACTCCGCGCCGGCGTAGAAGTAGAAGCGCACCGAGAAGGGCAGCCATTCCCGGCCGGCGGCGCTGCGGTGGCTGCCGTCCACCTTGACGACGGCGCGCACGGGGCCGCTTTGCTCGACCGTCACCTGGCCGATGCGGCTCTCCAGCGCGGTTTGCGTGACCGGGCCCTGCTCGGCGTCCGGTTTGTCATCGGCCTGGGCCACCAGCGTGCAGCCCGACAGGATCTCGACCCCGTTGCGCTGCACGCTGCTGATCAGCTGCGCGCCCTGGCGGGGCAGGCGGCAGCGCAGCACGCCGGTGTCCACCTCGATGGCGTCGGCCAGGGTCTTCACCGTGACGCGTGCGCCCGCCGTGCTTGTGCCCTTGCCGGGGCGGATGCTGGGCGCCGCGCCGGGCTCCACGCCGGCGGGCAGGGCGTGGGCCGTCCACTTGAGCGAGCCGTCAGGCCACCAGGCCAGGGGCCAGGTCTGAAGCGGCAGGGGGCGGCCCTGGCTGTCGAGGGCGTGGAAGTCCTGGCCCTTCTTGTGCACCCCGCGCGGCCAGGGCAGGCCGAGCGTGGCGCCGAGCATCAGCTCAGGCGCGCTGCCATCGAGCCAGCGCAGCCCGTCGGCATGGGCGGGGCTGGCCGCCGGCACCGCGGCCGCAGGTGCGGCCGTGGCCGGCAGCGTGGCCAGGGCGCTCACGCCGCCCAGCGGCAGCGTCGCGGTCTTGAAGAAGTGGCGGCGGCTGAAGTCGGTCATGGGCGGGCCTGTTGCACGGGCGGCAGTTCGGAGTTCGGGATGCCACCGGGGGCGCGGCCCCAGAGGCGTTCGTAGGGCCAGCCGGTGAGGTCTTCGACGATGCGGCGGCTCTCGGGGCTTTCGGGCTCGGTGGCGCCGTGGCGCAGGCGCTCCACCTCCTGCACCAGCACCGCGTGGGTGCTCGCGTTGAGGCGGAAGCGCCAGGACGCCAGCATGCCCAGCACCATCATCAGCAGCGGGCCGCCCACCATCAGTGCGGTGATGGTGTGAATGGCTTCGGGCGACTGCACGATGAGTTCGCCCGGGCGGCTCTTGGGCGAGATGTAGCCGCCCAGGTCGATGATCCAGCCGCTGGCGATGATGGCGCCGCTTTGCGCGACCTTGCGCACCAGGGTCATCACGCCCGCGAAGATGCCCTCGCGGCGCTGGCCGGTCACGGCCTCGTCGATGTCGGGCAGGTAGTTGTAGACCGACCAGGGCACGAAGTTCAGCGTGCCGCGGCCCAGGCCCGCGAGCAGGATGGGCGCGAAGGTCCAGAACACCAGGCTCGGCGAGAAGCTGTCGCGGGTCGGGTCCAGGGCGCCGAAGAGGTTGGCGCCCAGGGCCTTGAAGCCCTCGGCAAAGCCGGCCGGCTGCAGCAGGTAGAAGCCCAGGTAGAGCACCAGCGACGCGCCGAAGAGGCTGATCGCCAGGCGGTAGGCCAGCACCGGCCCGGTGCGGATGACGATCTT
>Ga0233424_10002705_pt1 | contig 12158 bp, 11 predicted proteins | sample Watercolumn_Towu_FD_181011 | JGI IMG/M metagenome (GOLD analysis project Ga0233424, IMG submission 181011) | Freshwater microbial communities from Lake Towuti, South Sulawesi, Indonesia - Watercolumn_Towuti2014_125_MG | ecosystem: Environmental > Aquatic > Freshwater > Lake | place: Indonesia... | reverse complement strand
CAGGCGCCGGGCGGGCTTATCTGACTTGCCCTCATGCGCCGGGCGGGCTTATCTGACTTGCCCTCATGCGCCGGGCGGGCTTATCTGACTTGCCCTCATGCGCCGGGCGGGCTTACCTGACTTGCCCTCATGCGCCGGGCGGGCTTATCTGCGTTGGCCACCGTCCCGTCGTCCGCGTGCAACCCCCTGGCCTGGGTGATCCTTGGCGCTCCCATGCTTCCCCGTCACGGGAGAGGGGTAACTTCCCCCTCCGGGGGCGCAAGCGACGGGGCCTATACTGCCGCCATGCGAATCGCTCACTCCCGATGGCTCCTCGTAACCGGTGGGGCCATCCATACGCAAGACCCACGCGCACCGCGCGTCGAAGCGCTGCTTGCGCGCGACGGCACGGTCGTGGCAACGGGGACCAAGGACGACGTCGAAGCGCTGGCCCGCCATCTTGGATCGCACTCCGGTGACCAGGCGCGCCTCGACCTCGAGGGAGCCACGGTCATCCCCGGCCTTATCGACGCGCACATTCACCTGCTGCACTGGGCAGCGAGCCTTGACCGGGTCGCCCTCGTCGGGGTGACCTCGCGAACCGAGGTGCTGCGTCGCATCGCCGATGCGGTCGCAAGGGCGCCATCGGGGTCGTGGGTGCAGGGTTGGGGGTGGGACCACTCGCTGTGGGAGGACACCGACGGCGGGTTTCCGGATGCCGGCATCCTCGACGCCGTCGCCCCAAACGTGCCGGTCGCCTTGAACCGCAAGGACGGCCACATGATGTGGCTGAACTCCAAGGCGATGTCGCTGGCGGGAATCGGGCCAAGGACCGAAGCGCCGCCGGGCGGGGTGATTGGGCGGGATCTGCACGGTGCACCGAACGGCCTGCTCTTCGAAAACGCGATGGAGCTCCTTGACGAAGCGATTCCCTCGCTCACCCATCAGCAGGCGGTCGAGCTGTTCCGTCGGCACCTTCCGGCCTTGCACCGGGTGGGCCTGACCGGCGTGCACGTGCCGGAGGGCGCCCGCAGCTTTCGGGCATTGCAGGCCCTCGACGCCTCGGGCGAGCTCGGTCTTCGCGTCCACATGATGCTGCCGTCCGGCGTCGCCCGCGACCTGGCCGCCGCCGGGGTGACGTCCGGCCTCGGAACGCATCGCGTCAAGGTCGGGCACGTCAAGTTCTTCATCGACGGCTCGCTCGGGTCCGAGACGGCGGCGATGTTCGAACCGTTTATTGGGTCGCATGGGAACGTGGGTGTCCTCACGATGGACCCGGCGGACCTGCTGGATGCCGTGCGCGACTGCATCGCCGCGGACCTGGCGCCGGCGGTCCACGCGATTGGTGACCGTGCGAACCGCACCGTGCTTGATGTCTTCGAGGCGACCATCGACGCGTGGCGTCCCCTCGGCATGCGCCCGCGGATCGAGCACGTGCAGGTACTGCACCCGGCGGATGTCGAGCGGTTCGGGAGCCTTGGAGTGGTTGCCTCGGCGCAACCGATCCATGCCACGCAGGACATGGACTTGGTCGATCGCCTCTGGGGCAGTCGTGGGCGCTACGCCTACGCGTTCGGAAGTCTCGAGGCCACCGGCGCCATGCTCGCCTTCGGATCAGATGCGCCGGTCGAGACGCCGGACCCGCTCGAGGGCATCTACGCCGCGGTCACCCGCCGGCGCCGGGACGGGACCCCTGACGGTGGGTGGTACCCGGAGGAGCGCCTGACGGCGGCACGGGCAATCGCCGCGTACACGACCGGGGCGGCGTGGGCAAGCGGTGACGAGGGGGTCGTCGGCGAACTCTCTCCGGGATCGCGTGCCGACATGGTCGTGCTCTCGGGCGACCCGTTCACGGGTTCTGCGGAGTCGTTGGCGCGCCTGCGGGTGTGCGCCACGGTGTTCGAGGGTGAGGTCGTCTACCGGGAGTGACCGGGGGTTTCATGGCTCCCAGTCCAAAGTTCCCTCGTTCCTTCCTCCTCAGCGCAGTGCCTCTCAAGTCCACCTACGGAGGCACAAGCAAAGGAGGACTTTAGAGGCGCAAGCTCCAGCCGGGCGCACGGTCCCGCGTTGCAGCGATGGGGGGCCCAGGTTTCCCCTGTCCGTACTCCCCGCCCCCGTGTGCATTGTTGCCCGGTGGAGGTCTCCCTCGTTCCTGCGCGGCCGGCCTTCCTCCTACGGAGGCGCAAGCTACGTGAACGGTACGCCGGGGGCGAGCAAGGATGCCCGCGGACCATGCGGTGTGGGGGTGTGGCGAATCCCGTACCCTTCCGGCCATGCGAGTGGGCCTGGTTACCGCCGAGTTCCCGCCGTCGGTGGGAGGGGTGGGTGACCACGCGGCCCGCTTGGCGTCCGGCCTGCGCGCGGCGGGCCACGCGGTTCAGGTCGTCACGGGGGTCGGCGAGGCGCTCCCCGGCGACGAATGGTCTGGTCGCGGGTCCCGCGTTGACCGCATCATCGACCGATGGGACTGGCGCATCCTCTTCACGCTGCCGCGTGTCGCCATCCGGCAGGCGTGGGACGTCGTCCACATCCAGTACCAACCAGGTGCGTTTGGCCTGCATGGCGCCATCTGCCTGCTGCCACGCTTCATCCGGCGGTACCCAACTCCCCCGGCGATTGTCACGACCTTCCATGACGTGCAGGTGCCGTACCTGTTCCCGAAGGCCGGTGGGTTGCGTCGGCGCATCGTGCAGGACATGGCGGGGAACAGCGACGGCGTGATCGCGGTGGCGGACGAGACGGTCGGGCAGCTCTACAAGTGGACAAGCGGCACAGGCCACGACGTCACGGTCGATCAGGTTCCACTCGGGAACCACTTCGACGCTGCCCCGCCCCCCGGGTTCTCGCGTGAGGTGTGGCGTGCGGCACGAGGGATCGGGCCGAATGCGTGGGTGATCGGCCACCTCGGCTTCGTGAATGCGAGCAAGGCCGTTGACAGCACCGTTGCGGCGCTGGCGATGCTGGTCGCCGCCGGACACGACGCGCACCTCCTGATGATTGGCCAGGCGGCGAGCATCACGGATCCGGGTGGCGCGCGCCATCTCGACGGGATCCTCGAGATGGTCGAGCAGATGGGCCTCTCGGAACGTGTCCATTGGACGGCACGCGTCACCACCGAGGATGCCGTGGCGTGGATCCGGTGCGTCGATGTGATGTCGCTGCCGTTCCGCGACGGGGCGTCGCTCCGCCGGACAAGCCTGATCGCGGCATGGGCGAACGGCGTCCCGGTCGTGACCACCGAATCCCAGATCCCGGTCGACTGGTTGCGCGGCACGGCAATCGCGGCGGTCACGCCGTCGGTCGGGCCGGAATCGCTGGCGCTCACCCTCGAGAAGGTCATGGAGAACCCGCGCCTCCGTGACGACTTGCGCGCGCGGGGACTCGCGTTTGCCGAACGCTTCGGATGGGAATCGGTGGTGGCCAAGACCCTGGACGTGTATCGCGAGGCACGTCGCATGCCTGCCCGCTAAGGCCGGCGCCGGATCACCGAGAGCAGGATGGCGAGGTCGTCGTGCGCGATGGCGCCCGTCGCCCACAGTCCGAGCGGATAGGCCATCCCGGCGCCAACCACGCCCACCCATCCGTTGATGGTGGCCCCCGCGAGGAGGACCGCGGCGGCGATCGCGGCCGCGGGGAGCGGCCTTGCGCACGCCGTGGCCAGCGGGCGGAGCGGCATGCGTGCGCCGATGGCGAGGGCGAACGGCAGGAGCAGGACGAACTCGGTGGCAATCGTGGTGAGGGCGGCGGCGATGTACCCGTACGTGGGCACCAGCAAGAGGTTCGCTGCGAGGTTGAAGATGGCGGCGGCGGCGAACGCGACCGTGATCCGTGCCTGAAGGCCGAGCGCGATCAGGACGTACTGTGTCAGGCCGTTGACGAAACTCAGCGGAAGGAACCAGATGAGGATCTGGAGGGCGATCGCGCTTTCCGGCAGGAAGTCGTGCCCCCACAGCAGGCCCGACAGCGGGGCCGCGATCCACGTGAGCAGACCGGCGACTGGCAACGCCACGATGACCAGCAGCGTCAAGGCGAGGGCGTACACACGACTGAGGGCGCCGCCGGTCGTTCCGCCGGCGCCGGCGCGCCGCGCCAGCATCGGGAAGAGGGCGAGGATGAAGCTGCTCGAGATGCCACCGACACCGTCGATGACCTTGTACGCACTTGCGTACTGCCCGACGGTTGCGCGCCCCCAGACGCCCAGCACCTGCACGTCGATCCGGAAGAAGACGCTGTTAAGCAGGTTGTTGAGCATGAGCGGGACGCTCTCGCGCAACAGGGCAACGAGGTTTCGCGTCGGCCACCCGACCGCCACTGGCAGGCCGGAGTGGCGGGCGAGGGCGACGAACGCGCCGGCGGTTGCCACCGTGACCACGAGCGACGTGGCGCCAAGCCCCACGATCCCCGTGCCGGCGAGAAGCGCCGCTGCCCCCAACAGCGTTGTCGCGACCGCCCCGACCACCGAAAGCATGGCGGGCGTTCCCATGCGTTCATGCGCCATGTAGACGCTGCTTGCCGAAGCCGCGACGGCGCCCGGGATCAGGCCGAAGGCGAGGAAGACCATCGTCCATGCGAGGTCGAAGCCGAACCATCCCGCGGCGTGGCCGGTCGCCGCGAGGGTCACCATCGTGGTGGTGGCGACGACAGACAGCCCAAGGCGAACGCCGACGGTCCCGCCGACGACCGTCGCGAGAGGTGCATTTGAATCGTCGCGTCGGCGCGCGACCTCGCGGGTAAGCCAGGTGCCGAGGCCGAAGTCGGCGAGGATGCCGGCGTAGACCCATAGGTTGACGGCGACGGCGTACTCACCCGTGCCGGTCGGGCCGAGGGTGCGCGCCGTGACCACCGCGAGCACCCAAGAGAGCACGCGCCCGAGGAGGTTTGCCGCAAACGGGGCGGCGGTGTTGGCGAGGATTCGTCGGGCGACGGCGCCCTGGGATTCTTCGGTGGCACCCGTGGCGGTCATCGGCGGTAGAACGCCCGCCGGTCGCGGCGTGGGGCGCGCCCGGCCGACGAGGCGTTTCGGCTGACACAGTCCCCGGGCTCCTAGCCCCCGCCCATGCCAAGTCCCCTGTAGCGAAGCAGCAGCGTGCGCCCCCGTAGGGGGATGCATGCCGGAGGAGGATCGGGAGAAGGGAGGCGTGGCCCCTCCACTTACGCCGAGTATGCCGGAGCGAGGTACCTGGGGCAGGAGGATCAGGAGAGGGGAGGCGTGGACGGAGCCCTCCCCCACTCCGGCCCCATCGGGTAGTCAGTTCGGGGGTACGATTCCGCCGCGCGCGGGCGATGGAGGGTGGACGAGTGACGGAGCGGTCTGAAGTCGGCAGGGTCACGGTTGGGAGGCGTCCCCTGATCGGCATCACGGGATTTGTGCAACCCCATGAGAACCTCTCGGCTGGCCTGTTGCCCACCATCGGCGCGCGGTCGGCCGATGTCCACGCCGTTCAGGCGGCCGGCGGCGTTGCGGTCGTCCTCCCACCAACCGACGACCCGGCGGCGATCGAACGCCTCCTCGACACCCTGGACGGCTTCGTCTTCACCGGCGGTCGTGACGTGGACCCGGCGCACTACGGCGAGGAGATCCTGAACGAAACGGTTGTAATCTCGCCGGATCGCGACGCCTTCGAGCTGCCCCTGATCCGCGCCGCGGTTGAGCGCGACATGCCAGTGCTTGCCATCTGCCGGGGCTGCCAAGTACTCGGCGTGGCCCTCGGCGGCTCGCTCTGGCAGGACGTGCCGTCGCAACTCGAGGATCCGCAGGTCCACTGGCAGAAGGCGCCGCGAGACCACGTCACCCACTCGGTCACCCTCAAGCCCGGCACGCTCCTCCACCGCATCCTCGCTGTCGGGGAGACGCTCAACCTTGAGGTCAACACCTTCCACCATCAGGCGATCAAGACGGTGCCGTCCGCACTTGTCGCGACGGCGCACGCCCTGGACGGGTGTGTGGAGGGCGTGGAAGCGCCGGCGAGGCGGTTTGTTGTCGGCGTCCAGTGGCACCCGGAGTTCCTGGCGCCGGGGTTCGACGTGCACCGACGCTTGTTCGGGGCCCTTGTCGCCGCCTCGTCGAAGTAGCTGGCGGCGCCCGGTGTCTGGTTCAGGCGCCTGTAAGCGGTGGCGACCACCCGGGTGGCAGGTGGCCGGAGCGAAGGTGGTCAAGGACCCACACGATGCCGTCGCGGTCGTTCGACGGGGCGATGCGGTCGAGCGCCGAAGCGTAGCCGTCACGGCGCGTGATCCCGGCCCATGCCCCGGCCCGTGCGCTTGGCGTCGCGTTGCCCATGGCGACGCCAAGCCCCACGGCGCCAAGGATCTCGGCGTCGTTCACGTTGTCGCCGAAGGCCGCGACTTGGCTCATCTCGATGCCGAGGTACTGGGCGAGCGCGCGCACGCCGGTCGCCTTGTTGGTTTGCGGTCCGACGACCTCAAGGGCGGCGCCGGGGGTGAACTGCCCCCGCGTGAAGATGACGTGCCACGGGCGCGACGCACTGCCGAGGACGGAGGGGCGTACTTCGTGGCGATCCACGGCGTCACGGGCGACTGCGCGGCCCGTCAGGTCGTCGCGGAGATCGCGGAGGCGGTTGAGCGGCGCGAGGATCGTGAACTGCGTCGGATCGTGCAGGAACGCCTCATCTTCGTTGAGCGGTCGCGCGCCGTGGCGGTTGTTTGCGACGTATCGCTCCATCGTCGGGTGCGCCTCAAGGTCTCCGTCGTGCCACACGATGTCGGGCAGGCCGGCGTTGCCAAGCATCACCAGGGCGAGGTCGTGCGCGCGGACGACCCCGAGGACGGTGCGCGCCGACGACGCAGGGAGGTGGAAGTCGGCAATCATCTGGGGGGCATCGCCGAGGGGGTCGTGCCAGACCGCGGTTCCTTGGCTGGCCACGAGGTACGTGCCGGGAAGCGCGAGCATTTCTAAGATGCCGATCGTGCGCGATCGTCGGCGACCGGTCGCGATGGCGACGGTAGCGCCGCGCGCTTGGGCTTCCGCGAGGGCGCATCTCGTGCGAGCGGTGATCTGTTCGTCCGAGGTGAGTAGGGTGCCGTCGGCATCGAGGACGATCAGGCGCAGGTCAAACGGGTAGCGTGGTGTCACCGCGGAAGCGTAGCAGCGGCCCGTTGCGGCCCGACTGGCGATGGCGGAAGGGGATTGGCGATGGCGGAGCGGGTGCGCGTGGGGTCGGGGGCGCCATGGGAGGCGTCGGTTGGGTACTCGCGAGCAGTCCGCGTGGGGCACCACGTGGCGGTGGCCGGGACGACGGCGACGGCATCGGACGGCACGGTCCTGTGCCCGGGCGATGCCCACGGACAGGCGCTTGCGGCGCTGCAAATCATCGAGCGCGCACTGGCGCGCGTCGGCGCCTCGATGGCCGACGTCGTGCGGACGCGGGTGTATCTGGTGCGGATCGAGGACTTCGATCCCGTTGGGCGGGCGCACGGTTCGGTGTTCGGGGAGATCCGGCCGGCGTCCACCATGATCCAGGTGGCAGGGCTGGTTGATGCCGCGCACCTCGTCGAGATCGAGGTTGATGCCATCGTGGACGACACGGCGAGGTAAGGTCGCCAAAGGCTTACGTTCGGAGGCTTGGGGATCCTATGGGTGGTCAGACAGGCGTCTTTGGACTAGTCGTCGTGCAAGACCGTTGAACGTCGGCCTCGGTACGCGGGTCACCACAAATCCCAACCACCGCGAATTGCAGCAGGGCTTCCAAGGACGCGTGGCGGACGGGCGTCGTGGTGAGCTGGGGCACTCCTTCGAGCAGGAGGGACGCGTGACCATGCACGGCGGCCCACGCCTTCCACTCTGCACCAGGCCGTCGCGCAGGATCGAGTACCCCATCAACCACCAACGCGTCAAGGGTGAGGCCGAGCAGGTCCCACGGACTCTCCGCATCGAGCGTTTCAGAAACGGGTTTCGCGCATGACGCCATCCCCTCGCCAAACATCACGCGGAAGATTGGCGGATGGTCGGAGGCGAACTCGACGTAGGCACGACCGACGGCCTTGAACCGGGCGACAGCATCAGGTTCATCGCTTCGGTCCACGGTCGTCGCGTCCATAGCCCTTCGCATGCGCTTCGCGAGCTGAGCGAAGCCATCCGCGGCCACGGCGGCCATCAGGACCGACTTGTCGTCGAAGTGTCGGTACGCGGCGTTTGCCGAGACACCGACAGTGCGCGCGGCTTCACGCAGGCTGTAAGTTTTATTGATATTTATTCCCATGTTTGTTCTTGGTGCAGCAATCAACTGGCCGGACAGTTTGGGTGATCCTGCCTCGGTGGATCTTCCTCGCCTCCTTGAAAACGAGGTTGCGGTCAGGATAGGGTATTTTTCGTATCTCTCTTACTCTGTACTTTTTTCTATTATTATGACTCTCATAATCAAAATAGTTTTTGAAAGAAATATCAACATACTTTAGCAAACAATTATTGTGACAGTTGCTGCTTCAACGGTAGCCCGAAGTATCGGCATGATGCGGTGGCTGGTCCCAATGTATGACCTTGCTAATCTCTGGAATGCTGCAGACACTGATGAAAAGCGCTACGTAATAATTATCCATTTTGAAGCACTTAATTCATATTGAGGGGATATTGGTGAAATTCTTGGTGTAGTTATATTTTCTGCAGTTTCTATACTCCTTGTTGCAAGCGCAAATATTTATTACAATAATCTTCCTGGTTGGGTGAGCATCTTTGGGATCATTTCCTCGATTGGTTTACTTTGGCCCTCTATAAAAATACTTGGCATCTACCCCGGAGATTCGGCGCATTTTCTTGGAACAACCGTCGTCCAATTCTGGTTTCTTTTCACCAGATTCAGGATGATTTTTCGAGGAAACGGTCTCAGTTTCACTAAGAATCGCGTGGATAAATAATGCCAAGGGAGCATGCAGGGCGTGAGACTTGCAGTTTTTGGTGGTACCGGCGTCACGGGTGGAACCGTGATCGCTCAGGCAATCGAACAAGGCCACGAGGTCACGGCCCTTGTTCGTGATCCAAGTCGTGTGTGGCAGAGCCATCCGCGACTTACCGTGCGTCGAGGCAACCCCACTGCGCCAGACGACGTCGGACGCTGCGTTCAGGATGCCGACGCTGTCATCCACTGCCTTGGCATCGGCGGGAAGGGAGACGGCAGGCCGACCACCCTCGTCTGGGATTCCGTTCGAGTCGCGCTATCGGAGATGACCAAGCGTGCTGTTCCACGAATCGTGTGCATGTCGAACATCGGCGCTGGCGGGAGCGGACCTTGGATCGCAAACCATGTGGTGATCCCGCTCTTCCTTCGCTGGCTGCTCCCAATCATTGAGGACAAGGAGCGCATGGAAGCCGCATTGCGGGCAAGCCCGGTCGAGTGGGTCTCAGTGCGATTGCCCTCCATATACAAGCGGTCCAGTCAAGCCAGTGCGCACGAGCGTTCATGGACGGGCGATCGGCCTGACGATTACCGCGGCATCGACCGCTCGGTTCCTGCTTGACCAGACGAGGGCCACCGGGTGGGTCCGTGCGGCGCCAAGCATTAGCAATTGAAAGGCCCTCGTGTCGATGACACCCAACCTCCGCCGTATCCAGACCCGTCTTGGCGCAACTGCACTGGACGACCAGGGCACTGGTACGCCAGTCGTGTTCTGGCCATCGCCGTTCAGCGATCATCGCCTCTACGCGCACGTGGTCGCGCTGCTGGGCCACGGGTGGCGCACGCTTCGGATCGACGGCCCGGGATTTGGCCAGAGCGATTCCCCGAACGGCGAGGTCCAACCGTGGGTCTACGCCGACGTCGTGCTCGAGATTCTTGACATTCTCGGAGTCGGGCAGGCGCTCGTCGCTGGGTGCTCGTGGGGCGGGCAAGTCGCCGCCCACATCGGTGTGAGGGCACCGGAGCGCGTCCATGGGGTGCTGATCATGAATGCCCCCTCGGGCCAAGCCTTGGCGGACATTTCTTCGAACTCCTTGGCACGCGAGTGTTTGGTTCGACCGCGTTCTGGGGTCGTGGGGTTGCGCGCTCGATGTTCTCGGCGGCGTCGCTCGCGGTCTATCCGGAGCGGGTGCGTGCGTTCGCGGGAGCGTTCACAAGTTTCGACAAGGCAGCCGCCGCGCGCACGGCGCGCACGGTGTTGACTCGCTTCCCCGGCCTTGGCGACGTACTGCCCCGCCTCGAGGTACCGACCACGATCATGATGGGGGCCGAGGACCGTCTGTATCCGGTCGAGCGCATGCGCCCGTTGGCAGCGCTCGCATCCGGGTCAGATTTGATCATCGTGCCGGCGTGCGGACATCTCGCTCCGCTTGAGGCGCCGTCGGCGGTGGTCGGAGCGATTGGGCAACTCGCGATCAATGCGGGCATGCGGGTAGCTCAAAGCTAGAGGGCACCGGACTGCTGCCCTAGGCATGCCCCACTGCCCGGGTGTCCGTCTGCCGACGTCTGGCCAGTGCGGCCCTTCACGGAGCGATGGGCCCCCAGGCGGAGACAGGTCCGGCGCCGCCTTGGCCTGATCGCTCACGTAGGTACCCTCACGGGCGATGGATGCCAGCAACCCGGCGCGCGTGGCGACAACCGCCGTCTTCGCCTTTCACGGGTTGGCGATCGCGCAGTGGTTCGTGCGGATTCCCGACGTCAAGATCCAGGCGGGCCTCGACGATGGCCAACTGGGACTGGCGTTGCTGGGGTCGGCGGTCGGGTCGGTCTCGACCATGCCGGTCGCCGGTGCCCTCACCTCACGTTTCGGGAGCCGGAACGTCACGGCGGCGTTCTCGCTCCTTTTCTGTGCGTGCTTCCTGTTGCCGAGCTTGGCGACATCGCAGTGGACGCTGTTCGCGTGCCTCGTCTGCTTTGGGATGTCGGTCGGCGGGATCGACGTGGCCTTCAACAGCCAGGCGAGCACCGTGGAGAAGCGCCACGGTCAGGTCTTGATGTCGGGCTTCCATGCGTCGTGGAGCCTGGCGAATCTTGCGGGCGCGGTCGTGGCGACACCCTTGGTCGCCCTCGATGTCGCACCTGTGGTGCACCTCGTGCCGACTGGGGTGCTGTCGGGTCTGGCAATCCTGGCCTGCACGCGGTGGTTCCTCGACGACGAACGGCACTCGGAGGTCGCGCCGGTTCGTGCCGTGGCGCGCCTCACGCCGACGCTCCTGGCAATCGGCACCATGGCCGGATGCGCGTTGATGGTCGAGGGCGCGGTGGCTGACTGGTCCGGGATCTACCTGCGGGATGTCCTTGGCGCGCCGCCGGCGTCAGCGGGCTTCGCGTTCGGCTCGTTCTCGCTGACCATGGCGGTATCCCGCCTGACCGGTGACTGGGTCGCGGCGCGCTTCGAGGCGCGGACCATCATCGTGACGGGAAGCGTGCTGTCGGCGATCGGCCTGGCCGGCGCGATTGCGACGCCTGACCGCGTCCTCACGATCATTTGGTTTGCGGTCTGCGGCGCAGGGATCGGCACGACCTTTCCGTTGGCGCTGTCGGCGGCATCGCGCTTGCCCGGGCAGGCATCCGGCGCCGCGATCGCGGCGGTCGCGACGATGGGCTACGCGGGCTTCCTTGCCGGGCCACCGCTCATCGGGGCCGTCTCGGACGCGACGTCGTCGCTCGCGACTGGAGTTGGCACGGCGATCGCGGCGTCGCTGGTGATGGCTGTCCTTGCCCGTGCCGTTCCTGCCGGCAATGTGACGCCGGACGAGAAAACCCCCGAACGGATGGTTGGCACCGCGCCGGCAGCGTCGGGCGCCGGCTGACCGTGCAGGGGGACGTCACGATCCGCCCGGAACGACCCGGTAGTTGCCCGCCCGGAACGCGGGTGCTCGATCAGTGACTGACCCAAGGACTCGTCTCGTCGACGGGTCGGCCGCGACCCACGCGTCGGTGACGTGGTCGAGGATGACCCACCGCGCCGCCTGCACCGAAGCGTCGAAGCGCCACCGGGCCGCAGCGATCACGGGTGGGTAAAAGGCGACCGCCGTTCCGGGCAGGGCACGCGCTGTCGCCTGAAGGTGGTCCGCAACCCGCGCCTCGACGAGCCACGTGACGGCGGGCGACGCGACCACGAGGTCGGTCGGCAACACGTGCGCGTTCACCCACGCGGTGGCAGCGCGCGCGTCGCCCCCGTCCCGGATGAGCCATGGGTCGATCGGCAAGGTCAGTGCCGGCGCGAGTGGGATGGTGCGATCGACCTGACCCCCGTCCGCCCTTGAG
>Ga0233424_10002704_pt1 | contig 12159 bp, 14 predicted proteins | sample Watercolumn_Towu_FD_181011 | JGI IMG/M metagenome (GOLD analysis project Ga0233424, IMG submission 181011) | Freshwater microbial communities from Lake Towuti, South Sulawesi, Indonesia - Watercolumn_Towuti2014_125_MG | ecosystem: Environmental > Aquatic > Freshwater > Lake | place: Indonesia... | reverse complement strand
TGTACAAGCGTATTGCTACGCCTTCTCGTTCGACTTGCATGTGTTAAGCGCGCCGCCAGCGTTCGTTCTGAGCCAGGATCAAACTCTCATTAGGTGTTCTTTGGAATTGGATCCAAGGGCCACCACTTCAATACACCTTACTCATTCGCTCTATTCAGTTGTCAAAGAACAAAAATATCCGTCGGGACCGCTGACTCTACCCCATCACTCTCGCGATGTCAAGTAGGGATCAGAACCGGCACTGGTAAGGTTTGATTATGTTGGCTGGCGGTCTTGGGGCGGTGCAGATTCCGGCTTTTCTGGCTGTGCAGAAGCAGCCTCTATCTTTGTCTGTTGCTCCTGTTGTTGTTTTTCCTTTTCTTTCCGCGCTTCTTCTAAGTTGTTCATCCAACCAATAATGGAGTGAAAATGAGACACATCACGAGCGATAGCGAGACCGGGTGTGGTTTTCGCGCTGACGTAGGACGAAATCAGGCCAATAATTTTCAGGCCCTCGGTCGGGTGCAGCCATGCGACAGGGCCACCGCTAACACCAGGAGCAGCGACACCATCAATCAGATAGGAATGTCGCCAGTCCTGCCAAGCACTCACGATTCCAGAAAAGAAACAGAGGGTGTCACGGGCAATGCCGGGGTAACCAAGCCAACCGACCTCAGTTCCAACCTCAAGGGTATGAGCAATTGGGAGGAGGTCTATCGGCTCCTCAGGGAGATCAAGTTTGCCTACTGGAACAAGAATGACCGCTGAATCGGTGCTTACGTCAGGAAATATCACTCGATCGCCTGATTGGAGAAACGCGTTTTTATTGGTATGGAAATGAGACAGTTTGACTGGTTGTTCCCAGTTATCTGCCTGTTCGACAACGTGTCGTGCGGTAGCGATCCCGACAAAAGTATTGTTCGGGTTATAGAGGCACATAAACCCAGTCCCATGCCCATCCTGGGTTTCTACTTTGACGATGTACGGCGTGAGCCTAGCTACAATTTTGTTCCATTCCATTGGTATCCTCCACTGGAGTCAGTTCAAGAGTCCCACGATTTCCTCAATGCTCCAGACATGATCGGCTACTCCGCTGGCCATTGCGGGAGTGACACGAAGAGTCTGATGGATTCTAGCGTAATTGTAAAACATAAAATACAGGTTTAGGGCGTGGGCATGGTTTTGGATCTTCTTGCTATGGGCATTCGTCAATCTGGTGAATCGGCGCATCCCCATACGGATTTGCAGATTCATCCGCTCGGCATAGCTGGTACTGATATGTTCCTTCGCGGGGTTCCCCATGATCTTGTGGGTGACTGTCCCGCAACATTGCGCCGGGCTGTAGCGGGTCGCTCCTTTCGTTGGCGGGGTGCTGTAGAGCTTCTCCAGCATCGCGTAGTCAATCTCGCAGCCGAATGCCTTATCCACCGCTTGCAGGTAGGGTCGGTGACCGTCCGTCGTCAGTTGTACTCGATTCCGAAGCCTAGACGCCACATCGGACATAAACTTGCTCGCATATGGTGCACTCCGTTCTCCCACCAGCCAGGACACCATCAGCTTCGTATCGGCGCACAGGGCCGTCCATGTCCAGACCGATCCGTAGCCAAGCTTTCCCAGCAGATGTTCTGGCACGTTCTTATCCTTCATGCCGCAGAAGGCCCAGATTTCATCGCATTGAACACGCTTGCAGGGCAGGTTGCGAAGCTTCTCATCCTGGTACTGCGCACAAGCATTGCCGAGATCAGCCAGGAGCTTGAGGATGGTGGGCTTGGACACGCCAGTCATGCGAGCGATACTGTTAATACTAGCCCCCTCCACCATCGCTGCCACCACTTGCGCCCTGCGTTTTGCGTCCAGCTTGTTCATCGCATCCTCCACTGTCTCAGACATGATAACATATCATGTCTGAGGGCAAAAAATATATGGCTATCGCTGCCGATCTCTCTTCCAGCTCATCACTTCCTCAGAATCTACCAGCGTAAAGTCCTTGAATTTGAGCGTGGTAAAGAGACCTTCGTACAGGTAGTTCCGCATAACGCTTGGCTTGATGCCAAGCTTCATGGCCGCTTCCTCAACGGACAGGGTGTCATTATCCGTTGCGGCTTTAATGACCTTGACTTTTCTCCGTTCACTCATGATTGCAGGATACATGATACTGTATCATGTGTCAAGGGGGCTGCATGAAATTAGTTATGGTTGAGTGGCTAGATTCGCACGCTGGGCGTGGCTGGCAAGATGCCGAGAGATTTCAACAAGTTGCAAGACCATTACACTGCCGCTCTGTCGGGTGGGTTGTGGCGGAAAACAAGGAATGTACGGTGTTGGTCCCGCATATCGCTGGGGAGAGGAATGGAGAAATCATGGTTCAGGGCTGTGGGGACCTCACGATCCCCACGGCCGCTATTACCAAGCTCACCGTTCTCAGGAAGAGCTAGTTACTTGCTCTTGCCTTTGCCGGGAAGCGGCACCCGTTCCACGACCGTATGGTCGGGGTCCCGCCGAGCTTCCTCGACGGTGATGAATTGGCCGGTCTTGGCATCCCGGCCCTTGAGGGTGCTTTCACGACCACTTTTACCCACAGCAGCCTCCTTGGGTTAAAGGTTGTAGATTGTGAACGCCTTCTGATGTAAGGCTTGGGGAGCGGAAATCAATGAGGAGAGCTTACTTTTTCTTGCGGCGTTTGGTTGGCCGTTTCTTCGGCTTGGGAGGGGTTACGGGTTCCCCAATAGCCGCTTCCACGACCGACTTGGCGAGCAGAATAGGGTCTGCGTGGTTCTTTTTCGGCATGGCTCATCATGCCATAGGCGCAAGCCGCTGTCACTAGTTGAGAGATTCAAACTTTACCAGTACCTCAGAACCGAATAAACCGGTAGGATGATCGACCGACAGTGTTGTTTATACAACGTCCGGATGGTCACTGTCAATGGCCATTTGCAGCAAAGAATGCCGCTCGTGCGAGCGACATTTTCACGCGCCGACAAGCCATCTCACCACCGGATTCCCCTTGCGGACCGCAAGAGCCTGTACGATAATGGCTTCACGATGCACCTCAAACGCCGGACCTTGCTGAAACTCAGCGGCCTGGGTCTCCTGGCCGGCCTGACCGGTGGCTGCGACTCGGTCGGGAGTGTCTTCGGGCGCATGTTCGCCATGCCGCCGCGCGAGACTTTCTATTTCACCCCCAACGACAAGTTCTATGTCGTCAACTATATGGAATCCCCGTTCAACGTTTCGCGGGACCTCAGTCAGGAACAGTGGCGCCTGACTGTAAAAGGCGAGGTCAAGAAGCCGATGTCGTTGGGCTGGCGGGATGTCCTCAACCGGGATTCCTTCGACCAGGTCTCGACCCTCATGTGCATCGATACCCTGCCCGGCGGGGACAGTCTGGGCAACGCGACATGGCGCGGCATCTCCTTGAAAAAGCTGCTGAAAGACGCGGGCGCCGATGAGGAGATGGCCCGCGAGGTCGTATTCCGCGGCGCCGACGGCTACGACGACAGCATCCCGTTCACCCGCGCCATGCAGAATGACGTCATGCTGGCCTATCTCATGAACGGCGAGAAACTCCCCAAGGCCCACGGGTTTCCGCTGCGGCTCGTCGTCCCCGGCCTCTATGGAATCAAGAACGTCAAATGGATCATCGAAATCGAAGTCTATCCAGGCGACTACAAGGGCTACTGGCAGCGAAAGGGCTGGACCGACGAGGGGACCATCAAGATCTTCTCCCGCATCGACAGTCCCGGCCACTACCAGGCCTTGCAGGGACCGGAGCAGACCTTCCGCGGCATCGCCTTCGGCGGGCCCAACAGCATTTCAAAAGTTGAATTGAGCTTCGACGCGGGCAAGACCTGGCACGAAGCCGAGCTTGAACCGCCCCTCTCCCCCTACTCCTGGGTCATCTGGAATTACCGCTGGCGCCCGCCCAAATCCGGCAAGTTCCAGGTCGTCGTCCGCGCCACCGACAGCAAAGGCCAGCGGCAGATCGAAGAGATGGTCCGTCCGCAGCCGGCCGGCGCAAGCGGACTGCACACGATCATCGCCGACATCGAGCACGTGTAAGGTACATGGAAACACGCGGACACGAGTGACCCACCGATTGTCAACGCACAACCCTGGGGACTGCGGCATGATCGGTTGCGAACTTGCTAAGGCTGTGATATGACACCCCTGTGAACACTATAGATCGCATCCACTGCCCCAAATGCGACAGCCTCGACATCTTCCGAAGCCACCGTCGATGGTGGGAAAAACTTCTTGCGTTCGTCAACGTCTATCCCTTTATTTGCGACAAATGCGCGCATCGCTTCTACGCCAAGTGGTTTCACCATCCCCCCGCCGGTGAGGGCCTGGAGTGAAGATGGCTTTAACGACTTGAGACTCACCGACGAGAATAATGCCCCCTAGAGAACTTACTCCACTGCCCCTTCCAGCAATTTACCCACCGGCTCAAGCCTAGCCGCCAACTCCGCTGGCAGCCCGTGGCGCTCTTGCAGCAGTTCCGGCGCGTTATAGGTGAGCCAGACCCTGCCCTCTTGATCTTCCCAGGCCAAGGCTTTCATGGGGAGATCAATCGCCGCGGTGGGCCTGGCTATCATCAGAGCGGTTCCGCCTTTGGGATTCCCGAAGATCAGCAGCACCGTGGGCTTCATGTCGAGCCCCACGTTCCTTGCTTCTCCGCTATGGTCGATGCGGGCAAAGATTTTCATCCCCTTCGCTGTGACGGCCTTCTCGATCCGGTCGATGGTTTCCTGGACCGAATACTTGCTGGGCTTGGTCACCACATTGCCGCCTGCGTGAGCCGCTCCCGCTGAGAGGGACACGACCGTCACGCTCATCCACAGCAGACCTTTCAACAGTCCGTTCAGAAACCTCATGAGTTACTCCTTTGGTCGGAATCGCCATGGGAGAAACTGGCTGGAATCTTTTTGGCTTCGGACTCGCCGACGAGTGCAAGACCAGCGCGAGTCACGACTCCGGCTTGAAGCCATCGGTCACGCAGTAGGTGGGGGAGAGCTCGCCGCCGTGCCCTTCGGACTTGTGGGTCCAGCTACGCAGGATGCCTTGCGCATCGAACGTGAGCACGTATTCATCGCACCAGGTTCCTGCTGCCCCCCACTTATTCGCCGGTCCCGGGTCTTCGTAATACACCTGGTAGACCCAAATCGGCCTCCCATCCGATGCATTGGCCGTGAACTTTGGCACGCCCAGTCGTTGCCGAACCTCCTCTTGGGTGGCCCGGTCCTGCGCCGATTCCAGATAGAGCGTTTCCTTGGCAACGAACACGGTGCATCCGGCTCCCAACAGGGCCAGGCCAACGAGTATCGTTCTCATGAGCGCCTGCACGGTGAACCTCCCGGCTCGATCCTGCTTTGACGGCCCATCTTCCACCAGCGTCATTTCTTGGTCGCGGTGCGAGCCAGTTGTTTGAGGCGGGGGTCCGGGTCTTTTGCCAGGCTGGCCAGTGTCTTGGCCGCGCGGGGATCCGAGATCTGCGCCAGCGCGTAGGCCGCGGCGGCACGGACATCGGCAGGCCATCGCTTGCGGAAGCGGAGGAAGCCCCCGGACGTCAGGATGCGCGTGAGCGGCTCGACCGCGGCGGGATCGGCGACCTGCCCAAGGGCCTGGCAACAGGCGACCTGCAATGCCTGATCTTTGGCCGACTTCATGATGCCGGCCAGCAGCTTGACCAACCCCGGCGGCTTGAGCTTGCCCAGGCACTTGATCGCTCCCGCTGCCATCACAGGGTCCTTATGGGCCGCATAGTCCACGAGCAACGGCGTGATCCGGGCATCGTTCAGCCGCGCGGCCAGCCCGTAGGCGGCTTCCCGCACGCCGGGGTCGGCGTCGCCAAGGGCGAACGCCAGTTCGGTCTTGAGCGCGCGCGTCACCGTATCCCCGACTTCCAGCATACGAACCCGTTCTTCCGGTGTGATCTCAAGCACCAGTTCTTTCTTGTAAACCCTGGCGGCCCTGGCACCGAGTTGCGCAAGCAGGTTGGCGGCAAGCTGCCTGACCCGGAGGTCTCCTTCTCGCGCTTGACGACCTCGATCAGGGTCGGCATCGCCCCCATCCCGAAGCTGCCCAGGAGCTGGGCAGCTTGCTCCTGCCGGGTCGGGTCGGCGGATTTGAGATCGTCCACCAGCAGCCGTTGCGTGGAGGACTCCAGCCGACGCCCCAGCACCTTGACAAGCGCGTCCACCCGGGGGTCTTTATTCTGCTCGATCTGCGTCAGAAGCGTCTTCACACCCATGAGAAGCCGGCTGGCCAGCCGATATTCGGCAAACGGGACGACTGCGGTTGCCATCTCGTGAATAAGCCCCGCGAGCTCGCCGTTGGTCTCGGGGTCCTGCTCCTCCCTGAAAGCCTCCAGAATCGGATCGGCGGCCTGTTTGACAAACTCCTGCTGGAAACCCAGGGGAACTTGCGAGAAGGCGGCCTTGACGGCCTCCAGCACCGTGCCGCGGGTCACATCGTCCTGGGCCTGAATCCCTTGGATCACACGGGTCAGCAGCGTGCCGAGCTGGGCGCCGCCGCCGCTGACGAGGATATCGTTCACAAGGCTGGGGAAGCTCGCCAGCAAGGTCGCCAACGGCTGGGCGGCCACTTCCTTCGCAACTGCGGCCACCGCCTCAACCGGTGCCGCCTGGGGCGTGGGGGCAACAGAAGCCTGCACCGCTGTCGGCGCAGCCTCGACCGGACGATTGGCATCCTCCATCACGGCGGTCGCTGTCTGTGGTGTGGCCGCGGCTTCCTGTAAGCCCTCCTGCTCCGACGGCGACGGCTCGGTTGCGGCCAGAGCCGAGGCAGCCTGGCGCGCGGCAGCCCTTGCCTGCCCCCCCGCTTGTTTCAAGTAGATGTGCGTGAGCCCCCTTTCGGCGGCAAACCGGTTCCAGTACTGCTCGTCGATCTGCTCGGGCTTGGCTTGGGCGAAGCCCTCGAGCATCGCCTTCAATTGGTCGTCGGTCACGCCCTGCGTGAAGGTGATGCCCCGAAGCAAGACGCTCTCCAGAAAAGTGTGGAAGACATCCGCCACAAACTTATATTCACCGACTTCGGTGGCCCGCTGGCCGTTGACCAGGAGGAATTGTTTGACCTTCGCGAAGTTCAACCGCGCGTTCTTTGCCAGCACCTGCTGGACGGCTTTCGTGAACTCCAGGCTGGGGTTAATGACGTTCTTGGAATCGGCCGGATACGTCTTCATGTTCCGCACCGCGGTCTGCAGGCTCCGAACAATCGTGGGCACATAGGCAAGGCTGAGCGCGTCGATGGGCGTGTCCGTGATGGCCGCTTCCTCGGTCTTGTACGCGCTCGCTTCCTGGGCGTTGAACAGAGACTTGCTCTCGGAGGCGACAACCCGCGAAAAGTTCTCCGCTTTCTGCCGGTTGGCCGAGCGCGTGTAGTGATAGACCAGCGGCGCAGCCGAGGGCAGCAGGCGTTTCTTGAACAACCCTTCCTGATAGCTGCCGACCTGCTCGTGCAGGGCTCTCCGGCGGACCTCCCCGATGTTGTTGTAAGCCACATCGAGCACCTTCTTGCCGGTGAACCGGATCGTTTCGTCGTTCAACTGGTAATCGGAGCTGAGAAGGCCCAGTGTCACCGCCTGGTCGAGGAACTCCAACACCTTGGATTCCATGGCTTGGGAACTGCCGGTCAGTACGCTGAGAGGGACGTCCTCGCCGAAGGCCGACGTCTGCGCAAGAAGGTTGCGCTTCTCGTCGTCCAGCGTATTGATTTTTTGCTTCACGAGCTCGTCAAGCGACTGGGGCAGCTCCCCCTCATCCAACGGATCGAGAACCCACTCCTGGCCGGCCGGCTTGAGCTTCCGGTCCAGGACCAGCTTGCGGAGAAGCTCATTGAGGAAGAGGGGGTTGCCCTGGGTCACGCGCGCGAGCATAGCCTCCACGTCCGGCGGCGCGGAGAGGCGGGGGAACACCGCCCGCAGCGAGGCCGTAATGTCGGTGGGCATCAGCGGATTCAGCACGATCTTGACGAGACTGAGGTCGGCCGCATGATCGGTTAGAAAACGCTCCAGCGGCACGACCAACTCAGCCGCCTGGGGTTCTGCCTGGGGCGTGTAGGTACCGCAGAAGAAGACCGGCACTTCGCTTTGCGCAAGCAGGCGCTGGAACAGCGTCAATGAGGCTTCATCGGCATAGTGTAAATTGTCGATGAGGAGGATCAGCGGCCGGTAATCGAGCAAGAGATAGATAAATTTAATCACCGTGCTGAAAATGCCTTCGCGCCGCTCCGCTTCATCCGGCGCCAATCGAAGCTCCGGTGCGCTCTGCAACTGCGGAAGCAGCGTGCCCAAATACGAGATTTCCTTCTCCGTCAAGCTCCCAAACGCGGCCTGGCCCTTGTCATCCCTCTGGCTCAGCAACGTGACCAGGATGCCCGTCATGAGGTAGTACGGCCGGTAATTTTCCTGCATGGAGCCGGCGGTTCGGACGAGGTACGCTTCCACGCCTTGCAGCATGCGGCGGGTCGCCTCTAAGAATGTGGTCTTTCCGATGCCGGAGCCGCCCTCGACCAGGACGAACTGGCTCTGGCCCTGGTCAAAGAGCCGGATCACGCCCTCCACCTGCCCAAGCTGCTCCTCGCGGCTGCAGATCATGCCGCTGCCGAGCTGCTGCAAGGCCACCTTATCGGAGACGACACCCGGCTCGTCCGAGACACTCACCACACGGTCACGGCCGGCCTGCTTGGCCTGGTAGAGCGCGGTGTCGGCCTTCTGAACCAGTGTTCTGCTGGTCTGGGCATCCTCCGGCGCCGTCGCCACGCCGATGCTGAGGGTCAGGCTCAGCTTGGCCTGCCCGGCCAGTTGCAGCGGCTCGGCATGGATCAACTCCAACAGCCGCTGGGCGAGCGACATCGCCTCATTCTTACGGCCGTTCGGCATCAGGATCATAAATTCATCGCCGGCGTACCGGATCGGCACCCACTGCTCACCCGCCACCTCCTTGAGGTGTTTTGCGACTTGGACCAACGCCCGATCGCCTGCCTCATGGCCATAGGTATCATTGACCTTTTTGAAGTAGTCCACGTCCATCATCAGGAGGGAGACAGGAGCGTCATCGAGCTCTTCCCATCGTACCTTGTGCTCGAAGTAGTTGAAGAGAAAGCGGCGGTTGGGGATGCCCGTCAGTTCATCCTCGAAAATGAGGCGCGCCGGGTCTTTTCCGAGCTGTTGGATCGATGCGATGAGGTCGTCGTACTGCATGAGCTTGACCGTCCAGCAAGGACGTCGAGTAAGCGGAACGTGTGAGCCCGTACTGTACCCGAAAACGGGGGGGACTGAAAGTGATTTGTGGAGAAACGCGAAAAGCCTTCGGACGGCCGCGTGGGGGTCTACAACGCCGGCTTCCGGACGCCGGAATCGCAACGGTCCGGCATCATTTCCCCGCCGTGCAAGTACGAGGCATGGGTCCACCGCCGGAGCACGCCGCCGGCGTCGAACGTCAGCACGTATTCATCGCACCAGGACCCGGTCGAGGCGCGTGAATTCTGGCTGCCTGCCTCGATGTCTCTCACCTCATACACCCACTGAGATTCACCCGCGGAAGTGGATGCCGTCCGGAGCGGATTCCCAAGCCGCTCGCGCACTTCCTCTTGCGTCGCCCGATCCTGTGCGGTCCGCAGGTATCGAGACTCCTTCGCCTCAAAGACCGCACACCCGCTGACCGCCGCGACCAGGCTCAATCCTATTACGAGGCATCGCAACGGAGTCATCGTGCACCTCCGGCGCAGGAAGACTTTGTGGAGCCCTACGGCTTTACAGCCGTGGTCCCTCTGATTTCTTCGGCGAAACCCGCCGAAGCATGTCCTCCTTCGCCGAGGCTTCGGAGGACACCCGCTGCGCATTCCTCCACGGCTTGACAGCCGTGGCTTCCTGCGTAGGCGGGTGAATTCTTACAACGCCTGTTTTTGAACCCCCAGCGTGGAGTTGCACGAAGCCGGCATCGTCTCCCCGCCGTGCAGGTATGAGGTATGGGTCCACCGCTGCAGCACCCCCTCGCGATCGAACGTCAAGACATACTCATCGCACCAGGACCCGGTTGAGGCCCAGGAATTCTGACTGCCCGGCTCGATGGTATAGACCTCATAGACCCAGATGGCCTCCCCCGTCGGGCTGGTCGAAGTGACGCGCGGCGGTCCAAGTTGCTGCCGCACCTCGTCCTGCACCGCCCGCCCCTGCGCCAGTTGCAAGTAGCGGCTTTCCTGTGGCACAAACACAGAACACCCGGCTGCCAGCATGACCAGAATGAGAGAAAGCGCCGTGAGCTGGGTCTTCATGGGGCACCTCGTGAAGGGTATCAAGAGTCAGGATGGCTTTCATTATATCCTTTATTTTCCTCAAGAAAAACTGGCCGACCTCGTCTATACTGAGGCCGGATCAGGCTGGCGGCTCAGCCGGCCGTTGAAGAGGAGCAAGGAATTTCATGGTCTTACCCAGCCAGTCGACCAGTCTGCCTTATCGCATCATCTTGTTTTCTATATTGATTTTCATCGTCTTCATGCCTGTCCTCCCGGCAGCACAGGCGGAGTCACCCGATGACCGTCTCGCGCAGGCGGTCGAGCGGGCTCAACGGGCAACGGTCGGCATCCTGAACGCCACGCCGGAGGCCCGCCAATCCGGCTACGATGTCCAACTCTCGCTCCGTGGTACCGGCGTGCACCTCCACGGTGGGTACATTGTCACCGCGCGTCATGCCGTCGAGCGTCAGGACGGCGGCAAGGTCGTGATCCCGGAAACAATCCTGATCCTGACCCAACAGTTGGAGGAGTTGCCGGCCCAAGTCGTCGGAGGGACCGCCTACCTGGACCTCGTGTTGTACAAACTGCAGGGCAAGACCGTCGCGTTGGAGACGGCGGACGTGTCGTTCGCAGAGAAAGAAAGCCGGCCCGGGCAGGAAGTCTTTACCGTGGGCTATCCCCTGGGGTGGGGCCCGACGGTCGCCTTCGGACGGATCGGCAACCCCAACACGTTTCTCCAAACGGTGGACACCAGGCTGCTCCAGTCCGACGTTCCCGTCTGCAGCGGCAATTCCGGCGGCGGGCTGTTCAACGTCCACGGCGAGCTCGTCGGCGTCATGCACGCGATCATCAAGACGGACGAGGCTCAAGGCGGCCACGGGTGCAGCCGGCTCGCCTTTGCCGTTCCGGGCATCCTCGCGAAAAAGATCGTGGGCGCGCTCCTTGAAGGAAAGCAACCAGGGTTCTCCCGACTGGGCATTCAGATGAAGGCCGTCAAAGTAGGGGCCCGGTGGGGGCTGGCCGTCGGGCAGGTATTCGAGCCGGCTTCAACGGCCGGCGTTCAGAAGGGCGATAGGCTGCTCGCGATCAATGACATGGAGATTCAGAGCGCCTCTCAGTTGAAGAATTTCCTGATGGAGCACACAGAGCCCGGGCAGCAGGTCACTCTGCGTGTCCTCCGGGGGGACAAAGAACTGTCGCTGACGATCACGCTGGGCGGCGCCTAGCCCCGGACATTGCGCTTGTCATCCATCCCGCCAGGGACGCAATACATCGGCATCAGCTCCCCGCCGTGCACGTAAGTCTGGTAGGTCCACCGGCGCAGCACGTTCTGGCTGTCGAAGGTCAGCACGTATTCATCACAGCGCATGCCGATCGAGGCCCACCGACTGCCCGGTTCCTCCTCCCGGATCTGATAGACCCAGACCGCCTCCCCGGCCTGCGTGGAGGACACCAGATTCGGTCGCCCCAGTTGCTGCTGGACTTCATCCTGCGTCGCCCGATCCTGGGCGGAGCGCAAGTACAGGGATTCTTTCGGGATGAACAGCGAGCAGCCCAGGATCGCGATGACCAAACCTCCGAAGAACAGAGATTGAACCAGAGTTTTCATGGCCCCCCCTCCATACCACACTTCGTGTGAACGGCGGGCTCTTTATCGTTGTATCGAACTTGACGCCCGCCGAGAAACACCTTGCTTGGAGACCTTTCCCCTCCTAGACAACACCGACTTCGCTAGACCCTCCCTCCTCGCCGATACTCATAGCCTCCCAGGTTTCTCTTCTGCGTGCCGCTTGTGAATGACCAGATGGTTCCGGTCCGGATCCTCGACCACGGCCATCCGGCATACAGGCGTGGGAAAGATGTCGAGGACGAACGGGACGCCCTTATCCTTGAGCATGCCGGCAAACGCGTCAAGGTCGTGAACCT
>Ga0233424_10002702_pt1 | contig 12168 bp, 19 predicted proteins | sample Watercolumn_Towu_FD_181011 | JGI IMG/M metagenome (GOLD analysis project Ga0233424, IMG submission 181011) | Freshwater microbial communities from Lake Towuti, South Sulawesi, Indonesia - Watercolumn_Towuti2014_125_MG | ecosystem: Environmental > Aquatic > Freshwater > Lake | place: Indonesia... | reverse complement strand
CTTATGCGCGTGAAGTTCGTCCAGGACGCCAACATAGGGGTTCCAGCCGTCTTGCGTGGACGACTTCGAATTGATCGGCTGAACCGATCCGCCGTTCTCCCCGCATGTGATCGACCGCGCCCACGCCTTCAGGGCGAAGGCTTCGCGAAGGGCGCCCGTGCGGTCCACCATTTGCTTCGCGGGCTTGAAAACCTTATCGGCTTGGGCGCCCGTCGTCGCGCCGACAACAATGTCCGGCCCCAGCTCGCCTTCGCATGTGAGGCAATAAAGGACGATCCCGGCCGTCAGCGTGGACTTCGCGTTCTTTCGGGCAACTTCGATATAGGCGCGGGTGAAGCGCCGTCGATCATCCGACTTGCGACGGAAGCCGAAAACATTGACCAGAATGAAAATCTGGGCGGGTTCCAGCGTTAGCGTCGGCGTGTCCCATGAACCTTGCACATGGGGCAACTTCTCAATGAAGTCGCAAACGTCGTGCCCGTGCCATTCGCTGAAATAGAATTCGCAGTCCCGACGACGCGCGCGCTTCAGATCGTCCAGGAACCGCTTCGCCGCCAGTCGGACGAATTCGCAATGATCCTTCCGCTTGCGATCCGCGACCGCTGCCGACGCATAGTCGAAGGCGATCTGGACGAATTCGCTGTCAAACCTTTCGGCCGTTGCGCGCGAACGGGTTTTCGGTTTGCGTGACGCCATGCTTCGCCCCTTGGCGGACGCGCGGTCCCGCAATGCCCAGCAATTCGCGCATTCGGCGAAGTTCCGTCAGATAGGCGGCGGGCGGCGGTTCGCCAGCAATGAAGGCCGCGCGGACCAGTGCTTCGGTCGAACAATAGGTCGCGAACAGCGAACTATCCCGTTCCGTCACCCCGGCCAGCATGACGCGGCTGATTTCTTCCAGCCAGATTTCTTGCGCCGCTGGCGAAAGATAGCTGGGCACTATCGGCGGATCGCCCGCCGCAATGAGCTGAACCGGGGCGTCCCCGTCCCGATCCGGTCGAAGGGTTCCGCGCTTCGCTTTCGTGACAGCCGTCTGGGGCTTAGGTCCGCGCTTCATTTTCGACTTCCACGACGACGGGGACCGGACTGATCCAGCCCGCCAGCCGCATGATCGCAGCGGCGACCTTCAGACGGAAACGGAAGCGGGCGACGCCCTGGAACTTCACGGAAACCGAAAGACGCGACGAAGCGATTTCGTTAATGTCAAGCAAAATCGACGACATGGCGGCCCCCCCCGTCTGGAAATTTAATAGACCCCGAAAGTTCTATCTGACTGCGCAAATTTTTGCCGGGGGCGCCGGTCCGGAAGGCGCGCGCTGCCAGAGATTGGACCCCCCCCTGGGGGTTCGTGTCTCCGACGGCGCGCGCCGATGAATTCAGTTCTGTTCAGGTGGATCGACGGGCTGGCATTGCCGCTTCGATCTGTCCGCGCTTCGCCTTCAGCGCCGCGCCTTGTGCCCTTCCCGTGCTGTCTTCGCCTTGTGGCAAGGATCGCATAGACTTTGAAGATTTCCGTCGTCGTCCGTGCCGCCCAGGTGCTTAGGGACTATGTGATCGACCGTCGTGGCGACGACAGATCGACCAGCCTTCCGACATGAACGACAAAGCGGTTCGCCCTTCAGTATGCGCGCGCGAAGCTGATCCCAGTCCCAGCCATAGCCGCGTTGCTTGCGCGTTCCCCGCGTCGTCACGGTCCAGCCGCGCCGCTTAGGCGGGGTGCCTGTTTTCAAATTGGGGGGGCGCTTCGCCAAAGAAGGGCGCCTAAGAAAAACGCCCGGAAGGTAAGTCCGAAGACGAACCCGTCGGGCGCAACTCTAAACGATGACTGATCACTATCAAGTCCATGTGCGTTGTCAAGCGGCTTTCGCAAGTCCGACGACATGCGCGCCGATCCCCGCCAGCAAATAGTTCGCCGCGATCTTGAACGCTGAACTGGCTTTCCGCTTTGCCCTGTCCGAACAGACGCTGGGATAGACGCGGACGCCAATGGTTTCGAACGTGTCGTCACTTTCCGCTTCCAGGCTGCCCATTACGCCGTCGAAGACCGCGCGCAAGTCATTGTCCGGAATGAAGCCCCGCGCCCAGTCCACGTCCGAACGGGCTTCCATTGCCGCTTGTGTCGTCGGGACATGGTGGAAGGCCGAACCGCCGCCGCTGCCCGACACGTCCAGCCCGCACTTGATCAGCCCCGACTGTGCCAGCCCCAGCCGGTCCGCATACCATTCCAGACAGGCGAAGACCGTCCGGTCGATCACCTTGGACCGATAGAGCGTTTCGAAGTGCGGAATGCGACGGACAGCCTTGTGACGCCGCAATTCGCCGCGAATGATAACTTCGCCATAAGGGTTTTCGATAGAGGCGACTTCATACTTGCCACGGTCCAGCCGCGCGCCGTTGCTGATCGCCCGCTGAAGGACGGGGTGCATATTGCCCGTCTTCACCGCCCCAGCCGCGCGCTTCACCCTGTTCTTCTTCTTCGACTTGCCCATTAGCGACCAGCTCCTTCCCTGTTTGCTTGTTCGACGTAAAACCGGACCCAGCGGACGCCGGACCCCAGGACGGCACGGGCGGCCGCCATGATCTTCGATTGAAAGCGATCTTCGATCCACGAACGGGCGAACTCGCTTCCGGCGATCAGTGTGACGCCGGGCGCGTCGTGGATCAGCGCGGCCGGGGCGATCCAATGATCATAGATTTGCGCGCCTAGATCGTGACGAAGTGCCGCGTGGATCGCGCGGGATCGCTCGTCTTCCTTCGCCTTCGCGGCAACCGGCCGCATGGACTGGGCAACGGTCTTCCCGCTGGACGGGCTGGCAGGGGCAAGCCCCGCGAACGACACGCCAGCCTTCGCGTCCCGCATGATCTTCGAATGATCATTGATCAGCCATTTCGCCAGCGCCGCGTCCCAGTCGCGCTTGCACCCGATAGCCCGCGTTTCCGAATGCCAGTGAAGCCGGAACGTCTCGCAAACCGCCTGATAGGCACCGGACGGCCATTGCTGGACCAGCTTCAGCGCCATAGGGGACAGATCGGCGGCGGGCGGCGGTGCCCAGTCTTCCGGAAGGCGCGTTCCCCGTGTCCCGCGCTTGCCGGTTCGACCAGCCGGGGCGGGTTCTTCCCCTTCCGATCCATTGTCAAAATCAGGGGCGGGGGTCTTAACAGCGTTAGCTGTTAAGGGGGGAAGAAGGTTAGAAACAGGTTCCGTGTCCCGTTTTTGGGACTGTTTCGATCCAGAACCGGAACTGTTCCGCTTTTGGAACTGTTCCGCTTTTGGGACTGTTTCCGACGCCGGATCACTGGACGCCCCGGCCGCCGCCGCCGCCAGCCGATAGACCTTCACCTGTCCCGTCCGGCCGCGACGGTCGCCCGTGTCTTCGATCAGCGGAAACATGCCGTCTTCCAGACGCTGAAGCGCAGCGATCACGGTCTTCCGGTTCAAGTCGCTGAAGTCGCAAAGCCATTGGATCGACGGGAAGGCGCAATGATTGGCGTCGGCGCATGACGCCAGCCCTAGAAGGACCAGCTTCGCCGAAGCCGATCCTGGACGTTGCTTCGCTGCCCAGCTTTGGGTTTCCCAGCTCATTCGCAAAGCCCATATGCGCTTTCGCACATGGCCCCTTCGCTGGCGGCTTCTTCCGCTGCGATATGCTGAAGGATATTGAACTGGCGACCGCCGCGATCAGTCCGCGCCCAGGCTATGGCGTTGTCAATCGCGGCGCGAACGGGATTGTCTTCTTCGCCGGGCAAGCCAGGCAACATGCTGGCGCTGAAGAAGGTCGAAACGCCCCGACGACTGGCGTCCGCCAGCAAGCATTCCCATGCCCTGATCTTGTCAATGTGTTCCGGGAACCGCTGGGCAATCGCCGCCAGTTCGTCCTTCCCGCAATTGATGCAGGGCATACAACCGACGCGCCCCATGCCCTGAAGGTAAAGCGGGTTCGGCCGAAGACCCCGGCGCCGCGCGATTTCGAAGACCTGGGCGGCCGTCCAGCGATGGATCGGCCGATAGAGGATCAGCCGGGCGCCGGACGGCCATAGGATCGTCTGAAGCGCCTTCTTCTTCGCTCGGACGTCGCTTTCTTCGGCGCGCTCGCCAAGCCAGGAAACGACGTTCGTTCCCGCATCAAGCATGGGATGGACCAGCCGATTGATCGGTTCGACCTTCAGTTCTTCAGTGCAGAACTGGGCGCGACGCGAAGGGAACCGGCCCTTCAGAATGCAAAGGTCCAGGAAGGGAACGCCAGTCGGCGTCATAAGCTGGACAGCCCGTTCGATCAGGTCTTCCGGGACGGCTGGCATGATCTTCACTGGACAGCCGCAATTCGCCGCTTTGGCGCAATCCGTGACATGGAACGTCCGGCGCTTTTCCTTCCGCCATTCAATCGGAAGCGTAACCCGACGCTGTTCCAGCCGGGCGGTGAAGTCCGCCTTCACCCGGACTATGGGATAGCCCAGCGCGGCTTCCAAATAGTCGATCTGGGCAAGCGTCAGCTCGTGTTCGTTCCCCGTGTCGGCGAACACGAATGTCGGCGTGCGGCCATTCTTTTCGGCGCGGTCCAGCGCAAGGCAAGCCGTCGCGGTGCTGTCCTTCCCCCCCGATATGCTGCAAATGTCGGCGATCTTCATTGCATTCCCTGCCCGGCCGCTTCTTCGGCGGCCCCATTTTGTGATTGTTCGATTTCGGCGGCGGTCGCCTGAAGGCGTGCCGATTGCGGAAGGACGCCGGTCGCGGCGTATCGCGCCAGATCGACGGCGATCATGTCTTCGACCATGCGGCGGGCTTCCGGCGCGCGGACCAGCTTCGTCCGGACAAGGCGCCGATATTCGTCCCGATACTCGACAGGGCACCATGACAGGACGGTTTCCGTCCGCTTCAGCCCAGCCTTCACCCGCGCGGGCGATCCGGCCGCGTTCTTTTCCTTGCCCAGCCCCAGCAAGCCGACACGGCGGCCCTGTTCGGCCCGCATGGCGCGAAATTCCGGATTTTCCTTCAGCGCCCGCCGCGTGCCAGCCGTGCAACGGGCGACGTGCTGTTGCTTATAGCCGGGTTCGTCGAACCGGCGCTTCATGGCGATCCGGCACTTTTCCCGCTTCGCCGGGCTTTGCGCCATCGCCCGCGCCCCGCACGGCTTGCAACGCGTGCCCAGGCGGCGCGGGTTCGGGTTCAGCGGCTTCCCGCAATCGGAACAGATCAGGGCGCCCGTCATGCGTCGCCCCCGTCGATCAGGGTGACGACGACGCACGAACGCGGTTCGTCATGAAGGACGTTCGTCGTCTGGAACCGGGCGTCGTCGCACTTCAGCGCGTCGGCGATCCCGTCGCGCCCGGCTTTGAAGCTGGCGGGAACATTGTCGTCGTCGCGGCTGTTCCGATCCGGCGGAAAGAAGTCCAGCCGCACGGCGATCTTGCCGCCGCCAGCCGCATAGGCCGGAACCTTCAGCTTCGCTTCCAGCGCCAACGCCCAGCATAGGCGGCGATAGGTCTTCGCGACCGGGGACTTCTTCGACCAGTGCCCGCGCCAGTTCGGCGACAGTTCGACCGGCGGGAACGGGACGATCACGCGCGGACCAGCCGGAAGGCCGGGAATGTCGTCCACTGGCTTCGGATCGGGACGCGGCTTCGCCGGGCGCTTCGCCTTCTTCGGCTTGCCCTGGTCGCCAGCCGCCAGCCCGGCCGCCCAGCTCTTGCCGCCGCGCCGGGCTGGCTGGAAGATCGCGCGCTTCATGCCCGGCCGCCTTCCAGCCGTGCGGCGGCGAACGCGTCACGGGTTGCGGGAAGCTGTCCGCGTAGCTTGTTCGGGTCCGTCAGGGCGGCCGCGAACCTATCGGCGGCGGCGATCACTTCCTTCGGCGGCCGGGCGTTGCAGACGCCCTTGACCTGGACGGCGCGAACCCGGCCGGGAAGCGGTGCGAACTCGACAGTCGCCAGCCGCTTGCCGTCCTTCCGGATCGAATAAATCCGGGCGCGGCCCGACTGAATGTCGCGGTGATAGCTGGCAACGCAATGGTGCATGGCCTTGCCTTCGACGACTAGCGCGCGAAGGGATCGCAGCGCGTGGAATTCGAACCCGGACAGGGTGACTTCCGTCGGAAAGCCGCGATAGGCGACGTCCGTGTCATAAGTCCCGTCATTGATCCGGTCGATCTGGGCGTTCGCAAGGGCTTCGTGCCAGTCGCCGGTTTCCCGGATCAGGCGTTCCCAGGTCCAGCGGGCGTTCCACTGATCCCGATTGCAGATCAGGAAGTCCGCGATCTGGTCCGCCGGGACATTGTGATCGGCGACGCGCGGGTGACGGGACAGCGCCAGCATTGCCCAGCGAAGGATCGCGCCGTTCGCCTGTTCGTCGGGCGCGCGCCGCTGCAATGCGGTCCAGAGAATGTCCAGATCGCCCAGCCAGTGCAAATGTCGCGTCGGGACGTCGGGAACGGACTGGCTGATCGTCGAAGGATCGACCAGCCGCGTGATCGCCTGAAGGACGCCCCAGACGCCCGGCCGGATCGCTTTGGCTGAAATGGCGCGAAGGGGATAGGCGACCCGGAACGCCTTCATGACGTCCTTCAGGCGGGCGCCGCGTTCGACCAGCGGCCGGAAGTTCATCGCCACATAGGCGCGTTCGGATCGGCTGGACGCCTTCCCGCCGAAGGTCGCCGCCAGCGCCAGAACCGGCGCCTGTTCCAGATAGTCCAGGGCGCGCGGGTGAAGCGCGGACAGCCAGATCGCGCCCGGCTGGACGCCCTGATTGCCGAACAGGGCTTGCGCTTTGCGGGTGTTGACCGAAACCCAGTCGTCGAACGGAAGAACCCCGTTCATGGACAGTTCCAACGCCAGCGCCTTGTCGATCCCCGACTTGTCGGGACCGGCCGTCATTCTTCACCCCCGAACGGGGACAGCCAAGGGCTGGGCGGAAGCCCCATGTCTTCACGCATTTTGCGCGCCGTGGCGAGTATCTTCAGCCGTTCGGCGCTATACCGGACACGCACGAACCGGCCGCGCTGGTCGCGCGGTTGCTTCCGCGACCCGTCGGCGCGGAACAGTCCCAGTTCGTGCGTGCGCGGCTGATAGACCATGACTATTCGGGCTTGCCGAACAGCATGGGCAGATCGGTTTCGACGCGGACCCGTTCGCACGCTTCGCGGAAGCTGTGATCGAACGTCCGGTCCGCCCGCCAGAGCTGATAGAAGAAGACCAGCCCGCCCGGCGTCTTGCGGTAGCGAAGCCGCGCCGCCAGCCGATAGATCGGACCCTGATTGAAGACAGGAATTCCGATCAGGAACAGGCCCGGCACGCGAAGCGGTTGCCCCGCGTCGTCCACATGCTCCGCGACGAATTGGACCTGGGCTTCGCCGGACGAAAGATTGATCGCTTCCTTCACGGCGGACCGTTCGTTCACCTTCAGCCCGACGGACAATTCGATCAGCTTGGAAGGGCTGGCGATGGACCCGCCGACGGTGTTGACGAACCGTTGCATGTCTTCCGGAAGGCTGTCTTCGCCGGGGATCAGGTCCAGGACGTCAATGATCCGGTCTTCCAGGAAGGCGGCGAATTCGCCCATGCTGAAGGCTTCGCCGTCGCTTTTCGTCCACGCCTTCCATTCGTCGGACAGCGGGAACTGGAACAGCGAACGGTGACGGCCGAAGCGCGGATCGGCATCGGCGCCCGCCCGGTGATAGTCCAGAACGGCCGTGATCGACGGCTTCGACCTATCGTCCACCGCGAACAGGGCGCTATCAGCGTCTTTGAACCTGTTCACATGGTCGATCAGGCTTTCGATTGCGGTGAATTCGGCCGTGCCTTCCCGCGTGCGGGGCGCCAGCCGGAATTCGTCGAAGACGGTGCGGGGGATCGCTTTGACGCCTTGCGCCGTGATCTGGGCAAGTGCTTCGACGCCGGTCCCCGGCTCGATCATGGTTTCCGTGACGGGCGCCAGATATTGTTCGATGATCGACCGGACTTCGGTCGCGGTTCCATTATGTTCGGACATGACGATTTCCTTCTTTCAGGTTGCGGTTTGCGGGGTTCAGGCGTCGCGGACTGCCGACGCGCCGGACACGTCGCGAATGCCGAACAATTGCTGCTGTCCGGGGCGGGTTCGCGTCATGCGGTGATCTTCCGTCGTCCACATAATGGACTTCGGACGCTTGCCTTCGGGCTGGGCGACCTTGAAGTTCGCCTTGATTTCCGTGACGCCGCCTTCCTGGGTGAAGTCCAGCGTGATCGTCACCTTGCCCTTCGCCTTGCCGCCGTTGTTCCATGCGTGTTCGTGCATGGCGGCGGACAGTTCCTTGACCGCCTCATAGCAATCGGCGTCGAACTGCCCGTCTTCCAGCGACCGGACGAAGTCGCCCATTGTGTTGCACGCGCCGGGAACGTGCCCGCCGTCAGCCGCTTTCGACGGCTGATCCAGCGTGACTTCCGACGCCTTCACCTTGTCATTCATTTCACTGTCTCCCTATGGACTGCCCCGCCAGCCGGGCTGGTGCGGGTCCATCGCGGGGAAATGACGCTGCCCAGCCGGTCCCCCGGTTGCTGTTCAGTGCGTCGAACCGTTCCCCGCGATGGATTGCAGAACTGGAAGAAGCGCGGACGCGCGTTCGGAAAGCTGGGCGCGTTCACGCGGCGACAGCTTGCCGTCTTCCAGAAATTCGTTGCCGTCGGCGACCAGCCGGGCGGACTGGGACAGCGCACGGCGGACCGTCGCTTCGTCGTCCACGTCCAGCGGCGCCGTGCTGAACCCCATGTGTCGCGACACGCGGGCGAAGGCTTCAGGCGGAAGGACTGCGAAGACCCGCATGAAGACGTCCAGCGGCATTTCGTTCGCGTCCGCTTCGACATAGGACCGCAGCTTGCGTTCCTTGTCCCCGGTCGCGACGGCAAGGTCCGTCCAGGAAATGCGGCGGCCGTGCCCGACAAACATTCGCAGCGTGTCCGCGATCAGCGTTTTGACGTTCAGGACGGAAAAATCGGGCATCATTTCCATAGTGCGCCCCCGGCGATCAGCGCAGGGTGAGCGCATGAAGAACGAAGCCAGATATTTGCCCGGCGGGGCGCTGATAGGGGATCAAAGCCCCGCCGGGCATGCGACCCGGCGCGCGGTGCTAGCGCGCTTGCGGGAACGGATTCAAGGGAAGCCGTCATGCCGCGATCCTTTGGGCATGGGGGCAATCGACGAAGGTGCAAGCGTTCGGGATTTCCCCGTCCACCCGACGTTCGCAGACGTCGCAGACGATCACGCGGCGGTCTTCGGGGATCGCCGCGATTTCCTGTTCGGACAGCTCCCAGTCCGGCCGATCTGGCGGGCGCTGTTCGTAGGAACCCAGTGCGACTTCCATCTTGTTGAGACTGGCAAGCGTGGCGCTGATTGGCTTGGGATTGTCGTTCGACCGCTTCCAGCGATAGAAGGTGCTTCGCGCGATCCCAGCCGCGTCGCAGACTTGCCCCATAGACACGCCAGCCGCACGCGCGCGGCGGTCCATGTCGGCGATGATAGATTGTTGATCCATGCTATCGCAATATAGCATTAATGCTACTTTGCAAGAGCATAAATGCAACACGCTTGCGAGTAGCGTTTATGCTATTCGCGCAAGCATGGACGATCTTGAACAGGACACGGCGCTGATCCGGCGCTTAATGGAGTTTACCGGGCTTCAGCCGACGACTATGGCAAAGCGGGCTGGCCTAGCGGCGACGACACTAACCCGGCCGTTTAAGGGCACGGCGACGACACGCCTGGGCATTCAGTCGCTAGAGAAACTGAAGCGCGCGTTCCCGGACTTTCCTGAATGGACTTCGGAAGCTGGCGAAGACATCCAGCGGGTTGAACGTTCCTATCTCCCCGTCGAAATTCTTCCTTCTTTCGCCGGCATGGGTGGCGGTGGAACGGGGGACGGCGATCTGGAAACTGGCATGATCAGCCGCCGCCTGATTGAAGACGAACTTCGCGCGCGTCCAGCCGACTTGCTAATTATCGAAGCACGCGGCGACAGCATGGAACCGGACTTCCAGCACGGGGATCAGATATTGATCGACCGCCGCGACTGCAATCCGGTCCAGCCGGGTTCTTTCGCCTTATGGGACGGCGACGGCTATGTCATAAAGCTGGTTGAACGCGTTCCCCAAATGAAGGGGCGCTATCGGCTGTTTTCCGCGAACAGGCGATATGCCGCCTATGACGTGGACGAAGATGAAATTCGAATAATGGGGAGGCCGGTTTGGTTCGCACGTCGCCTTTGATTTTGTGGCTGGCAATCCTCGCAGCCCCGGCCTTAGCACAAACGGAAAGTCCAGCCGCCGGATCGGCAATGCCCTTGCGGGGCGTGGCAACTGTTCTCGACGGCGACACGGTTGCGATCAATGGGCAACGGATCAGGTTGTTCGGGATCGACGCGTTCGAAGCTGATCAGCGATGCGGTGACGCTTCGCAGTCCGCTTGCGGTGGCAAGGCGACTGAAGCCCTTCGCCAGCTCATAGGTGCCGGGGAACTCATTTGCACGAACCGGGGGACGGATCGCTATCAGCGGACGCTGGGCGTTTGCCGCGTGGAAGCGACCGACGTGAACGCGGCAATGGTCCGGCAAGGCTGGGCGGTCGCCTATCGCCAGTATTCCAATGACTATGTTTTCGACGAAGATCAGGCCCGCATGGCGAAGTCTGGGGCATGGGTTGGCGTGTTCACCATGCCTTGGGAATATCGCGCTGGGGGCAAGGGACAGATCGCCCAGGCGCAGCGAACCGACGATCCAGCACCGGCTTCCGGTTGCGTGATTAAGGGCAATATCAATTCGAAGGGCGACAAAATCTATCACATGCCGGGGGACAACTCCTACGCCCGGACGAAGCCTGAAGCCATGTTTTGCAGCGAAGACGAAGCGGTCCGGGCGGGCTTCAGGCGGGCGCACCGGCCGCAATAATTGCATTTATGCTATTTGCCTATTGCATAGGTTAGCAAATATGCTACTCGTTCCCCATTGCCGGACGTTCCGGCTTTGGAGAACTTGCCATGCTGGACCTTCTTCGTTTTGAAGAACTGACGCTCGCCGAACGCCGGGCGCTTGCCGCGAAGCTGGACCGTCTGACGGCGCGCTTCGCCTATGCGGTGATCGCCGCGACCGTCCTGATCTTCGCCGGACAGTTCGTCCGCTACCTGATCCAGTCGGGGGCGCTGTCATGAACTACGCCGAAGCCTCATATTTTGATCGCGTTCCCGTCGCCCATTGCGCCGCGCGGGAAGATCACAACCGACTTCAGCGGATCGCCGCCCAGTCTCGCGCCGCGCTTCAGTGCCAAGCCGCAAGAAAGGGACGGGCATGAACAGCGACCGCAAGCCCTTCACCCCTTCGCCCGACTTCTTTCCGGAAGAAGGCGCTGAACGCGGCGTGGAAATGGCCCGCGACAATCCATCTCGCCCAGCCGCCGCGCCGATCAGCCTGATCACATTTTCGACCTTGCTGGACGGGCAAGTCACGGAAACGGCCGAACAGGCTTATTCGAAGGCGGTCGATCTGGCTGTCCATGCGCTGGACGTCGCCGACGCACGTCCGGAAGACGCGGCCGAACCGATGCACGACGCCCTTGCGCGCTTTTCCGCCTTGTCCGCCGCCGGAATGCTGAAGGTGATTTCATGACTGAACAGGAAAACCGCCTTTACGCGGTCAATTTGATGAACCGGGCGGACGTCGCCTTCGACGTGCGTGACATTGCTGTCGTCGGGAAGCTGATCGAACTGATCGAAGGGGACGTCGCCGACTGGCTGTCCACCCGCCTTCGCGGAACAGTCTCGCGCGAACAGATCGTCGCCGCCGTCCGCGCCGGGACGCATCGCCCCGAATTGCCGCCGGTCAAACCGGCCGCCGCTTCACTGGAAGGGAACCTGAAATGACGGACGCCCGCGCCACCCGCGTCAGCGGACTTCAGTCGATTGGACTGACGCGCGAACAGGCCGAAAACTTGGACGATTGCGTTCAGGAAGCCGCCGTCGCTGCCTTTCGTGAAGGACAGCGGGTTCTTCAGGCGGTTCCCGGACCGCTTCAGGGGCTGGCGCTGTCTGCCTTTTGCGGGACGCTTGTCGCGAACGGGATGGCCGTCCGACACGAACTTGCTTCGAAAGCTGGGAAGGGAACTGTTCAATGACAGACACGCGGATCATGCTGGCGTCGGGCGCACTGTTCGACATTC
>Ga0233424_10002701_pt1 | contig 12169 bp, 7 predicted proteins | sample Watercolumn_Towu_FD_181011 | JGI IMG/M metagenome (GOLD analysis project Ga0233424, IMG submission 181011) | Freshwater microbial communities from Lake Towuti, South Sulawesi, Indonesia - Watercolumn_Towuti2014_125_MG | ecosystem: Environmental > Aquatic > Freshwater > Lake | place: Indonesia... | reverse complement strand
GGCATGGCCGCGCTGGGCGCCTTCAGCTACCAGAAGCTGCCCATCGACGCCGTGCCGGACATCACCAACGTGCAGGTGCAGATCAACACGCCGGCGCCGGGCTACTCGCCGCTGGAGTCCGAGCAGCGCGTCACCTTCCCCATCGAGACGGCCATGGCGGGCTTGCCCAACCTGGAGCAGACCCGCTCGCTGTCGCGCTACGGCCTCTCGCAGGTGACGGTCGTGTTCAAGGAAGGCACCAATATCTACTTTGCGCGCCAGCTCGTCAACGAACGCATCCAGGAGGCCAAGGAGAAGCTGCCGACCGGTTTATCGCCCGCGCTGGGCCCGGTGGCCACCGGCCTCGGCGAAATCTACATGTGGACCGTGGAGGCCAAGGACGGCGCATTGAAGGCCGACGGCACGCCCTACACGCCCACCGACCTGCGCGAAATCCAGGACTGGATCGTCAAGCCGCAGCTTCGCAACGTGCCCGGCGTCACCGAAATCAACACCATCGGTGGTTACGCCAAGGAGTACCAGGTCGCGCCCTTTCCCGACAAGCTGGTCGCCCATGGCCTGAGCATGGCCGAGCTGGTGCAGGCGCTGGAGCGCAACAACGCCAACGTCGGCGCCGGCTACATCGAGCGGCGCGGCGAGCAGTACCTGATCCGCGCGCCTGGCCAGGTCGGCAGCATCGAGGACATCGCCGATATCGTCATCACCAATGCCCGGGGCGCGCCCATCCGGGTGCGCGACGTGGCCGAGGTCGGCATCGGCAAGGAGCTGCGCACGGGTGCGGCGACCGAGAACGGCCGAGAGGTCGTTTTGGGCACCGTCTTCATGCTCCTCGGTGAGAACAGCCGCGTCGTCTCCCAAGCCGTGGACAAGCGGCTGGAGGAAATCAACAAGACGCTGCCGCCGGGCGTCATTGCGCAGACGGTCTACGACCGAACCATACTTATCGACAAGGCCATCTCCACCGTCAAGAAAAACCTCATCGAGGGCGCGCTCTTGGTGGTGGCCATCCTGTTCCTATTCCTCGGAAACATCCGTGCGGCCATCATCACGGCGGCGGTGATCCCGCTGGCCATGCTGTTCACGTTCACGGGCATGGTGGCCAACAAGGTCAGCGCCAACCTGATGAGTCTGGGTGCACTGGACTTCGGCATCATCATCGACGGCGCCGTCGTCATCGTGGAGAACTGCGTGCGCCGTCTGGCTCACGCGCAGGCCGCACTCGGCATGCCGCTGACGCGGCGGGAGCGCTTCCACGAGGTGTTCGCCGCCGCGCGCGAGTCGCGCCGGCCGCTGCTGTTCGGCCAGCTCATCATCATGGTGGTCTACCTGCCCATCTTTGCGCTAACGGGCGTGGAAGGGAAGATGTTCCACCCGATGGCATTCACCGTCGTCGCGGCGCTCGTCGGCGCCATGATCCTGTCCATCACCTTCATCCCGGCCGCTGTTGCGCTGATGATCGGCAAGAACGTTGGTGAGAAGGAAAACCGCTTGATGGGCTGGGCCAAGCGCGGCTACGCGCCGATGCTGGACTGGGCGCTGCTGAACCGCCCGCTGGTGCTTGCTATCGCTGGGGTTTCCATCGTGCTTAGCGGCTTGCTGGCCACGCGCATGGGCAGCGAGTTCATCCCCAGCCTCAGCGAGGGAGACATCGCGCTGCACGCGATGCGCATCCCCGGAACCAGCCTTACGCAGGCGGTCGAGATGCAGTTCGAGCTGGAGCGTGTCATCAGCAAGTTCCCCGAGGTGGAACGCGTCTTCGGCAAGCTGGGTACCGCCGAAGTAGCCACCGACCCCATGCCACCCAACGTAGCCGACACCTTCCTCATGCTCAAGCCGCGCTCGGAGTGGCCCGACCCCAAGCGCAGTCTGGAGTCGTTGGTGGCCGCCATCCAGGAAGCCGTGGAGAAGGTGCCGGGCAACAACTACGAGTTCACGCAGCCCATCCAGATGCGCTTCAACGAGTTGATTTCCGGTGTGCGCAGCGATGTGGCGGTCAAGGTGTTCGGTGACGACATGGGCGTCATGGAGACGACGGCAGGGCAAATCGCTCAGGTGCTCGAAGGCATCCCCGGTGCTGCAGACGTGAAGGTCGAGCAGACCACCGGCCTGCCAATGTTGACGGTGCAGATCGACCGCGCCAAGCTAGCGCGCCTGGGCCTGAGCCTGGACGACGTGCAGAGCACCGCCGCCACCGCCATCGGCGGCAAGGAGACTGGCGCGCTGTTCCAGGGCGACCGGCGCTTCGACATCCTGGTGCGCCTGCCTGACTCGGTGCGAAACGACATCGAAGCGCTGAAGCGCTTGCCCATCCGCCTGCCCGGCAATGGCCCCGCGGCCTATGCGCAGCTCGGCGATGTGGCCAGCTTCGATGTGTCGCCCGGCCCTAACCAGATTAGCCGCGAGAGCGGTAAGCGCCGCGTGGTTGTCACGGCCAATGTGCGCGGCCGCGACATCGGTTCCTTCGTCACCGAGGCGCAGGGCCAACTTGCCCAGAAGGTCAAAGTGCCAGCGGGCTACTGGACCACCTGGGGCGGCACCTTCGAGCAGCTGCAGTCCGCCAGCCAGCGCCTGCAGATCGTCGTGCCCATCGCACTGCTGCTGGTGTTCATGCTGCTGTTCGCGATGTTCAACAACGTGAAGGATGGCCTGCTGGTGTTCACCGGCGTGCCATTCGCGCTGACAGGTGGCATCGTCGCGCTGTGGCTGCGCGACATCCCACTGTCCATATCGGCGGGCGTGGGCTTCATCGCGCTGTCGGGCGTAGCTGTGTTGAACGGCTTGGTGATGATCGCCTTCATCCGCTCGCTGCAGGAGGAAGGCCGCACGCTGGAAACTGCAGTTCGCGAAGGCGCGCTGACGCGACTGCGGCCGGTGCTCATGACGGCGCTGGTGGCTTCGCTGGGCTTCGTGCCGATGGCACTCGCCACCGGCACCGGCGCCGAGGTGCAGCGCCCGCTCGCGACCGTCGTCATCGGCGGCATCCTGTCATCTACGGCGCTGACACTTCTTGTGCTCCCGGTTCTGTATCGCTGGGCTCACCGCCGTGACGAGGAAGCTGAGCCGAAGGCAGCTGATACGTCGCGCAATGAGGCTATTGCATGAACCTCCATGCAAGCAAACACCATGAAGCTGCTTGTTGTTGAAGATGAGCCCAAAGCGGCAGCCTACCTGCGAAAGGGGCTATCCGAGGAGGGCTACGTCGTCGAGGTTGCGCACTCGGGAGTCGACGGGCTGCACATGGCCTCGGTGAACGAGTACGACCTGGTCATTCTGGACTGGATGCTGCCCGGCATCGACGGTCTCGCGCTCCTCGCAGCACTGCGCCACACGCGCTCGGTACCGGTCCTTATGCTGACCGCGCGAGGTCAGATCGAGGATCGTGTACGCGGCCTGCAGGGCGGCGCCGACGACTACCTCGTCAAGCCGTTTGCGTTCTCGGAGCTGGTCGCGCGCATTCAGGTCTTACTCCGCCGCGCCTCCGGCTCCCGCAATGCCGCCGAGGCGACGCAGTTCCGCGTCGCGGACCTGGACGTCGACCTGGCACGGCGCAAGGCAACGCGGGGCGGCCAGCGGCTGGACCTCACACCCAAGGAGTTCAGCCTGCTGGCCCTTCTGCTGCGACGCCAGGGACATGTGCTGTCCCGCACCGAGATTGCTGCACAGGTCTGGGACATGAACTTCGACAGTGAGACCAACGTCGTCGAGGTGGCCGTGCGTCGGCTGCGGTCGAAGTTGGACCAACCCTTCGAGCGGCCTCTTCTGCACACGGTGAGGGGTGTCGGCTACGTGCTGGAGGAGCGCGCGGCATGACAACGCCGGCGACGCTGCCCAGCCTGCGCGGACGGCTGTCCCGGCACTTCGCGCTCCAGAGCATGCTCGGGCTCGGCTTGGTGTGCGGTGCGGTCTATTTCGTCATCGCGCTGACCTTGTCCAACCGCCAGGACGAGACGCTGCAGCAGAAGCGTGCCACCGTCATGCGGCTGTTGAGCGAGGCCCGGGACGCGCATGACGTACCGGCCATAAAGCACATGCTCAGCGATTTCCTGACCGGCCACGATGACTTGTCCGTCGTCGTTCGCCAGTCGAACGGCGAGGCCATCTTTGCGAGAAACACTGCAGGGGAATTGGGTGCGAAGACCAAGCGCTTAGCCTTTGTGGTGGCGTTGCCCGCCGAGATCGGCGACGTTGGGCGAGCGGAGCTGATCTACGACACCAGCAAGGATGAAGCCTTACTGACCCGTCTGTGGTGGACCCTGCTGACGGCGGCCATGGTGGGATCCCTAGCCGTGTCTGCGTTGGGCTTCTTGTTGGTGAAAAAGGGGCTTGCGCCGCTGGATGCGCTGGCCAGCCAGACCGCCCAGCTGGATGCGAGGCGCCTGGACCAGCGCCTGGATGCTTCAGGGCAGCCGCAGGAAGTTCAGCCCTTGCTGCTTCAGTTCAATGCATTGCTAGACAGGCTGCAAGTGGCCTACGCCCAGATGGAGGCGTTCAACGCCGACGTCGCCCACGAGTTGAACAACCCTCTGTCCATTCTCATCGGCAGTTGCGAGGTGGCGCTGCGGCGGGAACGCTCTACAGCTGAACTTCACGATGTCCTGAGCTCAAATCTGGAAGACCTGCGACGGATAGCGGCCATCGTGGCAGATATGTTGTTCCTGTCGCACGCCGAGCGCGGCGTACCAGCTCGCCGTTCTGCGCCGATGAGCCTGGCTGACCTGGCCACCGAGGTCATTGAATACCACGAGGCTGCGCTCGAAGAGGCTGACCTGCGCGTCGAGATTCGAGGTGACGCCTGCATGGCCGTGGATACGGGTTTGGTACGCCGAGCGCTGTCCAACCTGTTTGGCAATGCTGCTCGCTACGCGGAGCGTGGTTCAATGATCGGCGTGCGGATCGATCGCACCGATGACGGTCATGTTGCCATCGGCGTTCACAACAAGGGCTCTCTCATCCCCCAGGAACATCTGCCGCGACTGTTTGATCGCTTTTACCGAGTCGACCCCGCGCGTTCGAATGCCAGCAGCAACCACGGCCTGGGGCTGGCCATCGTGGCGGCCATTGCCAAGATGCATGGGGGCACCGCGTCGGCCGACTCTTCCGAAGCCGGCTCATGTATCCAGTTCACATTGCGGGATGTTCAGCCGGCGGTTCCGTGTGAGCTCGTATCGCCGCAAAGTGCAGGGGCAGATCAACCATGGTGACCTTGATCGATCACCTACGAGAGCACCGGCCTGCCTTAGCCAACTACATCATCGGCACATCCGGGGTTGTCGTGGTCATCGCACTTGTCCTGCTTGTCTATTTCCTTCGCCGAGAACGAGCCGAGAGGCAGGCAAGGCGGGCTGAGAACCGTGAGCGCCGCCGGCGTGCGAAGCACCAAAAGCGGTGACCTCCTACGTGGCCTGACTGCTAGCATCGTTTCGTGCGCAAAACCCTCGTCATGTTCCTGCTCGCGCTCCTGCCGTTCCAGTTTGTCTGGGGTGCCGCAGCCGAGTATTGCCAGCATGAAGGCGGCGAACGAGTGAGCCACTTTGGCCACCACGTTCACAAGCATCACGCCCAAGGCAATGCCGACGGTTCGACACACGGCAAAGCGGATCGCAAGAGCCAGCCCACGGCTGACGATGCCGACTGCATCTGCTGCCACCTGAGTTGTCAGTGTCCGCTGCCCAACATGCCAGTTGCGCCAAGTGCATCAGAACCGCGGCAGGCATTTGCGCCATTGGCCATGTCTCATGCGGGCCCGTTTGCAGCTGTCATCGACCGGCCCAAATGGGCCCCGCTTTCCTGATCCGAACTCCCGACGCAGCATGCGCCTCGCCTGAAGTTGATCACGCGTGCGGCCCTGAACGGTCGCCGAGAAAGCGAATCTCCCATGACCCGTCCACAGAAACTCCGTCTGGATCTGCCGCTTGTTCTGCCCGATGTCCACGACCCGGCCGACCCCTGCGTGGACCGGCTGCGCCAAAAGCTAGTGGGCAGGCCGGGCATCGACGAAGCTCACGTCGTCGGCCTTGAGGACGGCAAGCCCAAACTGTGCGTTCACTACGACCCGGACCTCATGTCGCTGGGTCGGCTGCGTGAGCTCGTCAATGCAGCAGGCATGGCGATTACCGAACGGATCTCGCACCTGGCGGGCCGCATCAAGGAACCTGCGCATGCCAGGGCGGCCCAGCGCATCGGTGAGCAGTTGCGTGCGCTGCCTGGCGTCGTCGAGGCGGGTGCTTCGCCGACGGGCGTTGTCCGCATCGAGTACGACCGCTCCGTGGTGGATGACGAGACCCTTCGACAGCGGGTGGAAGTGCTCGGTGTAGTACTCACTGCCATGCCTGCGGCTCCACGCCGTGCCAATCCAACTCCACACGATCGCCCGACAGCGCCAGCCGAGGAGGCATCGGCCAGCACACAGAAAGGCGACCGCAAGCACGATGGCGATGGCGATGGCGTCTCGCGTGGTCACGAACACGGCGATGCGGGTGCGAAGCCCGGTGAGCCCGGCCACAAGCACGGTGCCGATGAGTCCGGCGGCGAGCACGACCACGATCATGGCGGGCCGTTCGGCGAGAAGACCGAACTGGTCTTCGCGGCGCTCGCAGGCGTCTTCCTGCTCGCCGGCTGGTTTACCGGCCGCGCGGGAGCGGGCCCCGAAGGCTTACCTACCGCCTGCTACGTGGTGTCGTACTTCTTCGGCGGCTTCTACACCGTCAAGGAAGCCATCGAGAGCCTGCGCGCGAAGCGCTTCGAAATTGACACGCTGATGCTGGTCGCCGCGGCCGGCGCGGCAGCGCTGGGCGAATGGGGGGAAGGCGCGCTGTTGCTGTTCCTGTTCAGCCTGGGCCATTCGCTCGAGCACTACGCCATGGGCCGCGCGCGCCGAGCCATCGAGGCGTTGGCGAAGCTGGCGCCCGAGACGGCGACGGTCCGCCGCAACGGCACCACCGAGCTAGTCGGGCTGGACAAGCTCAAAGTGGGCGACGTCGTCGTCGTGAAGCCCAACGAGCGCCTGCCGGCCGACGGCGTCGTGGTGCTCGGCAACTCCAGCGTCAACCAGGCGCCGGTGACCGGGGAGAGCGTACCCGTCGACAAGAAGCCAGTGCAGGACGGCAAGGAAGCCATTGGCAACTTCGAGCGCGTCGCAGCCGAGAGCCGTGTGTTCGCGGGGACGATCAACGGTGCTGGTGCGATGGACGTGATGGTGGCCCGCAAGTCCGACCAGTCGACGATGGCGCGTGTCATCCAGATGGTGACCGAGGCCGAGGCCCAGCGCTCACCCACACAGCAGTTCACCGAGAAGTTCGAGCGCATCTTCGTGCCCGCAGTTTTGGCGCTGGTGGGCCTGCTGCTGTGTGCCGGCTTCGTCGTCGACGAGCCGTTCGCCAAGACCTTCTACCGGGCCATGGCCGTGCTGGTGGCCGCCAGCCCCTGTGCGCTGGCCATCTCGGTGCCCTCCGCCGTGCTCAGCGGTGTGGCGCGCGCCGCGCGCGGTGGCGTGCTCGTCAAGGGCGGCGGCCCGCTGGAGAACCTGGGGACGCTGACGTCTATCGCCTTCGACAAGACCGGCACGCTGACGGAAGGCAAGCCCAAGCTTACCGACGTCGTAGCTGCACAGGGCGCGGCCGAAGACGAGTTGCTGTCCGTAGCGCTGGCCGTCGAGGAGCACAGCGACCACCCGCTCGCCTCTGCCATTGTCACTGGCGCGAAGGAGAAGCTGGGCGACAGGGCCAAGCCGCTGCAGTTATCCGACGTGAAGGCCATCACCGGCCGAGGCGTACAGGCGCTGGTCGACGGCGAGACGGTCCACATCGGCAAACCCGCGCTGTTCACCGATTTGTCCAGTACCCAGCTGCCTGCGGACGTCGACGAAGCCAATAAGAAGCTGGTCGCCGAAGGCCGCACCACGATGGTGGTACGCAAAGGCAGCCGCTTCCTCGGCGTCATCGGCGTGATGGACACGCCGCGCCCAGTGGCCGGCGAGGTGATGGCCGGACTGCGCGAGCTGGGCATCGACCGACTCATCATGATTTCCGGTGACAACCAGAAGGTGGCCGAGGCCGTCGCGCAGACGGTGGGCCTGACCGAGGCGCGCGGCGACCTGATGCCAGAGCAGAAGGTCGAGGAAATCAAGAAGCTGCGCGACCAGCACGGCAAGGTGGCCATGGTGGGCGACGGTGTCAACGACGCGCCTGCGATGGCCAATGCAACCGTAGGTATCGCCATGGGCGCGGCCGGCTAGGATGTGGCGCTGGAGACGGCCGACGTCGCATTGATGGGTGACGACCTCGCACTACTGCCGTTCGCGGTGGGACTGTCGCGCAGCACAAGTCGCGCCATCAAGCAGAACCTGTGGGTCAGTCTGGGCGTCGTCGCCGTGCTGATCCCCGCGACCATCTTGGGCCTGAGCATAGGCACAGCCGTACTGTTCCACGAAGGCTCCACGCTCTTGGTGGTCATCAACGGCTTGAGACTGCTGGCCTATAAGCCTTTTGAGAACGTCGGCAAGGCTGCTGCACCCGCGGAACCTGCCGGCAGCGGGCTCTTGCGCTAGTGCCAGGGGCTTGCCAGTCTTTCCTGAGCGCCGGGCTCAACGTCCAGGGTTGAGCCGCGGGTGGGTTTCCTCACCCCAACAGAACAGCACCGCCCCCGACAACGCCATTGCAGAAGCGACGAACCAGAACGCGCTCTCCAGCCGGCCTCCCAAGGCGGCCGCGGCACCCAGGGCCAGTGCGCCGATGCCATAGCCCAGGTCGCGCCAGAAGCGGTAGATGCCGATGGCCGAGGCACGCCAACTCGGATGGGCGATGTCCGCCACCGCGGCGCTAAGGTTGGGGTAGAGCATGGCCATACCCAGGCCGGTGATGGCGGCTGCTGCGGCCCACCAAGCCACCCCGTCGCCGATGGGAATCAACGCAACGCCAGCGCCGCAAACCCACATACCCCAGACATTCAACAGATGGCGACCGAGGCGGTCCGACAGGCGCCCGGTGAAGAACTGCGCTGCGCCCCAGCTGAAGCCGTAGACGCCGACGATCCAGCCGATGGCCGGCAAACTCAGCCCGCGTTGATGCAGATAGACCGGCCAGAAGGCCCACACCAGGGCATCGACGAACTTCTCGACGAGCCCGGCCTGGCAGAGCGCGGCCATGCGTCGGTCGCCCCACGTCATGAGGCGAAACACTTCCGCGGTGGACGGATGGGCGCTGACGCCTGACGGATAGCGTGGGCGCAGCGCATCCGTGCCAGGCACAGCCTGCCGCTTCACGTCGTCGCGCGCCCACGGCAGGGTCTCCGCCACGCCGAGCCACGCCGCCAGCGTCGCGATGCCGATCACAGCACCGCCGAACCAGAGCAGGCCGGTACGCGGGCCGAGCGTGGACGCCAGGTAGCCCGTGGCGATCCCCGCCGCAGCCACGCCCACATAGCCCGCGAACTCGTTGAGGCCGATGACGAGGCCACGCTGGTCCGCGCGGGTGAAATCGAGCTTGGCGGTCTGCGTCATCGACCAGGTCAGCCCTTGGTTCATACCCAGGAGCACCGTCGCCATGACGATCCAGGTCCAGCTCGTCGCGAAGTACACCAGCAGCGGCACCGGCAGCGCGACGAGCCAGCCGATCAGCAGCACGCGTTGGCGGCCCAGTTCCTCGGCAAGTCGCCCGGCGACGAAGTTCATCGTGCCCTTCACGAAGCCGAAGGCGACGACGAAGGCCGCCAGCAGCAGGAAGGAACCGCGGGGAACGCCGAACTCGGACTCGGCGAGCGCCGGCACCACGTTGCGCATCATGCCCATCGTCAAGCCGACCATCAGCACCTGCAGCAGCTGTTGTAGGAACTGGGCGCGGTTGGCACGGATGCCGAAGCGACGTTCGCTCATGCCGACAACTCTTCGCGCGCGGCGCCACGCAGGTTGGCCGCGAGGATGTCGTCCATGTCCGCGGGCGGCTGAGGCAGCCCGGAGGTCAGCGCGTCGATGAAGGCGTCCCGGTCCAGCGACAGCATCGGGTTGAAGCGCCGCTCAAAGCCCATCGTCGAGGAAGGCTTGCCGGACAGCCCAACGCCGCAGGCGCTGCCGGCCTGGTGGCCGGGATAGATCTCCAGCTCGGCGGGCAGCTTCAGCAGCCTGCCGTGCAGGCTGTCGTGAAGGTGCCCAGCCATCTCGCGCGCCCGGCCGGCGAGGTCGGGCCGGCCCACGGCACCCACGAAGAGCGTGTCGCCGGTGATGACAAACCACGGCTCGTCGCCGCGGCGCAGGTCACGCACCAGCAGGCACACGCTGTCCAGGGTGTGGCCCGGCGTGTGCATGACGTCGACCAGGACATTGCCCGATTCCAGGCGCTGGCCGTCGCGCAGCGGTGAGAACTCGAAGCCGACACGCCCGAGGTTGCTTTCGTGCAGGTGATAGGCAGCGCCGGTTTGCCGGGCGAGCGCGGGCCCTCCGGACAGATGATCGGCATGGACGTGGGTGTCGATGACATGCGCGATGCGCACACCGGCCTTGCTGGCCTCCTCGATGAACCAGTCCTCATCGCCCGCGACCACGTCGACCGCGACGGCCATCTGCAGGCCGGCGCAGCCGAAGAAGTAGGACAACGTGGCCCCTTGGGTCAGGCGTTGACGGAAGAACATCGCAGCCTCCTCAGCCCTGGGTGACGGGCAGCCCGCGGGCGCGCCATTCAGCAACGCCGTCGGTCAGGTGGAAGGCCTGGTGGCCCTTCTTGCGCAGCAGCTCGACGGCAGCCTTGGCCATCAGGCAGAAGGGCCCCCGGCAGTAGGCGACGACGGGCACGTCCTTGGGCAGCTCGGCGACGCGCTTCTTCAACTCGTCCAGTGGCAGGGAGCGCGCATGCGGCAGGTGGGCTGCGGCGAACTCCTCCTCGGGCCTCACGTCCAGCACCAGCACTTCCCCGGCAGCCGCGCGACGCAGGATGTCGGCACGGTCGACGCCTTGAAGCTCGTCGCCATGCTCGACGATGGAAGCGACCGCCATCTGCAGCTCCACCAGGCGCTCTTCCGCCTCGGTGCGCAGATGGACCCACAGGTCCGCCACGCTGCTGCTGGCCAGCCGATAGACGACGTACTTGCCGTCCTTGCGGGTGTCGACCATCCTCGCCTGGCGCAGTTCCTTCAGATGCGCGCTGACGAGCTTGACGCTGATGTCCGACTGCATGGCCAGTGTTTCAACGGTCTTCTCACCCTGACACAGCAGCTCGATCAGCTCCAGCCGCTTGGGGCTCGCGACCGCCTTGCCGATGCGGGCGACTTGCTCGTAGAGGTGGTTCTTCAGCTGTCTCATGAAAACAGTCTAACGTTTATTGGAATATTGACCGAGCAGCAGCATGCCGACATGTCTTTTCCTTCGAAGCCAGCCGCGCGCAATTGACGGCAAGCTCGTCCTCGACCTACTCCCGCACAGCGATGAAGCCCCTTGTTTCAGCCTCGGAAGCCCCACCCAGCCTAGAACGCTCTCGTCTTCGACGTTCGGGATGAAGCCAGCTACGCCGCGGGGGCACTGGCCTGGCGCCTTCTTCCTCGATGCGAAGTGCTGGGAGGCGTTGGCGCGAACGCCAGAGCATGCGCTGGACAACGGCGGCGCCTGGTCCAAGGAGTTCGGTCACCTGGGGATCGACGGGTCCCGCCAGGTTCTCGTCTATGACGACCGGCGGATGACCGAGGCCGCCCGGGTCTGGTTCATCCTGCAGCTGCACGGGGCGGATGCCGAGGTCATCGACGGCGGTTGGAAGGCGCTTCTCGAGAACCTGCCGGCGCAGGGCCAGGATGCCGAGCCGCACGTCGCAACCGAAAGGGAATTCCTCTCGACAGGCCGTCAGCCGGTGGTGACCCTGGTCCAGCGTGCCGAGCTTCGGGACGGCCTGCTTGGCCAGGTGCAGGTGCTGGATGCGCGAACGGCTGCGGAGTTCTCAGGTGCCGACCTGCGTTCGAACGCGCGCGGCGGCCACCTGCCAGGTGCGAAGTCACTGCCTCATGCAGGCCTGCTCAATGAGGACGGCACCCTTCAAGGCCGTGACGCCCTGCAGGAGAGACTGTCGTCAGCCGGCATCGACAAGGACCGCCCGGTGGTGACGCATTGCGACGCCGGTGGGCGAGCAGCCCTCGCCGCGCTCGCTGCGGTGGTGGCGGGTCAACGCGATGTCTGGGCCTACTACCTGAGCTATTA
>Ga0233424_10002699_pt1 | contig 12174 bp, 12 predicted proteins | sample Watercolumn_Towu_FD_181011 | JGI IMG/M metagenome (GOLD analysis project Ga0233424, IMG submission 181011) | Freshwater microbial communities from Lake Towuti, South Sulawesi, Indonesia - Watercolumn_Towuti2014_125_MG | ecosystem: Environmental > Aquatic > Freshwater > Lake | place: Indonesia... | reverse complement strand
CAAAACAGCGCACAAGTTGCCTGAATTTAGCCTCTGTGATTTTAGAGCGACTGTAGTATCTATTTTTATTAACCATTTCAGGAAGTTATCACACTTTAACAAGTGCTTTGCTTCCTAAGACCCTTAACAAAATCCAACACTATGCGCAGACAATCACATAGCAATTGAATGTAAGGTGTATTATGAGCTTGCATCCGTAACTGATTGATGTTATTTTTATTATCAGGTTTTTAGGAAAACAAGGGTGAAACAGTGCGTAGCTCGAAATTAAAGCAAATAACAACGGCAATTTGCCTGGCTCTGGTGCCGGTGTCGATTTATGCTGCCGGTTTGGGTAAGCTCAATGTGAATTCCGGACTTGGAGAGCCGTTAAGAGCCGAAATCGAACTCTTGTCTGTTTCTCCGGAAGAGCTTTCTACACTGTCCGCAGTGATTGCCTCTGAGGAAGCTTACGCGCTGCAAGGCATAGAGCGTCCAGCCTCGCATAGCACCATTAAAGTGGAGATTGCCAAGAGCGCCAGCGGTGTGCCGGTGTTGAAACTGAGATCTTTGCAGCCCATCAATGATCCTTATCTGGATATGTTGTTGCAGGTGGATTGGGCGTCAGGCCGCTTGTTGCGTGAATATACGGTGTTGCTGGATCCACCAGGGTATACAGGTGAATCCGATAATTCCGCAGCTAGTAATGTACAAATGCCGTCAACTCAATCTGATAGCAGCGCTCCGGTGGTTTCTACATCCGAGAATGTCGAGGGAAAGCCGGGAAAGTCCGCAAAACGCAGCAAAAAGCTTGCCGCGGCTGCAGATAATGCACAAGATTATGTGACCCAGCGCGGCGATACGCTAGCCAAAATTGCACGCGACATGAAGCCCGAGGGTGTGAGCCTGGAGCAAATGCTGATCGGGCTGTACGAAGTGAACCCAGATGCATTCAGTGGGAAAAATATCAACCGGCTTAAAACCGGCCAGATATTGCGTGCACCTTCACAAGAAACGCTGGATCAGATTTCGCAGCAACAGGCCGGTAAAGAAGTCCGCATTCATGCTGCTAACTGGAATGAATATCGCAACAAATTGGCGGGGATGGTGGCCGAAGCGCCAGTAGCGGAGGCCGAACCCAAGACAACTTCATCATCAGGAAAAATTAAGACAGCTGAAGACCAGTCGGCGCCTGAAGTTGCTGCCAGCAAAGATGTTGTCAAATTGTCGGCTGGGGATGCGGCAAAGCTTAAGGATGATGGCACGCTGAAATCTCTGGAAGCCAAGGTAGCAGCGCTTCAGGAAGAGGTGACTGCACGTGAGAGAGGTTTGCAGGAGGCACAAACCAGGACGGCTGACCTGGAAAAGCAAGTTGCAGAGATGCAAAAATTGCTGGCTATGAAAAATGGTGCGATGGCCGAAATGCAAAAACAAGCCACAGAGGCTGCGCAAGCCAAACCTGCCGAGCCTGCACCTGCGGCAGAAGCCCAGCCTGCTGGACAGAAACCTGCGGAAACTACGGTGGTTCCTGAGCAAAAGCCTGAACAAGTTAAGCCTGTAGCCGTACCAAAACCTGCGCCCGAGCCCGAGCCGATTCCTGAAGCAAGTTTTCTGGACGGGCTGAATTTGCCGCTGCTGGGCGGCGCAGCCGGGCTGCTTGCACTATTGGGCGGCGCTTGGGCATACCTGCGAAACAAACGTAAGAAAAATTTGGCTGACTTTGAACGCGGCATCATGACTTCTGGTGGTCTGAAAGCTAATACAGTATTTGGTAACACCAGCGGTTCCAGCGTAGATACCGGGGATACTTCGTTCCTGACAGACTTTTCGCAAAGCGCAAACGGCGGCATGATTGATACTCATGACGTAGATCCGATTGCCGAGGCGGAAGTGTATATGGCTTATGGCCGTGATGCTCAGGCAGAGGAAATTCTGAAAGATGCTATTGCCAAAGAACCGAAGCGCTATGAACTGCATCTGAAACTGCTGGAAATGTATGCGGCGAGCAAGAATATGTCCGCATTCGAAACGGTAGCCGGTGAACTGTATACCACACTTGGCGCTCAGGATCCGGTATGGGCGAAAGTTGCTGCAATTGGAGCTCAACTAGAGCCAAATAATCCGCTTTATCAAGTCAATTCGGCAGTTGGATCCATGGAATCCGATCTAAATGCCGCTGATTTTGCGAACTCACCACTTGCTTCCGAGCAGGACCTGGATTTTAATCTGGATAGCGATAACCAGAGCACAGATTCTGCCCTAGATCAGCCGGTTCTAGAGCAGCCCGTTGCAGAAATGCAGGAAGTTGCGACAGAGGCTGAGGATGGCCAGATACAACCAGTGTTTGGTGACTCAAGCGAGGCGAAAGAAGAGGACGCCGGGCTGAATTTTGATATGAGTGCATTGGGTGACTTAACGGAAAAGGCAGAGGAGCCTGCAACAATGGGTTTCTCACATACGCTTCCTGACCTGGATATGTCGACGACAATATCGGAAGCAGCCGCAGAACTGGATGCCGTTACTGAGATTCCACCAACTATCAGCACTTTCGGCCAGACGGATCAGGATGAAGGGCTACGTTTTGAGCTAACGGCGCCTGATTTGAATCTGGAAGAGCCTTCTCAACCGGAAGAGGATTTTGAGGCAACACATGCCAGCCTGGCTGCGTTTGATGTACCTGCCTTTGGTGAGGTAGAGGCCATAGAGCCATCTGACAGTATAGAAGACATCAATTTGGATGTGGATACAATAGATTTTTCGGAAGCAGCCTCCATAGAAGAACCTGCGGACAATGTTGTTGATCTGTCGGGGATAAATCTGGAGGTTGCAGAAGCATCCGAGCCCGCGATTGAACTTGCGTTGGGCGGCGATGAGCCGACAGAAGTGGAAACCAAACTGGATTTGGTGGCAGCGTATCTGGATATGGATGATAAAGTCGGTGCCAAGGAATTGCTGGATGAGGTGTTGAAAGAGGGCGGCCCATCTCAGCGTAAGCGCGCGGAAGAGCTACTGCAATCGATTGCCTAGTTGTATGGGCGTTCAATCAGGAAACCGGACAAATCGTCCGGTTTTTTTTGTTTGGGTCAGGCAACCCGCCATTGTGTTATATTGCACCGATGTATATTTTCCCAAGACTAAATGTGGTGACGCAATTACTGGCGCTGGTGCTGGTCGCGATCGCACTGCCACATACACCCATTCGTCCGCTTGTCGTTTTGCTGGGTGTATTTACGTTGGCAAATATGATGTGTGCGCAAAGCAACTTTCTTAATCTGGTAAAACGGCTCAAGTGGTTTTTTTTGGTGATGTGGCTTATTTATGTCTTTAATACGCCGGGCAAGCATTTGCGCTGGCAACTATTCTCAGCCACGCCTACGGTAGAAGGTATACAAGCAGGCAATATGCAGATGTTGCGAATCCTGGTAATGCTATCCACTTTGGCACTTGTTTTGGCGACCAATAGTAAGGAGGCCTTAATGTCCGGCTTTGCCTGCTTATTGAAGCCTTTAAAATGGGTGGGTCTGGATACTGAGCGTTTTGCCGCACGACTATGGCTGACTATGCATTATGTGGAAACACAGCCGGACATGATGCATGGGCAGCGTTTAATGGATTTTATCAGGCAAGCGCTAAGTGAGACCACAACACAAAAGGGGGAATCCCAATTCGAAATACGCTGGGTTGAGCCGGCATTTGATTGCTGGAATGTAGTTTTGATTGCCTTGATAGTGTGCTTGGCATTCCTTCTGATGTAAAAAGTTCCGTATGCGTATCGCTTTGGGTCTGGAGTATGATGGAAGCGCTTTTCTGGGTTGGCAAACCCAGGCAGAAGGCGTAACTGTCCAAGGGGTGCTGGAAAAGGCAATTGCAAGCATAGCCGGTCACCCGGTACGTGTGCATGCGGCTGGCCGTACGGATACCGGCGTGCACGCGCTCATGCAAGTCGTACATTTTGAAACCGAGGCAAAACGCCCCTATTCCGCTTGGGTACGCGGCGTCAACGCGCATCTGCCGCCAGCGGTGCGCGTGCTGTGGGCAAAACAGGTGAGCGACGAGTTCCACGCGCGCTTTAGCGCACATGGCCGTAGTTATCAATATTTGCTGGTCAATACGCCGGTCGCGCCCGCCATTGGGCGCTTGCAGGCCGGGTGGTATCACCGCCCGCTCAATTCGCAAGTCATGCAAACCGCTGCTGCCTACTTGCTGGGCGAGCACGATTTCAGCGCTTTTCGCGCCAGCGAATGCCAAGCCAAAACACCCGTGAAAGCCATGCAGCGCGCGGAAGTCAGCCAAATGGGCGATATGTTTTTATTCGAATTTTCCGCCAATGCGTTCTTGCAGCACCAAGTGCGCAACATGGTCGGCGCGCTGGTGTATGCAGGCAACGGCAAACACCCGCCGGAATTTATAAAAGACCTGTTAAATCAAAAAGACAGAACGCTTTCCCCGCCTACATTCTCCCCCAATGGTTTGTATTTGTGCGGCGTGCATTATGATGAAAAATGGGGCTTGCCGAGTACACAGCGCAGCATCGCAAAAACCCGCATGGATATTGGGTTGTAGGACATGTTTTAGCTCCTCGCCCCTTTTTAAGGGGAGAGGGTTAGGGTGAGGGGTTCGTCATTCCCGCGAAGGCGGGAATCCATTTTATCCTCTCTCCCTTGAGGGGAGAGAGCTAGAGAGAGGGTGAGATGATAGAAGTTTTACCAAGCCGCTCTCGCGCGGCGTGCGACCCTATTTCTTTTGCGCAGCCAAAAGAAATCGGTATTATGTAGCAAACACACAAAGTTAATAAAAACAATGAGATGATTTTGAATTTTGAGATATTTTATTACAGTTTGACAACATCTATCCTCATCTTCCCTTAGGAAATCAACCAAATCAGATTAAGATAATATCGTTTTTTATTGTAGTATTTACACCTCGTGCTTATGTGAACGGGCATATTAGACCCAAAAATAAGAAGTCTGAGCGTATTGATAGGCGATTAGCCATCCACAAAAAACCGAATAAACGCTGTGTGTTTGTGATGCGCCAAAAGTGTGAAGAATTGGCTGGTGCTAGAAAGACACTCACCTTTGTGATTAAAAGTGAGAATCAGGCTGATGTTGTTAATCTGGCAGGTGAGTACATTACCCGTCACTCGACCATTTGTGCCGATGAAAATATTGCCTATGATTCATTACACGGACGATTTGATACTAGACGAGTTAACCATAGTATTGAATATCGTGCCGATGACGGTACAACCAATAATCTAGCTGAAAGCTATTTTGCACGGTTTAGACGCATGCAATACGGACAAGTGCATCGCTTTGGTAATGAGTATTTAGCCAACTATGCCAATGAAGCAGCTTATCGTGAAGATACACGTAGATGGCATAATGGTAAAATCTTTAATGATATTGCTGGTAAGTGTGCCAAAACAAAAACACATCATGACTGGTGTGGTTATTGGCAGGGTAATAGACGTATGACAGAACGATTGGCGGCTTAATGAACCAATTGCCAGAGTATAGAACCACCTTGTCCCTTTGACCTTCCCATAGCGTCAATCATGCCACGCCTACGCATACGCTGTAATGCAGCATGTATAGGCTTAACTGCTTTGTTGTAATCTTTGCCGTCTTCCAAACCCTTTGCTTTAGCGATAGCATAAGCAATGTCGGTTGTGGAAAGCGGTAAATCAGACTTTCTGAGCAAATCCAATACCATGACTGGTATCTCGCCATTCTTAAATGGTGACAATCTAACGCGGTATTCTCTTGGCTTATTGGTAGCAATGTTTAGCTCAGGTTCAATAAGCTTAATCGTGGCATCAATATGTGTGATGTCACTATTGAACTTAGCTATCTGCTTGTGAGCATATTCAATCTTGCCCAATAACTCAGCGCGAATTGCCAACAAACCAGTAACTACGTGTGTTTCAGCCATAAAAATGCCCCTATTAAATAGAGGCATTTTGAGCGATTAAATCATGGTTGTCTTTGTGTGGTTGCTACATAATACCGAAAGAAATAGGGGAAAGAAAAGGCTGCCCCGCTGCCGCTTTATCCTTCGGTCTTAGCGCAACGCTGGTACGCCTGCGGAACTCGGATTTTCAATCCTCAAACAGTCCTCGGCGTTTAACCCAGCTTATGCTCAAGCCTTAGGCGCGGCAAGGGGATTGAAAAACCATACGCCTTCTGGCGATGCTGTTTAATGGGGTTGCGCATGTTAAAATAACCTTATGCGAACTCGAGTGAAAATTTGTGGTATCACGCGGCCGGAAGACGCGCTAGTGGCAGTGCGCGCCGGTGCGGATGCGATTGGACTGGTGTTTTATGAAGGCAGTCCGCGCGCGGTGAGCATTGCGCAGGCACGCGAGATTGTTACCGCATTGCCGCCGTTTGTGAGTGCGGTTGGGCTGTTTGTGAATGCCCTGGCAGCCAATATCCATGCGATTATTGGCGATGTGCATTTGGATGTTTTGCAGTTTCATGGTGATGAAAACCCCGAATTTTGCGCGCAATTTTCGCGACCTTATTTCAAAGCAATTCGCGTCCAGCATGAGACAAATTTGTTACAATACGCGCTGGATTTTAAGGACGCGAAGGCGCTGCTGTTGGATGCGCATTCCGATGCGGCTTACGGCGGCACCGGCCAAACCTTTGACTGGACACTGATTCCAGCCAATTTGCCAAAGCCTGTGATTTTAGCGGGGGGGCTGAATGCGGAGAATGTTGCGGCGGCGATTAAGCAGGTGCGGCCTTACGCGGTGGATGTGAGCGGCGGCGTGGAAGCGGCCAAAGGAATTAAAGATGCGGCGAAAATCGCGGCGTTTATGAAAGAGGTAAGCAATGCAGAAGTATAGTATGCCTGACGAGCGAGGGCACTTTGGCAAGTTCGGCGGAACCTTTGTAGCGGAAACGCTGGTAGAGGCGTTGGAAGAATTGCGCGCCATGTATGAAAAATACCGCTACGACCCGGAATTTTTGGCTGAATTTGCTTATGATTTGAAACACTTCGTTGGCCGACCAAGCCCGATTTATCACGCCGAGCGGCTGAGTAAGAAAGTCGGCGGCGCACAAATTTACCTGAAGCGTGAGGACTTGAACCACACCGGCGCGCACAAGGTGAACAATACCATCGGCCAAGCGCTGCTGGCGCGCCGTATGGGCAAGCCGCGCGTGATTGCGGAAACTGGCGCAGGGCAGCATGGCGTGGCAACGGCGACCATTGCTGCACGCCTTGGCTTGGAGTGTGTCGTTTACATGGGCAGCGAAGACGTAAAACGCCAAGCGCCTAACGTGTTCCGCATGAAACTGCTGGGCGCGACCGTGGTGCCAGTGGAAAGTGGCTCCAAAACGCTTAAAGACGCGCTGAACGAGGCGATGCGCGACTGGGTGACCAATATCTCCAACACGTTTTATATTATTGGTACTGTGGCTGGCCCACACCCGTACCCGATGATGGTGCGCGATTTTCAATCGGTGATCGGCAAGGAGGCGATTGAGCAAATGCAGGAAATGCTGGGTCGCCAGCCGGATGCGGTAGTGGCTTGTGTCGGCGGTGGCTCCAACGCGATGGGTATTTTTTACCCGTATATCGATGTGCCAAATGTGCGCCTGATTGGCGTGGAAGCTGCGGGCCACGGCCTTGCCACAGGTATGCACGCCGCGCCGTTGACCGCGCACAGCCCAGTGGGCGTGCTGCACGGCAATCGCACCCGCCTGATGCAAGATGCGGACGGCAATATCACCGAAACGCATTCGATTTCCGCTGGCCTAGACTACCCCGGCGTAGGCCCGGAACATGCATGGTTACAGGAGATTGAGCGTGCTGAATATGTTGCTGTGACTGACGACGAAGCGATGGCAGCGTTCCATAATTTGTGTCGCACCGAAGGCATAATCCCTGCGCTGGAATCGAGCCATGCACTGGCGTATGGCGAGAAACTGGCGCGCGATTTGGACAAAGAAAAAATCGTACTCGTCAACCTCTCTGGCCGTGGTGATAAAGACATCAACACAGTTGCTCGCCTTGCTAATATAACTCTATAAAAATCAATTACATGTCTCGTATCCAAACTGTTTTTTCCACCCTTAAATCGAATAACAAAAAAGCGCTCATCCCTTACATCACGGCCGGTGACCCGCATCCCAAGCACACGGTCAATCTGATGCATGCATTGGTGAAATCCGGTGCAGATTTAATCGAGTTGGGGGTGCCGTTTTCCGACCCGATGGCGGATGGCCCGGTGATCCAGCGAGCCAGCGAGCGCGCTTTGGCGCACAAAGTGGGTTTGCGCCACGTGTTGGCAATGGTGAAAGAGTTTCGCCAGCAAGATGAGAAAACGCCGATTGTTCTTATGGGCTACGCCAACCCAATTGAGGCGATGGGGCAGGAGACATTCACTCTGGCGGCACAGGACGCGGGCGTAGACGGTGTATTGACGGTGGACTATCCGCCGGAGGAATGCGAAGGGTTTATCGCCAGGTTGCGTGCTGCCGGTATAGACAGTATTTTCCTGCTTTCGCCAACGACAGAGCCTGCGCGCGCGGAACTGATTGTTAAGCAGGCGAGCGGTTTTATCTATTATGTTTCACTCAAGGGCGTGACTGGCGCAGCGAATCTGGATATTACCGAGGTGACGAAGCGTGTGAAAGAGATTCGTGCCAAGACCACTTTGCCGATTGGCGTAGGATTCGGTGTGCGCGATGCGGCTACGGCCAAACAAGTAGCAGCGATCGCTGATGCCGTGGTGGTTGGCAGCAGAATGGTGCTGGAGGTGGAGAAATCTACCGATGAGAATTTGCTGCCGAATGTAAGTGCGTTGATGCGGGAACTGCATACGGCGATTGATGGCTAGGGAGGAGTAATCATGGGTTGGCTAGACAAGATTCCACAGAAGATTAAACGTGCGGTAGGCACGACTAGAAAAAATGTGGTACCGGAGGGACTCTGGAGTAAATGTGATGCCTGCCAGACAGTGTTATACCGGACAGATCTTGAGACTAGCGCGGAGGTGTGTCCCAAGTGTGGTTACCATAATCGTATTGGCGCGCGGATCAGATTGAATGTGCTGCTCGACCCGGAAAAGCGCAAGGAGATCGGTGCCAATGTTCAGCCTGTCGATGCGCTAAAATTCAAGGACAGTAAAAGCTATGCAGACCGTATCAAGGCCGCCCAGAAAGATGTGGGTGAGACAGACGCGCTGGTGGTGATGCAGGGTAGCATCATGCAGATTCCGGTAGTCGCGGCGGCTTTCGAGTTCAAGTTCATGGGTGGTTCCATGGGGTCTGTTGTCGGTGAGCGATTCGTTGCCGGCGTCGAAACGGCTATTAAACAGCATGCTCCATTTATTTGTATTTCAGCCAGTGGCGGGGCGCGTATGCAGGAGGGGCTGCTATCCTTGATGCAGATGGCCAAGACCAGCGCAGCGCTTACCAAGCTGTCGGAAGCTGGTTTGCCCTATATTTCTGTACTGACGGATCCGACCATGGGCGGTGTTTCCGCCAGTTTCGCCATGCTGGGCGACGTGATTATCGCAGAACCTAATGCCTTGATCGGTTTTGCTGGCCCGCGCGTGATCGAGCAGACCGTACGCGAGACTTTGCCGGAAGGCTTTCAGCGAGCAGAGTTCCTGCTGGAGCATGGCGCAATCGACATGATCGTGGATCGTCGTGAAATGCGTCAAAAGCTTGCCGGGCTGCTGTCAAACATGATGCGTTTGCCAAGCGTGGCTTAGGTTATTTGCTTCAGCACGTGACAGAAGCCGTACCTTTACCGACCACATTATCCGGCTGGTTAGCCTACATCGAGGCGCTGCACCCTAAAACCATAGAAATGGGATTGGGTCGTGTGAGTAAGGTAGTAAGGCGCCTCAACCTTAACCCGAATTTCCCAATCATTACCGTAACAGGTACCAATGGCAAAGGCTCTGCCTGCGCCATGCTGAGTCAAATCTACATCCGGGCCGGCTATAAGGCAGCTTGTTATACCTCTCCACATCTCCTTCGGTATAACGAACGTGTCAAAATCAACGATATTGAGGCCACGGATCATGCCTTGATCCAGGCATTTACAGCGGTAGAGCAGGCTCGTCAGGATGTGCCGTTAACCTACTTTGAGATGGGGACGCTGGCTGCGATGTGGTATTTTATCCAGCAGCAGGTGGATGTGGCCATTCTGGAAGTGGGACTGGGAGGCCGCCTGGATGCGGTGAATGTGTTTGAGCCTGATTGCGCCATCGTGACCAGTGTTGATCTGGATCATATGGACTATCTTGGTTCGACGCGTGAACAGATCGGTCTGGAGAAAGCCGGGGTTTTTCGCGCAGGGAAACCCGCTATCTGCGGCGATCCCCAGCCACCGCAATCGTTGCGGAATTATGCCGGCGAGATTGGTGCAAAACTCCAATGTATCGGTCAGGCAATGCTTGTGACCAAAACCAGAACGGGTTGGCAATATCAAGACGAGAGCGTCAGCCTGAGTTTGCCGCTACCAAGCCTGCAGGGAGATTTCCAGCTCAACAATGCCGTTTGTGCGGTGCGGGCGGTGATGCAACTAAATCAAAAGCTGCCTGTATCTACAACCCATATCCAAGAGGCGATGCGTGCTGTGCATCTCGCGGGCAGGTTCCAGCTGGTCGGATCGCGACCACAGATAATTCTTGATGTAGCGCATAATCCTCAAGCTGCGCGTACGTTGGCGGATAATCTGGCGCAGCAAGCTTGCAATGGCAGAACGCTGGCGGTATTTGCCATGCTTTCCGACAAGGATATTGGTGGAGTGATACAAGCCTTGTTGCCACAAGTGTCAGTTTGGTTTGTCGTCAGTATAGATGCGCCGCGAGGCGAACGTGCACATAATCTTCAGCAGCGTCTGCAAGCGTTCGGGGCTGAAGTGTCCGCCTATGGGGATGTCGGTCAGGCCATGCAGGCTGCCTATCAGGTGGCGACCGAAAATGATAAAATAGTCGTATTCGGCTCCTTCTATACTGTAGCGGCCGCGATGACGTACTTGCAGAAAAATACAACAGCAATACACGCTAAATAACAGGGAAACGCATGCAAAGAGACACTTCTGCATCTGATCAAGAACTCATGCTGAAAAAGCGCGCACGCAGACGTCTGGTAGGTGCGATTGCGCTGGTTTTATTGATGGTTACCGTATTGCCCATGGTGCTGAAAGATCGCTCTCAGGAAAAGGTGGAAGATCATGTAAAGATTAATTTACCTGGAGATGTTCTGAGCCCTGAACCTCCGCAGCCAGCTAATGAGACAACGTCTGATTTCGACTCAAGTGTCACTTCTGGCGAAACTGCACAGGATGCAACGCCACAGAAGCAGGAAAATACACAGCATGCACAATCAGATGCAGCGCCGCCGCAGCCCGCAGCGGAGTCTGCACAAGTAGCCGATCCGCAGCCAGTTGAGAGCAAAAAATTCTACGTACAAGTTGGCGTGTTTTCAGATGCTGGAAATGTGAAGCGCTTGCAGGCTAAGCTGGGTGAGTTGGGTTACTCTTCAGTTACCGAAAAAGTAAATACACCTGCCGGTCAGAAGATTCGCTTGAAAACACAGGTATTCGCTGATCGAAACGAGGCGGCAATTGCGCTTCAGAACATTAAGGATGCCGGTTTGACCGGCATGGTAGTCAGCCAGTAATTCGATGACGGCCTTTGACTACACTACGCTGCTGATTATCGGGATCTCTGTCGTGATCAGTATCATGCGTGGTGCCGTTAAAGAGGTGCTTGCAGTCGTTGGCTGGATATTGGCGTTTTATGTGGCTAGAACCTATGCAAACCAGTTGATTCCTTTGTTACCGGATGATATTCCTACGGAACCATTGAAAATATTGGCTGCGATGGTCATATTGATATTGGCGGTACTGCTGCTTACCAGCCTTGTCACGATTGCCTTGTCGGGCCTGATCAGAAAACTGAACTTGAATTGGCTGAATCGTGGTTTAGGGGCGTTTTTTGGGTTCGCGAGAGGGCTGTTGATTGTATGTGTGCTGGTCTTTTTGGCGGGGTTCACCGGCTTACCCAAGGATCCACGCTGGACTAACGCTATGTTCAGCGCCCCTTTGGAGGCACTGGTGAAGCAAGTGCAGCCATGGTTACCACCGAGTGTTGCAAAGCATCTCAATTATGATTAAATAGTATTCTGCATAAAGGCGATTTATCTATGTGTGGCATTATCGGTA
>Ga0233424_10002697_pt1 | contig 12187 bp, 10 predicted proteins | sample Watercolumn_Towu_FD_181011 | JGI IMG/M metagenome (GOLD analysis project Ga0233424, IMG submission 181011) | Freshwater microbial communities from Lake Towuti, South Sulawesi, Indonesia - Watercolumn_Towuti2014_125_MG | ecosystem: Environmental > Aquatic > Freshwater > Lake | place: Indonesia... | reverse complement strand
AACAGAATCATAGCATCTGCCGATTCGCTCTTTAATATTCATGATTACGCCGCTGCGAAAACAAAATACAAGGAAGCAAACACTTCACGTCCTAACGAAGCTTATCCGAAAGATCAGATGGCGAAGTGTGATGCCGAGATCGCGAAACTCGGGGTTGACAAGCAGTACAATGACCTCATTACGAAGGCCGATGCGAAGTTCAATGCTTCTGATTGGGCAGGAGCGAAGGCGTTATATCAGCAGGCTTCCGGTGTGAAGTCGGCGGAACAATATCCGAAAGATCAGATTACGAAGTGTGATGCGAATATTGCCGGTGCAAAAGATGCAGCGTACAATAAAATTATTGCAAGCGCTGATTCAATGTTCAACGCCTCCAGCTTTGCAGCTGCAAAAGCGAAATACAAAGAAGCAAGCACATCCCGCCCAACTGAGCAGTATCCGAAAGATCAGATGGCGAAGTGCGATGCGGAGATTGCGAAACTCGGTAAGGACAAGCAGTACAATGATCTGATTGCAAAAGCAGACGCGAAGTTCAATGCATCCTTGTGGGCAGAAGCAAAAACGTTTTATCAGCAGGCTTCCGGTGTGAAGTCTGAGGAACAGTATCCGAAAGATCAGATAACGAAATGTGACGATAATCTGGCGAATGCCGGCACTCAGGCGAAGTACGATGCTGCGATCAAAGCGGCGGACGCAAAGTTCAAGCTTAGTGATTGGAGCGGAGCGAAAACTAAATATCAGGAAGCTCTTGGCATCAAGACGGGTGAGCAATATCCTACTGATCAGATCCGGATTTGCGATGAGAACATAGCGAAAGCTGCGGATAAGAAATATACTGATGCAATAGCGGCGGCAGATGCAAAATTCACAGCCGCGGATTACGCTGGTGCAAAAACGAAGTATCAGGAAGCTTCGGCAATGCGTCCTGCTGAGCAATATCCGAAAGAGCAGATAGCAAAGTGTGATGCAGAAATTGCGAAGCTTGGTATTGACAAATCTTACAATGCTGCTATTGCGGCAGCAGACGCTAAGTTTAAGGCTTCTGACTGGAAAGGTGCAAAGGCTAAATATCAGGAAGCGCTGGGAATCAAAGAGGGGGAGCAGTATCCGACCGATCAGATCAAAATCTGCGACAAGAATATTGCAGATGCCTTAGGCCTTGAAGATCGTTACGCACATTATATTCAGCATGCCGATTCTGCTTTCAAAACAGAAGATTATGAAACCGCGAAGTCGGGTTATGAAAGTGCTTTGGGATTAAAACCAGGACAGGCTTATCCAACCGCGCAGCTTGCAGAGATCAATAAGCGACTTGCTGCTATTGATGCGGCTAACGCGAAGGACTCGAAGTATCGCGCTACGATTGCGAAGGCCGATAGCCTCTTTGCTGCAAAAGATTTCAAAAATGCGAAGATTGAGTATCAGTCAGCTTCCACTCAAAAGCCAAATGAACAGTATCCTAAGGATCGCATTAAGTTGTGTGATACCGAGGCCGCGAATCAGGCATTCGAATTAGCAAAGCAGAAACGGTATGATGATCTGATCAAGAAGGCAGATGCGAAATTCGCTGCATCAGACTGGGCAGGTGCGAAGAAATTGTATCAGGATGCGCTGAAGGAAAAACCAGCTGAACTTTATCCGAAGCAGCAGATAGAAAAATGCGATAAGAAACTGAACCCGGTTTCTGTAAAGGATACGGCACGTACACCTGAGCAGATCAAGGAAGATTACCGCAATGATATTGCAAAGCAATATCCGCAGGGACTTACGCAAATCGAAGAGAAGGACGGTGGAACAACAACTGTGAAACGCATTGTTGTAATCGGCGATAAAGGGTACGTGTATACCAAGAAAGTTTACTCCTGGGGAACGTTCTACTTTAAAGACGGCGCGCAGATTTCAGAAGGAACTTTTAACTACGAAACTTCGCCGACGTACATTCAGCAGGAACAGCAGAAGAGTTCAGGATCCAAGTGATGATAAGATGATTTAATCATTGAATGATTGAATTGTTGCGGAGGTTTTATAAGTTCTAACCCCAATCTCATCATCAAATCATCCGATAATTTCTATGTTCCCATTTTTCCTGTACGCTGGAAACGGAAATATACACCCACGCTGGCATTCGGTGCCATCGCGAAAAAGTGTTCACGCAGGCTGTAGCATGGATTAACACCAAACGAAGTGAAAGCAGTAATGCCCGGATAAAACTCATACCCGGCGAACATATTTGCAGAAACACCTGCAATGTGTACTGCTTTACCCGCCGCAGTACGTGTTACAATTTCAATTTTTGAACTGTCCTCGATACAATCACCAGTCAATGAGTCGTTGTGCATCCAGATGTCCGTGTACGTTGTTATTTCCGGTCCGCGAAAGCTGCTGATCACATAAACACCCATACCGAATCCATAACTCACTTTTCCGCGTTCTGTCACAAATTCTACGCCCGGATTGATGCGCAGATAATTCTGATCTCTTGCAGTTGCATCTAGTTCAAAATGATCAACGCACTCATTGAAAATGTTGTTGAGGCCATGATAGTCGACGTACGCTGATTCAATTTTTCCCCATCCAAGCACAAGAGATCCCCGCAGTTTAGGATCTCCGATGTCGAATCTGAAATTGAGATCAATTCCGTGAGGGTTCATGGTTTCGGCATGTACACTATTCAGATTGAAAAGTCCGGTGTTATAACGTTGGTAGCGGTAAGAGACTCCGATTTCATAGCGGCCCGGGTTTTGAGCAAATAATCCTGAATCCCACAACGCCAATGCAAATAGCAAGTGTATTACTGTTTTCATGTTTCGAAGTTTGATGTTGCCTTTAAGATGATATCAAGGTAGTAATTACACAACCATACATAAAAAAACCGCCACTTTACTGGTGACGGCTTTGCAATATTATCTGTTACAACTTTATGCGCGGACAAATGACGGCTTCCAAACGCGAAGAGCGTTAAATGCGCCGAACAATACTCCACTATAAAGTAATTGACTAACTATTCCATTATTACGGAAAGGAATACCTGCTTCAATTGCAAGCGCTAATCCTGCGGCATCCTGTGTGTAGAACCCATCCGGAGTGTAGAAGCCGACTACCCACATTGCCGCGTTTGTTACGAAGAAGAAAAGCAGTGCTGCTACAATGCTGCCTGAAGTAATTGTAATAAAATTCTGACGGTTGCGAATCACCCAACCAATGATGGTTGTAATTCCTACTGCACCGTAAACTGCCCACATTGTATTGTGAAATCCAAGAAAGAGATCAGTGATGAATAGCGCCATCATCGGCATAAGAAGGCTGAGCAAACGATTATTCAATGTGGCACCCGCAAACAAAGCCATTGCTCCGATTGCAGTAAAATTCGGAGGGTGAGGCAGAATGCGCGTAAGGGCAGCCAAAACGATGGCTCCGATCACGAAATAGGTGCGAGGTGAGAAGGTCTTATTCATAGACTTTAATTTGTGCCAAAATTAAGGATTTTTCGCACAGCGAAATGCCTCATTCTGCCTATTGCGTACGATTATACTCGAATTTAGCAGAATGAAACACCACAATTCAAAATTCAGAATATTAAACGGGCTACTGGTCGTAACCTTTCTCTTCGGATATCTGGAATGGGGAAGCGGCAGCAGTTCATTCCTCGTAGAGGCTGAATTCGAAGTATTGTGTAAACTTATCTCAGAACCGGCATCTGTTGTTCATCCGTTCACATTGATTCCACTGCTCGGGCAAATCATGCTGCTCGCTACATTATTTCAAACCACCCCTAATAAATTTCTGACCATTGCAGGGATTGTATGCCTTGGACTGCTGATCGGATTAATGGTGGTGTTTGGAGCTCTTGCTAAGAATTGGAAGATACTGGCTTCCACAATTCCATTCTTTGTAATCGTTGTTCTTGCCGTGAAAGAAATGAGAAAACGAAAAGAATACGAGAGGTGATTATGTCGGCACACCGTGTTTCTTACGTGCCTTTTTCAATTGCTTTCGTGCCTGCTTCTCCGCCTTTTTAGTCATTTTTTTGCGCGACTTCGCTTCACGATCACTTGGGTGAGTTTTCGCATCCTTGTATTCATTTGATGCACCCTGATTGTGTTTGCAGGACGAAAGGCTCAGCGATAATGTAAGTATGGAAATCAGAAGATATTTCATGTATGTATAACGTGATTGATCCAAATTAAATACAATGTGTATTGGAAAAATTCCTTCACATCAGGAGTTTTTAACAGAGTTCATGGATACCGGATTACTTTATTCTTTGATCTTCTGAGGCAACGCTTCCCGTCTGTTTTCAAGCACCACCTGACAAATTTATGACCGCTAGGATAAAATCTTGTTTTGTCGCGATAATGGGCTGTCAGGTCTCCATTTGGGTCGTAATCCTTGTGCCAGCGAACAATTCCTCTAACGATGCGATTTCTTTGTTTGTCAGATTCAAGAATGGTTAAACTGTCGGCGGAGTATGTTGTTGTACACATCCAGCGGCCCTTCTTTTCCATAACAGCATACGTTGACTTCTCCGGCAATAAAGTATCGGATTGAGCACATAGACGCAATGAAAAGAAAGTAAGAATCACAATTGCGATGATGGCACGCATGTTGCGAATTTTACGTACTACTTGTCAAGCTTCAGACTGTGTCCCAGCTTATCTCTTTTAGTTTCAAGATAAAGCTTGTTGTGTTTGTTCGATTGAATCTCTAGCTCGACATTGTCCACAATTTCCAAACCGTAACCCATCAAACCAACCCGTTTCTTCGGGTTGTTCGACATCAGTCGCAATTTACTTACGCCAAGATCTCGCAGAATCTGCGCACCAACTCCATAGTCGCGATCATCTTCACCGAATCCCAATTCCAGGTTGGCTTCCACAGTATCGCGCCCTTGTTCCTGTAGCTTGTATGCTTTGAGTTTATTCAGCAATCCGATTCCGCGTCCTTCCTGATTCATATAAAGAATGACACCTTTCCCTTCTTTCTGAATCATCTCCATCGCTTTGTGCAACTGAGGTCCGCAATCGCAACGACACGATCCGAAAATATCCCCGGTCATACAAGAACTGTGTACGCGAACGAGAATGGGCTCATCCTTTTTCCATTCACCTTTGTAAATAACGAGGTGCGGTTGATTCGTTGGGATATGCGTATAAGCAACCATTTTGAAATCGCCATACTCAGTTGGCAATGCAACTTCAACTTCACGGTGAATGTTCGATTCTGTTCGCAAGCGATATTCAATCAGATCCTTGATCGAAATGATTTTCAGATTGAATTTCTTCGCGATGTCCAGCAACTGAGGAAGACGCGCCATGGAACCATCTTCATTCATGATTTCGACGAGTGCTCCTGCGGGCTCAAATCCGGCAAGCCGTGCGAGATCTATCGTCGCCTCTGTATGACCTGTTCTGCGTAACACACCTTCGCGTTTCGCACGTAACGGAAAAATATTTCCGGGCTTACCAAATTCTTCCGGTTTAATAGTCGGATCAATTAATGCCTGAACAGTTTTCGCGCGATCATGTGCAGAAATTCCTGTTGTACATCCGTGTCCCTTCAGATCAATGGAAACGGTAAATGGTGTTTCGTAGGTTGCCGAATTTTCCTTCACCATCAATTGCAATCCGAGCTCGTCTGCGCGATCTTCTGTGATCGAAGCACAGATCAATCCACGACCATGCGTAGCCATGAAGTTGATTACTTCCGGTGTAACGTTTCTTGCAGCAGTGATAAAGTCTCCTTCGTTTTCGCTGTCTTCATCGTCCACAACAATCACCACTTTTCCGGCCTTGATTTCAGCAATTGCTTCCTCAATGGAATTCAATAATTTTTCGCTCATCTTCCGCGTAATATTCAGTTACGCAAAGGTACGAACAGTCTGTCATTCATTGGTCGTGTTCTGTATTCCCGGCTCTCTACGCAAACAGTAGTAAATCAGCCATTTCAGGATAAATTTTCACACTGACGGTTACTTTTTAAACGTTTCAGCATTAAGAGTAAAAAAGGGAACCAATGAAGAAGCTGATCTACCTCTGTTGCGCCGCGATTTTCGTGGCATCCTGCAATCCTGATACCGTTGACCTTTCTGGTGGTGCAGGAACTGCAAATACACGAACTGCCAATACCGGCACCCTGGAAACAGTTCCGGATTCTTTGGCTCGTTTGGGACTGGCAATCGCACCGATCGAATACGAAACGCTGGCTACATCCACTTCGCTGGGTGTAACCGTAACAGTGCCTGTCATCCCGGATGATTACATTGAACCAACCGGATTGGTGCCCCAGTTTACAGAACTGGCGAGATTAACCGGAGGGGAAACTGACTATGTCCGTTATGCACAGGAGATAACTCAGACTTTTGTAGACATTCTCGATTCACATCTTGTGGATAACGCCGATGTTGTTTTCATGATAGACGGAACCGCAAGTATGCAGGACGATATTGACAACGTTAAACGCGGTGTAACAACATTGATCAAGCATATCCACTTGAAGGAGAATGTCAAAGTAGGTGTGGCAGTATACCGTGATATAAGTGATGGAATTCCTTACTGGTATGAGTGCATGCAACTGACCGATGATTACGATATGGTCGAAGCGTATGTTAATTCCATTTTGGCTTTTGGTGGAGGACCCGACTGGCCGGAATCGGTTTACGACGCTGCAATAGCGACGATGGACACGATGGAGTGGAGAAGAAATTCAGCCAAAATGATGCTGGTACTCGGCGATGCACCGGCACTAACTGGTGAACGCACTGAATACTCGCTGACAGATGTGGTAATGAAGTCCAAAGATTACGGTGTGGATATGAATTTCTATCCGGTAATTGTTTCGACTGAAATCGGAGGGCCAATGTTCTCGGCAACGGTAACACCGGTTAAGCCAATAGTTAGCAAAATATTCCCGAATCCTTCTACAGGCCCTGTAACTGTAGAGCTGAATAAGAGGGAAGATTGCGACTGGCAGGTGACAGATATGGCGGGCGGGGTTTTGCAGAAAGGCAGTGACTACACCAATAAAATCCTGCTGGATCTCTCTTCGTTGCCTAACGGAGTTTACATGATCATGGTCACGAGCGGATCAGCAACCGAGAGCAAGATGATTGTTGTGGCGCATTAAAGAAAAAGGGAATCGATAACGATTCCCTTTTCTATTTCAATTGAGTGATGATTATAAGTGAATCACCTCTCCATATGCCGCTGCCGCAGCTTCCATAATCGCTTCGCTCATCGTTGGGTGAGGGTGAACCGCCTTGATCATTTCGTGACCAGTGGTTTCCAGTTTGCGTGCTACAACGATTTCCGCAATCATTTCAGTAACGTTCGCACCAATCATGTGTGCGCCGAGTAACTCGCCGTATTTCGCATCGAAAATCAACTTGATAAATCCATCTGCATTTCCGCCCGCTTTTGCTTTACCGGATGCAGAGAAAGGGAACTTACCAACTTTGATTTCGTAACCGGCTTCTTTCGCTTTCTTCTCGGTATAACCAACAGAAGCAATTTCCGGCTGACAATACGTACATCCCGGAATGTTGTTGTAATCCATTGGCTCAACGTGAAGACCAGCAATTTTTTCAACGCAGGTAATTCCTTCAGCAGAAGCCACGTGTGCGAGTGCCTGTGTAGGAAGAACATCTCCGATCGCATAATATCCAGGGATGTTCGTTTCCATGTATTTGTTTACAAGGATTCTTCCCTTGTCGGTTGCAATTCCAACTTCTTCGAGACCGATGTTCTCGATATTCGGAGTGATTCCGACTGCCGAAAGAACGATGTCTGCATCCAGAGAAATTTCTCCGTCTTTCTTCTTGATTTTTACTTTGCATCCTGAACCGGTCGTATCAACAGCCTCAACTGAAGCTTCTGTCATGATATCAATTCCGATTTTCTTGAATGAACGCTCGAGTTGCTTTGAAACTTCTTCGTCTTCCACCGGCACAATGTTCGGAAGGAACTCAACGATGGTCACTTTCGTTCCCATCGAAGCGTAGAAGTATGCAAACTCCACACCGATAGCACCGGAACCAACAACAACCATCGACTTCGGCTGAGATGGAAGTGTCATTGCTTCACGGTAACCGATAATTTTCTTGCCATCCTGTTTCAGGTTTGGCAATTCACGTGAACGTGCACCAGTTGCAATGATGATGTGTTTTGCATCAACCATCTGCGTTTTTCCGTCGGCACCTGTCACTTCAACTTTCTTTCCGGGCTTCACTTTTCCCGTTCCGGCAATCACATCGATCTTGTTCTTCTTCATGAGGAACTGAACACCTTTGCTCATTCCGCCTGCTACATCTCGGCTGCGCTTTACTACAGCACCAAAATCTGCTTTCGCATCACCCGCCTGAATTCCGTAATCGCCTGCATGCTTAAGATATTCGAATACCTGAGCACTCTTGAGAAGAGCTTTCGTTGGAATACATCCCCAGTTGAGACAGATTCCGCCGAGTTCAGCTTTTTCAATTACGGCAGTTTTCATTCCGAGCTGTGATGCGCGGATTGCAGTAACGTATCCACCAGGACCGCTGCCGATAATTACAACATCATATGACATAAAGAGAGAGTTTTTGATTTAAGGGCTCAGTGAAGAGCGGAGACAAATTTAGGCAAAATGTAGCCTGAAAATGTGTGGTTTTTGACGGATTTCGGGATTTTTAGATCAATCCTGCAAGGCCCGGAATGTCGTTCAGCTCCTTTCTGTTATGATCTTGGGAATGCAGGTCAACACACAACTAAGGTCGGCATTGAACAGTGAAATTCCGGATTGTGCAACGGTTATCACACAGCATTGAAGCCGCTTAAGGCAATAACTCAACACGAACGCCGTTCTTCATTCAGCACATCACAAGAATTCCTTATGCGATTGGAGTATATTGCTCACTCGTGTTTCGTACTTGAAACAGGAGGGAAAAGAATTGTGTTTGATCCATGGATCACAGGTTCGGCTTATCACGACCAGTGGCATTTATTTCCCAAACCTAACGACACTTCCCGCGTTCTCAACGCGGATGTTATTCTGATCTCTCATGGACATGAGGATCACATGCATTCGGCTTCATTGAAGATGATCAATAAGAAGGCACGCGTGTTCTTCCCTTTTCAGTGGAGAAAAGGTGTGGCCGGATACTTCAGATACCTGCAGTTTGCGGAAATAACTGAAGCGATTTCGTTTCGCACCTATTGTGTGGATGATGTCCGGATTACGTATCTCGGATATTCGCTGGAGAGCGTGATTGTTGTTGAATGCGAAGGACAGGTACTGGTAAACATCAATGATGCGCTCAACTCTAACCACGAAACAGCGACCACGTTTTTGCTTAAGAAAATCAAAAAACGTTGGCCAAAAATTGACTTCTTGCTTTCCGGATGGAGTGGGGCAGGATACTTCCCTAATAAAGTTCACTACAGGAGTAAAGATGATGCTGAAGTGGCGCGGATTCGCGAACAGTATTTTGCAGATAACTTCTGCAAGTTTGCAAAGTATCTTCAGCCCGCCATTGCTGTTCCGTTTGCGCCTGGGTTTGTTTTGTTACGCAATGAAAACCGATGGATCAATGATGTAAAGTTCCCACGTCAGATCATTGGCGAATACTACAGGGATAATTTTGAAAGTAATACCCGCATTCAGTTTCCGATTGCATATCCCGGCGACTACTTCGAGGATAAACAATTTCACGCAGTGTCAGAGTTCCACGGTCTTAAAGATGATCATGAAATGTACGCGAACGTTGATGAGGAATTTGCGGAAGAAATAGAACGCGTAAATCGTCGGGTTGTTTTTCCGGATAGTTCGTTGGAGCCCCTGCGTGTAAAACTTGAAAAGTGGATGAACCGCAACAAGGTGCTCTACAAGAATAAAGTTGTAAGAGACGCCGTTTTTTCAATTCGTTTCACAGATACAGAAGATTCTGTTGTTTTCAATATTGTTCCCCGCGATGGAACACTAACTGCAAGAATTAATACCGTAACAAATCAGGACGATCGTCTTGTGATTACAACACGTGCTTCGTTGTTGTCTTTGAATCTGGATAAAGACTGGGGCGGCGATTTGCTTTCAATTGGATACGGTGCGGATATTCAGGTTTTCGAGGAGCTTTCGCTTGAAAAAAATCTGGATATCGTATGTATGCGTCTGATCAGCCGGTTTCCGATGTTTCGGGAGGACTTCGTGCAACATGCGGGTCGAATTGTCAGATATTATCTCACGAATCCTTCCATTGCTAACCTCTGGATCACACAGAAAATCAAACTCCGCTCATATGTGAACAAATATCCATTCAACGAGCGTGATCATTGGATTACATACAATAAGTGCGAACTCTGCAAAGTGTGTAATATCCCACAATGGGATTTCACTGCACATCGTTTGGCAGATGTGTAGTTAATATCATTTTTCCGAAATATTAAGTTTGAATTGCTAACAAAGTAATTTTTTGTGTTACTTTGGCACTTCTTCCACCCCCCCCGGAAGACGCTGTTATAACAGATTTTGTTTGCGGATGCGTGCCGGGTGGTTTCTTCTCTGTTTCTCAGTGTATTTATTATGCCCTCGTGGTGGTTGCGTTCCCATGTGCGTTGCATGGGTTTCGGTAACGTTGAAGTAGTGGAGCAGACACCACTTTAAAAAACGAAATAGGAATAAGGAACATTTTCAGTTATGACAAAAAAAGTCTGGTTCTCTGCAGTTGCTTTGCTTGCTACAGGAATAACACTTTCGGCTCAGGTTGGATTCAAATTGAATACGGCGAATACGGTAATTGAAGGTGATGCATCGAAAAAAACTACCGTTGTGCGTGAAGGTGATACTTCTGAGGTTTATTAGACACCCACTATTATTCGCTATCAGTATTCTGTATCAAGAGCAGAAGTGCTTCAGCCGGAAGTTGACAAGTTGATGGCGGAGCTGAATAACAACTCAAAGGATCCTGCTCATTTGTATCCGCAGGACGTGGTGGAAAGGAAAATGGACAGTATTGACATGCTGAACAAAACTATTCTGGCATTGAAAAATGATCAGGATAGCTTGTATGCTGCATATATTACTGAATATGTTGATTACCGTACATGCACTTTCTTCCCCGGCGTGTTGCGAGCGCGTTCCGTTTTTGATGTCGTTTACGGAACAGGTGGCGCACGATTTAAAGCAATGGGCAATTCCGGTGTTCATTTTGGGTCGAGTGGAACAACATCCATTTATTCTGAAGTTGTAAGTGGCAATCTCGGATTGGTGCGTGTAGGATTCGGGACCATGCTTACGAGCGACGCAAGTGACAACGATTCTACAGCTCAGACCGATCAGGCTTATCAACGTCTTGTAACGAATGGAGGAAATACAATTCTTACGCTGGAATATCCTTTGTTGTATGTGAACGGTTATCACAACCAGCTCAATGCAATTGTTCGCCCGATAGCAAAAGGAACTGCTGATCTGCCTGCATTCGGAACAAGTACAGACAAGTGGGCAGGGAGCATGATGTTTGGTTTAGATGTATATGCGGATGCTGCTCTTGATAATAATCAGCTCCGGTTTTTCGCAAATGCCAGCACGTTCTACATTCGAGGAACAGGCGTCTATCAATCAAATCTGGCCATCACTTCGCCCGATTTTTCCTTTGGTCAACTCACCATGGGTTTGGTCTTTCTCGAAAATTTCAAAGTTTCAATTATAGTTGCGACATGGAGTTCTCAGGCAATTCTGCAGAACAGAAAGGTCGTGATCGGAGGACAAGTATTGCGCTAACCAAATCAGAATAATTATCAACCAACCTATACATGACTATGAAAACAAAAATTGCGTTTGCACTTTTAACCGGAGTTGCAGCTATTGCAATGATGCAATGCGGACAAGACGCAGATCCGAATGGACAGCCGGCTGAACCGGTAAGTACAATCATTCCGGTAGATCTTCCAACGAATATTGTTCCCGGATTTAACTTCCCTGAAGACTCCAATGCGATTTACCGCTGGCTGAATGCAGGAACAGGTGTTGACTCATTCAAACTGGATTCCATTTATCAGCATGTATGGGGAATCTGGGCTGGACTCACAGCACCAACCGATCAGATTTATCAGGGAGACACATTACTTGTTTTTGAAACATGGTTAAGCCCTGCTGAACTTGCTAAAGCAATCCAACTGAAAACTGATTCTGGAGCAGCTGATTTGTTAAAAACGAAAAG
>Ga0233424_10002696_pt1 | contig 12189 bp, 5 predicted proteins | sample Watercolumn_Towu_FD_181011 | JGI IMG/M metagenome (GOLD analysis project Ga0233424, IMG submission 181011) | Freshwater microbial communities from Lake Towuti, South Sulawesi, Indonesia - Watercolumn_Towuti2014_125_MG | ecosystem: Environmental > Aquatic > Freshwater > Lake | place: Indonesia... | reverse complement strand
CTTCGCTCTCGAAGGTCACCTCCCGATTCATCGCCTTGAGCGCGACATTCTGGAAAATATCCTCCGCCGCATGAGTGTCGCGCACCACGAGCCACGCCGCGGCGGAAAGCCGCGTGCGCGCCTTCATCAGCGCCTGGAGAATCTGCGGTTCAGCGAGTGGCATTGAAATGTAAACGTGAGAGACAGGAAAATCCTGACACGCTGCGATGGCAAGATAATGTCCCACCGAGCAACACGACGCGCCTTCAGTCCCCAAGCCCGTCTGGCTCGCAGACCGTCACTTCCAGTTGGCCGAAGCGCCGGGCGTAGGTCGGGCCTTGCAGCGGTGTGACGAGGTAGTTTCGTCCCTTGGGATAGTACGACCGGAAGACGCTCAACGCCGAGGCGTCGAACGCGTTGGGGTTCCATTTACATTCGACGGTGTCCACCGTGTCGCGGGCGCGCGGCAGGACGAAATCTATCTCGTTGCCGGCCTTGTCGCGCCAGTAGCGGGCGGGAGTGTCGGGCTGGTGGGCTTGAAGGTGTTCGAGCGTCAGGTGTTCCCACAAGCTGCCGCAGTCGTCCGTGCGCAGCGTGTCCCAGCCGCGCGCGAAGCTCACGAAGCCGGTGTCGAAGCCATAGACTTTCGGCTGCTTCACCAGTTCCTTCCGGCCGCCGCCCGAGAACGGCCGCACCAGAGTGATGGCATGGGTGATCTGGAGCGCTTCGAGGTGGCTTTCCACCGTGGGCCGCGTGATGCCAAGGGCGGCGGCGGTCTTCGTCACCTCCAACTGCCCGCCGCTCTGGCGCAGCAGATACTCGAACAGCGAATTGAACCGGTTCATGTCGCGGAAGGCGAACAGCCGCTGGATGTCGCGGGCAAAAAACGAATCCATCCACTCGCGGTAGAACGAAGGCTTCTTGGTTTCCGCCAGCAAGGCCGGCGGCAGACCGCCGTGCAGCAGCCGCTTCGGCAACGGGACGCCAAAGGCTTTCAGTTCGGTGTTGAGCACCGGGGTGAGATGGATCTGCCGCTTTCGCCCGGTGAGCGTGTCGCGGAATTTCTTGCTGGCCGCCAGCGTGGAGGAACCGGTCGCCAGAATCCGGAGCTTCGGGAACAGGTCCGCCCCAATCTTCAACACGCGGCTGGGATCGCGGAGTTGGTGGATTTCGTCGAAGACCACCACCGGCTTCGGACAGTGGCGATAAAACAGCGCCGGATCGCGGACCATGTCTTCCGTCGCCGGGAGGTCGCAATTGACGTAGTGGGTTCGCTCATCGCCGAGGTCGTGCGCCAGCGTGGTCTTGCCGGTTCGCCGCACGCCGGAGAGCCAGGCGATGGGCGCTTCCTTCCAGGCGGCTTCGATGCGTTCGAGCCAAAAGGGTCTGGCGATCATGCCGGCGTAGTATGCGTTTGGCCTGACCTAATGTAAAGTATGCCAGCGCAACCCAATCACCCCGTCCGAAAGATCCCCCTGGGTGGGGACAACTGCCCGGAGCGTCAGGCTTTTTCAGGCGGGAGAACCGGGAGGCGTTCAGGAACGAAGCCCCATCCAGACCACGGTCTCAAGCTGACAGCACGACCGGCCTCACACTTGCCTCACACTTCCTCCAGCACCTTCGACGCATCGCCAAATTTCGGCAGGCGCACGTTCATCTTGTCCATCATCGAGAGGTAGAGCCGGCACATCTGGCGTTCGGGCTTGCCTTCGTAATCCAGCACGCGTCCGCCTTTGATGCGTCCGCCCGCACCACCCAGCATCACCACAGGCAGACGCCCGGCTTCATGATTCCCGGTCAGCATCGAGGAGCAGAACATCAGCATCGTGTTGTCGAGCAGCGTGCGTGGGCCTTCCTGAATGGCGTCGAGTTTGCGCGCGATGTAGGCGACTTGTTTGAGGAAGAACTGGTTCACCTTGAGCCAGTCCGCCGTGTCGCTGTGCGAGAGCAGGTGATGAATCATGTAATCCACGCCGAGGTTCGGGAAGCGCAGCGAGCTGTGGTCGTTGTTCAGCTTGAGCGTGGTGATGCGCGTGGTGTCCGTCTGGAAGCCGAGCACGAGGACGTCGCACATCAACCGCATGTGCTCGGCGATGTCCTGTGGAATGCCGTCGGCGGGACGCGGAATGTTCGGCGCGCTCAACGTCGGGCGCCAGCCCTGCAACTCGCCCTTCTTGCCAGCGTTCTCGATGCGCTGCTCCACGTCGCGGACTGAATCGAGATACTCGTCGAGCTTGCGCTGGTCGTTCGCGCTGATGTGGCGGCGCAGGTCCTTGGCGTCGGTCAACACGGCGTCGAGCACGCTCTTGTCGCCTTTGCTCACCTCGTCCTTGAACAGTCGGTCGAAGGCGAGCGCGGGATAAATCTCCAGCGGCGTCGGTGTGGTCGGCGAACTCCACGAGATGTGCGAGCTGTAGAGCATCGAGTAATTCTTATGCACGGACGGATTCGACTTCTCGCAGCCGAGCACGAGGCTCGGCACCTTGGTCGAACTGCCATAACGCTGCGCCAGCAACTGGTCGATGCTCGTGCCGGAACGAATCTCGCCGCCAGAAGCCAGCGGCGCGCCGGAAAGCAGATTGCCCGTCTGCGAGCTGTGGATGTTCCCCTTCTGGGCCTCCTCGTTGTAGAGACCGCGGATGAAGAGCATCTTCTCGCGAAAATCGGTGAGCGGCGCGAGCACCTTGCCGAGTTCCATCTCCTTGCCCTCGCCCTTGGCCCACCATTCCTTCGAGTGAAAGCCGTTGCCGGAAAAGAGCACGGCCAGGCGCACCGGCGCTTCGCTGGCGGGCTTGACCCCGGCGGGCGGCGTATCGCCCCAGACGGTGAGCGATTCCATCCACGGCAGCGCCATCGTGACGCCGACCCCGCGGAGAAACGTGCGACGGGAGAACTGGTGTGTGCTCATAGGCTGCGTATTTCTTATTCCATGTATAGCAGTTCGTTCGAGGCAAGCAAGGTGCGAACGTAGGCGCTCCACGCGGCGAGGTCGCGCTGGGCTTCAGGAAGGTCGGCAAGTTCAGCCCGGTAAGCTTTGAGAAAATCCGCGGCGTGCTCGCGTTCCGCACCAGTGGGCTGGCGCTGGAAGCAAAACCGGTGGGCGGCGTTCACGCGCGCATCCTCGGATCCCGCGAGCAGATGCCTGGCAAAAGCCTCGGCGCACGCGTGGAAGAACGGGTCGTTGAGGAAGTAAAGCGATTGGGTGGGAACGGTGCTGTGGCCGCGTTCGGCGGTGCTGGCATTGGCATCCGGACCGTCGAATAGCGCGAGGAAGGGGTGCCGCTGGATGCGCTGCGTCATGAGATAGACACTCCGCTTTCTGGTGTCGTAAACGGCCTTGAACGGAGTGTGCTGGGTGAAGTTGCTGTTCTCCGCCGGGAACGGATGACCTTCGCCTGGCTGACGGTCGAGATCACCGGACAGAGCGAGCAACGTGTCGCGGATTTCCTCGGCTTCAAGACGGCGGCGGGGGAAGGGGGAGTAATCAGTCATCTGTGAATTGGACTTAGCCTTCTTCCCCACTGACTTACTGTTCACTGATTCACTGATTACTGAAGTTTGCTGATACACCGCGCTCCCCATAATGAGCCGGTGCATCGCCTTCATGCCCCAGCCTTGCTCGACGAAGGTCGCCGCAAGCCAGTCGAGCAACTCCGGATGCGTCGGCGCCGCGCCGCGCGTGCCGAAGTCGCTCGGCGTGGCAACGATGCCGCGGCCGAAATGTCCTTGCCAGATGCGGTTTACCATCACGCGCGCTGTGAGCGGATTCTTCGGGTCGGTCAGCCAACGGGCGAGGTCGAGACGTCCGCTCGTCTTTGAGTCGGAGATTTTTTCGCCGCCGAGCAAGTCCAGGTTCTTGCGCGGGACGACGTCTCCGGGCTGGTCGGGTTCGCCGCGTTTGTGCAGGGGCACATCGGCGGCCTTGCCCTCCGTCACGGCGTAGGCGACTGGCACCTTGGGTTCGCGCGTGATGAGTTCCGCGCGTCGCTGCATCGGTTCGCGGAGCTGCTTTGCGAAGGCAGCCAGCTCCGTCATCCCCACACCAAGGTCGGCCGCGACATGCTCCAACATCCACGCCACGCCGTCACCGCCACCAAGATGCCCGTCCGCGACGCGCCCGGTGAGGCGCACCGTGCCGGTCAACGGGCTGAGCCACGCGACGGCGACCGGACCATCGGGCGCCGGATGCACAAAGAACGAGCGCGGCGGCAGCGTTGTCCACACCTTGATGGGCTGGTCGGTGGCATTGACGAAGGCCGATGGATTGTCGCCGTTGCGCCAGATGTTCAGCCCCTTCTTGCCCTGGTGATCGCGAACGGTTTCAGGCAGAAGTCGCATTCCCTTCCGTGCATCGAGAAAGCACCAGGTGGCCGCATTGCCGAGCCGGTCCGCGTGCGGATTGCCCGCGAGAAAATCATCTGCGACATCCGCCGCGAGATTCCAGCGCCGCGCGCTGCCATCGACTTCTTCGACGTTGAACTCGATGAGCGTGGTGTCCGCGCCGTAGTTCGCGCGTGGGTGAACGATGAGCTGAATCATCTCGCCTGCTTTCACGGAAAGAGTGAGCGGCGCGGTGTTTGTCGTGAACGGCTGTGCGCCGCCGTCATTGAACTCGCCCCTGGCCAGCACGGTGGACGAGTTTGTCGCCAACGGGCGCAACGTCTTCGAGGTGGCCGCTTGCGCCTCGTTCAGCTTTTTGATGGTTGCATCAAGCGCGGCCAGTTCCTCCTCGAAGGGCTTGCGCCTTCTCGCGAGTTCCTCGGGCGACCACAGCGGCATCATGTCGCGCACTTTCTGCGTCGCCTCGCATCCGGAATAGGCAAACTTCGTCGAGGCGAAGATGCCGTAGAGCCCATAGTAATCCTGCGTTGTAACGGGATCGTATTTGTGATTGTGACAGCGCGCGCAGCCAAGCGAGAGGCCGAGCACGGACTTGCCCACGGTATCAATGACGTCCTCGTAGGTGAGGTGCATGTCCTTGTCGATTTCGTGGCCGAAGCGGCGCGCGATGGCGAGGTAGCCGGTGGCGGGAATTAACTCGGCGTAACGTTGCGGCGCGGCCTCCGCCAGAAGATCTCCGGCTATCTGTTCGCGCAGGAACTGGTCGTACGGCGTGTCGCGGTTGAAGGCGGCAATGACATAATTGCGATAGCGCCACGCTTGTTGCAACGGACGGTCGGTATTCTCGCCCGCAGTGTCGGCGTAACGCACGATGTCCAGCCACTTGCGGCCCCACTTCTCGCCATACGCGGGCGAGGCGAGCAGCCGGTCGATGAGCTTGTTCACGACAGCGCGTCGCTTCTCCAACGATGAACTCGCGTCCCACTGACGAACAAATTCATCCACCTCCTCCGGTGTCGCCGGAAGGCCGGTGAGGTCATAGGTCATCCGGCGAATCAGCGTGCGCGGGTCGGTCGGGGGCAGCTTCGCCGTGCCGAGCAATACATCCACGGGATTCACGCCGCGCGGCGCTTTCACCGTGGGCTTCCTCACTGGCTGAAAGGCCCAGTGCTGTCCCGCAGGTTTGACGGCAACGGTGGCCGGAAAGGCTGCGCCCGCTTTGACCCACGCTTCGAGGTCGGCAATGACCGCGTCCGCCAGCTTCGGTGCTTCCTTCGGCGGCGGCATCTTCAAGTCCGGGTCCGTGTGGCGCACCGCCTTGAGGAGCAAGCTGGACCCCGCGTTGCCCGGCACGAGCGCCGGGCCGGTGTCGCCTCCATGCATCAAAGCCTCCCGCGAATCCACGCGCAGCCCGCCTTTCTGCTTCTCCGAGCCGTGGCACTTCACGCACTGCTCATGCAGCACGGGACGGATGCGCTTCTCAAAAAAATCTGCCGCGTCGTCCGCGCCACTCGGAAACGCGAGGGCTGCCAGAGTCAGAATGCCAATCAGCCTCTTCATGCCAGCACTCCCTTCACGACTTCGCCATGCACGTCGGTCAGGCGGTAATCACGACCGCTGTGGCGGAAGGTCAGCTTCGTGTGATCGAAGCCCATCAAGTGCAAAATCGTCGCGTGGAAATCGTGGACATGGACCCCATCCTTGGCGACGCGCAGGCCGTATTCGTCCGTCTCCCCATAGACCATGCCGGACCGCACACCCGCGCCAGCCAGCCACGAGCTGAAAGCCCAGTTATGATGCTCGCGGCCTTTGGCGTCGGCTGTGTTGTTGAACGGGGTGCGGCCAAACTCCGTCGTCCAAACAACGAGCGTATCATCGAGCAGGCCTCGCGCTTTGAGGTCGCGCAGCAAACCGGCGATGGGCTGGTCCACGTTTTTGGCGAGTGGGACGTGCGTCATCATATCGCCGTGGGCGTCCCAGTTATTGCTGGAGCCCACGTCGATCAACTCGATGAAGCGCACGTCGCGTTCGGCCAGGCGCCGCGCCGCGAGACATTGCCAGCCGAACCCCGTCGTCTGTCCACGTTTCAAGCCGTAGAGCGCGAGCGTGGCGTCGCTCTCCTTCGAGAAATCAAAGGCGTCCGGCACGGCAAGCTGCATACCGGCGGCGGTCTCGAAGGAATTCATTCGCGCAGCGAGTTGCGGGTCGCCGGCGCGCGCGGCCAGATGGGTGGCATTACGATCGCGCAGCGCTGCAAGTTCCAGTTCCTGGAGACGAGCGGAGGAGACGCGGCGTTGGATGTTCGCCACCGGTTCCGCGCCAGGCACCACCCAGGTGCCCTGATGTTCCGCTGGCAGGAAATCGGACGCCCAGACCTGGCCGCCCGCGTAGGGGTGTTGCGGCGCGAGCACCACGAACGCAGGCAGATTGCGGTTCATCGAACCAAGACCGTAACTCAGCCACGAGCCAATGCTGGGGCGCGCGAAAGTGAACGAACCCGTGTGCATGCCCAGCGTGGCGTTGAAATGGTTCGAGTGCGACGAATTCATCGAGCGGATAAGCGCGAAGTCGTCCACACACTCCGCCATGTGCGGAAAGAGCGTGCTCACCTCCGTGCCGCACTGGCCGTGCGGCGCGAACTCCCACTGTGGACGCTTCAGGAAAATCTTCTCGTAACCCGGGCGATCCTTGATCTCGGGATGTGCGGCTTTGATCTCCTTCCCATGATCAGCAAAGAGCCGCGGCTTGGGATCAAACGAATCCACATGCGACACGCCGCCCGTCATGAAGAGGAAAATGACGCGCTTCGCCTTCGCCGGAAAATGCGGCTGTGCGGTCACCGCCCCATCCGCCGCGAGCAACTGCCGCACGATGCCGGGCAGCAGCAGGGAGCCCGCAGTCATCGAACGCAGGAACTGGCGGCGCGGGTGAAGGACGTTGTTCATCAGGTCAGGTGTGATTGCTCGGCCTCGTTTATCTCCGACGAACGGTGAGCGATTCCATCCACGGCAGCGCCATGGTGACGCCGACCCCGCGGAGAAAAGCGCGACGGGAGAATTGGTGGGTGCTCATACGATTTCGGTTTCGTGTTCGACGTTCACGGCTGATTGATTGTTCGCAGTTTAATCGCCGAAACATGGATGTGAAGCAACTTTCCATGATGCCTCCTCGCGCCATGGTTGGGATGGAAACCGATGCCGAAGCTGAAGGCAAATGACTTCATCACGATGGAAACGTCCGGCGCTCACCTTGTGGAAAGCTGGTGGATGGTTCCGTGCAGGGATCGCTCCACGATCGCGCCATCCGCACCCTGAAATCTGGCCCGGAGTTCGTAGCACTGAGTGGGCGCAATCGTCGGGATCTCGAGTGTCACGGTCCTCGCATCTGGACTGACTCGGGCGGCGGTGATTTCAAGCGGGTGTTCGTCGTAATGATTCGAGCCGTAGCTGGCGCTTCGTTTGAGAAACCAGACTTTGAAAGCGAAGGCGTCAGGTTGAACGCTGGCCGGGTCAATTGGTTCACTGAAGGTCACGGAGAGAGTCCCCTTCGCCGCGTGAAGGGCGATTGGAACATAGGCAAGCTTTTCGCCGCGGCGGATGCGATGGAATCCGCCGGGCGCCGCGGCGTTTCCGGCCCAGCCAAAAAGACCGCACGTATAAAGCGCGCCGTCGCCGCCGAAACGCCCGCGCATGATCCCGGTGGCGAAGGCCGGCATTGGCAGTTCGCAAACTGCGCCCTGCCATTGGCCATTGACCTCCTCGTGTGGAACGATGAACGCGCGTCCAGTCCCGTAACTCAAATTGAGCAATGCGCCACCGGTTGCGCCCCAGGTATTGGTCGGCACCCAAAGCAATTCGGCCGGGCTGCGATCCTTGGCGTTGGTGATCCAAACCATCGGCTGCTCCATCGCGTCATCGGCGGAGTTGGTCACACTCCCATAGCCGAACATGTTGCCATAGAATCCCCCGGCCTTGACGCGATTGATGCGGTTTTTCGGGGTCCAGTGTCCTTCCTGGTCCGTCACAAAAAAAGTGCCGTCGGGATTCAGACAGACACCGTTGGCGGCACGAAACCCGTTGGCCAGGATTTCAGTTCGCAAACCATCCGCGCTCACGCGCAGCAACGTCCCGTGGTGCGGCACCAGGGAGTCCAGCGCATGACGAGCTGACTTGGCGTAATAAAAGTTGCCGGCGGCATCGACCTGCAAGCCCATTGCGAACTCGTGAAAGTGCTCGGTGACCTGGTGATCGTTGTTGAAATTCTCGATGAAATCGAACTCACCGTCGCCATTCAGGTCGCGCAAGCGCACAAGCTGATCGCGGCACGTGATAAACAATTCGTCTCCACGAAACTTCACCCCGAGAGGCTGGAACAGACCGCTCGCGAGACGCCTCCAGTGCAACGGTGCCGGCGCAGGAGCCGTCAAACCATCCACGCGCCATACGTCGCCGTTCCATGTCGCAACGATGGCGGCTTTGCCATCAGCGGTGAAATCAAAGCCACCCGGCCTCATCCAGCTCTGCCAAGGATTGTCCACTGGCAGCGGGAAAGTGTCGGCGATGAACGCACGTTCCTGTTTGCCAGGAACCGAAGTGGTCGCGATCTCCTGTGTCCAGCGCGCCGGGCCGCCGCGAGTGAGTGGTTCCAACTCGAGCGAACGGACTGTCCCGTTCGCCAATTCTGCACGCGAGATGAACAGTCGGGTTTTCGCGCCGCCGGGCAGTGTGGCGATCCAGAAGCCGGCCTCCTTGCGCAACGAACCGTCGCCGGTGAGCACGACGTTGGCCGAATCCGGCGCCACACGCAAAAGCAACGGCTTGGTCGCCGCTCCGACATTGAGAGTCCGCGTGAACGCAACTACTCCGCGGTCTTCGATCCAGCCCGGCGATTCGAGCACGCGCGTGCCGCCGATGCTCGCCGCGACGACCGCTTTGTTGCCGTTCAGATACAAACCTTCGTAGTGCGCCCAGGCGCGCGGCAACGGCCCGTAATGCTTTCCATCTTTGCCCACGAGGCGTTCGTCGTCCCACTTGCCCTCGGGCGAAGCCCAGCCAGGGCCGACTGGGTTCACGAAAATCCGTTCACCTGTCAGGCTCGGATGCGTCCCGTGACTGCCGTCGAAGGCCACGCCTTTCCAGTCGATGAAATCTCCCGTGCTCGCAGCAGCCACGCGCATCGTGTCGTGATCGTACACCATCCACGCGCGGCCTTTACTGACGCCACCGGGGCCATCGTCGAGTCGGATGGCGATCCCCTTCTGCGCGATGTTGCCCGGCGCGACCTGCATCGTCCAAAACAGCACCGGCCCGAATTCCATTCGGCGGTAGGGAGGCAATTGCGCTGACGGCGGGGCGGATTGTGCGAACGAGCTCGGCGCCGCCGCCCACAGCTTGCCAACCAACCGCTCCATTTCCGGATCGTGCTGCTTCAATTCGGTTCGATTGAACGGGAAGAAATCGTTGCGCGAGAAATAGGCCTCGGTGGATTCTGCGAAATACTCCTGCGGGTTTGTCATCGCGTAGGCGCGCTCAAAGGTGTTGGGCTTGCCGTTGCCGTGCCAGCGCTCGACGCGGTCGTATTTGCCCGCCGCTTTCACGCGCTCGTAGGCGGCCTTGATTTCCGCGTTGCCGAAGCCGTCCTTGAGCACGCGATGGTGGTAGGCGTGGGCCAGCTCGTGCAGGGTGAAGTTCGGCATCCGGCGCGTCTCGGCCTCGAAGTTTTTGATGTCGGTGAATTCCACGCTCTTGACCATGGCCGGGTCACGCCCATTGTCGCGCAGCCAGCCGGCGCCAGGGTGGTACTCCGCGCGCGGCTTCACGCCCGAATACTCGGGTGAAAACCACAAAGGAACTTCGCGCAGTTTCGCGAGAGCCGGAGCGGGCACGACACGAACAATCTCCTGCAACTGCGCACGCAACAGTTCGAGCGCCTTCCCGGTGGCGGCCTTCTGCTCGGCGAGCAAGCGTTCGTTGACCAGAAGCGTCCAGCCTTCGATCAGGTTCGTCTGATGTCGGGCTGAGTTCGAGTTGCCAAGCAGGCTCAGCATGCCTTTGCCCAGCGCATCGCCCACGAGGAAGTAAGTCTCCGCATTGCCGAACTCATGGTGGCCGTGAGTGGGATTGGGAGACTCCTCGGGCTTGCGCACAAAATCGTGCGTTTCGACAAAGACGACATTGCCTTTGCACTCCGGTCGCGCGGCCGCCGCCGCCTGAGCCTGGCGCAACTTCGCCCACTCCGCCGGAGCCTTGACCCACGGGCCGGTCAACTCACCGATAACGACCGGCAGTTTTGGCGCGTTCAGTTCCTTGCGCACGTCGCGGACGAGGTTCACGAGATTGGTTTCGTACTCAGGCACACCAATTTTCGGAGACACGCCGTCGTTCCAGCCGTGATACCAAACGAAGCCCGCCAGTTCGTAGCCGCTGTTCCCGTAGCCTGGAAAGTCAGTCGGCAGATTCGTCAACGCCGTTCGAATCTCGGCCAGCATCTTCGTAAAGTATGGCCCCACTTCGCCGCCCGAACTCGGCGGACGAAAATCCTTGTAGAGACTCTTGCCGCCCCACGCCGTCTTGATGAGTAAAATCTGGTTGTCGAAGTGATCCCCGATCACGTGCCCGAACTGCAACTCCGGCCCAAAATGATGCCCATCGCCATAGACGGAGAAACCGACCGTCAGCGGCCCGCGCAGCAGCGGTCCCCGCTCGCGCTGGTAGCGCACCCACACGTCATCGCGCACCGTCCAGTTGTCCTGCGCGTCTTTGAGGTGGCGGAACATCGAAGCTTTGTCCGGGTCGCGCATCAACTGCGCCAGTGTCCCCTTGCCTTCGTTGTAATCCTTCCCATCAAGGTCCGCGACGCCCTGGCCTTCCATGTTTGATTGACCGGCGAGGATAAAGACTTTGACAGGCTTCGTTGCCGCCGGGACGGCTGCAATGCCGACGAGGGTGACGAGAAAAAATACCGCGAGTTGTTTCATGGTGGCGTCAATTCTTCGCCGCTTGCCGGGTGACAATGGGCGCATAGCCGGCGGCTTCTTCTCCGCCCCAAAGGACGGACTGCAACCGAGCACGCAGCACGCAAAGAGAGTGAGGATGGGCTTCATGGTGTTGAATGATTGAGGGAAGTTTGGGTGATCATCAAGCGCCTTCCGGGTTGTGCCGTCGCATCATCCTTCCGCCGCCCGACTGGATGGAGCGTGCGCGTGGCGTCGACGATGCGCGCGTCTGATTGGAAGACGAGGCTCACCGGGCCGAAAGGCCGTGCGAAACGGGTTCGTGTCGAGTATGTCCATCCACGTTGCACCGGAGACCTGGCCGTCGCGATTCGGCCCGCGCCATTGCGGCCAGTCGGCGGCGCAAACCAGAGCAAGGGACAGGTGCAGGGCCATGGAGAATGAAAGATTTCATGGTTGGGCTATGCGTTGGCGGGTTGATTGACGGGGCGGGGCTTGTCCTGCATCGGCGAAGAATGGGAACAACTGCTCCGGCGGCGGCGGGCGAACCGGCGCAGCCAGTCGCGAAACCCCAGCTTCCGGCTCGCTTTGGCGACCCGTCCCTTCGCCTTGCGCAGGGCGCGCCGAGCCCAGACAAATTCCGTCGCCAGAATCGCCAGCCCCGCCGCGACGACCGGCAGCCCCGGCCCGGGCAAAACGAGAAACGCGATGCCGATCAGGAGAACCGTTCCGCCTGTGAGCGCGATGAAGAATTTTCAGACAGGCTCTAAGCCGGATGTTTCACACTCCCTGGGGAGCACACGCGCCCTCGCGTGTCCCCGTCGGCGCCTCGCCGACGGGTGCGGCGTCGGCAAACACCTCAAAGTGTTTCAAATCCCAAGTGCCAGATTGCGGCGAGGCGCCGCAAGCAGCACGCG
>Ga0233424_10002693_pt1 | contig 12207 bp, 4 predicted proteins | sample Watercolumn_Towu_FD_181011 | JGI IMG/M metagenome (GOLD analysis project Ga0233424, IMG submission 181011) | Freshwater microbial communities from Lake Towuti, South Sulawesi, Indonesia - Watercolumn_Towuti2014_125_MG | ecosystem: Environmental > Aquatic > Freshwater > Lake | place: Indonesia... | reverse complement strand
TGAACCTTTTTCTAAAATCTATGATTTTAAAAACTTGGCTGCTGATTGTCCAATCTCTTTTATTTTTAAACATTCAAGTTTGAGTTTTCACTCTACTTTGTAGTTAAAAGAGCTCTAAGGAGTTTCCAGCAATTAACGGAGTTTTCATAACTAAATTGGGCGAATTTAATTATGCGACTTATAGTTAATCGATATAATCAATACACACTGTTTTAACATTATAACCTTCCATCTTATATTTATCTAATAACTTAGTTAAAGTATCACATGAAAAATCATTTTCATTATAATGTTTAATTATAAAGGTGCAAGTGTTATGAGTTAAAGTTATAATTGAATCTTTTATAATTGTAGCTAAAATATTTTCTAAATCTTTAATATTACTTTCATTGGATTCCCGAAATACTTCGGCAGATTTAACAAATAACCTTTTAATAATTTTAGCATTATTATTACCAAAGACAGATAATACCCGTCTTAATAGCTTATTGATCATTTATGTTCAGGGAGGCTCGCTACTTCCTCCACCGGAAATTTATCCAGCTACATATTACTATGTAGATCAGACTATCTCATTAACTTGGGTTAATATTTATTAACCCAAGTTATTTTGCGCTTCCACCACCAATAGCTTGTAGTGTACTCCCATTATAGGGATAGTCGTTACACCTTCAATATATAGATTAATAACCTATATAAAGCTTGGCTCGGTATTGTCCCCAATATTATTTGATAGGAGTTTCACCGAATTCACAAAATTTTTAGACGACCATCAGTTAATCGTCTTCTAACGTTATAAATAGAAATAAATCTTTTTCATTTAATTGGTCCTTATTACCTAGTATCATATTGCGTACAAGATTCAACATGAATAGGCTTTTTGCGTGATTTGCATTTATATTCAATAGTACACACTACTGTACTATCCAGGAATTATCCCTGCTTATAGTTACCTATAAGATTAGACTATCTCTTCAATTTATTCTAAATTCGCAAGAATAAGTTGTTTCGCGCTTCCACTCGCTTGAGTGTACGAGATTTCTCTCTAGTCGTTACACCTTCAACTATTATTAATTAGCGGTTAATAACAGAAGCTTGGCTCGGTATTGTCCCATAGGGAGTTTCACCGAATTCACGAAATTTAATGTCCCCCTTAAATATTAAGGGACCGGCAATAATAGTAATAGTAGAAGATTCAATTCCACTAAGTTGGGAATCTAATAATTCATATCCTGTTTTATAAATTGAATATTTTGTCGAGAAAAATTCTCGAATATGTTCAATTACAGTACTTACACTTCCAGGATTATTAAATATTAAATTATCAGTAGATGAATCATGCTTATCTAAGATTTTTAAACTAGATAAACCACTATATGCTTCTAAGACTACATCTTTGTAATCTTTAATCATATTTAAAACTGGGGTATTCGTATTAAGCGAAGCTACCCTTAAATCATCTAAACTTTGAATTGATTTTCGAATCAATTTTAATTGATTATATGATTCGATTGTCGTTAAAACTTCCTCCAATACAACTTTGAATTCATCTAAAGTTGTAAGTTTTTCAGATTTTACTTTATTAATAATATTCGTTAATGAAATATCTGATAAATTAAAATGTTTTTCAATATTATCATAATTAATCAAACGACTAGTAGAATCTTCTTTTGAATTAAGTAATTGTCTCAATAATTGAGTATAAGCAAAATATGATCGTTGATTTATAGAAAGAGGAAGTTTTGGAGAACTCTTTAATTCAGTATTTACATTATTTAGAAATTCTTTCATAAATTTAATTATGTCAGATTCTTTTAATGATGTAAATGGAATAGCAAAATCAGTATGATATAGAGTTACATTAAATAACTTTGTAAAAAAATCTATATCTAAAAATTTTATTAAAAATGAATCATATATACCAATCTCTTCTGGGGCTAAAGCAGGTTGAGAATTATTTGCAAAATTAAATTGGTTATTTGTCACAAAACCATCCTAATGTTATTCAACACGAAACTTTACAATCTTATTATATTAAAATTATATATTTATTTCCCAGGTTCATATTAAGTACTTAGCTAGCATAGTGTCTATTACGTCAGAAATAACTGAAGATATATAAAAATTATATAATCTAGAATAATATATATCTATATCAAATGGGGAAAACAATCGAAATTCAGATTCTGTAATATCAGTATGTAATATATCTTTAGTCAAAACTATACCAGTTGGGGTCTCAGTTTCAGTTCCAGTATATATAATTTCCCCATTATCTAATTGGCGATCTTTAGATACTAAAATAATATCATAATTATCTTCAGTTTTTACAAATTTAAATTTTACAGTATCTCGAAAATTTTGAAGTATAGGTGCAAATAATGAATTATTCATATCATCTAATGAATTTCGTATTAATATTAATTTAAAATATCGTATAATTAAATTAATATTCTCTAATAAAGTACTAGTAAATAACCGATTATTATCATTTGATATTTCATAAATTCCTTTAAAGAATACATTTAAATAATAATCATTAAATTCTTTTGAATCTAAAAATGAAGTAATCCAAAATATAAAATGCCTATAACATACTGTTTTTAATATATTATCAACACCAAGATTTAAATTAGTACTATCTAATTTTCCATTATTATCCGATTCAGTTAAAATAGAAAATAATGAATCTTCATTGATAACCAATCTTTTTATAATATTCTCAATTTGTAAAGCTGTTAATCCACCATAATCTTCTAAATCTCCAACTGTAGATAAATACAAATCAGATGAAAAATTTAAATCGGATATAAAATTATCTAATAATTCATTATAAATATATTTTCGACAATTAACAAAAAAAGTTGGGTCTTTATTAAATTGGTAGGCAATTATTTCTAATTGCTTTAATATTTCTATACCATTATTATTAATAGTATTAATAATATAATTGTATATTAATATTTCATTAACTGGTATTTGAGTATCTCCAAATATACCTAGATTAGAATTATCAGTTAATTGAGTTTTTAAATAAAAATTATGAATATTTTCCGTTAATTCTTTCGAAAAATCATAAATTATTAATTTATTATAATTGGAAAAGTTACGATTTAAATATTCAGTAAATAGTTGGGTAAAACTACCATCCTGTCCAATTAATGAATTTATAAATTGTTTAATTTTTCTAAAAAATGGGCTAATTTCCGGAACATTTAAAAATAAAATATGATTACATATAAATGTAGTAAGAGTATGTGAAAATTTAGTATCTCGTAAAGATGCGAATATATTACTACTAGGTGGACTAAATGATTTATTAAATTGCTGTCTAAGAGTTTTTTCATAATTAACAAATATTTTTTTAAAGACAGCTTGAAGAAATTTTTCTCTTATTACTAATTCAATAACTGGACAATCAACTAATGGAGTTGGTGAAAAAGTATCCAATAATGAATCATCTGAATACCATTTAAAATCGACATATTTAAAATATTTCCCATCAAAATCTGGAATTATATAATTATTATTAAAAAATTGTAGAAGTTTAATATTATAAAAATTAGAATCTATAAACTTATAATTAAACTTTAAAGTATTTAATATTCCAATGTATTGATTCCCTATCTTTGGTATTAAAATAGTTGGATCTTTGTGTAATTGCTGAATTGCAAATGTATTAATACCATGAGCTTGAGATTTTGGATCTAAACTATCCTTAAATATACCAATCTGATTTTTATAAAATGAAAATTCAAAATATGGAAAATTATTTATACTATCATAATTATCTAATTGTGTTATTTTAATTAAATTTCTATTAACTTGATACTGTAATTTTTTAACGGCGGTTTCTATGAAATTACCTTGAATTACATTTGTTAATTTAGTATAATTAAAAAGATAATTATGATAATGAGTTATAAATTTTGACATATAATTTAACCAATTATTCCTAACCTAGAAGCAGCAGCCCCAGTTGCTTGAGTCGCTCCTCTAGCAACAGTATTAATCCCTTCTTGTATCCCTCCCCTAATTCTCCCTGTAATATCATTAGCAGCTCCTCTTATTGCTCCTGTTATAGTTGTAATTGGAGACGTTAATGAACCAGTTAAAATATCTAATGGATTATCTGTTCCTGGTGCTTTCTGAAATGATCTTATTACATTATCAATTGTTATCATACCATATATATTATCACCTGTAATATTATTAGAAATTGGTTGCAAAATATCTTCAGCTCTCATAGTTTGAATATTTGTTTTTGGACTATATACTGAAGAAAAACCAGTAAGCATTGGAGTTAGAGTTAATTGAACTTCTACAGATAATGGTTGTCCATATTTATTAAATGTTATATCACTTCCTCCACGATTTACAGCTACAGTCGTAATCATTGCTAAATCCATATTAGAACACCCATATGCAAATACCTGCACATAAGTTCCGTGTCCATAAGATAAACCATCATCTGATTCTGGAGATGCTAATATTAAAATATATAATAGGGGTTTTAATACATTTTCTAATATAGATAGAGGATCACCATATGGACTTGCTAATCTAATAGTTATTTGTAAACTAGATGAATAATCAGCACTAGTCCAAATTTTCGGTAATGAAAATTGTTTTCCTTCTGCAATAATATTCGATAATAATCCAACAATTGGAGATTGTCCGGCCTTTTTAACAAAATTTTGAACCCCAGGAGCTAATGTATTAGTAAAACGTTGAGCTTCAGTTTTAACTAATTCTAATGCATCATTAGGATTATATCCTACTGACTTAAGCATATGTCGTAAATTATTTGTATTAGCACTTAATGAATTTGCTTTTTTAGAAATTTCATTATCTTCAACTGAATTTGTAAATTGTTCAGCAGATGGTGCGCTTAATATATTCCAAATTCGAAGTCCCTTAGTTGGAAATAATCCATATTGAACACATTTATTTTGATAATTTGTAATTGCGCTATCATATGTTAATTTTACACATCCTTTTCGAGGTTTATCTGGATCTACTTGTGGATAAGTAAGGGACCAATCGACCGGAATAAGATCAATTAGGTTCATATATTTTTTCATTTTATTAGTTATTGTACCTCCACGATCAGCATTAGAATCTAATCCAACTGGGATTCCAATATCCTTCATTTCACTATTTAAGTCAATAACTGTTTGTTCAGCTGACATATACTCTCCGTTAAAAAAGAGAAAAGGGAATATAATATTCCCTTTTCTATAAATAAAGATTAAATACCGAATCCTGTACTAAATTGAACGGTATTAGATTTAAATGCATCTGGTATTGCAGCAAATAATGTATTTATAATATTATCTAATTCTGGATCATATTTAACAGTCTCCATTGAAGATGGAGAAGTTGTAACATTATTTGAATGACTAATATTAATTGGATTGATGGACGTATTTTGAGAATTAGATATAGTAGAATTAGATGTATCTAAATTTGCATTTTCATTTGATTTAGAAATTGATTTATCAGTTTCAATTTTAGTTTCAGATTTAGACTTATCTTCAAGATTTTCAGTTTCAGTTTTATGAAATATTGAATTGTCTGTTCTTGAAATAGGTTGGGCTACATTAGGAGTAAATGCATTCTTAATAGCTGAAAAAGGATTAAATTTATCAGGACTAATCATTCCTGCATTTTTATATGCAAGTTGAGCAGATAATTCATTTACATTAAAATGTTTATTTGCTCCTATATATTGTCGTAAATCAGTAGTTAATGAAGGAGTTTGGGATTGCCGAGGAGAAAATATAGATTTTACAGTATTTCCTAATGTTTGAAAAATCCCTGGTTTTTCTATTTGAGGTTCAGCATTTTGAGGTTCTTTAGATTGACTTGGAGTGGGTACTTGAGTAGTTAATCCTGTTATTTGGGTTTCAATTTCTTTACGTCGCTCAGTATATTGATCTCGGGCCTTCTGATCTTCATCTTCATTATTTTCTCTTTTAAGAATAGCTGGATCAAAAGTATTAAGTTTAGAAAGAGCATCCTTTTTAGATAATTTACCAGATTGATATTGTTTACGAATATCATTAATTTTATTTTTTTCATCCTGAACAGTATTGATATCTTTAAAATAAGAAGAAGAAGATACAATCATCTTTTGCACTTCGGGAGAAGAAGAAGATAATCCTTTAGCTTGTGCTAAAAGATCATTTCTACGTTGCTGAAAACTACTGCCATCTAACTTATCAATAGCTTTAGTTTTAGCATCTTCAGCCTCCTTTCGCTGAGCATTAGCTTGATCTTGAGTTATCTTACCTTCTTTTAAAGCAGTGTCAATTTCTGCAGATCTAGCTTTAAATCCTTCTCTTGCAGATTTAATTCCAGATTCAAATGCGTCTGAATCCTTATAATAACGTTCAGTTTCGCGCAAATAAGAATTAACATCTGGTGAGGCTCCTATATTGGCAGTTTGTTCAGATGTAGTTGATTTAGAAACTTCCTGTTGAACGGCAGGAGCAGATGATGTAGTACCAGTTTCATTATCTACTTGTAGTTGAATATCTTTATCTTTAGTTTTAGTAGCTTCTTTATATGCAGAATTATTCCAAGATGCACTTTCTTTATCCCAACGTTTTTCAGTTTCATCTACTTTAGCAAGAACTGTTTTTAAACCTTCTTTAAGATTAGAGATTTTGCTATCATGTTCTTCCTTTGTTATCTTTCCAGATTTGTATTGAGATTCTATATCTGCAGATTTAGTCTTATAATTAGCTTGAGCAGTTTCAAGTTCAGCATTAACTGCATCCATTTCCTTATTTTGAGCTTCGAGTTTAGATTTAACTTCATCGTCAGATATAGGAGGGGAAGTAACTCCAGCAACTTGTGATTTAGTAGTTTTCTCTAACTTTATAGAACCGTCTGGATTTAAAGAACTGTCAGCAATACCTCGTTCTGTTTCAATCCTATTTCGTTCGTTACGATACTCTTTTAATTTATCCTCGTCACTTTTAAATATATTACGAACAAAATTATAAAGACCAGATTGAGTATTTTTTGCAGCTTGTTCAGATGCAGTCAATTCATATTTAGGTTTAGAAACTTCCTGTTGAACAGCAGGAGCAGATGATGCAGTACCAGTTCCAGCAGCTAATTGTTGAACGGCAGGAGCAGATGATGTAGTACCAGTTATCTTAGCGTAAAGATCTTGTTGACCTTTAATATCAGACGCGTGAGAAGTTGCAGCTTCATTACTCCAAGTTCCTTGTTTTAATTGATACGATGCAGTTTTCCAAGGATTTTCAGTAGTAGTGAAATTAGGATCTTTAAGACGCTGATCATACTCTTCCTTTGTCATTGTCAGATACCCAGTCCCAACAGGAACTCGCATATGTCCTCTTGACATATCAGAATAATCAAATCCTTTAATTGCTTGTTGAACAGCAGGAGCAGATGATGCAGTTCCAGTTTCAGTAGATTTAGGAATAGTAGTTGTTTCAATAGGTTTAGCTACTTCTTGTTGAATAGCAGGAGCAGATGACGCAGTACCAGTTTTAGACTGAGCTTTTTCAACTAATACTTTTAGTTCTTCGGGAGTTTTAGGTTTAGCGTTTTTATCGAAATCAGAATACATTCCAGTTTCTTTAGTCTTTACAGCTTCTTGAACTGCTGATTTCGGAGAAGCGATTTCAGGAACTTTAACAGGAGATTCTGTAGATTCTTCCATTTTCTTCTCTTCAGATTTAGCAACTTCTTGCTGAACTGCAGGGGCAGAAGATTGTACAGGAGCTGCAGGTTGTGAAGTAGTTGGGGTTTCAATCTTCGCGCCTTCTGGAGCAACATCACCTTCAGCTTCATCCTCTTGAATTTGATCTTTACTGACTGGAGTATTATCAACTTTATCTAAATTAGGAGGAGGAGTTATACCAGTATTAGCGGTTACACTTGGAATTTCCTTATTATTTTCTTTTTTCTGCTCAATTTTTGATTCTTCAACAAATTTACCATAAGAAGATAATTTAGGAACTAACCCATCAGGTATCTTAAATCTATCTTGTGCAATTTCGATAGGTTCAATATGCCATGGTTCATATAATTTCTGGGTCATCATTGGACGTCTAAATCCATAAGTTTCCAATAATGGTTTACCAGTTTTTTTAGAAGCAGTAGATGCCAAAGCATTAACATGATCAGTATTAATATCTAAAGCATATCCCCATTGATGCATTGATTTTCCTTGTCTAGCAGCATATCCAGGTCTAGCAGATTTAATTGATCTAGCTTGTTCTTCAGGAGTGCGATAAGCACTTTTAATTGTCAATGAATGACCGGTAATATCATGATATTCTTTCGCCATTCCAACTAAACGATTATATACTTCTGGATGAATTCGATTAAGATGAACTCGATCACTAGCATTATGTGTAAATGGAATCTGATTAGGATACCCAGTTTCAAAACCTTTTAATGATCCAGCTGGTTTTACTTCAACTGTCTGTTCTTGATTTGAATTATCTTGAGATGGCTTCTCAGTACTATCTGGAGGTCCATTATCATTTTGCATTTCATTAGTTCTAGTAAGCATATCTCCAAATACGGTCTTAATAGGAGCTTTACCTTCACTAGCTAATCTTTCATTAGTTCGTTTTTCAAGATCTGCTAAATAAGCTAATCCATGAGTTGCAAAACTCATAGCTCCTCCAGCAACCGCACTAGCTGCTCTTGAAACTAAAGAAGGTTTAGGTCCAGTTTGGGCTGAAGTATTAACTTTGGATTGATCTTCTTGATGTGGATCAACATTTGATTTACCACCTACAATTTTAACTACTTTATTATAAGTACCAACAGTTTTAGAAACATAATTGGGATCAGTTGCATACCCATCCTGTTTAAGAGCTGTAAAATAAGCTTGGGCATCATTACCATGCTGAAATGCATTAGAATACCGCTGATTATTTTGTAAGAAAGAAATATATCCTTTAAATCCTTCTTCTGGTGAATCGTACGATCTGAAAGTAGCCTTTTCACCATGCATTGATCCACCAGTAAATTCATGAGTACCAGTTCTAGCTGATCGTTTTCCTGTCCAATGTGGACCAGCTTTTATTCCAAAGAAATTAAAACTAGATGTACCATCTTCATTTACCGGTAAACTCTTACCCCATCCACTTTCTAATCCAGCTTGCGCTAATATAATTTCAGGAGCAATTCCTACAGGAGTACCTACTGCTTTTGCAGCTGGATACATTTTCTTTACAAAATCATCTTGACTTGAAAATAAAGATTTCGCAGATTTTGCTAAACCCTTTGCACCTTCATACGCTCGACTACCAACATCAGCTACATCATGAACAACATCCTTCGCTACAGCAGCAGTAGTTTCAGCTGCTTTACTCACTATTGGTTTAGCAGCTTCATATCCTTCTTTAGCTTTATCGGCGGCTCTAGAAGCTAATTCACCTACTTTATCAGCTCCAGACTCGAGAGCAGGTAAGGCAGTTTCTTTCGTAAATTTCTTAGTAGCTTCATATGCTTTATTAGCCATCTCTCCAAAGTTCATATCAGTAACTGATTCCTTGGCACTAGCTAACATTGGTTGAATTGATTCTTTATAATAATCTGGAGCATTTTGTTCAAACCATCCAGACATCTTTTCAACCATAGAAATAAACATTGTTGATAAAGATTTAAAACCAGTAAAAATAGAATTACCTAACCACTTAGTTCCTTCTACAACTGAATCTCCAAAACTAGACATTGCTTCTCGAGCATCAGATGTAAATTGTGGTAAATCTTCAGTAGCTTCGGCAGCTTTATCTTTAAGTTTTCCATATATTTCTTTCCCTTTTTCAGCCGCTTCAGATACTCCTGCAACTACATTTTCCGAGAAAGATTTAAACATATCTCGAAGTTTACCAACTGTAGATTCTTCAACTTTACCATCATCATATCTTAAAGACACTTTTTCAACGTCTTTTAATTTTGCATCAATTTCAGAAATAGCTTTCCCAGAATCAAGTTCAACTGATACAATATGTTTTTCAGCTAATTGTTGTTGGGTAATTGTTTGCACTTCAGGAGGAGGATTCGCCCCATGTTTAACTTGACGAGTAGCATTTCGTCGGGCTATATCTTCAGCATGTTTTTTATCTCGTTCTGCTCTATCTTTAGCCCTTTGTTCATCTTCAGCTTTTCGCTGCGCTTCCCTTTGAGCTTTTCTAGCTTGATACTGCTTATCCTTTTCTACTTGAATTTCTGTAATTCGTTTATCTAATTTATCTACTTCGGCTTGGTTTTCTTTCGAATTATCATCAAATCCAATTAGACTCCAAAATTTAGCTTTAGCCGTATACCATAATCTTTCAACTTTAGCAAAAAACTCATCATCGATAAATCCTTTAAAAAATGCCCCAAGTACACCCATTAATCCATAAATTATAGGAGATAATAATGGAACACCATTTAATCCATAAGAAGCCCATTCTCCAGCTAATGAATCATATGATGAAAAAACTGAAACTATTCCTTTATCTATACTAGATAATGAAATATCTCTTAACGAATCTAAAGCTTTCTCACCAAATAAGAAAGCAGCTGCATCTGCAATAGATCCAATTAATCCACCAAATAAAGCAGCAGCCATTGAAAAATAAGGTGAATCACGACCAAGTTCAGCCCCCATTTTAGCATAAGTTCCAAAACTAAATAAATTAACGATCTGATCATTGACCATATCTGTAATTTTACCATAGCTTTTAACTATGCCTCCACCACCTCCTTGATCTTCACTTTTAAAAACCCAAGAAACACCATCAATTACAGATCCTAAAACACCACCAAGTATTGTACCAATTAAAGGAATAGCTGATCCGAGTTCAGCTCCTCTATGAGAATATTCTCCAGTAAAGAAATCTTGAATTGATCTATCAAATTTCTCCATAAAATATGGAAAATCCTTTAATAAATCACCTCCTGAAGAAATTATCCATGATAAAGCATCAACAATTGAACCAAAAGCTCCTCCAAGTATTGGCATTACAAATGGTACTTTAGAATCAGAAAATTTTGCGGAAAAAGATCCAGCATGATCACCAATATCATAAAAGAAATCAGATATATTATAATTCCAATCTGAAATAGTATCAGTAATACTAGTAAGGGCTTCTTGTACTTTATCAGCACCAAAATAACCCATTATTCCGCCTACCATAGTTCCAATTGCGCCACCAATAGCAGTACCTATTCCAGGTAAAACAGATCCTAACCCCATTCCCATTAATCCATATTTAGAAGCTCCTTCCATAGCTCCTTGCATTCCACCTTCTTTAGATATTCCAAAAGCAGCTTGACCTAAATTACCAGTCTTTTTAAAATCAGTAAATATTTGATTAGCACCTTGAAATACGGCAAGTGGAACGGCAAGCTTACCAGCCGCTTTACCCAAAAATCCAGCAGCTTTACCTGCTCCACCTAATATAGTATTTCCAACACTTGTAACTTTACTTCCAACTGCAGCAATGCCTTTAGGTGTAGCCTCAGATATAGCAGCCGCCCCTTTACTCATAGCTTGAAATGGATGACTAACAAATTGACGAGCAGCGGTAAATTTCGAACTAACATCCTTTCCAAATCCAATTAATTCTTTTTTAGCAACAGATCCAGTTCCTTTTACCCCTTCTTTAATTGTAGATCCTACTCCTTTAACTCGCTCTCCTATTGTAGGCGGTGGGGATGCCGGAGTTGGAGGGGCTAATCTTTGTAATTTTTCAGTTTCAGATAATTGAGATATTGGAGTTTCAATTTTAGGTTTAATAATCTTTTCTTTAGCTCGTTGAAATAAAGATTTCTTTTCTGAAGTGACTATATTTGCATTTGGATCTGAACTACCAGATAACTTTTGGAGTTTTTCTCGTTCAATAGCATTCTTAGCTGCTTTAGATTCAGCTTCAGTCTTTACAGTTTGAGCGGCAGGTTCTTCATTAATACCAGTCTTAGCTTTAATTTCTTCAGATTTCCCTTTCGTTTTAGCTTTATCAATTTCTTCTTCGCCAGGAACTCCACCTTCACCTTTAGGAGTCTTCTTAAATGGATTAAGTTTGCGTAAAGTTTCACCTATAGAAGCACCTAAAGTACTTCCAATAAATCCTTTTATAAAATGAGTGGCAAGTACCCCTGGTAAAGCAACGAGAAAACTACCAATACCTCCAACTATAGTTGGAGGTATTGGTAGTT
>Ga0233424_10002691_pt1 | contig 12210 bp, 14 predicted proteins | sample Watercolumn_Towu_FD_181011 | JGI IMG/M metagenome (GOLD analysis project Ga0233424, IMG submission 181011) | Freshwater microbial communities from Lake Towuti, South Sulawesi, Indonesia - Watercolumn_Towuti2014_125_MG | ecosystem: Environmental > Aquatic > Freshwater > Lake | place: Indonesia... | reverse complement strand
GGCCGAGGTGGCGATCTTGCTGTTGCCCAACAGCAAGATCGCCACCTCGGCCGGCGACAGCGGCACGCCGAGCAACCTCGGCAAGATCGAAGCCTGGGTCGATGACGACACCCTCGGCGTGGCCACCCGCGTCTACGGCGGCGACATGCTCGGCAATGTCTGGCGTTTCGACTTCGACGACAACCTCGCCCCCTCCGGCCGGGAAGCCGTGCTCCTGGCCAAGACCGGCAGCAACCAGCCGATCACGACGCGGCCCGTGCTGACCGAGATCATCGAAGGCAATTACAAGTACCCGGTGGTGTCGGTAGGCACGGGCCGCTACCTGGGCACGACCGACGTCGGTGATTCCTCGCTGCAGTCGATCTACACCTTCAAGGACGAGCTGACGGCGACCGGCCTCGGTTCGCTGCGCAGCAACTCGGGCATGGTCAAGCAGAAGCTGGCGTCGACGCGCACCACGCTGCAAAGCGGGTCGACCGTGACCTGGGCCTCCCAGACGGGCTGGTATGTCGACTTCGACCTTTCGTCCGGTGAGCGCGTCAACGTGGACTTCGACCAGCAGCTCAACCAGCTCATCGTCGCCACCAACATCCCCACGCCCACGGTCTGCTCGGCCGCCGGCACGGGCTGGCTCTACTTCCTGGACGTGGGCACCGGCACCCCGCTGAAGGCCTATGCAAGCCCGACGCTGATCTCCGGTCTCACCACCATCGTCAGCTCCACCGGCAAGCCGGTGACCCTGGTGCAGGGCGACGATGGCAACAACACGGCGGTGGAGGGTGTGCCGCAGAGCAGCGCGCCCCCGGGGGCCCTGCGTCGCGTGTCATGGCGCGAGTTGATGAACTGAGGCCCTCGGGCCCGGTGCGCGCCGGGCTGCCATGGTGGTGTGTGGCGAGCGCCGGGCTGGCGCATCTGGCCCTGCTCGGGTCGGGCGCGCAGGCGCTGGACAACTGGAAACGCCAGCAGGCGCTCATCCAGCCATCCGCCACGCCGGCGGCCATCAAGGTCCGCGCCATCACGGCGCCCCAGCCGGCGGAACCCCTGCCGGCGCCAGCCTGGTCGCCCGGCCTCGTGGCAGCGCCCGGGCAGGACATCCCGCCCCTGGCGCCCGCCGCGCTCACCCCCGTGCCGCCGGCCTCCACCGGCACGGAGCCCGCTCTCTACATGCCTCGCACGCTGCTGACCGTGGCGCCCGTGGCCCTTACCCCCGTTATGCTGCAGTGGCCGCCCAGCTGGCGCGCGCGGCGCAGCTTTGCCGGGGTGCTCAAGCTCTATCTGGACGAGCAGGGGCGCGTCGACCGCGTGGAGCCGGATGGCGATCCCGAACTGCCGCCGGCGCTGTTCGAAGCGGCTCGCCAGGCCTTCCTGGCCGCCGAGTTCAGCCCGGGCCAATTCCATGGGCTGGCCGTCAAGGCCTGGATGCGCGTCGAGGTGAAGTTCGAGGCCGAGACGCTGCTGCCGCCCCCCTGAAGACCGCTCCCGCCGGTCGGCTTGGTGTTTCCCCTATCATGACGCCCTTTCTCCCGCCCGGCTTCGGCCTCCAAGCGTGAATTCCTTGGCACCTGCACCCCTGATCGAACTGCGCAACGTCAGCGTCGGCTACGGCGATCGCGTCATCCTCAACGGGGTCAACCTCCAGTTGGAGCGCGGCAAGGTGCTGGCCCTGATCGGCACCTCGGGCGGTGGCAAGACCACCGTGCTGCGCCTGCTGGGCCGGCAACTGCGGCCGATCGGCGGCCAGGTGCTGTTCGACGGCCAGGATCTCGCGCCGCTGGACTTGGCGGGCCTGTACGCCGTGCGCCGTCGCATGGGCATGCTCTTCCAGTTCGGGGCGCTGTTCACCGACCTCAGCGTGTTCGAGAACGTCGCCTTCCCGCTGCGCGAGCACACCGACCTGCCCGAGGCCATGATCCGCGACCTCGTGCTGATGAAGCTCAACGCGGTCGGCCTGCGTGGCGCGCGCGACCTGCTGCCCAGCGAGATTTCCGGCGGCATGGCGCGGCGCGTGGCCCTGGCCCGCGCGATCGCCCTGGACCCGGACCTGGTGCTCTATGACGAGCCCTTTGCCGGCCTCGACCCCATCTCACTCGGCGTGGCGGCGCGGCTCATCCGTGACCTGAACGACGCGCTCGGGCTCACCAGTGTCATCGTGTCCCACGACCTGCACGAAACCTTCGAGATCGCCGACCGCGTGGCCATGGTCGCCAACGGCCGCGTGGTGGCGCAAGGCACGCCTGAGGAACTGCGCCACAGCGACGACCCGCTGGTGCGTCAATTCGTCGGTGCCGAGGCCGACGGGCCGGTGCGCTTCCACCAGCCGGCCCGCCCGGTGGCTGAAGACTTCGGGGTGAGCCCATGATCGCGCTGGCGTCTCGCATCGGCCTGCGCCTGCGGCATGCGCTGTCCGACATCGGCGCGTCGGCGCGCCTGTACTTCACGCTGCTGGCCCGCACGCCGCGCGCCCTGACCCGCTTCGTGCTGGTGCGCGAGCAGGTCTACTACCTGGGCAACCGGTCGCTGTCCATCATCGGCGTCTCGGGGCTGTTCGTCGGCTTCGTGCTGGCGCTGCAGGGCTACTACACACTGCAGCGTTATGGCTCCGCCGAGGCGGTTGGCCTGCTGGTGGCGCTGAGCCTGGTGCGCGAACTCGGCCCGGTCGTCTCCGCGCTGCTGTTCGCCGGGCGCGCCGGTACCTCGCTGACGGCCGAGATCGGCCTCATGAAGGCCGGGGAGCAACTCACCGCCATGGAGATGATGGCAGTCGACCCGGTGCAGCGCGTGCTCGCACCGCGCTTCCTGGGTGGTTTCATTGCCTTGCCATTACTTGCGGCGGTGTTCTCGGCGGTCGGCATCATCGGCGGCTGGCTCGTGGCCGTGCCCCTGATCGGCATCGACCCCGGCGCCTTCTGGTCGCAGATGCAGGGCGGCGTGGACGTCTTTGCGGACGTCGGCAACGGCGTCATCAAGAGCCTCGTGTTCGGGGTGACCGTCACCTTCGTGGCGCTGCTGCAGGGCTACACCTGCAGCCCGACGCCGGAAGGCGTGTCCGCCGCCACAACCCGCACCGTGGTGCTGTCGTCCCTGGCTGTGCTGGGCCTGGACTTCATGCTCACGGCGCTGATGTTTTCGATTTAGGGAGAAGGAAGGATGCAATCCTCTCGATACGACGCCTGGGTGGGCTTCTTCGTGCTGATCGGCGGCGCGGCCCTGCTGTTCCTGGCGCTCAAGGCCGGCAATCTGCTGAGCCTCAACTTCGACGAGACCTACCAGGTCTCGGCACGCTTCGACAACATCGGCGGCCTGAAGGCCCGCGCGGCGGTCAAGAGCGCCGGTGTGGTGGTGGGCCGCGTCGAGTCCATCAGCTTCGATGACAAGACCTTCCAGGCCAAGGTGGTGCTGAACCTGCACAAGGGCACGCTCTTCCCGAAGGACAGCTCGGCCAAGATTCTGACCTCGGGTCTGCTGGGTGAGCAGTACATCGGCCTGGAGCCCGGCGCCGACGAGAAGAACCTCGCCGGTGGTGACGTGATCCGCCAGACGCAGAGCGCTGTCGTGCTGGAGAACCTGATCGGCCAGTTCATCAACAGCAAGGCCGCCGACATGGGCAGCACCGCCCAGCCGGCCGCCGGAGCCAAGCCATGAGCCGCCTCTTCAAGATCATGGCTCTGATGGTGTTGGTGGTGGGCCTGACGGGCTGCCAGACGGTCAAGGGCGTGGGCACGCGCATCGAGCGTGCCGTCGACAAGGTGATGGGCTCCAAGGGGCAGCGCCTGGACCCGTGGGAGTCCTGGAACCGCAAGGTCTTCGCCTTCAACGAGAAGCTGGATGAGACCGTGCTCAAGCCGGTCGCAACCGCCTACTCCGAGATCGTGCCGGCGCCGATCCGCACCGGCATCGACAACTTCTTCGGCAACATCGGCGACGCCTGGTCGGCGGTCAATCTGCTGCTGCAGGGGCGCTTCAAGGCCGGGGTGGAGCAGGGCATGCGCTTCGCCGTGAACTCCACCTTTGGCCTGGCCGGCGTTCTGGACGTGGCGACCGAGGCAGGCCTCGAGAAGAACAGCCAGGACTTCGGCAAGACGCTGGGCAAGTGGGGCATGGGCACCGGCGCCTACATCGTCTGGCCGGTGTTCGGCCCGTCCTCGGTGCGCGACTCGCTGGCGCTGCCGATCGACTGGCAGGCCTCGCCCGCCGTGGTGTTCGACGATGGCCGCAAGAAGGTCGCCATCACCGCGCTGAACCTCATCAACACCCGCGCCAACTTCCTGCGCGCCGGCGAGATGCTCGAAGGCATTGCGCTGGACAAATACACCTTTTACCGAGACGCCTACCTTCAGCGCCGCGGCAGCTTCGATGATGACGAGGAGGTCGAGGTGCTGGTGCCGGGCAACGGCGCCTCGGCCCCGGCTGTGGCCGACCCGGCCCCGACCGTCAAGAAGCCGGCCGAGCCGGCATCGGCCGCGGCTCGCTGAGCCAACCAAACCCAGGGCTGGCGCGTTGAGTGCCCGTCCTGTTCAGAGAAAGTGACACCATGACCCTGATGACTTCCCTGCGCCGTCTGCTGACCGTGGCCACCCTGGGCCTGGGCCTCGTGCACGCCGCCCATGCGGCCGACGCCAGCGCGCCCGACCAGCTCATCCGCCAGCTCTCCCTGGAAACCATTGAGGCGGTCAAGGCCGACAAGGACATCCAGGCCGGCAACATCAACAAGATCATCGCCCTGGTCGATGCCAAGGTGATGCCGCACGTCAACTTCCAGCGCATGACCGCCTCTGCGGTGGGCCGCTTCTGGCGCCAGGCCACGCCCGACCAGCAAAGCAAGCTGCAGGCCGAGTTCAAGACCCTGCTCGTGCGCACCTATGCCGGCGCCCTCACGCAGGTCAAGGACCAGACCATCGGCCTCAAGCCCCTGCGCGCCCAGCCGACCGACACCGAGGTCGTCGTGCGCACCGAGATCCGCGGCAAGGGCGATCCCATCCAGCTCGACTACCGCCTGGAGAAGTCCGGCGCCGAGTGGAAGATCTTCGACGTCAACGTGCTGGGCATCTGGCTGGCCGATCAGTACCGCAACAGCTTTGCCCAGGAAATCGGCGCCAACGGCATCGATGGTCTGATCAAGAGCCTGGCCGACAAGAATGCCAAGGCCTCGGCCAAGGGTTGATCTTGAGCGGCCTGAAGCTTCCCGCCCGGCTGCGCATGGATGGCGCCCGGGCCGCCTGGGCGCAGATGTCGCCCGCGCTGCGGGCCGAGGCCGCGCAGGTGCTCGCCGCGGCGGGGCGCGAGGTGCGCCTGTCGGCGGCCGAGCTGACCGATTTCGATTCGTCGGCGCTGAGCCTGTTGCTGTCGGCAGCCCGCCAGTGCGGTGAGCAGGGCGCCACGCTGAAGCTCAACGACGCGCCCGAGAAGCTGCGGGAACTTGCCCGCGTCTACGGCGTGGCCGACCTGCTCTGGCCGCCGGCGGCCACCGCCTGAACGGCAGCGGCATCGGCCGTATCAGCCTGCGTAGCGCTTGGCGCGCAGGTTCTTCTTGATCTCCTGCAGCACCGGGCGCAGATGCTGGCCCAGGCGCAGCGCCACGCCGGTGGTCAGGATGTCCACCGCGATCAGGTGCAGCAGGCGCGACACCATCGGGCTGTAACGGTCGAAGTCCTCGGGGTGGTCCACCGCCAGCAGGATCTGGCTCGGGCCCAGCGCAAGTTGCGCGAGCGGCGAGGCGCTCGCGGTGATGATGATGATGGTCGCGCCCTTCTTGCGCGCGATCTCGGCCGCGTCCAGCAGGTCGCGGCTGCGGCCCGAGTTGCTGATGATGACGGCGCAGTCGCCCGGCTGCAGCATCGTGGCGCTCATCAGCTGCACATGGCCGTCGCTGGTGGCCACCGTGTTCACGCCGAGGCGGAAGAACTTGTGCTGCGCATCCTGCGCGACGATGCCGGAGTTGCCGACGCCGTAGAACTCGATGCGCCGACCGTGGCGGGCCGATTCGGCCAGCGCGTCGATGGCGCGTTCGAAGGCGTGGCTGGCGGCGTCGTTGCGGTAGTGCAGCAGGGCGGCCACCGCGTTGTCCACCACCTTGACGATGATGTCCGCCGGCTTGTCGTCTTCATCCACCGCACGGTGCACGAAGGGCACGCCCTCGTTCACGCTGCCGGCGAGCTTGAGCTTGAAGTCGGCCAGGCCGTCATAGCCCACGCTGCGGCAGAAGCGCACCACGGTGGGCTTGCTGACATGCGCTCGGTCGGCGAGTTCGCTGACCGGCAGGCTGGCGAAGCTGCGGGCATCGGCCAGCAGCAGCTTGGCGACCCGTTGCTCGGCCGGCGGCAGCGCCGGCAGGGCGGCCTTGACGCGCTCCAGGATGCTCATGTCTGCTCCCCGTCCAACGTGACCGTTGTCCGGCCCTCCGAGAGGGCACGGCCTGGCTTGGGACGGCCCAGCGCGGCGGCCGTCATTGCTCTTCCGCCCAGCTGAACCCGTCACGCGCCACCAGCGCGCTGGCAGCGGCGGGGCCCCAGGACCCGGCGGCGTAGGGCCGCGGCCCGTTGCCGTCGGCCGACCAGGCGTCCAGGATGGGTTCCACCCAGCGCCAGGCCTGTTCCTGCTCATCACTGCGCACGAAGAGGTTCAGGCGGCCGGCGATGGCTTCCAGCAGCAGGCGCTCGTAGGCGCCAACGCGCTGGGCGGCAAAGGCCTTGTCGAAGTCCAGGTCCAGCGTGACCGGCGTGAGCTGTTCGCCGTGGCCCGAGCCCTTCTGGGCCAGCAGCTGCAGCTCCAGGCCGTCCTCGGGCTGCAGCTTGATGACGAGGCGGTTGGGCACGCTGGCGCCCGGGAAGATCTGGTGCGGCACCGGGCGGAAGTTCACGACGATCTGGGCGTCGCGCGCCGCCAGGCGCTTGCCGGTGCGCAGGTAGAAGGGCACGCCGGCCCAGCGCCAGTTCTCCACCTCGGTGCGCAGCGCGACAAAGGTTTCGCATTGGCTGTCGGCCGGTACCTTCACTTCTTCCAGGTAGCCCGGCACCGGGTGGCCGCCGCACATGCCGGCGCGGTACTGGCCGCGCACCACGTCGCGGCCGACCGACTCGCGGGTGAAAGGCTTGAGGGCGCGCAGCACCTTGAGCTTCTCGTCGCGGATGGCGTCGGCGTCGTTGCTGGCCGGCGGCTCCATCGCGATCATGGTGAGCAGCTGCAGTGCATGGTTCTGGATCATGTCGCGCAGCGCGCCGGTGCCGTCGTAGAAGGCGCCGCGCGTGCCCACGCCGAGCTGCTCGGCCAGCGTGATCTGGATGTTGGCGATGCTCTCGCGGCGCCACAGCGGCTCGAAGAGCGCGTTGCCGAAGCGCAGGGCCATCAGGTTCTGCACCGAGGGCTTGCCGAGGTAGTGGTCGATGCGGAAGGCTTGCCGCTCCTGGAACACCGAGCGCACCGTGCGGTTGATCTCCTGGGCGCTGGCGAGGTCGTGGCCCAGGGGCTTCTCCAGCACCACGCGCACCTTGTCGTGGTTCAGGCTGACGGCGCCGAGCTGCTGGCAGATGCCGGTGAACAGGTGCGGGCTGGTGGCCAGGTAGAGCACCACGGTGTCGGCATTGCGGGCATCGAGCCAGTCCTTCAGGCCCTGGTAGTGCTCGGGCTGGGACAGGTCCATGCGGCGGTAGTGGATGAGGCCGGCGAAGCGCTCGAACTCCTCGTCGCTCGGCCGCTTGCCGGCTTCGACCTCGCGGAAGCGCTCCTTCAGCCACTCGCGGTAACGCTCGTCGCTCTGCTCGTCACGCGCGACGGCGAGAATGCGACCGCCTTCGGGCAACTTGCCATGCCGGAAGGCCTGGAACAGCGCGGGCATCAGCTTGCGCCACGTCAGGTCGCCGGTGCCGCCAAAGAACACGAGATCGAAAGACATCTGCGGGGTCTCCAGGCCAGGGCCTCCCATGAGGCGCTAACCGTTGTGTAACTAAGTTTCGTGAAATACTATGCAGCAGTTTCTTCGCCGGGTCAATCCGCACGACCCGAGGACCGCACCACCATGAACCAGCTCGACCAGCTCAAAGCCTTCACCACCGTCGTCGCCGACACGGGCAACTTCCTGCAACTCGCGCAGTTCGCCCCGCGCGACGCGACGACCAATCCTTCGCTGATCCTGAAGGCCGTGCAGTCGCCCGACTACGCGCCGCTGCTGAAGGAAACCGTGGCCGCCCATCGCGGCAAAGCGCTGGCCGAGATCGTCGACCACGTGCTGGTGCGCTTCGGCCTGGAGATCCTGAAGGTCGTCCCGGGCCGCGTCTCCACCGAAGTCGACGCCCGCCTGTCCTTCGACAAGGCCACGTCGCTGGCCCGCGCCCGCCGCATCATTGCGCTGTACGAAGCCGCCGGCATCTCGCGCGATCGCGTGCTGATCAAGCTGGCCTCCACCTGGGAAGGCATCCAGGCCGCGGCCGAGCTGGAGCGTGAAGGCATCCACTGCAACCTCACGCTGCTGTTCGCCTTCGCCCAGGCCGTGGCCTGCGGTGAAGCCAAGGTGCAGCTGATCTCGCCCTTCGTGGGCCGCATCTACGACTGGTACAAGAAGCAGGCCGGCGCCGGCTGGGACGAGGCCGCCATGGCCGGCGTCAACGACCCCGGCGTGAAGTCGGTGACCCAGATCTACGCCTACTACAAGCAGCACGGCATCACCACCGAAGTGATGGGCGCGAGCTTCCGCAACATCGGCCAGATCCAGGCGCTCGCTGGCTGCGACCTGCTGACCATCAGCCCCGACCTGCTGGCCCAGTTGCAGGCCGCCGACGCCACGCTCGAACGCGTGCTCGACGCCGCCAAGGCGCCGGCCATGCCCCTCGTGCACCTGGACGAAGCCGCCTTCCGCTTCGCCCTCAACGAGGACGCGATGGCCACGGAGAAGCTGGCCGAAGGCATCCGCCTGTTCGCGGTGGACGCCGGCAAGCTCGACAAGCTCATCCAGGAAGCCTGAGCATGACGATGCGCTGCGACCGCTCCCCCGTCTGGGCTGAACTGCAGGCCCATCACGCCGCGAGCGGGCGCGGCTTCGACATCCGCGAGGCCTTCCGGGCCGACGCGGGGCGCTTCCAGACGCTGTCTTTCGAGGCGCCCGAGGTGTTCGCGGACCTGTCCAAGAACCGCATCGATGCGCCCACGCTGGCCCTGCTGCTGAAGCTCGCCAGCGACTGTGGCCTGGAGGCCCGGCGTGACGCCCTGCTGCGTGGCGACCCGGTCAACCACACCGAGGGCCGCGCCGTGCTGCACACGGCGCTGCGCGCGCCGGCGGGCACTGAGGCGCCTTTCAATGCCGAGGTGCAGGCCTCGCTCGACGCGATGCTGGCCTTTGCGGAAAGCGTGCGGCGCGGCGAGCGCGGTGACATCACCGATGTCGTGCACATCGGCATCGGCGGCAGCGACCTCGGGCCGGCCATGGTGGTGCAGGCCCTGGAGGCTTTCCGCGCACCGGGCCTGAAGCTGCACTTCGTGTCCAACGTCGATGGGCATGACCTGGCCCCCGTGCTGCGCGGGCTGGATGCGAAGCACACGCTCTTCGTCATCGCTTCCAAGACCTTCACCACGCAGGAGACGCTGGCCAATGCCCAGGCCGCCAAGGCCTGGTTCCTGGCCCAGGGCGGCGCCGACGTGGCCCGTCACTTCGTCGCCACCAGCAGCAACACCGCAGCCGCTGCAGCCTTCGGCATCGACACCGCCTTCGGCTTCTGGGACTGGGTGGGTGGCCGCTATTCGCTGTGGTCGGTCATCGGCCTGCCCATCGCCATTGCGGTGGGCGCCGAGAACTTCCGCGCGCTGCTGGCCGGCGCGCATGCGATGGACCAGCACTTTGCCAGCATGCCGCTGGCGCGCAACCTGCCGGTGCTGCTGGGCCTGCTGGACGTCTGGTACCGCAACTTCCACGGCTTCACCAGCCGCAGCGTGGCGCCCTACCACCAGGGCCTGCGCCGCCTGCCGGCCTATCTGCAGCAGCTGGAGATGGAGAGCAACGGCAAGGGCGTGGACCTCGACGGCGAGCCGCTGCCGCTGGCCACCTCGCCCGTCGTCTGGGGCGAGGCCGGCACCAACGGCCAGCATGCCTACTTCCAGATGCTGCACCAGGGCACCGACGTGATCCCGGTGGAGTTCATCGCCGTGAAGCGCCCCCAGCACGGGGCCACGGGCGAGCTGGCCGAGAAGCTGGCCGACCAGCACCGCAAGCTGCTGGCCAACTGCCTGGCGCAGAGCCAGGCGCTGATGCAGGGCAAGACGGCCGCCGAGGCGCTGACCGAGAAGGCCCCCACCGCCTCCGCCACGCTGGACCGCGAGGTGCTGGCCCGCCACCGCAGCTTCCCCGGCAACCGCCCGAGCACCACGTTGCTGCTGGAGGCGCTGACGCCACGGTCGCTCGGCGCCCTCATCGCGCTCTACGAGCACCGCGTCTTCGTGACGGGCACGCTCTGGGGCATCAACAGCTTCGACCAGTGGGGCGTGGAGCTCGGCAAGGCCCTGTGCAACCAGCTGCTGCCGCGCCTCGAATCGGGCGACACCACTGGCCTGGACGCTTCCACCGCCTGCCTGCTGCAACTCCTGACGGCCGCATGAAGATCGTCTTCGACTTCGGCGGCGTGGTGTTCCGCTGGCACCCGGCGAGCTTTCTCGCGCGGGTCTGGCCGCATCGCATCGAGACGCTGGAGCAGGGCGCTGCGGCGGCGGCCGTGTTCTTCCAGAACTACGGCGGCGACTGGGGTCTCTTCGACCAGGGCCTGATCAGCGCCGACGAGGTGGTGCGCCGCATCGCGGCCCGCACCGGCTGGCCCTTGAGCGAGGTGGCGGCCGTGGTGCGCGCGGTGCCGGATGAGCTGATGCCCATCCCCGGCACGCTGGCCCTGATCCGCGACCTGAAGGCGGCCGGGCACACGCTGCACTACCTGTCCAATATGCCGGCGCCCCTGGCGGATCACCTCAGCCGCGCCTACCCGCTGAGCGACTGGTTCGCGTCCGGCCTGTTCTCGGGCCGCGTGAAGCAGATCAAGCCGAACGCCGAGATGTTCAGCCTGGCCGAGCGCCACTTCGGCGTGCCGCCCCAGGAGCTGCTCTTCCTGGACGACCATCCGGTCAACGTGGATGCCGCGCTGGCGCGCGACTGGCAGGCCTTCCTGTTCACCGACCCGGCCAGCGCGCGGCGCGAGCTGATCTCGCGCCGGCTGCTGAACGCCTGAAGGCTCAGTGCACGAGCGGCGTGCCGTCGGGGCCGAGTTCGTCGGGGTCCTGCGGCGGTGTCGCCGGCACGCGGAAGCTCTCGCTGGCCCAGGCGCCCAGGTCGATCTGGCGGCAGCGCTCGCTGCAGAAGGGGCGCAACTTGTTCGTGGGCGCGTAGATGCTGTCCACGCCGCACTGCGGGCAGCGCACGATGCGCGGCTTGGCCTCGGCGCTCATGCGCACAGGGCCAGCTCGAAGCCGGTGTCTTCGGCGGCCAGCTTCAGGCGGCCTTCTTCGTCCTGACGCATCAGCCGGATGGACACCATCAGGCGGTGGCCGGAGATTTCGGGGATGAGGCCCAGGCTCGGGTCGATGCGCATGCGCAGCAGCTGGTAGACGCGGCCCGCCGGCAGGCTCTGCTGGAACTGGCCGGCCGTGGCCGCCACCTTGTGGGGCGTGCCCGAGTCGCGCAGCATGCCGAGCAGCACCTGGAGCGCTTCGGCCAGCGGCATCAGCGTCTGGGCCCAGCCCATCAGGTCCTTGCGGCGGCGCACCGGCAAGAGCTGTTGCCAGTGGTAGTAGGCCGGGAGGTCGAACTCGCAGGTGCCGCCGGGGATGCTGATGCGGCTGCGGATGCTCATCAGCCAGTCGTTGGCGGTGAGCGCGGCACCGGTCTTGCCGCTCAGGGCATTCAGGCGCTGGAAGGCGCCGTCGATGCGCACGATCACCTCGTCCAGGCGGGCTTCGTCCACGCCCGGGCTGCCGCGGTAGGCGTTGAACTGCGTCTTGTGCTTTTCGAGTTCCTTGAGCAGGTCGCTCTTGAGGTCGGCGCGCGAGGCGACGTCCAGGATCTCGAACAGCGTGACCAGGGCGAAATGGTGGTCCAGCGCGGTGTCGCGGGCCATCAGGGCGCCGAGGCGGTCGAACAGGTGTTCGAGGCGGAGCATCGTGCGGATGCTCTCGTTGAACGGGTACTCGTACAGGACCACGGCGGGAACTTCAGTCAGGGCGTGGCGATTGTTCCACAGCCAGCGT